>Ga0335069_10003486_pt1 | contig 23740 bp, 26 predicted proteins | sample Lox_Sample_11_FD_206714 | JGI IMG/M metagenome (GOLD analysis project Ga0335069, IMG submission 206714) | Soil microbial communities from Loxahatchee National Wildlife Refuge, Florida, United States - Lox_Sample_1.1 | ecosystem: Environmental > Terrestrial > Soil > Wetlands | place: USA... | reverse complement strand
GCCGCACGATCCTCCAGCGGCGCCTGTGCGATCAGGTTCTCCGGGAGGTGGTAATCGAACTCCGCAAGCTGCATCCAGCGACTACTGTAGCGCGCCTCAAAAAAGTGCTTGACGGCTCCTTTGATCTCTGTTACAGTTTGTAACGTTACGATGCGTAACAAGAACAAGACAACACCAAAAGCCCTGAGCGAGCTGGAGCACCTGGTCATGGATTTTCTGTGGCCGCATGGCGCCTCAACGGCCGAGCAGGTGCGCGAAGCTCTGGCGTCGAAGCGTCCTTTGAAAGATGCGACAATCCGCACCGTCCTCCGGCGCCTCGAGGAAAAGGGTTACGTCACCCACCGCACCGAGGGCCGCACCTACATTTACGAAGGCACGGAGCGGCCGCACAACGTGGCGGCGAGCGCCGTGCGCCAGATCATCGACCGTCTCTGCGGAGGGTCGGTGGAGCAGCTTCTGGTCGGTATGGTGGAGCACGAAGTCATCGAGCGCCATGAGTTGGAGAGCTTGGCAAAAAAGATCGCCCGGCGCAAAGAGAGAGGGAATTGAGTTATGTGGAACGCTAGTCTCGAAATCCTCGGCTTTCTGGCCGATACGTCCGTCCGCGCTCTGGGTTTGGTGGTGGTCGCGGGTATTGCGTTGGCGATATTGCGCACGCGCCATGCGGCGGCTCGTCACGCCGTCTGGACCGCTGTCCTCGCCGGGATGCTCGTGCTACCCGCTCTGTCCCCTTTGCTCCCTCCTCTGGCGATCAAGGCCGTTGCGCCGCGCGTACCTGCGAGCTTGCCCGCTTTCCGGGCTTCGGCCACACCGCCCCACATGGCCATCACGGCGCCAACCAGAAGCGTGCCCGCTCCTTCTGTTCCCGTTTGGCCGTTAGCATTGATCGGTCTCTATCTCATCGGCGTCACGGCGTCGCTCGCACGCTTGTTCTGGGCATATGGAACCTGCCGCCGTCTCGTGCGGACGTCGGCATTGATTCGTGACCAGGAAGCGATGAGCCTTCTCGCCGACGTAGCTGCCGCTCAATCGCACGCCTGGCCGCTGCCGCAGTTGCGATCGTCCGCCTCCGTGGCGGTTCCGATGACCGTTAGCGCAGGCGAACCCGTCATTCTATTCCCCGATAATTGGCGTGCCTGGGACGGCATGAAGCTGCGCGCCGTGCTCGCTCACGAGCTCGCACATATCCGCCGCGGGGACTGGCTCGTGACATTCGGTGCGTCCCTCAACCGCGCCGTATTCTGGTTCAATCCACTCGCCTGGTGGCTGGAACAGCATCTCTCCGCACTCGCCGAGCAGGCGAGTGACGACGCCGCTCTCCGATGCGTCAACGATGCCCCGCTCTATGCCCGGACGGTTCTCGATTTTGCCGCAGCCCTGCAGACCGGACGACGTCTCAACTACGGCGTAGCCATGGCACGTACGGCTAAGGTCAGCCGCCGCATCGACCGCATTCTCGCCCTCCGCCAACCCTCGCCCGCCGTCGTGAGCGCGAAAACCTGGATCGCCATCGCAGCCTGCGCTCTGCCGCTGGTCTGTAGTGTTGCGGCGTTGCAACTGGCGCAAACTCCCTCGACTCCCAATATGCGTCCCGGCATAGCTCAGTTGTGGACAGAAGGGAGCAAGCTGACCGCGGCCGAAGCACAACAACTGGAAGACCACCTGGCACGCGATCCCGAAGATCTCGCACCACGCGGCAAGCTGATTTCGTACTACCGGGAGCATGCAATGGATGCGCCCCGCATGCAGCATCTGAGTTGGCTCGTCGAACATCATCCGGAATCCGAAATAGCCGCCCAATTCACACTAGGATCTGAGCTCTCTTCTTCCAATTACGAAAACGCAAAGAAGCTTTGGCTCGACCAAGTGACACTGCACCCAATCGACGCGCATGTCCTCGCGAATGCGGCGTCGTTCCTCGGGGTGAAGGACCGGTCTTCTGAAAAAGACCTGCTGGAACGCGCCCGTCAGTTAGAACCCTCCAATCCCGAATGGCTCAAACGTCTGGCGGATCCGATGTCGAAAGCAATCGTTTTGTCGTTGCAAATCAAAGGCGGCACCTACTTCACTGCGGCGCCTAACGGCCCAATCACGGCCAAACAAGATGACGGGTTCGGCACTGCGGCTATAGCCGAGCTGGAGTCTTCTTCCGACGCCTCGCTCGTCGGCACGGTGGGCGAATTCATCTCTGGCGGGCAGCCCGGGGGAAGACCGGCGCCCGAAACCCAACGGCAACTCGCGGAACATCTGCTGACGCGCGCCCAAGCGCTCGATCCGTCGAACCAGGAATGGTCCGCTGCCCTCGACAGGCTCCATGCCGCGAAAGAAGACTCCGCTCAGCTCGAACCGCCCAAGGGAACCATCCGCATTCGCGTCGGCGGGAATGTTCAGCAGAGCAATCTCATCGAGAAGCCCGTCCCTGTCTATCCGCCATTGGCGAAGCTGGCACGCATCCAAGGTCTCGTGCGTTTTAACGTGGTCATCGGCAAAGACGGCCATATCAAGAGCCTGGCTGTTGTCGGTGGCCATCCGTTACTAATCGCAGCCGCGCAGGAAGCCGTCCAGCAATGGGTCTACCGGCCCACTCTGCTGAACGGCGACCCCGTCGAGGTGACGACCGTCATCGATGTCCAGTTCACGCTGAGCAATTAGTCCAGAGGAAATAACTCGCCCTGCCGCTCGTCTTCCCACATCTCGGGGCGGTACTCGACCGGCGCCGACGCCAGTCCGTACCGCTCGCGGATCTTGCGCACACGAACCCGGAGATCCTCGATATACGATCCGCGCAAATAAGGGCTTTTCTTGTAGCGCTCCTCGTAGCGCCGCACGAGGTTCGGAAACTTCTCGCGCAGAAACGGGAAGAACACCTTCTGCGCTGAGGGCATCAGGAATAGCACACCGCCTCCGAAATACTGCGCGCCTGCGTCTTTCGCCGCTTTCGCGAGCCGGTCGAGATCGCGTTCGCGATCGGTAATCAGCGGCAGAATCGGGTTCGGAAACACGCCCACGCAGATCCCCGCATCCGTCAGCTTCCGCACCGTCCCGAGCCGTAGATCCGGCCGCGGCGCTCGCGGCTCTAGCATGCGTGCAAGATCTGTCTTGAGTGTCGTGATCGTGATGTTCACATCCAGCACGTTGGCGCGCGCGATTTCGGTCAATAGATCGATATCGCGCTGGATCAAATCGGACTTCGTCGTGATCGACAGGCGCCAGCCACGCTCCTGCGCGAAAACTTCGAGGATCGACCGCGTCCTTCCAAAACGCCGCTCGGCGGGCTGGTAAGGATCGGTAGCCGTCCCGATGGCAATCGCCTCGCGCTTCCTTGCCTTGCGCAGGTCACTTTTCAGAACGGCGGCAGCCTCCGCTTTCGCGTAGATGCGATTTTCGAACTCAAACGCGTCGCGCTCCATGAACTCGTGCGTGTAGCGCGCATAACAGTATTTACATCCGAACTCGCAGCCGCGATACGGGTTGATGGCCCAGGTGAACGGCATCCCGGCCTTGCAGCGGTTCAGCACGGTACGCGCGGCGATCTCGAGATACTCCACCTGGCTCTTGGCTTCCAGCGTCTCGCTTTCGCTCGCCAGCTTCGCGATACCGACCAGACGCGGAGCGGGTTCGATATCGAACAACATGGCTCCTATTTTCGCTTTTTATTCGCCTTCGTGCAAGATAGAATCGAGGTTGCGGTTTCTGCTTCTCTGCCTCGCCGCTTTACCCGCTTTCGGTCAAGGCAATTACGAAATCCAGGTCTACGGGGCGGACCTTGTGGAGCCCGGCAACACCATGGTGGAATTGCATAACAACTTCACCGTAGAGGGCAGCAAGACCACCACCGACGGCACGTATCCCACCGAGCACCAGTGGCATGAAACCATCGAGATTACTCATGGGTTTACGGACTGGTTCGAAACCGGCTTTTACATCTTCACGAGCGCTGCTCCCGGCCAGGGATGGAAGTGGGTTGGCGATCATATCCGGCCTCGCGTGCGCGTCCCCGAAAAGTGGCACTGGCCGGTTGGCGTGAGCTTATCGACAGAAATTGGGTATCAGCGGCGCATCTTCTCCGCCGACACCTGGACCTGGGAAATCCGGCCCATCATCGACCAGAAGAAGGGCCGCTGGTATTGGGCGTTCAACCCTGCGCTCGAACGCTCATTTCATGGCCCCAGCGTCCCCCAAGGGGTGGCATTCTCGCCGAATGTGAAGGTCAGCTACGACATTACACCAAAAGTCGCCGGGGGCTTCGAATACTACGGCGGGCTCGGTCCAGTCACCGGGTTTGATGCGCTGCAAAACCAGGAACAGCAGATCTTCCCTACCATCGATCTGAACCTGTCGCCGGATTGGGAGTTCAATTTCGGTGTCGGGATCGGGATGACTGGGAGCACCGACCACCTGCTGATCAAAATGATTTTGGGGCGCCGGTTCAAACCGCGGGGATCAAATTAGGGAATTGCTTTTGAGAACCGCGGTTGAGGCCAGAACGCGGATCCAACTGCCGGGTGAGTTTTCAAGCCCCGTGCGCAGCGTCGTGATCTGGTCCTTCGAGAGCCCCAGACTATTCAGGACTGCGCCCAGGGCCGGAAGTCCTTCCACAACACGGCCAGCCGACGGCGCGACCGTCGGTCCAACGGGACGGAACACGATACGAAAGGGACCACCGGGGCCTTCTCCCTCGCGCGTAACGTCCAGGTCTCCGTAAAGGGCTTCCTCGGTGGGACTGTCTGGTGCCACCGGAAGATTGTAACAGAGGCCCGTTCACTCCGCGCCGTACTTTTTCAGGATCTCCGCCCACAGCCCCTGCGCCTTCAGAATCAACTCGATGACTTCGCGCACGGCACCCTGGCCGCCGGGCTGCGTGGTGACGTAGCGCGCCTGCTTTTTCACTTCCGGCCGGGCATTGGCCGTGGCCACCGGCAGGCCGACCCGCCGCATGACGATGGCGTCAGTTAGATCGTCGCCAATGTAGGCCACTTCGCTCGCATCGACTCCCGCGTCGCGCAGAATCTCCTCGAGGATCGGAATTTTTTCAATGTGGCCCTGATAAACGTAACTGAACTTGGTCTGCTTCGCGCGTTCGACAGTGGCCGGCGACACCCGCCCACTGATCAGGCCGGTCTTGATGCCTTTCCAGCTCAGCCATTGCAGCGCGATGCCGTCCTGAGAATCAAAACCCTTCGTTTCGACCATGTTGCCGTCGGGCCCTGGCACGTTGTATAGGCGGCCGTCGGTCATGACGCCATCCACATCCATCAGCAGCAGTTTGATTTTCGAAGCAAGCTGGTTCACGTCAGCGGGCAAAGGGAAGTCTCCTTGATGGGGAATCTACCAGATTACTTGCACAGGATACCGCGTGAGCTCCCTGTCAGCGGTAATGATGGGCAGGCCTTCAACCTGTGCCTGGGCAATCAAGAGACGGTCGAATGGATCTTTGTGAATGGCTGGCGAGGATGGGCCGCGAAGCATGTGCGCCGATTGAATCGGAAGCGCGGACAGACGGTTCCGTTGCATCTCACGCTCCAGGAATCGTGCCGGCCCGCCTTGCAGATGCAGTTTTCCTGCCCCCGCCTTCAGCACCATCTCCCACATGTTCGCGGAGCTCAGAAACAGTTGGTTGGCTCCGTCTTGAATGAGGTTACGCGCCGTTTCGGAGAGGCGCCGGTCATCCGTCACCATCCAAAGGAATGTATGGGTATCGAGGATCGCGTTCACCGGTAAAACTCTTCGAAGCCAGGGACCGGCGTATCGAAATCCTTGCCGATGCGCACTTTGCCCTTGGCCGTTCCGAATCGGCGCGGCTCCACTTTTCGTTCGATGCGTGTGAGGCGTGCTCCGATGGACTAAGTCTACTTAGCTAAGCCGTGGGAGGATCACTACCGGCTGTTAAAATCATGGCTGTGATCGCCCAGGTCCTGGAGACGATCGAACGCTTCCGCATGTTTCAAACGGGCCAACGTGTGGGCGTAGCCGTGTCCGGCGGCGCGGATTCGGTTTGTCTGCTGCACGTATTGTTCGAGCTGGCATCTCGCTGGAACCTTCATCTGCACGTCCTGCACCTCGATCATCAATTGCGCGGAGAGGAGTCGCGGGAAGACGCGCGTTTTGTCGAGCAGCTCACGGCAGAGTTGGGTCTTGCATTCTCGCAGGCGCAGGTGGATGTCGGCCAACTCGCTCAGGCGCGGGGAGAAAACCTGGAGGAAGCCGCGCGCAACGAGCGCCGCCGTTTTTTCGACGAATTTCTCCGCTCGGGTTTATTGGATCGCATCGCGCTAGGGCATACACGTTCCGATCAGGCGGAGACCGTGCTGTTCCGGTTTCTGCGGGGATCGGGTTCCGCGGGTCTCGCCGGCATTCGCCCTATGACGACGGACGGTTTCGTGCGGCCGCTGATCGGCGTCGAGCGCGCCCAGATCGAGCAATTCCTCCGCGAGCGAAATATTGCGTGGCGGCACGACTCGAGCAACGCGTGCCTGGATTTCGCCCGCAACCGGATTCGCCACGACCTGTTGCCTATGCTCCAGCGCGAATGGAACCCCGCGATTGGTGAAATGCTGACGCAAACGGCTGATTGGGCGCTCGAGGAGGAATCGTACTGGGAGGCGGAAATCGATCGTCTTGCGGCCCAATTTCTCACGGCGAAACCGCCCATCGTTCTACTCCAGACTCGGCCATTAGCGGATCTCCCGGTGGCCGCAGCGCGGCGTCTGGTCCGTCGGGCCATCCAGTTGGTAAAGGGCGACCTACGCGGCCTTGATTTTAGCCACGTCACAGCGGTGCTTCGTTTAGCCGCGCATCCGGAAGGAGATGGCAGGCTTCAGGTTCCGGGCGTAGATGTTTTCCGCTCCTTCGAGTGGCTTCGTTTAGCGCCGCCGGGAGTGGACAATCTGGAAAATCGCAATTTCCGGATACAGGCTTCTGTTCCGGGCCGAATCCCACTTCCCGCTGGGGGGACTACTATCCTTTTGGAACTAATTGAAAATAAGCCTGTAACCGAATTGTGCGATTCCAGATATAATAAAGCTGTGCATTATTTGGACTGGGACCGGATTTCCGGTGCGCTAGAGGTGCGTAATTGGAGGCCTGGAGACCAGTACAAACCGTTGGATCATTCCGGAGAAGAGAAAATAAAGCAACTATTCCAGCGGGCTCGGATCCCACTGTGGGAGCGGCGGAGTTGGCCGGTTATCACCAGCGCGGAGCGCATCATTTGGGCGCGCCAGTTTGGGCCAGAAGCCGGTTTGGCCGCGACTCCGGACAGCCGCGTGCTCCTGAAGGTTCAGGAGGTCCGGGCGTGAAAGCTGGAATCGATCTTCATCCGGATTACGTCTATAGAACTAGCTTCACTTGTTTCACCGGCAGGGAGGTAGCGTGAATTCCAATATCAAGACAGCGATTTTCTGGGTGGTGCTGATCTGCGTCGCGGTTCTGTTGTGGACCGTGGTGAAGTCCGGCAAGGGCCGTACGGACCGTCAGATCAACTTCAGCCAGTTCCTTGCCGAGGTAGAAGCAGGAAAGATCAAACAGGTCACGTTCCGGGGCACGGAAGTGCGCGGCGATTACACCGACTCGCCGGAAGCTTTCCACACGCAGTCCCCCCTTAACTACCCGGATCTGTATAAGATCCTGCAGGACAAGAAAGTTACCATGGACTTCCAGGAGCCGAATACAGGCAACTGGATCTCGCTGCTGGTGAACGCCTCTCCGTTCATCCTGTTGCTGGCGTTTTGGATTTTCATGATGCGCCAGATGCAGAGCGGCGGGAACAAGGCGCTGAGTTTCGGGAAGAGCCGGGCCCGCCTGCATTCCACCCAGCAAAAGAAAGTGACGTTCAAGGACGTCGCGGGCGTGGAGGAGGCCAAGGAAGAGCTGCAGGAGATCATCGAGTTTCTGCGCGAACCGCAGAAATTTCAAAAGCTTGGCGGGCGCATTCCGAAGGGCGTGCTGCTGATCGGTTCGCCGGGTACGGGTAAAACGCTCCTGGCGCGCGCGATCGCCGGTGAAGCCAGCGTGCCGTTCTTCTCGATTTCCGGTTCGGATTTCGTCGAGATGTTTGTGGGCGTAGGTGCGAGCCGCGTCCGCGACCTGTTCGAGCAGGGCAAGAAGAATGCACCTTGCATCATCTTCATCGATGAAATTGACGCCGTGGGCCGCCATCGTGGCGCGGGCTTGGGCGGCGGGCACGACGAGCGTGAGCAGACGCTGAACCAGTTGCTGGTGGAAATGGACGGCTTTGAATCGAATGAAGGCGTCATTCTGGTAGCCGCTACCAACCGTCCGGACGTGCTGGATCCGGCGCTACTGCGGCCAGGACGCTTCGATCGCCGCGTGGTAGTGGGTCGTCCGGACGTGGGGGGGCGCGAAGCCATCCTCAAAGTGCACACGAAGAAGATTCCGCTGGGCGATGACGTGGACCTGTCGGTTCTGGCACGCGGGACGCCAGGCTTAGCCGGTGCTGACCTCGCCAACCTGGTGAACGAATCTGCCCTAAACGCGGCGCGGCAGAATCGCAAAGTCGTCATGATGATCGATTTCGAACTGGCAAAAGACAAGGTATTGATGGGCGCCGAGCGGAAATCGATGATTTTGAGCGATGCGGAGAAGAAGAATACGGCCTACCACGAAGCGGGCCATGCGCTGATAGCGGCGGTGTTACCGAATGCGGACCCGCTGCACAAAGTGTCCATCATCCCGCGCGGCATGGCATTGGGCGTGACGATGCAGTTGCCCATCGACGACAAACACTCGTACAGCAAGGATTACCTCAACGACCAGTTGGCCATTCTGATGGGCGGCCGCATCGCTGAAGAGTTGTATATGCAGCATATGACCACGGGTGCCGGCAACGACATCGAGCGCGCTACCGACCTTGCGCGCAAGATGGTCTGCGAATGGGGCATGAGCGAACTGGGCCCGCTGAGCTTCGGCAAGAAGGAAGAGCAGATCTTCCTGGGTCGCGAAATCGCGCAGCATCGCGACTACAGCGAAGACACCGCGATCAAGATCGACGAGCAGGTGAAGAAGCTGGTGCAAACCGGCTATGACCGGGCGCGCAAGGTGATCGAGGACAAATCCGACGCTTTGATTCGCGTCGCCGAGGCACTGCTCGAGCGTGAGGTTCTCGATGGCGCAGAAGTCAAGCAGATCATCGACGGTCTCCCGCTCTCCCCGCGTGCCGTGAAGAGCAAAGACTCCGAGGACCACACGCAGCAGGTGTTGCGCCCCGAGGGCGGACGGCGTGTACCGGGTCTCTCCGAGGGCGAGCGTCCGGCGCCGGCGTAAAGGCAGGTTTCAGGTGCCAGGTTCCAGGTGTCAGGAACGATCGACGCGCTTCTTCTGATTGCTTTCGGCGGGCCGGAACAGCCCGCTGATGTTCTTCCCTTTCTCGAAAATGTGCTGCGGGGACGGAATGTGCCTCACGAGCGCATGCTCGAGGTCGCGCAACATTACTATCATTTCGGCGGAGTCAGCCCCATCAACGGACAGATGCGAGAGTTGGTGCCGCTCGTCGAGGCTGAATTGCGCGCGAAAGGGCCGCGGTTGCCGGTTTATTGGGGAAATCGCAATTGGCATCCCATGCTGGCCAATACGATTCGCAAAATGCGCGACGACGGCGTGAGGCACGCGCTCGCATTTGTGATGTCGGCTTACAGCTCGTACTCGGGATGCCGGCAATATCTGGAGGATATTGCGCGCGCACGGGAGACCGTGGGGCCGGGTGCGCCGGAGATCGACAAGCTCCGCCTCTTCTTCGATCATCCGGGTTTTATCGAGCCCATGGCGGAGAATGTACGCAAGGCGCTGACGCACCTTCCCGCGGCGGCGCTGGTTTATACGGCGCACAGCGTTCCCGTTTCTATGGCGGCGACTTCGCAATATGAAGCGCAGTTGCGGGAGGCTTGCCGCCTGGTATCGGAACGAGTGGACCGAAATGAGTGGCGGCTGGTGTATCAAAGCCGCAGTGGGCCGCCGTCGCAGCCATGGCTTGGTCCGGATATTGGCGAGTACCTTCGTGAATTGCACGCCGGCGGTGTGCATGAAGTGGTCATCGCACCGATTGGCTTCATCTCCGATCACATGGAAGTGCTGTTCGATCTCGATACCGAAGCGCGGGCGCTCTGCGACGAACTGGGAATGAAACTGGTTCGTGCGGCCACGGTGGGGAATCACCCGGCTTTTGTCGGTATGATTGCCGAACTCGCTCGCGAGCGCATGGGAGAAACCGCACCGCGATGGATGGGTACCCTCGGGCAGAGCGCGGCTACGTGCCCCCCCGATTGTTGTGCGCCGCCGCGCCGGGGTTGAAACGGCCTTTTTCCCCTGACGCACCCATCGCGTCTTGCTATAATCGCGGGCGGCCGGAAGACTTCCTTCATACCCAACTTATGGCGGATTCATCCAAACCACGCCGCAGCAGCGTATATGTAGTTGGACAGCGCAATACGCGATGTCCCCGGCTTGAGGCCTTCGGCTCATGACGCTGCTGCCGCTGCTGTTTGCCATCTACGTGGAAGGCGACGATGGCGACTTGGCCAAGCGTTTGCAGCGTCGTGAGGCGGCCGCTTTGGGCGAGCTATACGATCGTTACGGCAAGCTGGCTTATTCGCTGATCTTCCGGGTCGTGCGCGATTCAGGCGTGGCGGAAGACCTGGTGCAAGAGACCTTTTTGCGCGTTTGGAACCGGGCGCAGGGTTTCGATGCCGAACGTGGGTCGCTCGGGCCCTGGCTGCTGGCGGTAGCGCGAAATCGCGCCATTGATTACGTGCGCTCATCCGGCGGAAAAATGGCGAAGGGCGCGTTGGAACTGGAGTATGCGGAGCAGCCCGCGGCCTTCGTGAATTTTGAAGCGGATGTTTTGAGCCAGGACCGCGCGCGGCGAGTGCGCGCGGCGCTCGAGCGGCTCAGCGAAAATCAGCGTCACGTGATCGAGCTGGCATATTTCGAGGGCCTTTCTCAAACCGAGATGGCGGAGCGGATGGGCCAGCCGCTGGGTACGGTGAAAACGTGGGTCCGAACGGCGTTGAAGAATTTGCGTGAAGACCTGGATGTGAAGGCAGTGACGGCATGACTTGCGACGAGCTGCGCGATCAATACGAACTCTACGCGCTCGGAGCGCTCGAAGCCGAGGAGCGCACGGAGTTGGATACGCATCTGCGGCGTCCGGATGACCCGTGTGTGGAAGGCGTACGCCGCGCGCGGGAACGTATCACTACGCTGGCTTTGCTCTCACCGGAAGCACAGCCGTCCGCGCGGCTGCGTGCCAGGGTGGTGAACATGGTGGGCGAGCCCAAACGGAGCTGGAATTGGGCGGCGCCCTGGGCCGTGGCGCTGGTGGGCCTGGCGGTGGTGGCCCTGTGGTTAGGTGCATCGCGGCGCGAGCAGTCGCGAGTGCTGAACCAGATGCGCGCGGAGGCGCAGCGCCGGAACGTAGAACTCAACCGGCTCACCGAAGCTTTCGCGCTGATGAATGATCCGGCCGCCAAGCAGGTCGTGTTCGGCGAGAATGCGCCCAAGCCGCGAGGCCGCGTGTTCGTGAATCCGCAACAAGGGGTCCTGTTGCTCGCGTCTAATCTTGCGCCTGCACCGTCAGGCAAGATCTACGAAATGTGGATCATTCCGAAAGGCGGTGCTCCGGCGCCTGCCGGTTTGTTCCAATCGCAGGGTGATGGCACGGCGATGTATTTGCGCCGGGGCCCCGTGGACATGGCCACGACCGCAATCGTCGCGGTCACGCTCGAGCCGGAGGCTGGCTCGGCGTCGCCGACTTCAACGCCGCTTATTGCGGCGGCGCTGTAACTGGCGCGCTGTTTTTCTTGGGACTTGCGAGCGAATCGAGCAAGCGCCGGCTGGCATCGGCCACTTCCGCCACGGCAAGTTGGAAAGCCTGCTCATTGGCATGCGAAGGTTGACGAAATCCGCTGATCTTACGCACGAACTGGAGCGCGGCGGCGTTCAATTCTTCCGTCGACGCTCTGGGCGCTCCTGCCTTTCGCAGCACCTTAATGCTTCTGCACACGGCGGCCTCCTGAGATCCACTCAATCATAATCGAGTTTGGCATTCCAGTCGCCGCGGCCAGCGGGTGTTAAGTCGAAGACATTCCAAACGGGCGACAGCAGGTCAATGCCGCGATTGATATTTTCCTTCATGATGGCGCAGGAAGAATAGAAGTGCCTCACGGAGCCATCCGGGGAACGCACAAAAACACTGAGACCGGGGTGCTGGCTTCCATTTTCATCCTGGTAATGCAGGTCGGTCTTGAACGGCGACCCCGCGCTTGATACCAGGCGGAGTCCCCGCCAGCCACGCTTGCGGCCCCACTGCCGCAATTCCGCGACACCCACTTGTGCGATGACGGCGAAATTGACGCGTTGCCGCAGATGGTGCGCCACGCCGTTGAAACCGTCGATCCAGAGTGTGCACATCGGGCAAGGCTTCTTCTGCGCGCCTCCATACATGTACTGGTAAACGACGAGAGGCTTGGCAGGGTCCGCGAATAATCCGGAGAGGCGCACCTGGCTGATGGCCCCATCCTTGTCGAGTTCCGCGGGTCCCTCCTCGAAAACGTAGTCCTGAACTTGCGTCTCAATCGGCAACTTGCGGCGGAGCGCGGCCACGCGCTCACACTGATCGCGAAGCTCAAGCTCGGCTTCAAGCAGCTCCGCGCGAGCTTTTCGGTAATCCTCGCTCTCACTTTCCAATGGTCCTTTCATGATGGCTAACCTCTCGTTGCGCATTGGTAACCTTGCGGCTTTTCCGCAGATGCTCCACGAGACGGTCGGCAATCTGCGCCCAGCCTCCCAGATGGCGGCGCACGCGATCGGCCGACGGAAAGCGTTCATGCGTCAGGACGAGCTCCGTCCCGCCGTCACGCTCGAAAAGCTGAATAGTCACGAGCGTGGTCTTGAAGTCGGTGTTCTTTGAGACCCAAGTGAAGCTCAGTTTCGACGGCGGCTCGATTTCCTGGTAGACCCCGGTGTGATCGTGATCCTCGCGCTCGCCTTTCATGAGGATGCGAAAACGCCCGCCCACGCGGAAATCGAGTTGTGCTTCCGCCAGAATGACATCGCCGGGACACATCCAATAGCGCATGCCCGCCGGATCGCTCCAGGCCGCAAACACGTCCTCGCGCGAGGCTGGAATCAACTTTCGAATGACCAATCGCTCATTGCTTTCTTCCATCACGTCAGCCATGGGGAACTCGCTCTCTCTTCTTTCTCTTGGATAGGACGTGCTGTTCCAGGGCATCCAACCGGATGTCCCAGAATCTCCGGTAATGTTCGAGCCATGCCGACGCATTGCGCAAAGGCTCCGGGTTGAGGCGGCAACGATGTTCGCGTCCCACGACCTGGCGCTCCACCAGGCCGGCGCGCTCCAGGACGAGAATGTGTTTCGAGATGGCGTTTAACGAGACTTCAAAAGGCGCCGCGATTTCGGTGACGGTGGCAGGCCTGCGTGCCAGCCCGGCCAGGATAGAGCGCCGGGTGGGGTCGGCGACGGCCGAAAAAACGCGGTCCAAGGTCCCGCTGCTATATTCAACCATTTGGTTGAATATAAGCCCGGCGATGCCCACTCGTCAAGGTCAGGAGTGTAAAATCGCGGTACGCGAAAGCGTGTGCCAAACTGGTACCTGGAACGATGAGTGAAAAACTGGACCTGCGTGAGAAGGGCGGTGTCCGCGACGGCGTGCAGCAAGCTTCCGATCGCAGGCTTTTCATGCAGCTTTTGGCTTTTGGCGACGCCGAGGACACCGCGTCGCTGGTGCGCGCGCTCGAAGCGGAACGATTGCCGGGAGTGCTCTATCTGGACGCCAACGACCCGCGTGGCGTCGGTCTGCTGAGCTGGAGCGATGACGCCAACTTTTTTGTCGGCCGCCTGCGCGAGCTTCTGCTGAAACCCGAGTTCGCCGCGCTTACGCCGAAGCTCGAGTATTCGATGCTCGGGCGCACGTACGCACTGGGCCACGAACCGGATCTCGACGATTGGCTCCTCGAAAAGCCCCGGCGCACGGTGACCGATCCTGCGTGGCCTTGGGCGGTTTGGTATCCATTGCGGCGGTCCGGAGCTTTCTCGGCGCTTCCGCCCGAAGAGCAGGCGCCGATTCTGCGTGAGCATGGCAAGATCGGCCATTCCTTCGGCGAGTCAGGCCTGGCGCGCGACGTTCGCCTCGCTTGCTTCGGACTCGACAAAAATGACAATGATTTCGTGATCGGGCTCATAGGCTCGGAATTGTTTCCGTTATCGGCTTGCGTGCAGTCCATGCGGAAAACCAAGCAGACCTCGCAGTACATCCAACAGATGGGGCCATTTTTCATCGGAAAGGCAGTTTGGCAGAGTCAACTATGAAAAAGACACTCGTTCTCTTCGCCGCCGCGATCGGTTTGGCCGCGGCTCCGCAGACTTTCACCGGCGTTGTCACCGACGCGATGTGCGGCAAGGATCACGCCATGATGGGCGTGAAGCCGGACGCCAAATGCGTGACCGAATGCGTGAAAGACGGGTCGAAGTATGCGCTCGTGGTCGGCGACAACATCTACGAGCTGAGCGACCAGAAGACGCCGGAGAAGTTCGCCGCTCAAAAAGTGAAGGTCACGGGCACTCTAAACGGCAAAATCATCCAGGTTCAATCCATCACTGCGGCGAAGTAACGGCGTTGTGATATAGTGCCTTCCTGCCGCGCGGCGAAAGCGCCTGCACGGACGCAGTCACGCCCGGCCTATCGTCATGATCCATCCCCGCCGCACCGGCGTTGTCTTCCTGATGGTCCTGCTGAGCGTGATGACGTATATCGACCGGATTATCATCACGATCGCCGGTCCCGGGATCATCAAGGAATACTCGGTTTCGGAAACGCAGATGGGCACGGTGTATTCTGCCTACCTCTTCAGCTACGCCATCATGATGATTCCCGGCGGCTGGTTTACGGATGTCGCTGGCCCGCGCGTATCCCTGGCGGTAATGGCCTTCGGATCGGCCCTGTTCACCGCTCTCACGACCCTCGGCGGTTCGCCCGGACTCGGAACCTATATCGGGGTCGTGGCTGCGTTTCTGGTGATTCGGCTGGCTATGGGAGTGTTCGCCTCGCCCATGTACCCTGCGGCCGGCAGAATGAGCGCGAACTGGAATCCGCCGCATTCGCGAGCGCGCGTGTGGGGATGGATCGCATCCGGCGCAGGCTTCGGAGGCGCCTGCACGCCGCTCCTGTTCTCCTGGATGCGTGCGCACTACGGCTGGCGTGGTTCGTTCTGGCTGGCGGGCGCGGGCAGCGCTTTGTTGGCAGCAGTTTGGTTTTGGTATGTGCGCGATTACCCGCCGGAGGAAGACCGCGCGCGGCGTATCCATAACGACCGCTCGCGCGTTCCCTGGAAAGAGCTGCTCACCAATCGCGACCTGATGCTGCTCACTGCAGGCTACGTGACGGTGAATTACTTCGAGTACATTTTCTTCTTCTGGCTCTATTACTATTTCGGGACGATTCGCAAAATGGGCATGGATCAGAGCGCCATCTACACGACGCTGATGTGGATCGCCTGGATATTGATGACGCCGCTCGGCGGCTGGGTATCGGACCGGCTGGGTGCGCGCTTTGGTCTGCGTAACGGGCGGCGCGCGGTTGTCGTCGGATGCCTCGGGATCAGCGCCATTCTGGTGATCATCGGCTCGAACGTCACCGGGACGATAGCCACCGTGACGTTGCTCTGTCTTTCGCTGGGCTTTGCCGCAGCCACGGACGCGCCTTACTGGGCCGCGGCCATCGATGCCAGCGGCAAGCACTCGGGCACGGGCAGCTCGATTCTCAACACTGGCGGCAATATCGGCGGTATGCTGGCACCGACGGTGACGCCGCTGCTGGCCCACTGGTTCGGTTGGTCGTCGGGCCTGTACTTTGGCGGTGTCATTGTATTTCTGGGAATCCTGGTGTGGTTCTTTCTCGAACGGCAGCCTGCGCTGCGTGTCGAGGTTGAGGTAGCGGGTTAGCAATGAACTCCATTTTTCGTGACAATCTATTAGCTGGTAAAGTCGCGTTCGTCACCGGCGGCGGCAGCGGCATTTGCCTGCGCATCGCAGAACGTTTCGCGCAACAGGGCGCGAAGGTCGCGCTGGTTGGCCGCACGCAGGAAAAGCTCGACGCCGCCGCGGCCGGAATCCAGCAAGCCGGTGGCGAAGCGTCGGGATTCGCGGCTGACGTTCGCAATTACGAAGCTCTGGCCGGCGCGCTCCAGAAGACGCGTGAGCGGTACGGCGAAATCGATATTCTGCTTTGTGGCGCGGCCGGCAACTTCCCCGCTCCTGCGCTCGGCATGTCCGCCAATGGTTTCAAGGCGGTGATCGATATCGATCTGCTCGGCACGTTCAACACCTGCCGCGCGGCTTATGAGCATCTGCGGAAACCGGGCGCGTCGGTGATCGCCATCTCGGCCACGCATGCCTTTCGCCCGATTCCTCTGCAAGCTCACGTATGCGCGGGTAAGGCGGGTGTCGACATCCTGATCAAGACGCTGGCCATCGAGTGGGGTGGCGCCGGTGTGCGTTTGAACATCATTTCGCCCGGACCCGTTGCCGACACCGAAGGCATGCGCCGGCTCGCGCCTACCGAGGAAATTCACAATAAGCTCGCCGCCTCCATTCCGCTGCGGCGCTTCGCTACCAAGGACGAGATTGCGAACCTGGCGCTGTTTCTCTCGAGCGACGCCGCCGCGTACATCACCGGCGCCGTATTCGTCTGCGACGGCGGCCAGTCGCTTACGGGCTCGAGTTTCGCGGCGCTTCTCCAACCCGGCACGTAGTCTCTCGAAGTTGACGGCGAAGCGGCCTGCTAACATGGCAGTAACTTTCACATGAATCCGGATTTTCTTGTCGTCGGCGCGGGTGTGGCCGGATTGCGCGCGGCCATCGAGCTCGCATCCGCCGGCGAGGTGTTAATTATCGCGAAAGACACGCTGCATGAATCCTCTTCGGAATATGCCCAGGGCGGCATCGCCGTTGCGCTGAGCGATGACGATGAAGTGGAATTGCACGAGCAGGATACCATCGCCGCCGGCGACGGGTTGTGCGATCGCAGCGCCGTCCATACCCTGGTTGAAGAAGGCCCCGCCGCGATTCAGCAGCTTATCGATTGGGGCACGGAGTTCGATCGCGAGGGCGCAAAGCTGTCATTCACACAGGAAGGTGCGCACAGCCGCCGGCGCATTCTGCACGCACACGGTGATTCTACGGGCCGCGAAATCGCACGCGCCCTATACCAGAAAGCTGCATCTCTTCCTAACGTTCACTTTCAAAGCTATGCGGCCATCACGGATTTGCTAATCGACGACGGCGTGGTCCGTGGCGCGGTGGTGTTCGACGAGATGGCGCGCGAACGCCGGCCGATCTTCGCGCGCGCCGTTCTGCTGGCCACTGGCGGCTTGGGCCGCGTTTACCTCGAAACCACCAATCCCGACGTGGCCACGGGCGATGGCGTCGCCATGGCTTGGCGTGCGGGAGCCGAAATCAGCGATATCGAATTCGTGCAGTTCCATCCCACGGCCCTCCACGTGGAAGGCGCGCCGCGCTTTCTGCTGTCGGAGGCCCTGCGCGGCGAGGGTGCGCACCTCGTCAACGCTCGTGGGGAGCGATTCATGCATCGGTATCATAGGCTGGAAGAACTGGCGCCGCGCGATGTGGTCTCTCGCGCCATCGTCGCGGAAATGCGCGCCACCGGCGAACCGCATGTCTTCCTCGACCTCACGCATCGCGGCGGGGATTTCATCCGTTCCCGTTTCCCCCGCATCTACGAAACTTGCCTGCGGTACGGAATCGACCTGGCCACGCAGCCTGCGCCCGTGCATCCGGCCGCGCATTACGCCATGGGCGGCGTCCGCACCGATCTCGATGGCCGCACCAGCCTCGAAGGTCTCTATGCCGCGGGCGAGGCTGCCTGCACCGGCGTGCACGGCGCCAACCGGCTCGCCAGCAATTCGCTGCTCGAAGGCGTAGTCTTCGGCGCGCGCGCCGGTAGGTCCGTGCGCGAATCGGGCTCGCACACCAGGCGTGCGGCGGCAATAGAGCTTCCGGAGCCGCTATTCCCCCTGACCACCGAGGCGCAGATTCGCCGTCTCGCCTGGCGAGCGTGCGGGATTATTCGCACTCGTGAGCAATTGGATGATGCCCGTCGAGTACTGGAAACGGATCGCATGGAGCCGAATCCAAACGCCGGCCTGGCTGCATTCTGTCTCCGCAACATCCACGCGGTCGTGTGGCTCATCGCCCGCTGTGCACTGGCACGCGAGGAAAGCCGTGGAGCTCACTTTCGCACAGACTACCCCGAAAAGGTGCCCGCATTCGAAAAGCACTCGGTGATTTCCCAAGCCGGCGGGCTTCGCTTTCTTTAGCCCGATTCGCTCGCCGACAGGTTTGGGCCGCTGTGGCGTATACTTGCACATCCCCGGATGAACGCTAAGGAGGCTCGCGCGTGCTCAACAAATGTCTTTGGCTGCGGCTTTAGCGACCGTACTTTGCTTGATACTTGCCGCACCTGCGTCGGCAGGTAACTATAAAACGGCCGGCGAAGAAATCGCAATTGGCCTCGTCGCCGTGACGGCAGCCATCGCGGTGCTCGTCATTGTGCTGGTCCTCCACCATAACGGCCACAAGAGTGCCGAGATTTCCGGCTGGATTGGCTCGAGAGCCGCCGGTATGACCCTGACAGACGAGGTCGGCAAGCGCACCTACATGCTCTCCGGCAATACAACGGCGATCAAGGCAGGTGATCGCGTGACGTTGGAGGGTAAGCTTAAATCGAAGGATGCCAACCCGATTTTCGAGGTGCGCAGTCTAGGCCGGGATTTTGGCCTGTGCCGCCCATAAGCGCTTGACCAGCATCAAACCGCGTCGACGCCGCTCCTGGGAACCGTGTGCCACAATGAAATCGACACAAATGAAGCAACGTATTCGTTCCACGACGGTAATCTGCGTCCGTCGTGACAACAAAGTCGTTATGGCAGGCGACGGCCAGGTAACGCTCGGCCAGGAAGTGCTGAAAGGCTCGGCCAAGAAACTGCGCCGCCTCTACAATGACAAGATCATCGCCGGATTTGCCGGTTCCACGGCCGATGCCTTTTCGTTATTCTCGCGTTTCGAGGGTAAGCTCGAGCAGTTCAATGGCAACCTGGCTCGCTCCGTGGTGGAACTGGCGAAAGATTGGCGCACCGATAAAGCCCTCCGCCACCTGGAAGCGCTGCTGCTTGTTGCCGACAAGGAAAGCATGTACCTGGTGAGCGGCAATGGCGACGTTATCGAGCCGGATGAGCCTGTGGCCGCCATCGGCTCCGGCGGGCCTTTCGCGCTCGCCGCTGCCACCGCGCTCCTGCGCAATACCAAGTTGTCCGCCAAGCACGTGGTGGAGCAGGCGATGCAGATTGCGGCCAAGATCTGCATCTATACCAACGACAGCGTCACCTATGAGGAGTTAGGCTAGCCATGGTGATCTATCTTCCCAGCCAGTCCGTCGATTCCGATGCCATTCTCGACGAATTGACGCCGCGCGAAATCGTGCGCGAGCTCGATAAACACGTGATCGGGCAGGCGGAGGCCAAGCGCGCTGTGGCCATCGCCCTTCGTAACCGCATCCGCCGCCAGAAATTGGCGCCGGAAATGGCGGAAGAGGTGATGCCCAAGAATATCCTGATGATTGGGCCCACCGGCGTCGGTAAAACGGAAATCGCCCGCCGCCTGGCGAAGCTTTCCAATTCGCCGTTTCTCAAAGTCGAAGCCAGCAAGTTCACCGAGGTCGGCTATGTGGGCCGCGACGTGGAGTCGATGATCCGCGATCTGGTGGATATCGCCATCGACATGGTGCGCGAGGAGCGCCTCGAGGAAGTTGCGGACCGCGCCGAGGGCAACGCCGAGGAACGACTGCTGGATCTGCTTGTGCCGCCGCAGCCGGAAGCCAGTGAGAGCGCCGAAAGAACCCGCGAGAAGCTACGGGAGCGCCTTCGCGATGGCAAGTTGGACGATCGCATCGTCGAACTGGAGGTGAAAGAGCGCGGCGCGACCCTGGAGGTTGCCACCTCCGCCGGCGTCGAGGAAATGGGTATCAATCTCAAAGATGTTCTGCCCAACCTATTCGGCCAGCGGACCCGCCGCCGCAAAATGCGCGTGAGCGAGGCCGCCGATTATCTGGTGCAGGAGGAGGAGCAGAAGCTCATCGATATGGATCAGGTGACGCGCGTCGCGCTGGAGCGCGTAGAATCGAGCGGCATCATCTTCCTCGACGAGATCGACAAAATCGCCGGCCGGGAGTCCGGCCACGGTCCCGACGTCAGCCGCGAAGGCGTGCAGCGCGATATTCTGCCCATCGTCGAAGGCACCACGGTCAACACGCGCCACGGCTTTGTGCGCACAGATCACATCCTGTTTGTGGCCGCCGGCGCCTTTCACGTTTCCAAGCCCAGCGACATGATCCCCGAGTTGCAGGGACGCTTCCCCATCCGCGTAGAACTCAAGTCGCTCTCCATCGAGGATTTCGTTCGCATTCTCAAGGAGCCCAAAAACGCGCTGACCAAACAGTACGAAGCTTTGCTCGAGACCGAAGGCATCAAGCTGGTATTGACGGATGACGCGCTCGAGGAAGTCGCCCGGTTTGCCGCGCAGGTCAACCAAAGCTCCGAAAACATCGGCGCGCGCCGTCTGCATACCATCATGGAGAAGGTGCTCGAAGAAATCTCGTTCGCCGGTCCCGACCTGAAAAAGAAAACCGTGAAAGTGGATGCCGCCTTCGTTCGCAAGCAGCTTGCCGATATCGTCAAGGACCAGGATCTGAGCCGGTATATTCTGTAGGCCAACGGGCTTTGCCGGCGATATCCGGCGGACTACAATAGCCTTTCTTCATGCCCCGCCGTTCTCGCCGCCGCTTCCTGACGCTATCGGCAACCACCGTCGGCGGCCTGCTTGTCTACACTCTCGATCGCAAGCCTCTCCGCGTGCACGCGCAAAAAAGCCAGCTGAAAATCCCGCTCCGTTTCTTCACCGAAGACGAAGCTCTCGCCATCGCTGCAGCTGTCGCGCGTATTTTTCCCAGCGATGAATCCGGTCCGGGCGCGAACGAAGCCGGAGTCGTCATCTACATCGATCGTCAGCTTGCTTCCGCCTATGGGCGGGACCAGTATCGCTATACCCAGCCGCCGTTTGAGCCAGGCGTTCCCGAACAAGGATGGCAAGGGAAAGAAACGCCGCGCGAAGTCTACCACGCCGGCCTGAAGATCCTGGGCCGCTTTCATCTCCTGACGGCTACCGAACAGGATGCCCGCCTGACTGAGATCGAACACACTCCCTTTTTCTCGCTCCTCCGCATTCACACCATCGAAGGCATGTTTTGCGATCCGATGCACGGCGGGAATCGCGACCTGATCGGCTGGCAACTGCTCGGCTTCCCCGGGCCGCGTATGAGCTATTTCGATGATGTTGACCAGCACTACGGCAGCGCGTTCCGGCCGAAGCCCTCGAGTCTTACTCAGATTCTTGGCCATCCGGTCCGCCCGAGCGAGGACGCGGAGCCGTGAAGGAGCTCCCGGCAGTCGACGTTGCCATCATCGGCGCAGGCTGGACCGGCCTGACCATGGCGAAGGAGCTCGCTACACGAACCGGACTGAAGATTCTCGTGCTCGAGCGCGGAGGCATGCGCAAGACTCGCGACTATCTGGACAACATGGACGAGCTCGACTACGCCGTCCGCCTCCGCATGATGCAACCCATACGCGATGAGACAGTTACATTCCGGCATACTCTCCGCGACCGCGCGTTGCCTGTTCGCCAATACGGATCATTCTTGCCCGGAACCGGTGTGGGAGGATCGGGCGAGCATTGGAGCGGCATTTCGTACCGCTACTACCCGCACGATTTTCGGCGTCTCTCCCACATTGTCGAAAAGTACGGCCGCGACCGCCTGCCGGCTGATTGCATGGCGCGCGACTGGCCCCTTACCTATGACGAGCTCGAGCCTTACTACGAGCGCGCCGAACGGCTGATGGGGATCTCCGGCAAAGCCGGTAATCTGAAAGGCCGCAGAATCGATGGCGGCAATGTTTTCGAAGGTCCGCGACAGTCCGAATATCCTACGCCGCCCATGAAGATGCCGCATCTCGCGGCCTTGTTTCGCGAGGCTGCGCATGCGCTCGGCTATCATCCTTTCCCGCTGCCCGCCGCCACCACCAGCGTCCCCTACACGAATCCCGATGGCGTCGCGCGAGCCGGCTGTTCTTTCTGCGGCTACTGCGAGCGCTTCGGTTGCATGGTGGGCGCGAAAGCGCAACCGACCAATACGCTGATGCCAGTCCTCGCGCGGCGCGCAAATTTCGAGTTGCGCACCGGCGCCTGGGTGCGTCGCATCGTCTCGGACGGTCGGCAGGCAAAAGGAGTCCGATACACCGGCGCCCGCGGTGAAGAATACCTTCAGCCTGCCGGTCTGGTCTTCCTGGCCTCGTGGAGTCTCAACAATACGCGTCTGCTTCTGCTCTCCAGAATCGGCGAGCCCTACGATCCCGAAACCGGCCGCGGCACCATCGGCTCCAACCTGACGCATCAAGTCTCCCTTCCCGCCGCGACAGTTTTCTTTGACAAGCCACTCAACAGCTTCATGGGTGCCGGGTCGGCGGGCATCGCCATCGGCGATTTTGACGCCCTCGACCACTCCCAACTGGACTTCGTCACCGGCGGCGCTTTATATACGGTTTGTTACGGAACCCGCCCAATTGCGAATTTCGGCACATTGCCGCCCAGCGTGCACGGGAAAAACTGGGGCTCAGCCTGGAAGCAGGCGGCGTTGCATTATTATGACCGCGCGGGCCTGATCCGCTTCTATGGAGAGCACCTCGCCTATCGCGCTAACTGTATGGATCTAGACCCCGTTTACAAGGACCGCTGGGGTGACCCGCTGCTGCGCCTGACGCTTGATTGGCACGATAACGAGCGCCGCCTGGTCGACCATATCACTCCCCGCGCCGCCGAAATCGCGAGAGCCATGGGAGCCGGCGAAACCGCTCCGTTTCCCGGTCTGAAACGGTACGATGCCACCAGGTACCAGGGGACCCATATCCAAGGTGGTACGATTGTAGGTGCAAACGAGAACCAATCTGTGGTAAATAGGTATTTGCAGCATTGGCGGGTTGCGAACCTGTTTGTGCTTGGCGCCTCGGCCTTCCCGCAGAACCCCTCCGGTAATCCAACGTTGACTGCGGTAGCTCTCACATATCGAACGGCCGATGCGGTGGTCGAAAAGTTTCTGAAACACCCGGATCAATTAGCGTAAAAGAGAGCGCGCGCACCCAGTTAGCAGCCTCAAGGAGCAAAACTCAATTTCCCCATGGATAGTGATCGCAAGTACCGTCAGCGGGGCTACCAGGATTCCAACCGTCCGGAACCTCGTTCCGAACGCAACGGGGACGATCGGCCCAGACAGCCACAGGGCCCGCGTCCTCCCATCGATGTAACCGGCCCGCGGCTCCCCCGCCTGGTCCAATCCGTGACCGCGTCCCGGTGCTTCAACTGCGCTACACAACTGCCCAATGGAACCGACTTCAACGGCAACTGTCCCAAGTGCGGCGCCGCTCTGCATTGCTGCAAACAGTGCGCACATTTTGAGCCGTCCACGCGCTTCCAATGCCTGAAGCCCATTCCCGTGCGCATTCCGGTGAAGGACAAGGCAAACGAGTGCACGCTGTTCGCGCCGCGCGTCACCGTGGCCCGCGAGTCCTCGCCTGCCGCCCC
>Ga0335069_10003485_pt1 | contig 23746 bp, 18 predicted proteins | sample Lox_Sample_11_FD_206714 | JGI IMG/M metagenome (GOLD analysis project Ga0335069, IMG submission 206714) | Soil microbial communities from Loxahatchee National Wildlife Refuge, Florida, United States - Lox_Sample_1.1 | ecosystem: Environmental > Terrestrial > Soil > Wetlands | place: USA... | reverse complement strand
CTGACGACTGTTGTACCACAGTAACGGCATTTAGTGTTTGAAAGTTCGCTTCCGGGTGCATTTCCCGTATAAACATATTTTAGTCCCTCTTCAGTGGCAATAGATGCTGCTTTGTTCAGGAGATCAACCGGGGTAGGCGGCAGCTGTTCCAGCTTATACATCGGGTAGAAACGGCTGAAGTGAAGAGGCACTTCGGAAAATCCGTTATCGGCCAGCCACCTGCACATCTGGCGTATCTCCTCAGGCTTATCGGTCCACCCGGGAATTAACAGGTTTGTAATTTCGAGCCAGACTCCCATCTGCCTGTAGACTTTGAGACTGTCGAGGACTGGCTGAAGCTTTGCACCGCTAAGCCTCAGATAAGTGCTTTCGTTTATGGCTTTCAGATCAATATTTGCAGCATCCAGCACCTCGCACATTTTTTTCAGAGGTTCAGGATTTATGTATCCGTTCGACTTGAAAATGTTTTTTATTCCCCGCTTTCTTGCAATGACTGCGGTATCGTATGCGTACTCGTAGAAGGTATTCGGTTCCGAGTATGTATAGGCAATGGACCGGCATCCGTTACTCTCGCACGAATCAACCACCCGATCAGGCAAAAGGTCAGTGTTTATCGTCTTATCGGGACTGGTCTGGGAGATAGTCCAGTTCTGGCAATTCAGGCATACAAGATTGCAGCCGGCGGTGGCTACTGAAAAAGCCCTGGATCCGGGAAGGAAATGATATAAAGGCTTTTTTTCAACAGGATCGACAGCTACGGAGCATGGATTTCCATAAGCCATTGTGTAAAGCATTGATTTATAAACTTTCCTGTTATTGCACTTGCTTACCTCACCCTCCTTGAGAACACATTCATTCGGGCATATCCTGCACATTATACCACGTGCGCTCTCTTCCTGGTACATGGCAGGTTTCCGGTAAACCGATGTATCTTCATCCGGAAGAATTGATGACAGAGAACCGGCCGGGAAGCATGCGGCACCTATTGAAAGTGCACTGCAGCGTCTCAGGAAATCCCTCTTGCTCAGCAAAGGTGGCGTATATTTCTTTTTTCTCATCCTGTTCGATGCTGTTAAATCTACTATTTGTTTCCACTTAAACCAAACAGAAGCCCTGCAATTATCATTAATGCAATGATAAAAAGAGAATTATCAGTCCCCAGGAGAGGAACTGCAATACCTGAAATTACGATCAGTGTAAGGGCCGATCCAGCAAGGTCGGCTATGTAAACTGAAGCTGGATTGCTTTCCTGGTCAGTCATAGATCTGAAAATCAGTCCGGTGCAAAAAGACGGGATAATACTTATGGCAATAGCTACCGCAATGAAGGCTGCATTAAATCTTATCAGGATAAGTTCTGACGACACGAGCGCCATGGAGAAATAAAATATCACAAGCACTGCGGAACTGAGCAGGATGATCTTCTTCGCAGAGAGACCACTGACAAATGAAGATCCTGCTGCAAGTCCGGCCATTATGCCGGCAATAACAAGACCGGTTACCTGGTACATGTTCCCAGCCGCGGATTGCACCAACACAAGGAGAATTATCTCATATCCCGCGAGTGCGCCTGATGAAAAATACATCAGGAAATTCCTGCGCTTTAATGAGACCGTGGGTATGAAGAGGATTATAGCAAGAATTACAAGTGATGGAAATACTGAAGCCTGGCTGCGGCTCAGGTTAAAAATCTGGAAATGGTAACATGCTGCCGGCTTCTCAAGGGTGTTTGGTTCAGTCTTCCTGTCGATCCTTGCAAGGAACTGCCTGGTCCTCGACTCTGTCAGATCATCGGACAGAAAATCGCACGAGACAAATGTGTTCTTTATACCTTTCGCTTCTGTAAGCCTGCAGAAAGCATTACTCAGCGAATCCTGACCTGCAATATAATAGAGCTTGTTACCGACAACAGGTAGAATATTTTTGAATACAGGACTGAGACTATTGAAAACCGAGGAATAGAGCTGCATGGATTCCTTGCTGAAATAGTCATCACCCTGTCCCGGGCTGCACAGAAATACTCCGTCCTTGTTAAGATGCCCGGCAACAATACTAAAAAAATCTGTTGTATAATACCTGTTCAGCAGAAGCGTGGAAGGAGGGGGGACCAGGAGAAGCACAATGTCGAATTTCCCAGTAGTTTCCCTCAGGTAAGTGAACGCGTCGCTGTTGATCAGTTCGACAGACGGAGAAGTGCCTGTCAGCCGGCTGTTCTGTAACTTTATGAGCATAGGATCTCTTTCCACGAAACAGATCTTTTTTACATCATATTTACCAAGTTCAGTCAATGCAGAAGAAAGATCCCCCGAAATGACAAGGACTTTCGCCGGAACACGATTCTGAAGCAGGGCGTAATGAACGTTTTCCTCTCGCTCTGCCTGGTCATTTTTGTACTTTACAAGACGGTGATCGTAGTAAATACTCTCTTCACCGAGATAATTGCCGGCAGTAATGTTACCATAGGGAGTGTCGCTCGTGGAAACAACCTTTATTCCCCTTAGAAGAAAGCTTCTTATGTATTTGTCGGGTGAGGTGAAAACTGTGACAATTGCAAGGATCAGTATCGTGGAAAGCATCAGAATCCGTGCATATAGGAGCTCAATAAACCAGGCAGCCAGGGTATATGCAAGGAAAATGATTGTCACTATCATAATCATCTGGTAGGTGTCCAGGATTTTGAAACTCAATATGGAGATAATAATGCCGGCAATCACTCCACCTGCGGTCTCAGCTGAAAAAGATTTTCCGGGGTGAATTCCGTCGGCAAAGGATGCGGTTTTGACAAGAAAGATAAACAGGAAACCCGACATGAATGTAAAGGGCAGAAGCACGATAAGCGTAAAAACCAGGCTCACAAGGTAGGAGGGAGTCTCCCCCGGCTGCAGAAAAATCCGCTCGAGTACCAGCAGCAAAAAGACGGAGAGAATGATGCTGAGAACGAATATCAGATTGAGCCTGGCCAGGTTACCGGTTTTGGAATGCCTGGCAGCTGAAGATCCGGTAGCAGATCCTGCCAGCCATGAGCAGAGAAATGAACCAGCGACTAATTCATACCCTCCTGAAATATTCATAATCTCGCGCATCAGCAACAGCTGAACTGCGGTGCTCGTGAATCCTGCAGCAAAAAGATTTACCATAATCCTCCAGCGCGGGTATTTTGGAGTCGCAGGTGCAGGGGGTTCAGCTGTATCCGGTTTGTTTCCCTTCGTGAAATAGGTAAAATGCCAGATTAAATGAAGCAGGCCGGTGAAGGCAAGGCCCGTTCCGAATTCGACGTGCCATTTAAGAATGGCCTTTACGAACGGTATTTCCCATTTGTATGTAACCTGGAGTGCGAGAAAAACGCCAGCTGTTGCCGCGAAAAGGAATGTCCCCGCAAGAATGAAATTCCATATCCTGCGGTGGAGGGCTTTTGAAATTATGCCGCCCAGGTATAATATGTAGCTCAAAAAATAAAGAAGAAAAACTGTAATGCCGATACCTACAACATGGTACATAAACTATTCGTTTTCTTCCAGCACGACTGCTTCATAGATATAAAGGTCAGCGGATTTCCAGCCGTCCCAGCCAAGACCCGCCTTGTCCCTGGAAGTGTAACCGAGGAACTGTTCAATGGTCCAGTGATTTTCTGTCAGAACCTGCGGAAGCATTGTACCCGATCTGAAATCTTTCTTTATATAAATACCATGTTTCCCCGGAACTATCTCTGAAATGTCACTTATCTTTCTAAGAGGTCCGAGCACTGATATCTCTATTGAAATCTTTTTATATTCCTCCTTTGAAAGAGGTTCGAACCGTGTGTCGTCAAAAGCCGATGCCGCAGCCATTTCATTAACCACCTCATAAAGGGGTTCCTCCGAGATGAATCTTCCGATACACCCTCTCAGGTTCCCGTCAATTTTCAAGGTGACAAATGCACCCATCTTATTCTTCAGTCCGTCAGGAACGGTATTGCTGTCAACCACGTACTTCCTGTTCTCATTCAGAAATGAACTAATGCTGTTTCGCGCAATCCTGAACAGTTGCTCCTTTTCCTCCCTGGTGAAGCTCACTTCATCCTTGCCAGGCTTGTCAGCATTTACCTGGTTTGATGCCTTACTCTTCTGATCTATAAGGATCAGCGAATTGTACCCGACCACCTCGTTCTTCGCTCCGTAGTTTGAATCTCCTGAATTACAGTAATAGATTTTTTTGAATACGAGGTCAGGTGAGCCTGATACCAGGTATAGCAGGGTGAGTCCTGACGTCCAGCCGCACATGCTGGTAACCAGTCCGTCAATCTCTTTTGAAGCGTTTTCCCTTAGCGTGGAAAGGAACCTTTCGGGATCCTTTGAAATTATGCTTTCAGCAGTGAGGCTGTCGACCAGCTTTGCTTCATTATATGGCGGATAATGTGAAAAATCGCTGCTTATCACGAACAGGTTGTCAGCTGTAAAGTACGGCCTCAAAGCATCAGCAATTTCTTTTATCGTCCCCAGGTTGTCAGTGCCTATTACAATCGGCACAATAGCCGGCATATCCTTGAAGTGGTACTGGATAAACGGCATCTGGACTTCAAGGCTGTGCTCCAGCTTGTGAGAATCCTCAGGAAACCTGAACGGTCCGTAATTTTCTTTCAGCTTTTTTGCTATTTCCCTGTCGACCTTTACCCTGCCTAGAGGTGTGATATAATCGCCCAAGCCATATACTGAAGCTCCGTCGAATGCCATAGTATGGCTTGATCCGATTATAAAAATACGGCTGTACTTCGTGTCAGAGGGAATTGAGGCATATGCCTTTGCAGCAGTGATACCGGAAAAAACATACCCGGCATGTGGGCATACAACGGCTCTCACCTTAAATTCACCTTTACTTTCCGCGCATGAAGCGAACATCACGGAAAGATCATGCCTGAGAGTTTCAGCATTATCAGGGTAAAATCTGCCTGCGGCATAGGGGACCCTGTCAACCAGGCCGTTTTGGGAACACATGTTCATGGTGTACATTATTGAAATGAGAAACAATAATAACCTGCGCATGGCCGATATTATTAAACCGGTACTAAAGTTAGTTCAAAAAAAAGAATTGACTTGATTCCGGAAAGTTAAAAGATAGGGTCAGAGGAGAATTATTGAATCCTTAATTATCTCACCCTTATCATCCATCCCGTAAATTTTGACTCCGATACTAATGACTGAATCGCCTACAATATCCACGACAGGGGCAAGAGCATCTTTCAGATCCTCTGTTTCCATGTTATCGAATTCTTCGACACTGAAATATAAATGTATATAAAGGACATTATCAGGATCGGAAATCCTGCTGAGGGCCTTTACCATCTTTGCCAGCCAGATGGAAGAGGCTGTATTGAAATACTCAAGGTTGAGCCTGAAGTTTGTTGTCTGCCTGGGACTCCTGACATATTCAACGACCCATTTGAAAAGAGGATCATAAATCTCCGTGGCATTCTCAGGTATGGATCGTCCCGACAAAATCAGATCACCGGTGAGAAAATTGAAATCTACCTGTGGAGTTTTGCCTGTCGGTTCAATGAATATGTTTTTCAGGTCCCTCATACCTGGATAAAATATCTTCGCAATGGTTCCAAAATGCTATTCAAAAATATGATTTCTTTTTTTATAAGCTTAATATCTTCATCAAAAAGTAATACGCAATTGTCAAATAAAACCGGCTATTCACAGAAAGAGCCTGTTCAACTATCTCTTTGGCGTTGTTATGTGGGAATCAAACCATTAAAATATTATATTTGCGGCTGAATTTTTGGATTATTATGGAACAGCTGATCAGGGAAAAGATAAAGGAGGCGGTAAAGTTTCTGTATAACAGCGAGGTTGATATTAACCTGATACAAGTACAGGAAACACGAAAGGAGTTCACAGGCGACTATACTTTCGTGGTCTTTCCATTACTAAGGTTTTCGAAGAATACGCCGGAACAGACAGGCGAAAGCATCGGGAAATGGCTTATGGAGAATTTCCGGCTGATCGCCGGTTACAATGTAATTAAGGGCTTTCTCAACCTTGAACTGTCAGAGAAATGGTGGTTAAAGGAATTCAGCAAATCAGCGTCGTGCAGTAATATATATGAACAATGCCTCGCGGGAAAACCTGAGATCATACTCGTAGAATATTCATCACCCAACACAAATAAGCCGCTTCATCTCGGGCACATAAGGAACAACCTTCTTGGCTATTCACTGTACAAAATACTAAAGGCCTGCGGGCACGAGGTGATCAGGACCAACATTGTAAACGACAGGGGTATCCATATCTGTAAATCCATGCTGGCATGGCAGAAATACGGAAAAGGCGAAACACCTGAATCATCGGGCATGAAAGGCGATCACCTTGTGGGAAAGTATTATGTAATCTTCGAACAGGAGCTGAAAGCCCAGGCTGCCGCTGTCCGGAAAGGCAGCATGAGCGACGAGGAAGCAAGAAATGCCACCCCGCTCATGGCCGAAGCCAGGGAGATGCTGTTAAAATGGGAAGCCGGGGATCCTGTTATCATGGACCTGTGGAAAACAATGAACAGCTGGGTTTACAGAGGATTCGATGAGACGTACAAAAAGCTGGGTGTGGACTTTGATAAGATATACTACGAGTCAGAAACTTACAAGGACGGGAAGGAGATAGTTCTCAAAGCGCTTAGCGATAAGATTCTTTACCGCAACCCCGATGGGTCCATATGGGCCGACATGACAACCGAAGGCCTTGACCAGAAGCTGCTTCTCAGGTCAGATGGTACGGCCGTCTATATGACACAGGATCTTGGTACAGCCATGCTTCGCCACGATGAATTCAAGTTTGATAAGTGCCTTTATGTCGTTGGAAATGAGCAAAATTATCATTTCCAGATTCTCAGGGCCGTCATGAAGAAAATGGGATATGCCTGGGCCGACGGAATAATACACTTTTCCTACGGCATGGTCGAACTCCCGGAGGGAAAAATGAAATCGAGGGAAGGTACCGTTGTCGATGCCGACGACCTGGTTGAAGAGATGATCGGTACTGCAAGAGAGGTATCTCTTGAACTTGGAAAACTTGAGAATTTCTCAAATTCAGAAAAAGAGGAAATTTTCAGGAAGATCGGCCTTGGCGCATTGAAATACTATATCCTGAAAGTCGATCCAAAAAAGAACATGCTATTCAATCCTTCAGAATCAATCGATTTCAATGGCAATACCGGACCGTTTATTCAGTACACTTATGCCAGGATCAGGTCTGTCATTAAAAAAGCAGATAGTGACGGCATAAGATACGGAATTGAAACGTTTGAAGATATCAAACCGGCTGCGAAGGAGCTTGAACTGATTAAAATTATACATAAATTCGCACAAGCGGTTTCTGAGGCAGCAAGGAGCTATAGCCCGGCATTGGTTGCTAATTTCTGCTACGACCTGGCAAGGGAATATAACCAGTTCTATCACGATTACTCCATACTTGGTGAAGATGATCCCGGTACCAGGAATTTCAGGATTGCCCTGTCGCAGGTTGTATGTAAATTGCTTGAAGCCGGTATGGACCTGCTTGGAATCGAGATGCCGGAAAGGATGTAACTTTTGAAATAACAGAATCTGATGTTTGAAAATTTAAGTGAAAGGCTGGAGAGATCCTTTAAAATTCTTAAGGGACAGGGAAGAATAACGGAGATTAATGTTGCCGAGACGCTTAAGGAAGTCAGGCGTGCACTCCTTGATGCGGATGTTAATTTTAAGATTGCCAAACAGTTCACTGATTCGGTCAAGCAAAAAGCTCTTGGGCAGGAGGTACTGACTGCCGTTAACCCGTCGCAGATGATGGTCAAGATAGTTCACGATGAGCTCGTTGAGCTCATGGGTGAAGACAAGACCGATATCAACATAAAGATCAACCCCTCGGTTATCCTGATAGCTGGACTTCAGGGTTCAGGTAAGACAACATTCAGCGGCAAGCTTGCCAAATGGGTTAAAAGCAGGAGAGGCAAGAACCCGATCCTGGTGGCCGGAGACGTTTACAGGCCCGCTGCTATTGAACAGCTTAAAGTTATCGGGCAGCAGATCGAGGTTCCGGTTTACTCCGAGGAAGGAAACCTTAACCCTGTGGCAATTGCCAAAAACGCTGTAAGGGAGGCAAAGCAGACAGGCAGGGATGTGGTTATCATTGATACCGCGGGCCGGCTCGCTATCGACGAGGAGATGATGAAAGAGATTGCGGGTGTAAAGGATGCTGTCAGTCCTCATGAAATACTGTTCGTGGTGGATTCAATGACCGGGCAGGATGCAGTCAATACAGCAAGGGAGTTCAACGAACGGCTCGATTTTGACGGTGTCGTCCTTACAAAGCTCGACGGTGATACAAGAGGCGGGGCCGCGCTCTCGATCAAATCGGTTGTCAACAAGCCTATAAAATTTGTCAGCTCCGGGGAGAAGATGGACGCTATTGATATCTTTTATCCCCAGAGAATGGCCGACAGGATTCTTGGCATGGGCGATATAGTATCCCTTGTTGAGAAGGCGCAGGAGCAGTACGATATTGAAGAAGCCAGGAAACTTCAGAAAAGGATAGCCAAGGACCAGTTCGACTTCGACGATTTCATTTCCCAGATACAGCAGATAAAGAAAATGGGTAACGTCAAGGACCTTATGTCGATGATTCCAGGAGTGGGCAAAGCGATTAAGGATCTCGACATTGACGATAATGCTTTCAGGGGAATTGAGGCAATCATCAGGAGCATGACACCGCAGGAGAGAAAAAACCCCGGGATACTGAACGGGTCGCGGCGCAAGAGGATTGCCGAAGGAAGCGGGACAAGCGTGCCGGAGGTGAACAGGCTGCTCAAACAGTTTGACGAAACGAGGCGAATGATGAAGATGGTTACAAAGAGCGGCAACCAGGCACGTCTGATGGGCAGAAGGTAGCAAAAGACATGTATACAATTATTGACGGTAAAAAAACAGCCTCACAGATCAGGCTTGAAATAGCCGGTGAGGTCAGGCAACGAATTGCCTCGGAACTGAAGGTACCGCACCTGGCAGCCATACTGGTTGGTAATGACGGGTCAAGCGAAACCTATGTGGCAAATAAAGTAAGGGACTGTGAGGAGGTAGGGTTCAGGTCCACGCTTATAAGGTTCAGCGCGGATACGACAGAAAACCGGCTCATTTCCAAAATAGATGAGCTGAATAATGACGACGATATTGATGGTTTCATAGTTCAGCTGCCATTGCCGCGACAAATCAGCGAGAACAGGATTATTGAGCTGATAAGGCCCGGTAAGGATGCCGACGGTTTTCATCCGGTAAATATCGGTAAGATGATGGCAGGTCTGCCATGTTTCCTCCCGGCTACGCCATACGGTATCACCGAGCTGATCAAAAGATATAACATTGCCACATCTGGTAAAAACTGTGTGGTGATCGGAAGATCCAATATTGTTGGGAGACCGGTGAGCATACTTCTTTCTCAGAAAGGTATGGATGCAACTGTTACTGTCGTCCACAGCCGCACTGCAGATATTGAGAAGATTGTGGCCAGGGCTGATATTATAATAGCTGCATTGGGAGTGCCTGGCTTTGTAAAGGCCAGGATGGTCAGGGAGGGTGCAGTGGTGATTGATGTCGGCACAACGAGGGTCAGCTCACCTTCGTCAAAGTCGGGATATCGTCTTGCCGGCGATGTGGATTTCGAGAATGTTGCTCCAAAATGTTCATACATTACTCCCGTACCCGGTGGTGTTGGTCCGATGACCAGGGTTTCGCTGTTAAGGAATACGCTCCTGGCTACCAGGATGAAGGACTGAAGTGATTCGCTTATTGCGGAAAAGCAACCCCGGTATAATACAGATCAAACCCGCCTTTTCCACCGGCCCTGTTTGAGGAGAAAATCATGAGAAGGTTAGTATAGTTAGCATCATATAGCAGGATTGGCCTGTATTCATCATCTGCCGTATTTATCCCCGGACCAAAATTATAAGGGGCACTCCATTTCCCGTTCCTGAATATTGAATAATAAAGATCAAATCCACCCAATCCTCCGGCCCTGTTGGAGGAGAAGACCATAATATTCTTATGTATGAACGGACATTTGTCGTCGGCAGAGCTGTTCAGGCTATCTACAAGATAGGATGTTGAGAAAGACTGACCCAGCCAGGTGGAGAGTGGTGTGTTGACCGTATCGGGCTGCACGTAGATATCAAAATTTCCAGCCCTGTTCGAGCAGAAATACAGTGAATCCATTGCAGAGTTAAAAGTCAGGTATGCGTCGTCATCCGAAGAATTCAGCCTTGTAATCGCGATTGGCCCGCTTATTACCGGAAGGTTGTTTCCATTCCTGGGAAGGTATCTTTCGTAGAACAGGTCCAGCTGTCCGCCGGAAACCTGTGAAGCAAGGAAGAGGTACTCATATCCATCCTTACCGAACATTGAATACGGGCCAAAATCATTTCCCGTGGTATTTGCATGTCCTGTAATGGCGCTGTAGAAAGGATCTGAACTCATCGACCCTGTACAGGTAAATCTACCGTTTGTCTGGTTGAAACTGTATGTAAGGGTTCCTGTTACAAGATCAAACTGACCACCGCTGCTTCCCCTGTTGCTTGAAAATATTATCGGGATCTCATTGCCCAGTACAGGCAGCGTCGAGTTATAATCATCATAAGCACTGTTCAGTCCCTCAAGGTTAATTACTGTATCAGGGAAAGTACCGCTCTGGAATTTTATCGGGTTGGGAGTCTTCTTGCAGCCCCCTGAAAGGAGGATCAGAACGAAGATAAGTGGAACGTAAACCGAAATAATCCTGAAGGAATTGTTTTTCATGACCTGACCGGTTATTGACTGATACAAATATATTAATATAATCAGTACAAAATAAAAGACCGGGCTTTTGACCCGGCCTTTCGAAGTTAGAATTTAGGTTAATTCTAGGGTATATTTGGGTATGAGGGTACAATTTTAAATACAACCATAAGATGATTATTTTGAAGTATCGGTTGCGTGGAAGAGATAAAAAAAAGTAAATAAATATCAACAGCAATTGTATAGTGCTAGTTTATAGATGTTTGAAAAATAGCCAAAATGTTGATAATTGAAAAACCGCCAATCGGCAGGTGAAGAAAATAGTATTACTTTTGTTCCGTAAGACGCATGAAAAATGGAAGAGGAAAAGTTCGGCATCTCCCATGAGGATGAGATAAAAGAGGTTGTTCAGCGTTTTGAAAGGATGAAGAAGAATAATGAGAATTATTTCTTCGACGTTATTGAATTCGAGACGATCATTGATTTTTATATTGAAAGCAATAATCCTGTAACAGCTTTCGAAGCTGCCTCAATTGCAAGCAGCCAGCACCCCAATTCAGTCTCAATCCAGCTTCGCAAGGCCCGGGTCCTTCTCGACAGGGGCAGGGCGGTGGAAGCGCTGAGAATACTTAAGAAACTTGAGAACATCGAGCCGGGCAATCACGAGATATATATTGTTAAAGGTACGGCTCTAGGTATCCTGGGCGACATAAACGGTGCAAAGAAGATGTTCGATACTGCACTCACAAAGGATACCGACGATGTTGAGAATATCCTTTTCTCGATAACATCGGTGCTGCAGAACCTGAATTACTACGATCACCTTATTCCATATCTGAAGAGGCTTCTCGATATGGAGCCTGGTTTTCATGCTCATCTCTACGACCTTGCGTATGCTTACGAAAAGATACAGGAATACGAGAACAGCATAAAATATTACTCAATGTATCTTGAAGAGGAGCCGTTCTCCGACAGCGCCTGGTACAATCTTGGTATCATATACAACAAAACGGAGCAGCCCGATAAGGCACTCGAAGCCTACGATTATGCACTTGCAATTAACAGCCAGAACAGCTTTGCCATTTTCAATAAGGCAAATATCCTCAGCAACATAGAGAGGTACGAGGAAGCGATTCCCGTTTACCTGGAATACCTCGAGAATGAACCTGAAAGCTTTGAGGCAATGGCATATCTCGCCGAGTGCTATGAGAAGACTGATAACATAACCGCCGCGAAGAAGTATTATAATGAGGCTATCGACATGGCACCCGAATATGCCGATCCATGGATAGGTCTCGGAGTAATCGCGATGAATGACGGTAATATGGATAAAAGCCTTGCATACTTCAGAAGCGCTGCAAAGCTCGATCCCGAGAATCCTGAAATCCTGTACCTTGCCGGTAAAGTGCATTTCATGAAGGGCGAAAAGAAGGAATGCTTTAGATATTTTCGTGATGCACTTCGTCTCGATGGGTTCTATGATGAAGCCTGGGCCGATCTTGCACGGGGCATAATCGGTGAAGAACTTATAATAAAGGCGCTTCCTCTGCTCGAAAAGGCTTACAAGATTACTGGTGATGTGCCCGGTATAAATTATACACTGGCGTCCCTCTATCTCTATAAAGGCAATTTCCAGGCAGCATTCAGGCACCTGTCAGATGCGATTGAACTTGAACCTTCGCTTCTGACCGAGTACGCCGATCTCTTTCCGGAAACCCTCACCGATAAAAAAATTAAGAAGTTGCTCAAAAAGTATAAAACTGAATAAAATGAAAACTGTTCTGCCATACATTCCCGAGAGACCGTCAAAACCCCGAACCACCAGGCTTACCATGGTGATGGACAAGGGTCTGAGCATCAGAGAGGCTGAGGACTTTATGTCGGTAGGAAGCGAATATACCGATTATGTAAAGCTGGGGTTCGGAACAGCGCTTGTAACCCCCGGTTTTGAAAAGAAAATAAAGGTTTACAGGAAAGCTGGTGTCATCCCGTATTTCGGAGGAACCCTTTTCGAGGCCTTTATTATAAGGGATATGTTCGACGGATACGTTGAGTTCATTAAGAAGAACCAGGTTGAACTGGTTGAGATTTCAGATGGTTCATACGATATCGAGCACGGCAAAAAGCTTGATTATATTAACAGGCTTTCAAAAATTGTTACAGTGATATCAGAAGTGGGATCAAAGAAGAAAGAGGTGGTCTATACCCCCGATCAATGGGTTGCGATGATGAAATCGGAACTCGACGCTGGTTCGGTTAAGGTTATCGCCGAGGCACGGGAGTCGGGAACGATAGGAATATATAATGACGACGGTTCCATTAACAATGAAATCATCGACGCGATATCACACCATGTGAGGCTGGAGAATGTAATATGGGAAGCACCTATGAAGGCCCAGCAAGCGTGGTTCATAAAGCATTTCGGGGCAGACGTTAACCTGGGAAATATCCCGCCCAACGAGATAATTCCACTCGAGACGCTCCGCTGCGGACTGAGGGGAGATACATTTTTCCAGTTCCTTCCTGACAATCTAAAATAGCCATCACTAAACACATAACTCTTAACTCTTTACTTTCCTTGAGAAAATTCGGCCTGATAGGGTATCCTCTGGGGCATTCATTTTCGAAGAAATACTTTGCTGAAAAGTTTACAGGAGAAGGACTGAATGACTGTTCGTATGAAAACTTTCCGCTCAGAAAAATCGAAGATATATCAGCACTAATTGACGCTGATCCTGAGATCTGCGGGCTGAATGTTACCATCCCTTACAAAACCGAAGTAACAAGGTTTCTCAGTGAAGTAAGTACTGAAGCAGAAGCGATAGGGGCCGTCAATGTGATTAAGGTTGTTTCGCGTGGTGGCACCCGGAAACTGACAGGTTTCAATTCCGACGCGTTTGCTTTCAGGGAGTCAATACTGCCTTTTATTAGCGACTCATCCGTAAATGCACTGGTACTTGGAACAGGTGGCGCATCGCGGGCTGTTGAATATATTTTCAAGCAGCTCGGGATTGGGTATCACCGTGTATCCCGTAGTAAAAAACCCGGCTGCATTACATATATGGATCTTAACAGGGATGCAATTGAAAACCACGAGATAATTGTCAACACCACACCCGCAGGCATGTTCCCCGATACAGGTTCATTTCCTCCTATCCCATACGAGTACCTCAGCCCGCGCAATCTTTTATACGATCTTGTTTATAACCCCGAGGTCACGGTATTCATGCGGAAAGGAAAGAATATGGGGTGTACGGTTACCGGAGGGCTCAGGATGCTTCACCTCCAGGCTGAAAAGTCGTGGCAGATATGGAACGATCAGACGATCAGATAAATATCCCGGATGGATAATCGACTGCCGTAAGAAATAAACCCCTGGCAGGAGCCGACTTTCCCGCCATACCCCGGTCTTTCTTCCTTATGATTTCCTCAAATTCCCCTATTGTTTTTTTACCTGTACCGACATCCACCATTGTTCCTACTATTGCCCTGACCATATTTCGCAGGAAACGATCGGCCGAAATTGTAAATACGAGCATGTCGCCTTTCTCCTCCCAGGAGGCCCTGGTAATCCGGCAGTTGTTTGTCTTTACATCTGAATGAAGCCTGCTGAAACTTGTAAAATCCGTATAATTCAGCAGGACAGACGCAGCAGTGTTCATTCCCGCGATATCCAGATCACCATGCAGGTACCAGGCCGAGTCTTCAGTGAATGGATCCTTTACCCGGCATATATTATATATGTATGTTCTCGAGACTGCACTGAACCTTGCATGTGCATCATCGCTGACCTTTCTTATCCTGCTTACTGAAATATCCTTCGGAAGGTAACGGTTAAGCCTGTAAATAAAGTTCTTCCTGGCATCGAGGTCGGTCCTGATGGAATCAAAATGCGCGCAAAAAAACAGCGCGTGTACTCCTGTATCTGTCCGTCCTGCACCGGTTGTCGAAACTGGTTCTTCAAGAATCACGGTAAGAGCTTCATCGATCACCTGCTGAACTGTGATGCCGTTAGGCTGTACCTGCCAGCCATGGTAGGATGTACCTTTATAGGAGAGGAATATGAAATACCTGGTTCTCAAATTCATTTTTTGCAAATAAAAGTTAAAAAATTCACTATTACCGGCTATTAAATGTATTTTTACTATTGCTGGCATGATTTTATGCAGCAACCGGCATTATAAGCCGGAGATTAAATCTTCAAAAAACACTTATAATGAAAGTTGAACTTGGCTGGATAGATTATCTGATAATGATAATTTATTTCATTTTTGTGCTTGGCATAGGGTGGTTCCTGAGGAAATATATGAAGAACGCAAATGCTTTTCTTGAAGCAGGACGTTCCATACCGGCATGGGTTGCAGGTCTTGCATTTGTCTCGGCAAATCTTGGAGCACTAGAAGTAATGGGTATGTGCGGTTCGGGAGCCAAGTACGGGATGATGACCACTCATTTCTACCTTATCGGGGCCATACCGGCGATGATTTTCCTGGCACTTTTCATGATGCCATTCTATTACGGATCAAAAGCCAGGTCTGTTCCCGAATTCCTTAAGCTCAGATACGATGAGAAGACAAGGGGGTTGAATGCCATCCTCTTTGCAATCATGACAGTTCTGGCATCGGGCATTTCAATGTACGCGCTGGCTATCCTTATGGAAAAGGTACTTAACTGGAATTTCAACATCAGCCTGTGGATTTCTGCCCTGATTGTGCTGACATATACCTATCTCGGCGGTCTCTCATCAGCAATTTATAATGAAGTTATCCAGTTCTTTATCATCGTGATAGGATTGCTTCCTCTGGGATTTTTAAGCCTGAGGGATGTCGGAGGCTGGAGTGGTCTGAAAACACATATTGCAGCCATTACTCCCCAGCATTTTGCTCCTGACACCTATCTTACAACATGGAAATATACGGGGTCCGCAGCCAGCAACCCGATGGGAGTCGAATGGTATGGCGTATTCTTCGGCCTCGGCCTGGTTCTTGCATTCGGTTACTGGTGCACAAATTTTCTCATAGTACAGAGGGCCTTTGCGGCCGAATCCAAAACTGCCGCAAGAAAGGTTCCGCTGATAGGTGGCCTTCCGAAAATGTTCCTCCCTTTTCTTATAATAGTACCGGGTGTGATAGCACTGATCCTGATGAGCGACCCGTCAAAGAGCTTTTCGCTGCCGGTCGATGCATCAAGCGGTAAACCGATCTACGATTACACCATAATCATGCTGCTTAAGCATTACCTTCCGACAGGGGTTCTTGGCCTCGGTATCACGGCATTGCTGGCATCATTTATGTCGGGAATGGCAGGAAATGTTTCGGCATTCAACACAGTCTGGACCTACGACATTTACCAGAGCTATATCAGGAAAAGAACCGGGGATGATGCATCCGACGACAGGCATTATCTCACTGTCGGCAGGCTGGCTACTGTCGTGGGGGTATTGCTGAGCATAGCATCGGCTTATATCGCGAGCAAATTCGGGAACATCATGGACTTCCTGCAGACGATTTTCTCAATGATCAATGCACCTTTGTTCGCGGTAATATTCCTTGGAATGTTCTGGAAAAGAACGACCGGGCATGCTGCATTTACCGGCCTCCTTACGGGGTTCATTGTTGCACTGCTCCATCACGGACTGACAATTCCACAGGGTGCAACGACGCTTTTCAAGGGTGGCTGGCTGGGGCATATCCATACCTACCCCGTAGAGATGGCCCAGAACTTCTGGGCCGCCATAATTGCCTTTACCGTTGCAACTGTGGTTACGGTTACACTTTCATTTGCCACCAGGCAGCTCAAGCCTGTTGAAGAGCTTAAGGGCCTGGTCTATTCGCTTACACCTCACGATATTGAGGAAAATGTTCCATGGTACAAAAGGCCTTCAGGGCTGGCTGTAATCGTGGGCGTTATTTTTATTATTATGACAATTATTTTTTGGTAGGAGGAGATTGATATGGTAGATATTAGGATTCCAATAGGTCTGATGTTCTCGATTTTCGGCGTTCTCATAACACTTTTCGGCCTCTTCACCGTTGATTCGGGAATATACCAGAAGTCGCTGGGCATCAATGTAAATATTTTTATGGGCCTTATCATGCTTGCCTTTGGGCTCGCGATGCTCTGGTTTGCCAGGAGAAAAAGAAAACCAACCAACAATAACCCTATATGAACCGCAGAAAATTTATTGAGACATCCGGAGTCGCAGCAGGTGCTGCAGTACTCGGCGGAGTCAAAGCTTCATCTGAAGAAAACAAAGAATTCAAACCTGTTCCGCCCGCAGCAAACAGTAAAATAAAACTTGGACTCTATTCCATTACCTATGGAGGTGTATGGTACCCGGGGAAAGCACTTTCATTTGATGAATTCTGCAAACAGGCAAAGGAATTTTCCTTCGACGGAGTGGAGCTTGACAACAAACGTCCGATGGGATGTCCTGTTGATCTCGACAAGAAGAAGAGAGACGATATGGTCAATTCAATCCAGAAATATGGCCTTGAAATTCCGGCAGTGGCCGCAAATAATGATTTTTCGAGCCCTGTGCCGGAGCACCGCGAGTGCCAGTTGCTCATGGTCAGGGAAACGGCAAAACTTGCCAAAGATCTCGGTGCAAAGGTTGTCAGGCTTTTTGCAGCATGGCCCGGTGTTGTAATTCATGAGGGTGTAGGAACCTACGATCTTACAAGGGGCGAACATTATTCCTTCCAGGGTCAATATCCATACACGACCAGGCTCGACAGGTGGAACTTTGTTAAGGACTGCCTTAAAGAAGCTGCAAAAATGGGAGAGGAATTCGGGATCACAATGGCACTTCAGAATCATGCACCGCTCATCAGGACATGGAAAGACGCGCTCGACCTGGTTAAGGAGGTCAATTCACCATGGCTCAAGATCTGTCTCGACCTTCCTATAATGGATAATCTCGATAAAGACTATGTAGCCAACGCTGTCAGGACAGTCGGCAAACTGCAGGTTCATTCTCACTTCGGAGGAGAGTACTACCGCGACCAGGCGGGAAAGGTCCAGCCAGTCGTGCTGGATTATTATGCAGGAGGTAAAATTCCTGACTATGAGCATTATATTGGTCTTATGAACGAAATAGGCTACGAGGGTTATTTTACCTTCGAACTGTGCCACCCCATACTTAATGCCGACCATACCAGGGCAGGCATCGAGTATGTTCACAACCAGGTTAAGCTCGCCCGCGAATACATGGGAAAAATCGTAGGCCGCTAGGAATTTAAGAGGAGGTTGACAGCATGCGACCAGGGGCTTTTGCCGGGAACACGGGGAAGGCACATCCTGTCATTACATGAGTGTTCCCAGCACTGGTTACAGGCGACAGACGCTGTTAAAATTTAAATGCAATGGCTCAAATATGAAGGAAGTAATAGTGAAAAGGGGTTTTGCGAGTGACAACAATGCAGGGGTCCACCCCGATATACTTAAAGAGGTGGAAGCTGTGAATAAAGGACATGTTGTAGGTTATGGTGACGACGAATATACCGAGGAGGCAATCAGGATATTCAGGGAACATCTCGGTCAGGATGCTGATGTGTTTTTCGTATTTACCGGTACAGCGGCCAACGTACTTGCAGTAACAGGTGTTACGAGGTCGTGGAACTCGATCATAACAAGCTCCACTGCCCACATCCAGACTGATGAGTGCGGGGCTCCTGAAAAATTCTCAGGCTGCAAAGTACTGCCTGTCGATACTCCTGACGGGAAGCTTACAGTTGACCTTGTAAAAAAACATGTCCATGGTTTCGGTTTTGAACATCATTCACAACCCGGCATCATATCCGTCACCCAGTCAACGGAAATGGGTACGGTTTATACCCCTTCCGAAATAAAGACACTCGCAGATTATGCCCATGCAAACAATATGCTCCTTCACATCGACGGGGCTAGGATATCCAATGCTGCAGTGGCTCTTAACCAGCCCTTTAAAGCATTCACCACCGATGCAGGAGCAGACATTCTCTCGTTTGGAGGAACCAAGAACGGGATGATGTTCGGTGAGGCAGTCTGCTTCCTGAAACCTGGCTTATCGGAGAATTTCAAGTATGTAAGAAAGCAGGGGATGCATCTTGCATCCAAGATGAGGTTTATCTCAGCCCAGTACATTGCGTTTTTCAGAAATGATCTCTGGAAAAGATGTGCAACACATTCAAACAGGATGGCCAGGCTCCTTTATGAGAAGATCAGCGATATTAAGGGACTGAAGGTTACCCAGAAGGTTGAGGCAAACGGGATCTTTGTCATTATTCCTTCAGAAGTGGCCGAACAACTGCGTAACCATTACTTCTTCTATCCATGGGATGAAATGAGAACGGAGTACAGGTGGATGACCAGCTGGGATACTACCGAAGAGGATATCGAGGGTTTCGTTGAACTTATTAAAAGGGAACTTGGGAATTAATCCGGGGATACAAAGACTATTGAAGAACCTCGTTTGGTTCTGACGGTTTTTTCACAATTTTTCGCTTTATCCAGTACCTGTTATCGCAGTCGACACATTCCTGGCGCCAGTAACCCGGGGTTACATAGCCTCCCTCTTTTGTCTTAAGCTGGCATTCATAAACTGCGAATACCGGGTTAAAGGAAAGGTCAGTAACACCAATCGTATAATTATCCCCTGGTCCCTCAGCAGCCTGTGGTTCCTTCAATTCTTTAACTTCCAGCTTGTTGAATTCGAGAAGATCCCTCAGAAAAGCTGCTCTTTCAATTGATGCCCCTGTTTCGACTACGGTGCAGCGTGTGCCGTCAATCTCGGTAATAATATGTTTAGCATTTGTAAGTACCATATCCTGTTTTATTATCAGACTCCGTAACTAAGATTCCTGATCAGTTCAAAAATCACACTTGCGAATCCCATCGCAAAGATACCTGCAACGCATGCAAGAAGTGCTATCCTGGTCAGCGAATCGCTCCTGAATGTCCCTATCGGTGTATCACACTTATTGATGAACATCGCTTTAACAACCAGCAGGTAGTAGTACAGTGAAATAATTGTGTTCAGAACGGCGATCAGGACAAGCAGGTAAAATCCTTTCTGCGCTGCAGCAGTGAAGAGGAAGAACTTGCCGAAAAAGCCTGCAACCGGGGGAATACCTGCAAGTGAGAATAGTGAAAGTGTCATTATAAGGCTGAGCCTTGGATTAGTATGGTAGAGCCCGTTATAATCGCTGATATTCTCTTTCCCTGAAGCATTTGAAATGGCTGCAACAACACCGAATGCACCGAGGTTGGAAAAAATGTAGACCAGTACATAGTAAATTACCGATGCCATCCCCAGCTGGTTTCCTCCGATAAGCCCGAGCAATATGTAACCGGCCTGCGAAATTGAAGAAAAAGCGAGAAACCTTTTTATGTTCTGCTGCCTGATTGCAAAAAGGTTTCCTATTGTCATTGTCAGAACGGAGGTGACATAGATAGTCTTTTGCCACGATCCCATAATAACCGGAAAGACGGTGAAAAGAATTATCATGAAGATAAATACGGCTGACCCTTTAGATATTACTGAAAGATAGGAAGTTATATTTACAGGGGAACCTTCGTAAACATCTGCCGTCCAGAGGTGGAAAGGAACAATTGAAATCTTGAATGCCATTCCTGCGAAGAAAAATATGAAACCGAGTACCTGGAGGTTATTGCCAGTGAATACCTTCTGTATTTCGGCGAAATACAAAGTGCCTGTTGTTCCATAGATCATTGACAAACCGTAGATCAGGATTCCGGATGACAGGGCCGAAGACAATATGAGCTTGATTCCGGCTTCTGCAGAAGTATTCCTGTACCTGTCATATGCCGAAAGGGCCGCAACAGGAATTGTGGCCAGTTCAATCCCGATGTAGAACATCAGGAAGTGCCCCGATGAAATCATGAAGTTCATGCCTGCAAGAGTTGATATCAGCAGGATGAAGTACTCGCTGATCCTTTCCCTGTTCTCTTCTTTTCCAAGCCAGGATACAGACTGTACGAATACCAGGAGAGCCCCGATGTTGATGATGTTCTTCATCAGCACGGTAGTTGCAGAAGCAACATACATTCCCCCGAAAAGTGTTCCGTATTTAACCGGCAGGAAACCGGCAGCCGTTATCAGTGCAAAAAGAATCACAGAAAAGATGCCAATCTGTTTTTTACCATGAGGGCCCGTGAAGATCTCTGCCGACAGCACCAGCAGTGCTGCAAGAGTCAACAGCAATTCATGCCTCATTATTAAAAGATTATCTAAGCTCATATTATGATATTACTGTAAATATATTCAGGTTACATTGGTATAATTGCCATTATCCTGTCGACGATTGGCTGCAGGCTGACCCCGATCATGGACGAAAGCCAGAAAGGAGCAAGGCCGATTGCGGCAACAGAACCAATAAGAGTCACAGCCGATACCCTTTCATACCATTTTGCATCTTTAAGATGGTCGTAATGCTCATTTGTTGAAGGACCCAGGAGCAGTATCGCCACAACCCTCAGAATGTAAACCGCTGTAATTACAATCGATGAGATTGCCATAATGGTGACAACCCTGTGGAAGGTATCGGTATGCTGGAATGCACCTACAAAGATTGTCATCTCAGCTACGAAACCGCTTAGACCAGGAAGGCCAAGCGATGCAAGACCAGCGATAACATAGCAGACCGAAAGGAAGGGAATCACCTTCATGAGTCCGCCCATTTCGTTGATCATCCTCGTGTGCGTGCGTCCGTAAATCATCCCGATAAGGGCGAAGAAGAGAGCCGTCATCAGACCATGTGAAATCATCTGGATTATTGCACCGTCCATAGCTGTTTTGTTCATCATAAGAACAGCGAAAAGAACAAGCCCGCAATGACTGACAGATGAGTACGCGTTGATATATTTGAGGTCCTTTTGAACTATGGCACCGAATGCGCCATAAACGACACTTATGGAAGTGAGGATAATAAAAATCCAGGAAAGTTCTTTTGCAGCCTGGGGCATTAGGAAAATAGCCACCCTGAAGGCGCCATAGCCACCGAGCTTCATCAGAACGCCGGCATGCAGCATTGATACGGCAGTAGGAGCGGAGGCATGACCGTCGGGCGACCATGTGTGGAAAGGAAACAATGCACCAAGAACACCGAATCCTACAAACGTGAGAGGGAAGAAGAGCCTCTGTGCCGACATCGGCATAGTAACCTTTGATATCTCGAGAATATTGAAAGTCAATTTACCCCCGCCCGGAGCCGAATTGAAATAGATTCCAAGCAGACCGACAAGCAGCAGTGCCGAACCGCCCATCAGCATAAGGGTCAGCTTCATTGCCGAATAATCCTTCGGGCCGGTACCCCATATCCCGATAAGCAGATACATCGGAATGACAGCAAGCTCATAGAAGAGGAACATTGTGAAGAGATCGATAGAGATAAAGAAACCGAAGACCCCGGTTGCCAGCAATATCAGTGAGATAAAAAACTCCTTTCTGAGGAATTCCACTTCCCACGATGCAAAGATACCTGCAAAGACAACTATCGATGTCAGTCCGATCATTGCGACAGAAATGCCATCAACTCCTACTGCATAAGCTATGTTCAGGCTTTTAAACCATAACACATTACTCACAAACAGCATTTCATCGGTATTTCCGGCACGACGCTGGGAAAGGTACAGAAAGATCAGCACCGCTGACATGATCAGCTGGATTCCCATACCTATGGCGGCTACCAGCTTTGTCCGTTTTACATCCTTCACAAGAACGATCCCTGTTATTGTCAGTACCGGGATAATTACAAATAGAGATAATATATTCATCTTAAACCTGCTTTTCTGAAACTACTTCCAGAGATAAATAATTAATAATGCCAGGCCGACCGCACCCGAAACAAACACAAAAGCATACTTCTGCAGCTGGCCTGACTGGAATCCCCGGATCCTGAAAGACACCTGTTGTGTAACTTCGGCAATCCTGTTCATTGTTCCATCTACAATATGCCTGTCGAACCATGCTATCGGTGCGGATATATACCTGAAAATGATATTCCTGGTAACAAAAAGATAAAGCTCATCAAAATAAAATTTGTTATATGCCCATTTATATGAGTATCTGAATGTTGATGCAATTCTGTCGGGAATCGAAGTCTCTTTCTTATACATTATCCAGGCTATAAATATCCCGGCCAGGCCTATCAGGACCGAAGGAATCGCAACAATGAGTTCAATTTCCGATTCAAACACCTTTCCGTCGGTGGTGACAAGCCTGTTAAAAGGAATGAAACCTGCCACGACCGACCCGGTAGCAAGAATTATAAGGGGTATTGTCATAACCGCGGGAGCTTCATGCGGTTCGTGATGATAATGAGTATCCTTTCCCCAGAAAACATTGAAATAGAGCCTGAACATATAGAAAGCGGTAAGTCCTGCAACCAGGTATTCTATGGCCCATAAAATCTTGTTATGCTCAAATGCCGCAGCAAGTATCTCATCCTTGCTGAAGAATCCTGAAAGAGGCGGTATACCGGCTATCGTCAGGCAGGCAATAAGGAAAGTCGCATGTGTAACAGGCAGGTATTTCCTGAGGCTTCCCATGTCGGTCATATAGTTGCTGTGGACAGCATGGATTATTGCCCCGGCACCAAGGAAGAGCAGTGCCTTGAACATTGCATGAGTAAAGAGGTGGAACATTGAGGCCATATAGCCAAGTCCTTCATGGCCCCCGTAACCCGAGACGCCAAGTGCCAGCATCATGTAACCGATCTGCGACATTGTTGAATAGGCAAGTACCCTTTTTATATCTGTCTGGGTACACGCCACTATCGCGGCAAACAGCGAGGAAAGTGCCCCGACCCATGCCACGACTTCAAGAGCCTTTGGTGCAGAAATGGTATAAATAGGAAACATACGAGCCACCAGGTAAACACCCGCAACAACCATCGTTGCTGCATGGATTAGTGCCGAAACTGGAGTCGGGCCCTCCATTGCATCGGGAAGCCATATGTGAAAAGGCATCATT
>Ga0335069_10003484_pt1 | contig 23749 bp, 20 predicted proteins | sample Lox_Sample_11_FD_206714 | JGI IMG/M metagenome (GOLD analysis project Ga0335069, IMG submission 206714) | Soil microbial communities from Loxahatchee National Wildlife Refuge, Florida, United States - Lox_Sample_1.1 | ecosystem: Environmental > Terrestrial > Soil > Wetlands | place: USA... | reverse complement strand
CCTGAGAGATTCGAACTCCCGACCTTCTGATTCGTAGTCAGACGCTCTATCCAGCTGAGCTAAGGGCGCGTACATCACTAGTATATCAGGCTCGCTTCAGAGTTGCATAGCGAGCCGCGTGTTAGCGCGACTGAACCTGCTTCACTCTTTCCTCTTCCATTCACGCAGCGCAGCAACGAGGCCTTTCTTTCGGATCTCTGTTAGGGAAAGTACGATACGAGGACCCTTCGCCGCGGCGAGCAGGGCCTCTTCGAGTTCGTACAGCCTCCGCTCTTTCGATTTGGCCGCACCACTAGAACGGGATGTCATCGTCGGTAATCTGCGTTGCGCCTTCGTAGTCGGGAGCGCCCTGGCTCTGGTTCATGCCTCCGCCGGCGCCGGATGACGCTCCACGGGAGCGCGAGCCGCCCTCTTCGCCGCCGCCACCGCCCTGGCCCTGGCCTTGGCCGCTGCCGAGAAGGATCAGGTCGTTGACAATGATTTCCGTACGATACTTCTTCTGATTGGTTTCCTTGTCGTCCCAAGAACTGGTTCGCAACGCGCCCTCGATGAAAACCATGCGGCCCTTTTTCAGGTACTCGCCGGCGATCTCTGCGGTTCGAGCGAACGCGACAAGATTGTGCCATTCGGTACGGTCCTGCCAGTTGCCATCTTTGTCCTTGTAGCGCTCGTTGGTCGCCACGGTGAACTTAGCCACGGCGGTGCCTTGGGGGGTATAGCGCATCTCGGGATCCTTACCAAGATGGCCGAGCAGGGTGACTTTGTTGATGCTTCGCGCCATGAGTGCTGCCTCGTTTTCTTTTCTTCTCAGGGCACAGCCAGGAATGGCCGTGCTACATAAAAAGGGAACTATAGCAGATGGAATGGGGGTGGACAGGCAGGTTTTCTTCCCGAAAACGAGGAAAATCTGCCGATTTCTCTCCCATTTTGAAACTGGCTGCTGGAGCCGAGTTTGAGGAGACCTGTCGTTGGGGATGAATCCGGCAATGTTTGGTTTCCGATTGCTTTTAAGTTAAAGTAATCTAGTCTATGCCGGTGCTAGAAATCGATTGCTTCGAGGTTTGGCGGAACATCTCCGATCTCATTGATGATGAGGTCACGCCCGAACTTCGCCAGCGCATCGAGGAGCACTTCAAAGCCTGCGCACATTGCAAGGCCGTCTACGACGGAGCCAACAACGTGGTGAAGATCGTCGGCGACGATCGCTCTTTCGACCTGCCTGCCGGGGTGGGGAAGAGACTGTACGCCAAGCTGGAGCAGGAACTGAAGAAGTAGACAGTAAACTGCAGGCAGCATTCAGTCATACAGGGGTAGTGGCGATTCGGGTAAAAAGCAGATCCCTCGCCGACTTCGTCGGCTCGTGATGACAATCAAGTCCTCTCGCTATCGATAATCCTTCTAATTCGCTAACCACTAGCCACTGACCAGTGACTCAAGGCGCGGTGCGCCGAAATCCTCGTCCGGCATTGCCGGGGCGAGATCGGGGTTATCCATATAGAAGCTGATCTTCCAGGCGCCGTCCGACTGGCGTGCCCACTTCTCGAGATAGCGTTGCCGCGTTGCAATCGGCTCGCCTCCGGATCTTGGCGTAAGCGCCAGGATGTGCCATCCATAGTCGAGAGCGGTATCGCCGCAAATCTCAACGTTGATCACGCTGATCCGCAGTTCGCAGCGGAATTCCTCGAAAAGCCTGGTCATCCGGCGCCGCAGCACATAGGGGCCTTCGCCGCCGAAGAAGCTGGGAACGCCGAAGCTCATATCCGTGAGAGATGGTCCGAAGATGGACATTAGGCGGTCAATGTCGCCGGTATTGAAGGCCTCGCGGTATTCGGTAATGGCGGTAAGGATGGCGGTTTTGTCGTCCATGTTCTTCCCCGTTGAGGCTGATGAAGATAGAACAGAAGAGAGGCTACTGGGTAAGGATTATGGAGAGAAAATCGATGCTAAGCAACAATAGGTCGCGTTCCATTCGACCCCGCCGCCAGCCCGCTCGCACGTCGCGAGGGAAGTCAAGGTAGGCTTGCCGTTCTCCTCTAAGTACCTGAAAACGCAACATAGTAGCAACAATCCAGCTTCCCGCCGAAACTGCCAAATCGCCGTTCGATGGCCGAAAATCCCCGTTCAGTAGTTTCCTGATGAGTAATTTGACCTAGGGGTCAACAATAGCTTCACTGCCTACCTGTGGGGTGGAGCAGGAAGTGTATTTATCACCAGAGACTTAAGGAAAAGGTGAAGGCATGAGCACTTCGACTCATCCAGCCGTCAGCGGCGGACTGGTTCAGATTGCGCCCAACGACGAACCCAACGGACGCACCCTTGAGACGGCATCTTTAGAAGAATTGATCCGCGAACGAGTTTCGGCGGAACGCGCCCGGCTCGAACAAGCGGCCGGCGTAACGCATAAGCAAGTTCATCATTTCCATAAACCGATTGAGCGTCCGTTCACGGCCGACCAGCGCACGAAAACCACGTTGCTCTTTGGCGGACTGACCTGGAAGCACGAAAAGCTTGTCCACGGCGCCCTCGAAGGCCTGGGATACAAGTGCGAAGTCGTGCCCGTGCCTGACGTGAAAGCGTTCCAGCTCGGCAAAGAGTACGGCAACAACGGCCAGTGCAACCCGACGTATTTCACGGTCGGAAACCTTGTCCAGTACCTGCAGAAGCTCGAAGAGTCGGGCATCCGCAAGGAAGACCTGATCAACAACTACATCTTCCTGACGGCGGGCGCATGCGGTCCGTGCCGCTTCGGCATGTACGAAGCTGAGTATCGTCTCGCGCTGCGCAACGCCGGGTTTGACGGCTTCCGCGTCATCCTGTTCCAGCAGTCGGGTGGATTGAACCAGTCCGACGCCGAAGCCGGATTGTGCATGAACCTCGACTTCTTCCTGAACCTGCTGAACGCGCTGAACATGGGCGACATCGTCAACGAGGTCGCGTACCAGATTCGCGGGTTCGAGGTGAACCCCGGCGAGACCGACGCCATTCTCGAAGAGTCAATTGACTACCTGCACGAGACGTTGAAGAAGAATTCGCCGTGGTCGGTCGAGTCGAAGCTCGGCAAGATGGCCAACAAGATCCCGATGAAGGGAACGGTCGAGTACCTGGGCAAGTTCATCAACCAGCTCGTCAGCGACGACTACATGGAAGCTCTAAACCACGTGCGCGATCGCTATCAGACGATCAAGGTGGATCACTTCAAGGTGAAGCCGATCGTGAAGATCACCGGTGAGTTCTGGGCGCAGACCACCGAGGGCGACGGCAACTTCAACATGTTCCAGTTCCTGCACCGCGAAGGCGCGCAGGTAATCGTCGAGCCGATCGGCACCTGGATCATGTACATGATCCACCAGGTCGTGCAGAAGATTAAGGACATGCGCGGACTCGAAGAGGGAACCGTGATGCCTCCGGCATGGCGCATCGACAAGCATGCCAAGATCGAGTGGAACTACCGCAACAAGTTGATGAAGCTGAAGGCAGCCGAAGTCATCTTCGCGCGCGAATATCACCGCATTATCGACGCGCTGGGTGGAACCGCTCACCGGCTAGTGGACCAGTACGAGCTGCAGCGGCTCGGACATCCTTATTACAACTCGCGCGCGGGTGGCGGCGAAGGCCACCTGGAAGTCGCGAAGAACATTTACTACACCAACAAAGAGCTGGCGCACATGGTGCTGTCGCTGAAGCCGTTCGGCTGCATGCCGTCGACGCAGTCTGACGGTGCGCAGTCGGCCGTGGTGTCGCACTATAAAGACATGATCTTCCTGCCGATCGAAACTTCCGGCGAAGGCGAGATCAACGCGCACAGCCGTGTGCAGATGGCGCTCGGCGAAGCGAAGTCCAAGGCGAAGCTTGAGTTTGCCGAGGTAGTGAAGAACACCGGTAAGACTCTGGACGAGCTGAAGGCCTACGTCGAGCAGCATCCGGAAATGCAGCAGGCGCTGTATCCGGTGCCGAAGTACAAGAGTGTGATCGGCACGGCAGCAAACTTCGCGGTACACGTGGCAGAGAAGATGGGCGCAAGCGTGCCCTATCACCAGGAAGCGCACTAAGACCAAGTCGCTCAGTCACTCAGTCGTTCAGTCTCCTACTACTAACGTTTGTGGTAAGAGACTGATACTGAGAGACTGAAAGACTTCTCGGAGAGACATGCCAGGACTGACCGAAAAAGCCAATCCGCAGAAGAAGTACGACATGCTCTGGATGGGTGTGGACGTAGGCTCCACCACGGTGAAGATCACGGTCGTCGACAACGAGACTGACCAAATCCTCTGGGCTGACTACCAGCGCCACGAGACCAAGCAGCCTGAGAAGCTGCTGGAGATGCTGCACCAGATCAAGAACGATCTGCCAAACACGCCCTACGAGAACTATCGCGTGTTCATCACGGGGTCAGGCGGATCGGGCATCTCGAAGCACATCGGCGCAAAATTCGTGCAGGAAGTGAACGCCGTGTCGCTCGCGGTGGAGAAGCTGTATCCCGAGTGCGGATCGGTGATCGAACTCGGCGGCCAGGACGCGAAGATCATCATCTTCAAGGAAGATCCTGAGACCGGCAAAAAGAAGAAGTTGCCCTCGATGAACGACAAGTGCGCGGGCGGCACCGGCGCTGTGATCGACAAGATCAATGCCAAGCTGCGCATCCCATCGAGCCAGCTTTGCGAAATGGGCTATGAAGGCCTGAAGTTGCATCCGGTGGCCGGCAAGTGCGGCGTCTTCGCCGAAACCGACATCAACGGCTTGCAGAAGCAGGGCGTCCCTCCCGATGAGCTGATGGCATCGTTGTTCGAGTCCATCATTCAGCAGAACCTGTCCGTCCTGACGCGCGGCAACACGCTGCGTCCGACGGTGCTGCTGCTGGGCGGTCCGAATTGCTACATCAAGGGCATGCGCGACTGCTGGAAGCACAACATCCCGAAGATCTGGGAAGAGCGCAATTACCCGCTGCCCGAGGGCGTCGATCCGAAAGAGCTGATCAAAACTCCCGACAACGCGCAGTATTTCGCCTGCATTGGAGCGGTTGAGTTCGGCAAAAATGAAGATCCCGGACTCGGCGTGTACCTCGGCTACGAGAAGCTCGAGTGGTACATCACGGAAGGCCGCGCGCAAGAGAAGGCGAAGAAAGGCGGCGCGCAGGCGCTCGCCAAGTCGCCGGAAGAGCTCGACGCGTTCAAGCAGAAGTACACCAAGAAGAAGTTCGTCCCGCACACCTTCCAGCCCGGAGAGGTCGTCGAAGGCTTCATCGGCATTGATGGCGGTTCGACTTCGACCAAAGCTGTGCTCGTCGACAAGGACCGCAACATCCTTTGCAAGACCTACCAGCTCTCACGCGGCAACCCGATCGAGGACACGCAGGAAGTGCTGGCCAAAGTCGGCAAGCAGGTTACCGATCAGGGCGCCACGCTGAAGATCATGGGCGTTGGCACCACCGGTTATGCCAAAGACATCCTGAAAGACGCGATCGGCGCCGACGTGGCACTGGTCGAGACCGTGGCGCACACGCAGGCCGCGTTGCACTTCTATCCCGATGCGGATGTCATCTGCGACGTGGGCGGCCAAGACATCAAGATCATCATCCTGAAAGATGGCCGGGTAAAAGACTTCAAGCTGAACACGCAATGCTCGGCCGGCAACGGATACTTCCTGCAGGGCACGTGCGAAGGCTTCGGCTTCAAGGTCGAGGACTTCGCCGACATCGCGTTTAACGCCAAGGGGTATCCGCAATTCGGCTACGGCTGCGCGGTGTTCATGCAGTCCGACATCGTGGACTTCCAGCGCCAAGGTTGGAAGCCGGAAGAGATCATGGCCGGACTCTGCAACGTGCTGCCGAAGAACATCTGGCTCTATGTTTCGCAGATTCCAAACCTCTCTGCTATCGGCAGCAAGTTCGTATTGCAGGGCGGCACGCAGCACAACATGGCGGCGGTGAAGTCGCAGGTTGACTTCATCGAGTCGCGCTTCAAGGGCAAGGAAGTTCAACCCGAAGTGATCGTGCACCAGCACTGCGGAGAAGCAGGCGCGATCGGCTGCGCGTTCGAAGCGGTGCGGCTGTGGGAGAACGGCATGAAGTCCGAGTTCATCGGGCTCGATGGCGTTGCTTCCATCACCTACACCACCACGCGCGAAGAGAACACTCGCTGCTACTTCTGCAAGAACAAGTGCCTGCGCACGTTTATTGACGTTAAGACCGCGGTGCCAAACCCGAACTATAAGCCTCCGATTAAGACCAAGGTTCCGCTCGCGGCGGGCGCGCAGCGACTCATCATCGCGACCTGTGAAAAGGGAACGGTCGAGAACGTCGAAGAGATGCGCGTCATCAAGGGCAACATTGACGCCATCAAGAAGGAGAACCCGAACCTGGTCGAGATCGCGGCTAAGAAGGCCTTCACCTCCTACGAGCCGAAGGTCGTCGCCGATCCGCTGCCGAAAATTCAGATCACGAAGGCGCAGAAAGAACGCGCCGAGAAGATGAAGAAGCGCGCCGAGCTACGCATCGGCATGCCGCGCGCGCTCAACATGTACTCGTGCGGACCTTTCTTTACTGCCTACTTCGAGTCCTTGGGATTGAAGGCCGAGAACCTGTTCTGGTCGGAATACACCAACGAGCAGCTCTACAAGGAAGGCGCAAAGCGCGGCGCAATCGATCCGTGCTTCCCCTCGAAGGTCGGTATCCCGCACGTGCACAACCTGCTGTACGCGGTGCATCCGAAGAAGAAGCTCGACATCATCTTCTTCCCGATGATCGATTCGTTGCCCACTTACCTGAAATACACGCAATCGAATCGCGCGTGTCCGACGGTGACGGCGACACCAGCATCAGTGAAAGCAGCGTTCACCAAGGAAGGCGACATGTTCGCCGAAAAGGGGCTCATCTGGAAGGACACGCTGACCTGCCTCGACAACGAGAAGGTTATGCATCGCCAGATGTACGACGACTGGAAGGACATCCTCGGTCTCAGCGAGGAGGAAAACCTTCGCGCGGTGCAGGCCGGATTCGCGGCGATGGAGAAGTTCGACAACGAAATCATGCGCGGAACGGCGCGTGAAGTGTTGAAGACTCTCGAGCGCGAAGACCGCCTCGGAATCGTGCTGCTGGGCCGTCCGTACCACAACGATCCCGGCATCAACCACGAGATCCTCGAGGAATTCCAGAAGCTCGGGTACCCGGTCTTCTCGCAGGATTCGCTCCCGCTCGACGACGAAATCGTCTGGAAGCTGTTCGGCGACGATGTGAAGGCCGGCATCATCCAGCACCCGATGGACGTCAGCGACGCCTGGAAGAACTCGTATTCCGAGAACACCACGCGCAAGGTCTGGGCGGCGAAGTACGTGGCGCGGCATCCGAACCTGGTAGCGCTCGAACTCTCCAGCTTCAAGTGCGGACACGATGCCCCGATCTATACCGCGATCGAGGAGATCGTCGAGCACTCGGGCACGCCGTACTTCTGCTTCAAAGACATTGACGAGAACAAGCCCAGCGGATCGATCAAGATTCGCGTCGAAACGATCGGCTACTTCCTGAAACGCTACCGCGAAGACATGGTGCGCAACAAGCAGAAGGTGCATTCGATCGACGAGCAGCTCAAGAAGTTTGAAGAGCAGCTGCGGCATGAACTTCGTCTGGCAGCCAGCCTGGGCGGTGAAAAGGGCGGCTGCGGGTCCCACGATTCGGCCCCAACTGAGTTGGTTGCGATCCAGGGTGCACAGCCAGTCAACGACCTCGTTGAGCTGGCGGGCGACTAATCCATACCTTACTCCCCTGTAAGCCCTCGGCTGCGGCCGAGGGCTTTGTTTTTATAGGCAAAGGGCGAGGCAGGATGGACGATGTTGTTGAGGCTGGTAATTCAACGTTAAAATAATCTGTATCCGTCGGCGGGGCGACACATCCATTCTGGTACATCGCTTTTCAGGAGACACAGGATATGAAGAAGATCACCTCGGCATTGTTGTTCCTCATCGCGACAGCCGCGCTGTCGTTCGGTCAGCAATACACCATCGATCCCGTCCACTCGTCGGCTACCTTCAAGGTCAAGCACCTCACCGTCAGCACTGTGACTGGACGCTTTGGCGACGTGAACGGCACCATCACTTACGACGCGTCCGATCCGTCAAAATCGAAAGTAGAAGCGACAATCAAGACGGCCACTGTCAATACCGACAACTCGATGCGTGATGGCGACCTCAAGCAAAACTACCTGGAAGTCGAGAAGTATCCCGAGATGAAGTTCTCGAGCAGCAAGGTTGAAAAACGCGGCGACCAGTGGGTCGCGACCGGCAACCTGACCATTAAAGACGTGACCAAGACCGTCGAGATTCCGTTCGACGTGGCCACCGCCGATACCAAGATGGGCCCGAAGCTGGGCGCCTCGGCGACCTTCAAGATCAACCGCAACGACTTTCACGTCGCCAAGGCAAGCATGATCGACAACGGCGCGGTTGTCGGCAGCGACATCACCATCGAACTGAACGTCGAAGGCAACCCGCCGAAGCCGGCGGGGAAGTAATCCGCAAGGATTTAGCCCAGGGCGGAAGCCCTGGGCACACGAACCTCGGCCTTCGCACCACGTTGCAGCGTGTGTAGACGCGATAGACCTTGTTAGAATGGATGTAACCAGAGGAACGACACGGATGGCAATGGATTCTGACAAGGTAATGTTCGAGATTTACAAAGAAGCCACGTATACCGGCAAATATCGCGTGGTGTATTACACCGAGCTCAACGAAAACAACAAAGAGTGGGAAATCAACAAGGCGATGGCGGGTGAGCACTTCTACGATGGCTTCATCAAGAACTTCAACAAAGACGAAGCGAAAGACATCATCGACGCGCTGCTCAAGCGCATGAACGACGGCGAGAACCTGTCAGGTAACGACATCGAGCGCGAACTCGGCAAGCACCTGGCGGCGAGATAGGTTTTTCTGTTTCTCCGCGCACTCTGTGCTGGCCGCAATCGGTGTCCACAACCACCAGCGCTCCGCGGAGTTACCGGCAGCGTTACTTCAATGACACAAACGCCACTCCGTACCCCGGAAACGTCAACTCCACGCTCGATCCCAAGGTCAATGGAGCTTCCGCTGGCCCGTTCACCACATCCGTACCAGCGTCAATGGTCAGCAGCTTGGCCGAACTGAAGCTGCCTAGCTGGCTCACATCAAGCGACACCGACCGCGGCGCTCCTGTTCCGTTGTTGTCGCTTGCCGACGCCAGCGCGTGATTCGCGACCATCACGATTACCGACCCATCCGGGTTCTTCACCGGCAGCACTTCGAGTTCAGGGTCGTCGGTCGACGCGTACTGCAGGATCTCTCCCCCTGGAGGCGCAGGGAAATAGTGTTGCAGCCAGAAATCCACCCAGTAGCTCAATCGCGGTTTCCCGGTCTGGTCGTTCAGTTCGCCGTACTGGGCATCGCTCGCAAACGACCAGTGGTGCAGCGAACGAGCACCTGCTTTCGCCATCTGTGAAAACATGTACGGCCGCCACGCGGCGAAGTACGGGCTCGATCCGCGCTGGTCGAGCACGAACGGCGTTCCGTTGCACACGCTGATGCCGCCGCCCTTGTCCCAGTCGGCGTTGACGTTGTCTTCCGTGACCCATACCGGAACGTTCGCGAGAGCCGGGTTCGGCGCCATCACTCCATAGAGATACCGCACGCGGTTGGCGAAGTCTGGAATCGTGTTGAACAACTGCTGATCGCTGTCGCGCTGGTTGCAACTGGCGTAAAAGTGTGTAGCCATCACGTCTACTTGCTCCGTCACGTTGTTCACGAAGGTCGGGAGATAGCGCGTGTTTTCCTGCCCCCAATCGGAAAGCTCGACCGCGACAAACTTCAAGGTCGAATCCACCGCCTGCATCTCCGGCACCGTAGTGTTGTAAAGCTGCACGTAATCCGATGGGGTCAGGTTATTGATATTCGGCTCGTTGAAGATTCCCCAGTAGATGATGGGATACGACGCCGTCGAAGCATGATGCCCGTCGGCTGCTAAGAAACCTCCGGTGTTGTAGTAACGCACCAGGTTGGCGGAATAATCCGCAAACTGCTGAATGTTGGCGGTCAGCAAGTGCCCGTTGCTGTCGTTCATGAAGGCGGGGGCGACGGCGATCTGGAACAGCGGGCTGTGGTCCGACGCGTTCAGGACGGGATTTACCACCGCGTCCGTCATCGTGAAATTCCATGTGGTCGCACTGGTCTGAGGCACTCCGCCATAAACCGGTTGCATATTCACGTGCTGCGGCGCCAGGTTATCCAGGTACGTGGCGGCGCCGGGAAAGTTGGTGAAGAGCTGGTAGTTCCAGTCAGCCGGCTGGAACGACGTAGACATGAACAGGTTAATGGGTCCAGTTGCGGCGTTGACAATCGATCCACTTGCGCCGATGACCAGCGTCAGGGGCGTTGAAATTGTAACGTCGCCGTCGGAGCAGACAACATACAGGTTGTATGTTCCGGCGCTGGCCGTTCCGGGCGAAATGTCTACGCTTCCGGAGTTACCCGTCCCAGGAGCCGTGGTAGTTGCGATGGCTCCTGCGGGAAGGCCATTCAGGCTGAGCGTGATCGCGCCGGTGCTCGCCTGCCGCGTGATTGTCGCTGTCACCTTGGTCGAAGCGGAGGCGGGATACAAGGTCACCGAAGGGACCGACAACGACACAGTGAATTGCGGCGTAATAGTGGTGAGATGATTGTTATCACTGCCAGAACCGCCGCCGCAACCCGCCAGGATTAGCGGGACAGCCAGGAGCACGCCGAAGTATTTATGCATAAAGCGCGAGTGTACGTATATTTTGCGCGTGAATTCAAGGACAACGGACAACAAGGGAGGTGACGGGCGTGGGGCGTTGTCCCGTCACCTCCGAAAAGATCAGCCGCCCAAGGTGAAGTTGACGGTGATCTGAGTTTCGACTTCGACCGGTTCGTTGTTGAGCAGGTACGGGCGATAGCGCCACTGTTTAACGGCTTGTAGTGCAGGGCCGATCAACAGAGGATGGCCGCTGACCACCTGGAGGTTCTCGATCGTGCCGTCGCGCCCGATCGTCGCCTGCAGCAGAACTTGTCCCTGAATGCGTGCCTGCCGAGCCAAAGGTGGATAGGGCGGCATGATCTTCTGAATCAATAACCCTTCGCTGACACCGGTGGAGAGGCGGACCGCACGAGGTGTAGTGATGTTGGCGGGCGGTTTTGGCTGTGGGACACTCGATAACAAGTTTCGCATCGCGGCGCTCTGCCCGGCGCCGTCAAGCGGAATCGCGCCCGGAATCGTGGGACCAGCGTAGTCCCCAGAAGTGTCGGCCGTGTGCGTATCGACAACGTTATTGACATGAGTAGGCACCCGGATAGGAGTGACCAATTCGTTGTTGAGATAATCGCTAGTGTTCTGCTGCGTGTGATGAATCTCGGGTGGTTTCGGCATCGATGCCGTCCTGATCGGTGCGGTGACAACGAATGTGCCTTTCAGCGCGCTGACCGGCAACGCGTCGGTGAAGACCATCGGAATCAGCACCAGGATTCCGAGGATGGCGGATTGCAGTCCGAACGATGCCACGGCGGCCCAGCCACGGCGCGGATTACGACGAGCGGTCGAAGCGAACAAGCTGTCTTCAAACATAGTTCCTCCTTGTGGAGCAGGAGGAGTGCACCCCTGAAATCTGCGATCGCTATTGGAATAGACACCGGGTTTCCCAGTTCGGGACGTAACTTTATTTTTCGTGCCAGCGGGAACTTGTGGGCAGATCTGGTGTCACGCAACACGTCAGACCGAGGGTCCTTAGCTGACAGCTGAAAGCTTTCACACAAAGATCTTGTACAGCATCAGGTAAATTACCACGCCCGTTACAGAAACATAGAGCCAGACGGGATAAGTCCAGCGCGCAATCGGACGGTGACGGTCGAGGCGGCCTTTCAGGCCGCGCCAGAGCGTGATCAGAACGAGTGGCACGACGACGACGGCGAGCACGGTATGAGTCAAGAGGATCGTAAGGTAGATCGCGCGCGGCCAGCCGGGAACTTGGAAATGAGTAGGGTGACCATGAAGAACAGCAAGGTGGTAATAAAGGTAGGAGCAGAGAAACAGCGTTGAGGAGATAAAGGCCGCAATCATCGCAGCGCGGTGTGCGCGCTGGCGTCCGTTCTTGATGAGAAAAACGCCGATGCCGATGAGCACCGCTGCGGTTCCGTTCAGGAATGCATTCAACGCCGGAAACGAGAAAGTGCTCATGTCAGGCAGCAGGCTTCGTGGTGCGACGATTGGCGACCGCGAAGGCCGCGACGAACATCACCAGTGTGAAGACGATTAGGACAACGAGCGACGTTGTGAGCGCGAACTCCGGCTGTGTGGTGGTCGGAAAGAGTAAATACCGCAGCGCATCGGTTCCATAGGTTAGCGGATTGATGCGCATCAGCGTGCGAATCCAGATGGAGGCACCGGACAGCGAGAACATGGCACCGGAAAGTATCCACAAGGGGATCAGGAACAGGTTAATGATGGCGTGGAAGGCCTGCGTCGAGTCCATCGGCCACGCGATGATGAAGCCGAGCGCGGTGAGCGAAAAGGCAATGAGAAAGATGATGAGCACGCTGAGGCCCAGGCTGGCGAGCGTGAAATGAACTCCGACCAGAGGCGCGAGCACCAGGAACATCAGGCCTTGGAGTGCGGCGAGGGTTGTTCCTCCGAGAACTTTCCCCAGCACAATCACCGAACGGCTGACGGGCGCGACCAGCACCGACAGCAGGAAGCCCTCGTTGCGGTCTTCTATCACCGACATCATGGTGAAGATCGCGGTGAAGAGCACGATCATGGTGAGTGCGCCGGGATAGAAGAAGTCGAGATAGTGCTGCGTGTTGCCAGCCGAATTGCGGAACGAGCTGCCGAAGCCGGAGCCGATGACGATCCAGAAGAGCAGCGGCGAGGCAATAACTCCGACGACGCGGCTGCGATTGCGGTAGAAGCGGATGACTTCGCGCCACCACAGAGATAGCGCGGGCGTGAGGACGCCGGGGTTGCTTCCGGCCGGATTTGAGATGGTTGCAGTTGCCATATGATTTCGAGTTCAAGATCAACGTCGAGCTTCTCTCGACGAACGCGGACGAGGGCGTCCGCGCTACATGATCGACTAGTGCTTCTTCTTTTTCTTCTGCTTCTGGGCGGCGGCTTCGCTGGCGGCCTGGTCTTCGGTCCAGAAGCGGTGTCCGGTGCGATGGATGAAGACATCTTCCAGTGTCGGCTTGGCGACGTTCAGTGACTCGATCTCGCCGGGGAACGCCTCTACGACGTCGGTGACGAAGCGGTGACCCTGCTCGCGCTCGAGACGGACTTTACCATCTATAACCGCGGCTTCGACCCCGAAGCGAGCGGTTATACGACGCGCGAGCGACTCCGGGTCCTTCGCCTCCAGCAAGATCACGTCGCCCCCGATCTCGTGCTTCAGTTCCGCCGGTGTGCCGAGTGCGACCAGGTGTCCTTCGCTCAAAATGGCCAGCCGGTCGCAACGTTCAGCCTCTTCCATCAGGTGCGTGGTGACGATGACGGTTACGCCCTGTTCGTCGCGAAGCTGCCCCAGGTATTGCCACAGATCGCGACGCGCGCCCGGATCGAGTCCTGTCGTCGGCTCATCGAGCAACAGGACTGACGGACGATGAAGCAGGCCCTTAGCCAGCTCGAGGCGTCGCTGCATGCCTCCGGAAAAGGTTTCCGCTGCCTCTTTGGCGCGATCGAGTAGTCCCACGCGCGAGAGCGTCTCGGTCACACGGCCCGCTAGTTCTTGTCCCCGAAGCCCATAAAGGTGACCGACATGCCGCAGGTTTTCGGCAGCGGTCAATTTCACGTCAATGCTGGGCGCCTGGAACACCACTCCGATCTGTTTCCGCAGCTGGTCGGGCTCTTTCGCTGCGTCGAAGCCCATGATGACGGCGCGCCCCGAGGCGGGCAGCATCAGCGTCGAAAGGATGCGGAACATGGTGGTTTTGCCGCTGCCGTTGGGGCCGAGCAGTCCAAAGATCTCGGCCGGGTGAACTTCGAACGAGACCCCGTCGAGCGCCTTGCGGTCACCGTAGGTATGACGCAGCTCCTGGACCGAGATAACGGACGGCTGTGCGGCGCGCCCGATGCCCGAAGGAGCCGAAGTATTGAGTGCGACTGTCAAAAAGAAGTCCCTGATCGATTGTAAACGAAGCCGGATCGGTAATTTCGGAATTGGCGGGATGTAGGCAGGGCTGCACCCATAAATAGAACATGGGGATGTCGGTCATCCCCCATGTTGACGTTTAACTGCCATGAAATTCTCGCTATTGCTTCGGCGTAGTCGCTGGCTTCTTGGGAGCGGTGCTCGCCTTCGGTGTCGCCGCCGGCGTCGTTGGGTTGGTGGCAGCCTTGAACGCCTCACCCGGTTTCAGGATCGTGATATGAACGATTCGGGTGGGATGGAACGGTTTATCTTGCGGATCGCGTGGGGCACGCGCGATGCGTGAGATCAGTGACATTGGTTCGCACTGCCCGAAGATGGTGTGATGGTTGTTCAGGTGCGGCGTGGGAACCTCGGTGATAAAGAATTGCGAGCCGTTGGTGTTGGGCCCAGAGTTCGCCATCGCCAGGCGGCCGGGTTGGTCGAAGCGCAGGCCGCTGAACTCATCCTTGAAGGAATATCCCGGGTCGCCGGCGCCGTTGCCCATCGGATCGCCCCCTTGGATCATGAATCCCGGAATCACGCGATGGAAGATGGTGCCGTCATACAGCGGGCGGTTGTGCATCTTTGCGTGCGACATGGGGTTGGTCCAGTCTTTGGTGCCGGTGGCCAGGCCAACAAAGTTCTCGACTGTTTTGGGCGCCTGGGTAGGGAACAGCTCGCAGGTGATGTTTCCTTCGGTGGTTTGCAGAACGGCTCTCATGGTCTGCGGCACGGGCTCCGAGGGTGTCGCAGGCGTGGCCTGCGCGAAGGCAGCCGCGCTCAAATACACGATCGTAAGCAATAATAAGGTTCTACGCATAATGGCTCCTGTAGCGTGGGGTGAACGGAAAAGTATAACAAGTTGACAGCTATTGGCTGATAGCTGTCACCCAATTCAGCAAGCGATATCTATTTTGCCAGATTCATCTCCCGGCTCACCCTCTCCACTTCCCGAAACACCCGCAGCAAATTCCCGCCAAGGATTTTCTGGATCTGCTGCTCGTCGTATCCGCGCTCAACCAGCGCCTCCGTGATCTTCGGCAGGTCGGCTACCGAGTCGATCCCCTGTGGAGTGCATTGAATGCCGTCGAAATCAGATCCCAAGCCGACATGATCGACTCCGGCAACCTTCGCGATGTGGTCGATGTGGTCGATCAGGTCGCTGAGAGGCGGTCGAGGATTGCCTGCCTTGAGCTGTTCATTCACCGCATCCAGTTTCGCGTGCGTCTCCGGCGAGTGATCCGCCTCCAGCTGCTTCTGCAGTTCATCCTGCTGCTTCATCAGTTCCGGATGTGCGTCCTGGAATGCCTTCACCTTTTTGGTGTAATCCGGATCGCGCGCGATGAATCCGCAGTTGAAGTTCACCTGCACCACGCCGCCGTTCTTCGTCATCTCGCGCAGCATGTCGTCGGTCATATTGCGATAGTGGTCGGTGAGCGCTCGTGCCGACGAGTGCGAGGCTATAACCGGAGCCTTGGTGATGGCGATCACGTCCTCAAAAGTCTTGTCGGAAACATGCGAGATGTCCACCATCATTCCCAGCCGGTTCATCTCGGCGACGATCTGCTTCCCGAAATCCGTGAGCCCGTTGTGGTGCTGGATCTTGTCATCATTCACGTCGCCGGAACCGTCTGCCCACTCGTTGGTATTCATCCACGTCAGCGTCATGTACCGCACACCGAGACGATAGAAATCGCGCAGCACGCGAATGTCGTTCTCGATGGCGTGTCCGCCTTCGACACCCATGAGTGCCGCCAGCCGTTTATGCGGGCCTGAGCGGGCCTTCACAATGTCTTCCGCGGAATACGCCATCACCATCCGGTCAGGATTTAGCCGCGCTTGCTCGTAAACCGAGTCGATCATGTCGAGCGCGCGCCTGGTGTAGCCGGTGGTGATTTTCGGATCGACCCAGATGGAGAAGAACTCGGCGCCCAGGTTCCCCTGCTGAACCTTGCCGAAATCGAAGTGCCCTTCGCTCGTCGGAGTATCGGTGGCGAGATCGAAGTTCTCGTCCACGAAGCGCCCGGGCGTGTCCGCATGCGTGTCAATGACGATCGCGGAATTATGGATCGCTTTCGCGTCCGGCTTCTTGGAATGTTTACTCTGCGCAGCAACCACTGCGCACGCAATCAAAGGGAAGAGAAGCAGCAACGATTTAATTAGCATTCGTGGTGGTCGTAGGGTCTTCCTGCTGGGAATCAGCCCAGTCAGTATATCCCTCGAACACAACCACGTGAAACACGGGCTGGCGTCGCTCTTCGATCGGATCGATCACGCCTGCGTTGCGCATCGGCAGAAAATACTGCTCGACCCACGCATGCTCTTTACGCGTCAGTCCGCGCTTGGAGATGTCGACCGTAACGCCGGTGAGATGGGTGGAAACCGTTTCGCCCGCTTCCGGCGCGGCATTATGGTTATAACGGCGGAGCTTCTTCTGCTGCTCAGCGGTACGAACGGCGGAGTTAATCTGAATCGGCTTGTGGAATTGCTGGTAAAACGCGTCACCGAAGTCTTCTGCGAAATCGCGCGTCCATGGCCGGCAATAGCGGCGGTTCGGCAGCAGGTTGGCCGCGATCTTCAGGGAGCGGCTCTCGCTGAGCGGAACCAGGTCCTCGTTATCTTCCAGAATCATCAACTGGTCGTCGTCTTCGATCCGGGGCAGTTGTATCGCGTCGAGCTTCACGTTCTCGCTGACCAGCATTTCATGCGAGCCGCGGAACAGCGGGTTCCACACCGCCTTGCGCACGCGCGCGTGATGAGGGCGTTGATAGCGGTGGTGAACCTTGCGCACGGCGAAACCCGGCGCCACCATCGCGAGCACGAAGAGAGAGAGGACCCCGAAGCTTTTCCAACTGCAAACCAAAGCAAAACCTCGACTTCTGTCGGTACTAGAGCGTGTAGTGTAATTCAAAGGTGCTGGATTTGTAGATAGCGAAAGTTCCAATCGCTCATCGCAGGGTAACCAGAAGTGCACGGGGGCCATGGGACTCTCGTTCCTGTCCGAAGTCTCTGCAGCAGGTAAGTAGGATGACTTCAAGGCGCTGTGCGTTGACTCCTCCGTCCCGCGAGCAGCAGCAAACCTCGGTGTTCGAGTTGGCATCATTGCGGCTTTTTCGGAGACATAAGAAACGAGAATCCTTGGAAGCGATATTCAATGAGGCCATCGGCTGGCACACCCTTCACTCGATTTGCCTCCACGTCGTGAAACGCATCTCGCAACCGGATCAGCTGAATGGGCTGAGCCACTGGAACGTTATGCGAAGGCAGAAGCAGCTCAAGCTGCGGAACCAGCGCTGCGACGCGCTCAATCGATTTCTTGCAATCGTCTGTGCTGGTTTCCGGCGTGTAGAGGTAAATCGGCCCGGGATAGAACATATCGCCGGTAAACAGAAGCTTGTTATCGCGGTCGAGCAGCATCAGTGAATCCGGCGTGTGCCCGGGAGTGAACAGCACCACGAGTTTGCGTTCTCCGAGATCGAGCGTCTCGTTATCGTGAATAAAGCGGGTGATCCTCCACGGACGAATGCGATAAGTCTCCCGGCTGACGCCCTGGGGCAGGGAACCACAAAGGCGATCGGGAGACAGCGCATCCGAGACGCCGTAATGGTTCACATCACCCAAAGCATTTTTGCGGGTGAACGCGGAGTCGACTCCCAGCACCTCGGCGAAATCGGCGTTTCCGCCGACGTGGTCGTAATGCGAGTGGGAATTGAGCACGATAATCGGCAGTGTTGTAAGCCGCGAAACCACGTCGTGGATCCTGCCGACCCCAATACCTGTGTCAAACAGCAGCGCCTTGTTCTTGCCGACGATGAGGTAAGAAATGACCTCTTCAAACTGGTGCGGCTCGTAGATGGCGAATACTCCCGGTCGAACGCGGTAAACCTCAAACCACGGATCGGCGGATTCGACGCGGGTAAGCGCCTTGTACTCAGGCCGGGGCAGACTGCGACACCAATCCGGAGGAAGGGGCTCGTCGCGATGAGCCTGTGCCATCGCCAGTAGACTTAACAATATCCAACAACAGATGATTTTCTTTAACATCTGCCTATGTCGAAAGAATGATCTTCCCCATGATCTCTTTCAAGATCTTCGAGCCTACCACGGCTGTCATCTGGTCCACATCGCGCACCGGATTGTATTCGACAATATCGGCGCCCATTATCTGCCCCGTAATCGCATGCAGGAAATGTGTCGCCTCACGAACTGTCATGCCTCCCGGCTCGCGATGCGAAATCCCTGGCGCGAACGCCGGATCGAGCACATCCATGTCGAACGAAATGTAAACCGGTCCTTGTAGGTTAAGCACGTCAGCCCTGGGCAACCTCTCCATCTCGTACTGTTCGACCTTGAACCGCGCTGCCTGTTCCCGCTGATGGCCGTTCAACGTTCGAAGGCCGAGCTGGATCAGACGCGACGCCAGTCCGCCTTCCATGATTCGCGCAAACGGACACGCATGCGACAGCTTGTCACCCTCAAATTCATCGTAAAGATCCGGATGCGCGTCGAAGTGCACGATCGTTAACTGCGGATACTTTCGGCTGAACGCACGAACGATCGGGTAGGTGATCGAGTGATCGCCGCCCAGACATACCGGCCGCATTCCTTCCTCCAGCAATTGTTCCACTGCGGTCTCAATCTCGCCGAATGCGTTCGTCTCCGAGAGATCGAGATCGCCGGAATCGACATATGCGTCTTCCGCACCTAAATCGACTCCCGTCTCCGTCCACAGGTTCGCAGCATCGGAAATCATCGCCTCGCGAATCAGCGGCGGAGCTTGAGCGGCTCCGCGCAGAAACGACGACTTCGCGTCGAAGGGAATACCGAGAATGGCTGGCGTAGGCATAGGTGTCGGAAAACTGCCTATAATATGCGAATCTGTGGGGCTGGTCTCGCCTGGGGGTGATCATTATGCCGTTTCCGCGCCCGGTGTTCGTCTACGTCTGTCTTCTTGCAACCGTTGCCCACGCCGACGAACAACATAATCATCCTGCCGGAGATCCCAGCAAACTTGGCAAGGTGAGCTTCGCCAATTCCTGCTCGCCGGCGGTTCAGGATCGGTTCCAGAGCGCTGTGGCCATGCTGCATTCATTCTGGTATGGGGCGGCAGAGAAACAGTTTCGGGCGGTTGCAAACGCCGATCCCCACTGCGCCATCGCCTGGTGGGGCGTGGCGATGACCCACTGGCATCCACTTTGGGACGCGCGTTGTCCCAACCCGGACGACATGAAGGTTGGCGCCGACGCCATTCGCAAAGCGAAGACCGCGGTTGATCCTTCGAAGACTACCGCTCGCGAGCAGCAATTCATAGCCGCACTCGATACTTTCTACGGCGACTTCCAGAAAACGGACCATCTCGAACGCGTAGTCGCGTATGAAAACAAAATGGCGGCGCTTCACAATAATAATCCGCAGGATGTCGAAGCGACCGTGTTCTATGCCCTCTCTCTGTTGGGAAGCGCCACGTCACTGCCTCCCGATAAGACTCACGCACGTCAGAAGAAAGCTGGAGCGCTGGTAGAACCGATCCTCAAGACTCAGCCTTCACATCCCGGCGTAGCGCACATGGTGATTCACGCCTACGATTACCCAGACCTCGCGCCTCAGGCGCTCGAAGCGGCTCGCATGTATGCGAAGATCGCGCCGGAATCGCCACACGCACTGCACATGCCGTCGCACATCTTTACCCGGCTGGGTTTGTGGCAGGAATCGATTGCCTCCAACCTCGATTCCGCAGCAGCGGCGCGCAAGTACAATGAGCCGAAAGACGAACTGCACGCTCTCGACTACCTGGTTTTCGCCTACCTGCAGACCGGGCAGGATCAGAAGGCGTACAACGTTTTTCACGGCCTGAATTCCAACAACTTTGCTGCATCACAATTCCAGGGTATCTTCGCTACCGCAACCATGCCCGCCCGATATGTGTTGGAGCGTCGGCAATGGGCGGAAGCGGCGGCCCTTCCCGATCCGAAGGGTTTTCCCGGCGGACGCTACGCCTGGGCCGACGCCTCAATCTACTACGCCCGCGCGCTTGGCGCCGCTCGCACAGGCAATTTGGACCAGGCACGCCGCGACATCGAGAAGCTCGACTCCGCTTCGAAGACGTTAAAGGATGTAAAGGAAGACTATTGGTCGGGGCAGGTGCGGATCCAAAAAGCAATCGCCTCGGCGTGGCTTACGTTCGCGGAAGGGAAGCAGTCAGAGGCCCTGGAGCAAATGCAGGCAGCTGTTGCGCTCGACGATGCCGCCGACAAGCATCCCGTAACGCCCGGTGCGATTCTGCCTCCCCGCGATCTGCTTGGCCAGATGCTGATTGAGCTGAAGCAACCGGCAGTGGCGCTGGCGGAATACGAAAACCTGCTTGCGAAGGAACCGAATCGTTTCGCCGCCTTGTATGGCCTCGGGCGATCCGCCGAGCTAGCGGGGCGGGCCGATAAGGCACATGACGCGTACGGCAAACTGCTCGGAAATGTTCAGAGCGACGAACGGACGGAGGTGCGCGAAGTTCGGAAATTCATGGCCGCACAGGATGGTAAGAAATCGACCATGGGACAATAAAAAACGGGGCGCTCGACGGGCACCCCGTTAGGATCGCGGACTTTGCTATCCCGAAACTTCCTTCAACTCCATCGGCCGTTCCGAGATCGCAGCCTTCAAATAATCGCGATTCATCCTCGCAATCACTTCCAGCTTGATCTCCTTCGGGCACGCCGCCACACATTCGCCGATGTTCGTGCAGTTCGCGAAATCCTCCAGCTTCATCTGCTGCACCATCGCGATGGCGCGCTTGTCGCGTTCCGCCTGGCCCTGCGGCAACAGTCCCAGGTGCGAAATCTTCGCTCCGGTAAACAGCGCCGCCGCAGCATTCGGACACGCCGCCACGCACGCGCCACATCCAATACAGGCCGCCGCGTCCATCGCCAAGTCGGAGTTTGTCTTGCGCACCGGAATCGCATTCCCGTCCGGAGCGCTCCCGGTCGGTGCCGTGATATAGCCACCCGCCGCAATGATTCGATCCAGCGCGCCACGATTCACGGCCAGGTCCTTCACCACGGGGAAGGCCTTCGCCCGCCAGGGCTCCAGCCAGAGTTCGTCTCCATCCTTAAAGTGCCGCATATGGAGCTGGCAAACCGTTGTGCCCGGAAATCCGCCGTGGGCCTTGCCGTTGATCATCATGCCGCACATGCCACAAATGCCTTCGCGGCAATCGTGGTCGAACGCCACCGGTTCTTCGCCCTTCTCAATCAGGCTCTCGTTCAACACGTCGAGCATCTCCAGGAACGACATGTGCTCGTTCGCGTTCGGCACCTCGTACCGCACCATGCGCCCCTGGTCCTGCGCGTTCTTCTGTCGCCAAATGTGGAGTGTCAGTTTCATCGTTATTTGTAACTCCGTTGAGAAGGATGGACGTAGTTGAACGTCAGCGGCTCTTTGTTCAGCACCGGAGATTGGCCCGCGCCCTTGTACTCCCACGCCGCCACGTACGAGAACTTCTCGTCGTCGCGCTGCGCCTCGCCTTCCGGCGTCTGGTACTCCTCGCGGAAGTGGCCGCCACACGATTCGTCGCGGTCGAGCGCGTCAATGCACATCAGCTCGCCGAGCTCGAAGAAGTCCGCCACGCGCCCGGCTTTTTCCAGCGACTGGTTGAACTCATCGTTCGACCCCAGCACCTTCACGTTCTTCCAGAACTCGTCGCGAAGTTGCGGAATCAAGCCCAGCGCCTTCTGCAGGCCAGCCGCATTGCGCGCCATGCCGCAGTAGTCCCAAATGATCTTGCCCAGTTCGCGGTGGAACGAATCCACGGTGCGTGTACCGTTGGCGTTAAGCAGCTTCTTGGTGATGCATTCGATGTTCGAAACCGCTTCTTTCGCCTCCAGGCAATTCGCCGCAACCTTGGCCGGCTTCGCCGTCGCCAGGTAGTTGCCGATGGTGTAGGGAATCACGAAGTAGCCGTCCGCCAGGCCCTGCATCAGTGCGCTCGCGCCCAGTCGATTCGCACCGTGATCGGAGAAGTTCGCCTCGCCCAGCACGAACAGCCCCGGTATGGTCGACATCAGGTTGTAATCCACCCACAGTCCGCCCATCGTGTAATGGCTGGCCGGATAGATGCGCATCGGTACCAGGTACGGGTTCTCGCCCGTGATGCGCTCGTACATCTCGAACAGGTTGCCGTAGCGCTCCTGGATCTTCTGCGCTCCCAGCCGTTTAATGGCATCCGCAAAGTCGAGATAGACGCCTAATCCTGACGGTCCAACCCCGCGTCCCTCATCGCATTCGTGTTTCGCAGCGCGCGAGGCAATATCGCGAGGCACCAGGTTTCCGAAGCTCGGATAGCGGCGCTCCAGGTAGTAATCGCGCTCGTTCTCCGGAATCGTGTTCGGAGGACGCTGGTCGCCCTTCTGCTTCGGAACCCAGATGCGACCGTCATTACGCAGCGACTCCGACATCAGTGTCAGCTTCGACTGGTAGTCCCCGGCGACAGGAATGCACGTCGGGTGAATCTGTGTGTAGCAGGGATTGGCGAACAACGCGCCGCGCTTATGTGCGCGCCACGTCGCCGTGACATTACAACCCTTGGCGTTTGTCGAAAGGTAGAAAACGTTGCCGTACCCGCCGGTCGCGAGAATCACGGCATCGCCCATATGGACGTCAATCTTGCCCGTCATCATGTCGCGGGCGACGATCCCGCGTGCGACCCCATCAACGACGACCAGGTCCAGCATCTCCGTCCGCGGATACATCTTCACCTGTCCCAGCCCGATCTGCCGCTCCAGCGCCTGGTATGCACCCAGCAGCAACTGCTGACCGGTCTGTCCGCGAGCGTAGAAAGTGCGCGATACCTGTGCGCCACCGAATGAACGGTTATCGAGCAGGCCACCGTACTCGCGCGCGAAGGGAACTCCCTGCGCCACGCACTGGTCAATGATGTTCACGCTCACCTGCGCTAGCCGGTACACGTTGTACTCGCGTGCCCGGAAGTCGCCGCCCTTCACCGTGTCGTAGAACAAGCGGTAAACGCTGTCGCCGTCGTTGTGATAATTCTTCGCGGCGTTGATGCCGCCCTGCGCCGCAATCGAGTGCGCCCGCCGCGGACTGTCCTGGTAGCAGAAGCACTGCACGTTGTATCCCAGTTCGCCCAGGCTCGCCGCCGCCGCTCCACCCGCCAAGCCGGATCCCACAACAATGATGTTGTACTTGCGCTTGTTCGCCGGATTCACCAGCTTCAATTCGAATTTGTGCTTGTCCCAGGCCTGCTCGATCGGTCCAGTCGGGACATTGGATTTCAGTTCCATATAAACAGGCTCCCTTAGACGACAGGCTTGAGATATCCGGTCAGTACCGCTAACGGTATCGATATATAACCGATGGCAATCACGATCGCGATCAGCTTCGCCAACCGCTGGATCCACGGCGTGTACACCGGGTGGTTGAACCCGAGCGTGTTAAACATGCTCCACAAGCCGTGATAAAGGTGCAAGCACAGCATCGACATCGCGACGATGTAGAACACCGACACCGGCCACACCTGGAAGCTGGTGATCGCGTTGTTGTACACGCTGCCTTCCACGAACGGTCCGCCCGGGTGCACCGACCCGAAC
>Ga0335069_10003483_pt1 | contig 23753 bp, 23 predicted proteins | sample Lox_Sample_11_FD_206714 | JGI IMG/M metagenome (GOLD analysis project Ga0335069, IMG submission 206714) | Soil microbial communities from Loxahatchee National Wildlife Refuge, Florida, United States - Lox_Sample_1.1 | ecosystem: Environmental > Terrestrial > Soil > Wetlands | place: USA... | reverse complement strand
GAAGCAGACCATGATTCAGCAGACATTGGCCCGCCTGCTGCCGCTCGCTCCCGCGGAGCGTTGCTGGATCATCACGAATAACGATTCGACTCGCGAAATTCTGCGTCAGCTTCCTCGCCTTGAGAAAACGCAGGTCATCGCAGAGCCCATTGGCCGCAACACCGCGCCCGCCATCGGGCTTGCGGCTGCGATCCTCCTCCATCGTGATCCGCGCGCCATACTTGGTGTATTCCCATCCGATCACGTAATTGCCGACGCCCAGCAGTTCCGCCGGGTTTTGCAGCAAGGCATCAATCTGGCCGCGGCTGACGAGAACATGGTCGTGCTCGGCATTCGTCCCAGCCGCCCCGAGACCGGTTATGGCTACATCGAGGCGAGCGACAAGGCGAACGACGCACTTCGCGTCCGGCGCTTCACCGAGAAACCGGACGCCACTCATGCCGCCAGCTTCGTCGAGAAAGGCAACTACTATTGGAACAGCGGGATGTTTCTCTGGAGTGCCCGCACGATTATGGCTGCATTGCAGGAACATCTGCCGAAAACCGCTGCCCTCATCGATGAAATTGGCTCGGCATTCGGCACAACGAAATTCAGCCGTGTCTTCCGCCAGCTGTATCCTAAATGCGAAAACATCAGCATCGATTACGCCGTGCTCGAGCCGCAATCGGCGAAAGGCGAAGACGAATCCAACTTATATTGCCTGCCCGCGGATTTTGGCTGGAACGATCTCGGCTCCTGGACCGCTTTACACGAGCATCACTGCGCCAAGTCCAAAGTTGACGATGGCAACTTGATTTCGGCTTCGGGTGTCTTTACCCTCGACGCCACGGGCAACCTTATTCAGGCCAATGGAAAATTTGTCGCTGCTATCGGTGTGCATGATCTCGTTGTCGTTGAAACCGAGGATGCGCTGCTGATTACGACCCGCTCCCGCGCGCAGGATACCGGCAAGGTTGTAAAGTTTCTTGACGACAAGAAGTTGAACGGCCTGGTGTAGCTTCTGCATTCGATGACCACTCCCATCAAGTTCGGGACCGACGGCTGGCGCGGCATCATCGCCGACGACTTCACCTTTGAAAACGTCCGTCGCGTAGCATCTGCGATCGCCGCCTATGTCCTCAAGAACGAAGACGCAACCCGCGGTTTGGTGGTTGGCTACGACACTCGCTTTGCTTCGCAACGCTTCGCCGAGATAGCCGCCGAGGTTCTTGCCGGTGCCGGAATTCCCATTCAACTCGCCAGCGATTACAGCCCGACACCTTCGATCTCACTTGCGGTGAAGCAACATGGTGCTGCCGGCGGTGTAGTTATCACCTCCAGTCACAATCCCTGGAATTGGAATGGCGTGAAGTTCAAAGGGACCTTTGGCGGTTCGGCCACTCCGGCGATCGTCCAAGCCATCGAGCGGGAACTAGATAAGCCGGTTCCCAAAGGATCGCGCGCCGGAATTACTCAGGTTGACCTGAAAGCGCCGTATATCGAAGCTATCTGCAAGTTCGCTGATCTCGACGCCATCGCTAAGTCGAAGTTCAAATTTGCTATCGATTCCATGCATGGTTCTGGGCGCGGCGTCTTGGCGAAAATATTCAGCGATCGCGGGATCGATCATGTCGCCATTCGCCAGGACCTGAACCCGCTTTTCCCCGGGATCAATCCCGAGCCAATTGAGCCTCACGTCGCCAAACTGCAGGAGACTGTCGTCAAAGAAAAGTGCCATGCCGGCTTCGCCACCGACGGCGATGCCGACCGCATCGGTGCGGTCGCGGAAGATGGCGGCTTTGTCGACTCGCACAAAATCCTGTCCGTGCTGTTCCAATGGCTGGTTGAGCGCAAGAAATGGACCGGCGACGTGGCTCGTGCGTTTAACACTACGCGCATGACCGATCGCATCGCGCGCAAACATGGCCGCAAGCTGCACGAGTGCGCCATCGGCTTCAAGTACATCGTCGATCTCATGATGGCCCATGAATTGGTCATCGCCGGCGAGGAGTCCGGCGGCATCGGCTACTCGCGTTTTCTGCCAGAACGTGACGGCATTCTTAATTCGCTTTTGCTCGCCAACGTAATGGCCGACGAGGGAAAGCCGCTCGGTCAGCTTGTTGCCGATCTGCAACGCGAATATGGTCCTCATTACTATGGTCGCCGCGATCTTCACATTGCCGAAGACGTGAAGCAGCAGGCCATCCAGCGCGCGCGTGCCGATGGCACTAAAAAGCTCGCGCGATATTCCATCCGCTCGAAAGAGAATCTCGACGGCGTGAAGTTCTTTCTCGACGCTCCGACCGACGGTCATGGCGCCGATGCCTGGGTCCTTTTCCGGCCCTCCGGCACCGAACCTTTGTTGCGTGTCTACGCCGAGGCTGCGTCACCAGCGCTCGTTGAAGAGATTCTTGCCAGCGCCGAAGCCTTTGTGAACAGCTAGCTCACAGTTGTACACGAGAGTTCATACTCCCCGGAAATCAGCATTCAAGGCATGCCTGGGCGGTACAATGTTGTTGAGAGATGGATTCTCCTGCAGCCACGATCACTTCGCCGCCTGATTCCCCTGAGGCGCTGCGCTATAACCGCATTCGACGGCGCCTGGGAATTATCGACTTCCTCTTGGGTCTCGTTCTCCTCGTGGTGTTGCTGGCGACCGGTTGGAACGGTTCGCTGCGCGATCTCGCTTATCGATCTTCTTTCCAGGTCTACTCCATTGCCGTGTTTATTTATGTCTTAATCCTGCTTTTCATCGGCAAGGTCCTTGGCTTTGGACTCGATTTCTACGGCTTTCAACTGGAGCACCGCTTTGATCTCTCGAATCAAAAACTACGTCCCTGGTTATGGGATGAAGCCAAGGGTTTTCTGGTCAGCGTCGTACTGGCGGCCGTCGTCGCGGAGATTTTATATTTCATCATTCGTCAATTCCCGCAATATTGGTGGCTGATCGCTTGGGCAGCATTCCTTGGATTGTTCGTGCTCATGGCGCAGATCGCGCCCGTCGTGCTGTTTCCGATCTTCTATAAGTTCGAGCCCCTGCGCGATGACGAACTGAAGGCTCGCCTGGTGAAACTCAGCGAGCGCGCCGGAACCCGCGTCCGCGGTGTCTACAAGTGGAATCTTTCAGAGAAAAGCAAGAAGGCGAATGCTGCGCTTACGGGGTTGGGCAGCACACGCCGCATTATCCTCGCAGATACCTTACTGGACAACTATTCCGGTGACGAGATTGAAGCTGTGCTTGCCCACGAACTCGGCCATCATGTTCACAAGCACATCTTCAAGAGCATCCTGGTTCAGGCTGGGGTTACATTCGCCGGATTTTGGGCGGCCAACTGGATTCTTCACTACGCCATGGAGCGCTGGCACATTTTTGACACCCTCTCGGACTTTGCCAACCTGCCTTTGTTAGTTTTGGTGACCACGGTGCTGTCTTTTCTTCTGATGCCCGCGCTCAACGCCTTCTCCCGCTACAACGAACGGCAAGCCGACCGCTATGCCTTCGAGTCCATCCCCAATGTTGCACCGTTTATCTCTTCGATGAACAAACTCGCGGATCAGAACCTGGCGGAACGTGCTCCGTCCAAATGGATCGAGTGGTTCTTCCATTCTCATCCTGCGATTTCGCACCGCGTGCAAGCGGCGGAAGCCTGGGGCGTCAAGGCTAACGGCGTCCCTGCGAAGTAGAACTTTTCAAAATCTCTTCGACGCGTTGCAAATCTTCCTCAGTGTCGACGCCGACCGAGTCGTATGGCGTTTCGCCAACATAAATCGCAATTCCATTTTCCAGAAAGCGCAATTGCTCCAGCCGCTCGCTCCGTTCCAGTTGCGACTCCGGAAGAGAGCAAAACGTTCCTAAGGCATCCTTGTGATATGCGTAAAAACCCAGGTGCTTGAAATATTTTGCCCCGCTTGCATCGCGATCGAAGGGAATTGTCGCCCGCGAAAAATATAGCGCTCGTCTGTTCGCGTCCGTGACCACCTTCACCGCGTTAGGATTGCTTACATCTCCCGGATGTGCAGGCGTCTTCAGAGTTCCCACCACGGTCTCAGGACCCTTCATAACTTCGAGCAGCGCCGCGATATGTTCCGCCCGCACCAGCGGCTCATCCCCCTGCACGTTGATGTAGACATCGGCCGCGATAGATCCGGCGATCTCATGCACCCGCTCTGTGCCGCTGCGATGGGAAATCGACGTCATCTGCACCCTGCAACCGTTTTCGCGGCACGCCGTCACAATCTCGTCCGAGTCGGTCGCGACTATAACTTCGTCCAGCAGAGGCGATGTGCGTACTGCCGAATACACTCGGACTATCAGAGGCTGCCCATCGATCGTGCGCAGCATTTTGCGCGGTAACCGTGTCGACCCCAGCCTGGCGGGAATGACTGCAATGGCTTTCATGGGTAAAGTGCTTCGAGTTTACACACTCGTGGCCGTTAGAGGAACCTGCTCGCCTCCCACTGACGCTCGCCCCCACTGGCCACATGCTCTATCCTTTAAACACACAGTGGGGTGCTCATGCCGTCGCAAGGCATTCAAGGCGTCGAAATCGTATTTTTGTTGCTCCTTCTTTTTGTCGTGGTCTTTGGAGCGCTGGCGCGAAAACTTGCCACGCCTTATCCGATCATTCTGGTGATCGGCGGGCTGCTGCTGAGTTTCGTTCCTGGGATCCCCAGAATCAACCTCAACCCCGACTGGGTATTCTTTGTCATCCTGCCGCCGCTTCTTTACAGTGCAGCGTGGCTGACCTCATGGCGCGAATTTTCCTACAACCTCGTCAGCATCTTTTTTCTTGCGTTCGGGTTGGTGTTCTTCACCATTCTCGGTGTCAGTGAATTTGGTCAATGGTTTCTTCCCGGGTTCGATTGGCGGATCGGCCTGGTGCTCGGCGCAATCGTAGCTCCCACCGACGCCATCGCGGCCACTTCCATCGCCAAGCGTCTCCAACTGCCGCGCCGCACTGTCGACATTCTCGAAGGCGAAAGCTTGTTGAACGATGCCAGCGCTCTCCTCGCCCTCGAGTTCGGTCTCGGACTGCTGGTCTCCGGTCACGTGCCTACATTCGGTGAAGGGGCCTTGCGACTTGGCTATCTGATCGTCGTTGGCATCGGAATCGGTCTGGTCGTTGGCGAAATCGTGCATCGCATCGAGCACCACATCGACGACGGCCCTATCGAGATCGCGCTCAGCATCCTCACACCCTACGTGGCATACCTTGTGGCTGACTCCGTCCGTGCCTCGGGTGTCCTCGCCGTCGTCGCCTGCGGCCTCTACCTCAGCCGCAAGAGTTCACATTTCTTCTCTCCCACGGTCCGGCTGCAAGCGTGGGCGGTCTGGGAATCTTTGACGTTCATTCTCAATGGCCTGGTGTTTGTCATCATCGGCTTGCAGTTGCCCTACGTGATGGCAGCGATTCAGGTTCATCACCTGCATACTTTGATTTTCCTTGGCCTGTCCTTTACCGGACTTCTCATACTTCTGCGGCTGATTTGGATGTTTCCCGGAGCCTGGTTCGCCAATTTTGTAAGGAGGCGGCTGCTTCACCAACCGGAGCGGTTTCCTGAAGCCCGAAATATTTTCATCGTGGGTTGGACAGGGATGCGCGGCGTAGTTTCCCTGGCCGCGGCCATCGCGTTGCCTGAAACCATTGCCAATGGCGCGCCGTTTACTCAAAGGAACTCCATTATTTTTCTGGCCTTCAGCGTCATTCTCGTGACCCTCGTGCTGCAAGGGCTCACGCTACCGCCGCTGATTCGCGCTCTTGGCGTGGGCGGCGCTACATCCGATCTTCACTCGGAAGAAGTGGGAGCGAGGCGGTCCATTTTGCAGGCCGCACTCGATCACCTGGAGAAGTTGAGGAGCAATGCGGGAACCGAAACCGCCGAAGTTTACGATGACTTATCCCATCATTATCGCCGCCGCCTCGCGACGTTGAGCAAGGAAGGCGATGCAAACCAAGGGGCCGCTGATATTGCTTTCTACAAGCGCTTTAACGACCTCTCCCGCCAATTGATCGAAATCGAAAGAAAGACCGCAGTGGGTCTGCGCAATCAACGGCTCATCAGCGATGAGTTACTCCGGGACATCGAACACGAACTAGATCTGGGCGAAGCGCGCCTCATCGCCAAATCACAATAGAGTTCTAGCTTGCTTTATCATTCGACTGGAGGAACCTGCTGTTTTACCACCGCACAGCAGAAGACAGCTACTTCCCCAGCACCACCGACGCTTCCGCTGTCAGCAACAGAAACGTAAACGTCTCCTGCAAATACAGCTTCACCGCCGCATCCGTGTGGCTCAAGTACCCAATCGACAAATCCTGCCCAAGATGCAGTTCGAAATCTCCGCCGCGCGTAGTGATGACAAACGCTCCCTCGATCGCCGGCGCCCAGAAAATGTTGTCCTTCACCAACCGCTTCACATGCTCCAACACCGGATATCCATGGTCGCTGGTTTCTGAAAGAGACGTGTACGCCTCCGCGCCCAGCAGCACCGCATACGGTCCATTCACTCCGACCATCCGCAATTGGCTGAGCCCTTGCGCGATCGCATCCGGATACTGCCGCACATCCGCCGGTAGCGACATCTTCGGATTGCTCGTCCCCTGGCGCATCCCCACGATCCCCGCTTCCAAGTATCCTTCGAACACCGCGCCGTCTTCGGCGAAAGCGACTTGCCGTGCCGCATCTTTCGCCGGCTGCCAGTCGGAATCGTTTGCGCCACGCTCGACGTCGTCAAGCGTTTCACGGCCAAGTTCGAATGGAACTCGCAACTCGACCAGTGACTTCACCTCGCGCAACCGACTCTCCACGCCCTCTCGCGACGCGCGGATCGACCGCAAGTGTCCCGTGCCCACGCCGGAGAGGCCCATGCCCGCCGGCCCTTTCACGTCGACCGCCCGCCGCGCCGCGATGTAGCGCTTGAACGTGCGCGAAACTTCTTCTTCGATTTGCGCCCAGGCCGCATCCGAAATCGGGGCCAGTTCACGATGCAAGTTATTCACGTTGCGAATCTCCTTTTAACGAACCGATGCTCAGCGAGCCATCGTTCTTTGAAGCCTGCGAACTCCCGGATTCCATTGCCGAATCTCCCGGCTCATCCGCACCCACTCCGTCCAGAAACGACGCCGACGGAACAAAAAACAGGCTGCCGGTCAGGGCGTGGCTGAAGTCGAGCAGGCGATCGTAATTGCCCGGCGGCCTTCCCACGAACATGTTCTCCAGCATCTGCTCGATCGTCCGCGGCGTACGGCTGTAGCCAATGAAATACGTTCCAAACTCGCCCTGCCCGGCGCGCCCAAACGGCATGTTGTCGCGCAGAATCTTTTTCTCTACGCCATCTTCGACAATCGTCGTCAGCGCGCTATGTGCCGACGTGGGCTTCACCGCAGCGTCTAGTTCAATATCCGACAGCTTTTTCCGGCCAATGATCTTCTCCTGCATCTCGGTCGGCAAATCATTCCACGCCGCGAGATCGTGAACATACTTCTGCACGATGACATAACTGCCGCCGGAAAAAGTCGGGTCCTCGTCGCCGATGACGACGGAATCCATTGCCTCCTGCCCCCCAGGGTTCTCCGTCCCGTCGACGAATCCCAGAAGATCGCGTGCGTCGAAGTAGCGGAACCCCTGCACCTCATCAGCAGTCGTGACCGACCCTCCAATGCGGATCATGATCTGGGTAGCAAGCTCGAAGCACAGGTCCATCTGCTTTGCTCGGATATGGAAGAGCAGATCCCCGGGCGTCGCGATGGCCTGCCTCGCTCCCGCTCGAATTTCGCGAAAAGGATGCAACTCCGCCGGACGCGGCTCGCCAAACAACTGGTCCCAGGCATTGGAGCCAACTCCCATAATGCAGGTCAGCCCGGCTTCAAGCTCGCGAAACTCTACCGCCCGCACAATGGCGGCAAAATCAGCGCAAAAAGCTCGAACCGTATCGAGATGCTCATCCCCCGGCTTGATCTCGAGCACGAGAAAGATAGCCGCACGGCTCAGCGGCGCTGTCACTAGTTGTGGCATCACGCGAAGCGAACTGGCAGTATTGGGCGCGCTCATCGGTATTCGACGACACTCAGCTGTATGGTTGTCCGCTGGTGTCTCAGAAAAGATGTTGGTTGTGAACCCTGTTTACTGAAGCCCGCATTGTAGCATTGCAAGGTTAATCGGTGATTGCAGCCAGTCTTTGCTAGCGACTGTCACATTGCGTGATGAATGAGAGAAAAGGAACGACCAAACCATCGTGCTACCATGGAATTACCTCACCGTGGCGGTGTAGCTCAGGTGGTTAGAGCGACGGTCTCATAATCCGTAGGTCGTTGGTTCGAGTCCAACCGCCGCCACCAAGATTCAAACACCAGTGAACAAAACACTTACTGGATTGCAGCAGGTTTGGCGTCCGCCGCTGTTGTTGCCACTTCGTTGCCACTTCCGAAAATCTGGTGCTTTAGTGTCTCGGTTGTGAGTTCGTTGCCAATCACGAGCTGTTCTAACTTCGCCATCGCAGCCCGAGTGTCATCGGCTGCGCTCTTGATGTAGTACGTGTTGGTCGTTGACACGTTTGCGTGACGGAGGATTGCCTGAATCGTTTTCTCTGGTACGCCTAGGCGGTATAAGTTCGTCCCCAATCCCCGCCGTGCAGCGTGCCACCCGTGCCACTCGGGAAGCATCTTGTCTCGCTCAAATCTGTGATCTGGTGTGATGTTTCTTACTTTGCCGAGCTTTTGGCATTCCTCTTTTGGCTTTCCGCACGCAGCGCAGCGGTTGAGTGCGGGTAGGATGTCGCGGTTTAGCAGGTTTCCTAAGTCCATCGGGGAGCCGCTCAGGTTGGGGAACATTACACCCGATTTGCAATTGCCACTGCTAGAACGGTGAAACTCAAGGCGCTTGGCCAGCGGCGCGATTACTGGAATAGCACCCCGGCTTTTCCGCGTCTTGGGTTCGGTGATGTATCCCTTCCAGATAGAACGCTCAATCCGGATTTCGCCATCCTTGTAGTTCTCCCACGTTAGCCCGCGAATCTCTCCGCGCCGCGCCCCTGTAAACGCAGCCACGGCGAAAATTGTCGCTGCTGGCTCAGGGAGAACTGAGAGAATCTGCCCAATCTCTTCGAGGCTGTAGGCATATGTTTCTTCCGAAGGTCGAGCCGGAGGAATGGCAGTATTGCGTGCTGGATTCTCGCCATCGAAGTAGCCCTGCTGTTTGGCATACGAGAAGATGCCGCTCAGTTGGCTCTTGATGTGTCGCAGGGAGTTGCCGCCCAGCAGTCCGGGGCGCGCGATTTCGTCGAGTATCCGCTGGATGTCACAAGTATCGATGGCTATGCCCGTAAGGCGTATGCCGACAGCGTTGGTATTTCAACCCTCGCGTGCGTGGAGTTCGACATTGGCCAAGAGGAAGCACTTCGCATGATCTTGAGCAAGCATGGGCGCTGCCTCGGCTGGAACGACTACAACCGGATTCGAATGGCTTTCCACCTGAATGACGATCTACGCAAACGAGCCCACGCGAACCAGCAGGCTGGTGGTCGCTTGAAGGGGTCGTCACATTTGACAGAAGCTAACGTGAGAAAAGAAATCGCTGCGGCGGCATACGTATCAGAAGGCCAAGTCACCAAGTTCAATCAGATACAAGGCTGCGATCCAGAAGTCCTAAAGGCACTGGCAGGTGGCGAGATCCGTATTCATCGAGCATGGATGTGGCGACATTTGTCACAAGCACAACAGCGGGAGGAACTCAGACAAGACCGGCTAGAAAGAGGTTTGAAGCAACCCGCTAAGAGCCTTGCTTTCAGGCACAGTCACGCTCGATCCAGGCGGGTCGTGCTCACGGTGGCCAAGGCAAGAGAGCTTCTGGAGCGCGTATTGAAAGTGACACTCAGTGAACGCGAGAACTCTGAACTGATCGAGATCGGTGTGATCAATGCCTCGGACAAGAAAGCGCTTGTGACAACACAACTTCTACGAAGCCTTTTGGGCGAGATTGGGGGCAACTAAACATGCCTTCCGGAAGCCCGTTTAAACAGTTTCTTAGAGAAACAATCGGTGACTGGGATCACAATGGCACTCCTCAAAATGTCCGGGACAACTTGTGGAAAATCATAAACTGCAGCACGGCGGCGCTTGGCGCCGAAATATTCGCCTCACCAACCGAGCAGAAGATTATTTACCACACCTGTAAATCGAGATTTTGCCCTTCTTGTGGTGCGCGAAATGCAGCACTATGGCAATCGCAGCTGGAGGCTACCATCCCGAGCATGCAATACCGGGAGATTGTTCTTACGATGCCGCAAGTGTTTTGGTCTGTTTTCCGACAAAACCGAGAGATGTTGAACGATTTGCCCGCGATCGGAGCGACGGCCATCGAGTACTTGGCTGCTGTCAAGCATGGTGCCCGCATTGTCCTGATGGTGGTTCAGCAAACATATGGAGGATTTCTCAATTTTTATCCGCACCTTCATGCACTGATCTCAGTCGGCGGTTTAGATGAAAGTCAGATTCAATGGATTTATGATTTGGGCTTTAAAGACTGTCAACGCGAGTTGATGCTCTCCTGGCGCTACGCCTTATCGGCGTACCTTGATGCAGCGGTCCAAGCGAAGGTGTTGAAGTCAGACCTAAGCCATGGTGAGCTGTCGCGCATCCTACGGCATGAAGCCGCAAGAGATTGGAATATATTCGTAGGCCGTAAGGTACCGAAGGCGACCGTCATTAATCACATCGGTCGCTACATTCGAAAACCACCGTTTGTACAGCGCCGCTTCAGCCGAGTCAACGATCATGAAGTCGAATACCTGGCTAAGGACACTAGAAACAATTGTTTTACTCCTACGACCTACAGCAATCAGCAATTCCTAGCACTTTTAATACCTCATGTTCTCGACTACTACTGTAACTCGATGCGATATTTCGGACTCCTCGCGCCGCGCTCAAGGGGCCTGCTCTCCTTAGTATTTGATCTGTTGAACCAGAAGCAACCTTCGAGACCTGACTATGAGCCGTATGCAGTGTCTTTAACTCGAACATTCGGGGTGAACCCCCTCGTCGGGCGAGACGGTTCCGTATTGCACCGAGTCGGAAGTATCAAACCGTCTACTGCAGCTTAACTATCTAACAAATCTACCCAAAGGACTCATATGAAGATGAAGGTGCACGCTACTGCGCTCCAGAGATTTGACGAAAGCTGGCGGGGCTGCTATCACCCCAGCTCTGGGACGAAATTGAATTTTATTTTTCCTATATATCGAGGTGCGGGCGCTGTTTGAGACGGCGCTTGCACCTCGCAAACCCGTCGAATTCATGCTAATATCACCAGCCACAGAACGTTCGTCTGCGCCTCCGGCAGACGTTTGAAGGCGGTTTTCGTGCGGTTCTCATTGCTTTTTCTGTTGCTGGCTACGGCTTCACTCACCGCTTACGCCCAACCTCCATTCAAGATGTTGCACGCCTTTGGGTCAGGGAGCGATGCGGGCGGGCTTTGGTCAAGTTTGGTCTTCGATCAGCAAGGAAACATCTACGGCAGTAGCAGCGGAGGAGGTGCCTACGGGGACGGGGCAGTTTTCCAGCTCAGCCCCGGCCAGAACGGAGAATGGAACGAAGCCGTTCTTTACAGTTTTCCTTCCTCTCCCGATGACGGTGCCGTGGCCTGGGGAGGGCCAGCGGTCGACGGATCCGGTAATGTCTACGGTACGACTCAGGTTGGTGGACTCTATGCCCACGGCATTGCGTTCCGGCTTAGTCCCACTCCAAGTGGTTGGACTGAAACGATCCTTCACAACTTTGCCGCACCTGGAGACCCTACGTGCTGCCCTTATGGGAGCATCACACTGGATGAATACGGAGACGTACTAGGCGTTGGCTATTCCGCATTCGCGCTGAGCCCGGGTCCCAGCGGCTGGACCGAGAGCATCCTTCACTCCTTCGCCGACGAGAATGGCGACGGATACGGCACGCAAGCCGGGCTGGTTTTGGATGCCGCAGGAGACATTGTTAGCACAACCCGCTTTGGCGGCGGAGAGCCAACCTGCCCGGCGAACACTTGCGGAACGGTTTACGAATTGCAACCGGTCGCGGGAACCTGGAAGGAGCATATCCTGCATCGCTTTGGCAGTTTCGCCGGCGATGGCGAGGTGCTTAGCTCTGGAGAACTCGCCATAGACACAACAGGGAATCTCTACGGCTCGACCACCGAAGGCGGAGCCAACGTCTGCGTGGATGTGGGCTGCGGCACGATTTTCAAGATAACCCGCGCACAAGCCAGCACCGGTGTCGTGGGCATCGAAACGATTCTTTACAGCTTTGCGGGAGGCGCCAGCGGCTTCAATCCAGGAGGCAGTGTCATCATCGATGGAACGGGCAATCTCTATGGTACGACCGTCAGTGGAGGCTCTCCCCAGTGCCAGTGCGGCGTGGTTTACGAGCTGTCGCCTAAGAACGGCGCTTGGAAATACACCGTACTGCATACCTTTACCGGTTCTGACGGCGCCCAACCGGATGCGAATATGACATTCGGTCCCGATGGCAACTTATATGGCACGACGGCAACGGGTGGAACGTATGGCGCAGGCGTAGTGTTTGAGATCCAGATCGCGCAATAATCCGCCAAAGTCCCAAAAAGAGTCGGGCATCGGGTCGAACAAAACAACGAGGGCGTCGTCTTCCAGATCACACCGTAGTTTTTCGTTTTTGTGCTCATGTCTTTCGGGCTTTTTTTAAGCGCTGTCTGCATAATAGTTGATAAATCTCCATAGCGCTCATTGACACCGCAAAAGGCGAACGGAAAGCGCACGCTTGCGAGATCGCCTGGTTACAGAAGCTGTGAAATACGGCCTTGACCGCCCATTTCAAAGGATGGATACTTTCTCGTCACGCAGTCAGCCGGATGTTTCCTCGACCTGAGGAATTAGCCGAGCAGGGCAGCCGTCACTCGCGTGTGTGGGCCGCGAAGAATTGTTGGAGGTCTCCCCATGACGGAAGCGAACGGTTGGAAAGCAGGATGTGCCGCGTTTTTTCTCTGTCTCTCTGCTGCGACGGCGAATGCTGCGCCATCAATCACTCTTGCAAAGAAAATAGGCCCACCGACGAGCAAGATTCTGGTTTCCGGCAGCGGGTTTGAGCCCAACGTCGGCGTGGACATCTACTTCGACAGGAAGGATGATGCACTGGTAGTTACGAACAACGAAGGCGAGTTTCAGAACGTGAAAATCCATGCACCCCGCACTGCCCACCCAGGCGAGCACTGGGTCACTGCCCTGGAACGAAATGACGACAGGGGTGCGCAAGATCCCTTCGTAGTGTGTACGGACTGGCCCCAGTTTCTTCACGACAACGCCCACACCGGTCTCGACCCTTACGAAAACGTATTGAACACCAACAATGCCAGTAAGCTCACTCTCAAGTGGCGAGAGTCGAGTGGCAACATCGCTTCCTCTGCGGCTGTAGCTAACGGTGTGGTGTATGGCGGGACGGGAGGAACACTTTCTGCTTTCAACTCAATCACGGGCGGCCAGATCTGGACGTTTCAAGCGCAAAGTGCGATCTACACATCTCCAACCATTCTGAACGCTGTAGTTTATTTTGGTACGGATGGCGGCTATGTGTATGCTCTTAAAGCAAGGAATGGAATGCTGCTCTGGAGCTATGTTGCTCCAAGTTCAGTCCGGTCCTCTCCAACCGTTGCCGATGGGGTGATCTACTTTGGCTGCTCGGACGGCACGTTTTTCGCTCTGGGAGCCGGGACAGGTACTCTCCTTTGGAAGTTTGACACCGGCGACCATGACGCGATCGAATCCACACCTGCAATCTTGAATGGCAAGGTTTATTTCGGCTCCGATGATGGCAGCCTATACGTGCTCGATGCTAAGAGCGGCACGTTACTTTGGAAGTGGTCGACATTCTCGTACATTGCTTCAGCACCGGCGGTATCTGACGGGGTGGTTTATTTTGGCTCCCATGACGATAACCTTTATGCACTGAATGCCGACGACGGCTTTTTTCTTTGGAGTTTTTCGACAGGAGAAATAATCTACTCATCCCCGGTAGTGGCTGACGGTATCGTATACCTTGCTGGGTGGGATCAGAATTTGTACGCACTGGATGCCAGAACCGGTGCTCTACTCTGGCAGGTCGTGATAGGTGCGACTGTGAACTCCCCGGCAGTAGCTAATGGCGTGATCTATGCCGCATCACAGAATTCCCTTTACGCCCTGAACGCAGCCACGGGCACGATCCTTTGGAGTTACCCAACCGATGGCAACAATTTCTCGTCCCCCGCTGTGGCTAATGGCATCGTCTTCCTGAACTCTGAGCTTACTTTGTACGCCTTCTCCCTGTCTTGGCATGAAGCAGCAGAGACTTGGAGTTCAGTTAGTCGTCCCCAGCTTTCGACGCTCCGACCAAATCTAGGGCTCCAGGCATCCCATGCATCCAGTTTTTAAAGAATTGCTATCTCGACTGCAAGCAATGTAGTTGGCGAGAAATCGCCATAGCGCTCATTGACACCGCGAAAAGCGAACGGAAAGCGCACGCTTGCGAGATCGCCTGGTTTCGTAAACTGACAATCTCGCCCTGACTGTACAGTTTCGACTATCCTGCGCCACGCGTTCGGCAAGCTCTGTCGTACAAGGTGGAAGCGAAGCAGTAAGTCGTAGACTGGTCCGCCCACAACGATAGAAAAATTCCTCGCCGCGGACTCCGCGCTCTCGCGTGCACTCTGATTGCCCGTAGAACGAGAAGCTTCCAAGGAGGGGCGACTCTGAGGAACTTGTGGATCTGCTGCCCAGGACTCCAATGGACTCTCTTCCTTAATCTCTATGACTCATCCGGCAATCGTTACGTGTTCTTGGACTTGCAAGTTTTCAACAGCCACGGCTGATTTCAGCAAATTGACAAACGCCAGAGCTAGGCGAAGAGCATGGCACCGACCCAATGGCCGTGAAGTCCGCCGGATCGGTGCCAGATTGTCGTTACACATGCGTTTGGCTTAAGCAGCACGTTCCGCGGCCTTGCGATCGGCTACCTTGGCCTCAACCAGGTTGCGAATCAAGCGTCGAGTGCGTTCTACAAAGGCAAGCCTATCGGCGAGACAGCTTTCCAACAGAACGCCAACTCCGTAGTGGCCTGTAATATCGGCAGCTGCAATCAAAGCGACGTACTCACCAATGCGGAGGTGGGTCAGGTGATTCAGTTTCGCTAGAACAAAAAGCCGTCTGGCGATCGGGTGCTGAATCTCGCCGAGTTCTTTGCGGAAATCCTCCATAAAAACTTCGCGGAGGCGGCCGCTTAATTTCATCGGGGTTTCGCCAAGGGAGGCGATCTCGCAAGCGTGCGCTTTCCGTTCGCCTTTTGCGGTGTCAATGAGCGCTATGGGATGTTTCGCCAGCTATTCGGAACTGCCCTGATTTTCCGACCACCCACGAAGTATGCCCTTCGCAATGTCGGTTAGGCCTTTCGCAAGTTGAAGTGCTTGCTGAGGGGTCAAGCCCAGTTGAATTTTTTCGGTGTGCGGCCTCATTACCGATGCGGAGTCTTCGTACTCGAATGCTGCATTAACGGTGATACTCCGGTCGGTCGTGACCGACCATCCAACCACCGGCTTCTCCAAAAGATTTCCGCGATTATCCGTTTCTAGCACGTTGAGCGTCATTGGCAATGCCTCCTAATGTGGAGCTTTGAACTGCCATTTTGACATAGGTGGCAAGATAGTCGTTCGATGGCTCATTGACCCCGGCGAGGGGAGACATGCACCAACGATCGGTTTGCCTGTTCTGCTAGCCTATCCTCATGCAGCAACCGGTTAAAGAGCGCATCGCAAAGTTGCGGGAGGAAATAGCACAAATCGGTGAGGCGAATCGCTTATATCGGCAAGGTGGCAAGAAGATGCCCGGTTCCTCGTCGGACCACGAGCGACGCCTGCAGAGATTGAAAGAAATCCAACACGAATTGATGGCGTTAACAGCCTGGAAAAAGCCTTGAGCATTGCCTCGACGGCAACAATTCCGGCCTCGATGAGTGCTATCGCGATTAATGAGATGGTCCGCCGCCGAGTAGGATAACCGGCTCGGCAGTTTTACATAAGGAGGATCATCGTATGCGCATCGCATCCATTGGCATCGATCTGGCAAGACCACTTTTCACCTGGTTGCATTGGGAGAGCGTAGCAAGGTTCTGCTTCGCAAGAAGTTCTCACGGGCACAACTGTTGGCCTATACCGCGAACCTGCCTTCATCACTCATCGGCGTGGAGGCCTGTGCAGGAGCGCACTGCATGGGAGCCGCGTTGCGAGAGCAAGGGCACCAAGCGCGGCTCATTCCTGCCCAGTTCGTAAAGCCCTACCGGAAGTCAAACAAGAACGACTTTCTGGATGCCGAAGCGATCGCCGAAGCCGTGACCAAGGAGAACATGCGTTTCGTGGCGATCAAGACCCAGGATCAACTCGACCTGCAGGCCATACATCGCGTCCGTGACCGGCTGGTACAACGTCGCACCGCACTAATCAACGAGATTCGCGGATTTTTACTCGAACGCGGCATCAGCTTCGCGGCAGATCCCATACACCTCCGCAAGAACCTCCCCGGAGTGATGGAAGATGCCGAGCAGAATCTGAGCCCGCGCCTACGCTGGCTGCTGGAACGCATGTGGCAGGAGTCGAAGCAGATGGAGATCGACATTAAAGCGATCACGGATGAGATAGAGCGAATCAGCAACGAGGACGCACTCTGCCGGCGTCTGCGCCAGATCCCCGGCTTCGGTCCGCTGGTCTCTACCGCAACCGTGGCCGCCATCGGCAACGGGGCTGCCTTTCACCGGGGACGCGACTTCGCGGCCTGGGTCGGCGTGGTGCCACGGCAGTACTCCACCGGGCAAGCAAAAGCTGTTCGGCATGAGCAAGCGTGGCAATGTCTATCTGCGTCGCATGCTGATCCACGGAGCTCGTGCGGTACTGTTTCGCATCAAGTACGACACTGGAGGGTTCGGGCAGTGGGTGCACCGGCTAGCGCAGCGTGCTCCACGCAACAAGGTCGTCGTGGCCATCGCCAACAAGTTGGCCCGCATCGCCTGGGCGGTGTTGTCCAGCGGTAAAAACTATCAACATCAGCCGCTGCAGATGATCTGCAGCCTGATGGCCGTGGAAAAGACGCTGCGCTTGGAAAGCGCAGAACGCTTTCCACTTTTCCACCGCCACGACGGCGAACTTGAACCACGTTCCACCACGGTCTGCGGAGCAGAGAAGGAGACGAAAGAACAGTCCAACGGCGTGTCGGAAAACCTGGTCGCGATAATGCGTCCCTCGTGACCGAGCGATTTATAAGGACCGACACGTGCGGATCATCATCAAGTGTCCGGAGAGCGATTCTCCACCAAGAGGCCGGATACATTTACGCGGACTGTCCCTTTGTCCAACTTCAAACCTCTTGCAGTCCGGCGGCGGACCATACATTTTCGCCAACCCGCCCCGAAGCGGTAGTATCTCTGTGCCAAGGTGACCGGACCGATCTTTTGTACCAAGTGGAGTGTTAGTGTAACGCCTCTTTTGACTTTTGTCCGTAGTCGCCGCCGGGGGTCTGGAGATGTGGGAAACGTTGTTTGTTTTCCATATCTCCATGCCCCGGTTTTGGAATGATGGCTTGCGGTGCCGGCGGCCTTTTTTGCAGAAAGGGGAACCAATGTCCAGATCCAACAATTAAGGAGAGCCAACAATGCAAGAACGAAGCCTCACGCTATCTAAACCCGCTGTATCCAACCGTAAGAGAGAAGCAAACAAACGCAACGCACAAAAGTCCACAGGCCCCCGCACCTCTCGCGGGAAGGAAAACAGCAGCCGAAACTCCTTTCGGCACGGCTTTTTCTCACATCACTTATTTGCGGAAAGCCAGATTCCGACTGAGGATCTCAGCGACTATCGAAAACTCCACGAGAGATTGGTGCAAGAACTCGAACCAGTAGGAATTCTAGAAGAGCAAACCGTTGAGGAAATTGCGGTCTGCTATTGGAAAAAGCGGAATTTGCTTCGTTATGAAAATGCCAAGCGTGAATGGGACTTTCATAAGCTCGCGGTCCCAGTTTACAAGGGGCGTATGCGATCCAAAGTGAGACTTTTGAACCATCAAGCGCTCTGCATCTTGGAACGTGGGCAGGAGGCTGTCGAAGCAACAGGAAAACTTCCAGATAATTTTAAGCAGGAACTGTTCCAGGCCAGGCCCGATCTTGAGGAAACGTGGCACCGATTAGTGCAAGTATCAGAGCGAGAGCTCCCGGAGTTGGCCGAGGGAGAAAACGCGCCAAAGCTCGCCGAAGAGTTAGGTTTTTCGCTGGAGGATTTCGAGGAAGGGCGCGTGTCTCCTGAGCTAGTACACGAGCGGGCGGGCAAATTCATCTTCAAGTTTCTTCTGATGGCGCTTAAGATGTATGTTGACCGGGAGGGCGATGAGAGTGAGAAGCGCTTCCTTAACTTAGCCGTCGGCTACACTGCAATTCCGATCAGAAAATCCCTGAAATCATGTCTCCGATACGGTGCAGCTGTCCGGAAAGAGTTTAACGGCTTGCTCGAGCAACTCGAGCGGCTGCAAGCTCGGCGGTTGAAAAACTGCCCACCAGATTGATCGTAAGTTAAATTGCTCGGCACAAAAGCTCGGCCAGGGCTTTTGTGTTTAACAAAGAGGAGCAATGCTATTTTGCAAAACGAAGCCAAGAAGTGCTTGTAACTGAGGCACATGGCTGCCGAACGCTGTCAACATTTACAGTTTTGACTGAGACATACGAGGGCTACTTTCCTTAGCGGAGGTGTCGGATGGCCACGAGCGCAACGCAGGGTTTGCAGGGACCGTTGGGAGTCGCCAAAAAAATTACGACTTGGTACATGATCGCCGCTGTGCTGTTTATCCTGCTGGGACTGTTCGCGATCATCGAACCGGGCGTCGCCGGCCTCGGAATCACGCTGCTGGTGGGATGGATATTTATCTTTGCCGGCATCATGCGCCTTATTGGTAGCTTTAAAGGCGGGGGCGCGAAACACGTCGTCTTTCAGGTCTTGATCGGTTTCGCGTACCTGATCTGTGGCCTGTATTGCCTGACCCATCCCGTCCTTGCAATTGGCTCCCTGACTTTGCTACTGGCAACCGTGATCCTGGTGGCTGGAGTGTTGGAAGTCATTTCCTATTTCCAATTGAAGGGGCATAACGCCTCGTGGTGGATGTTGTTGAACGGACTTATCACCCTTCTTCTTGGCGGAATGATCTGGTTCCACTGGCCATCCAGCTCGGTCTGGGCCATCGGAATTCTCGTGGGAACCAATCTGTTGATGACGGGAGTGACCCGCTTGATGTTTGGCCTTGCCGTGCGAAGACTTGTAGGAAGAGCAACGGCATAGAGTCTGCGAACGTCACGGCCGACTGTAGACCAATCACGTGGTCCCAGCCACCCGCACCCCTCCATTTGCTCCCGTCCAGTAAACTCAGATGACCACACGCGCATCTTGAGCAAGGCAATGACGGTAAATGGCAGAGGTCTTGGCTTCCGCATGATACTTTCGTGGACAGTCATTCTCAGCACGCTATATCCTGCGTATGTGCGTGGGGACCAGAAAAGCACTCCAGACGCGCCTCGCCGCCTGGAAGCAATATTGGGTTACATCGCGTCCTCCTGGGCTACACTCACGCGCGCCACCAACACTTGCGAAGGCACCGCGGATTCCAAACTGGTCGAGGCCAGCGTGATGTATTTTCCCGCGGACATAAAAGCGCCCACTGACACAGACAGGCCCGCTCAGGATTGCAGTGCGAAGGTTGAGCATCTTCCTTTCGCGATTCACGGTCCCGGCGAGGTCGCGCAGCACCAGATTCAGCCGCCTGGCCTTCTCTTTCTTCCCCATCCTTACGTGGTACCTGGCGGCCGCTTCAACGAAATGTACGGCTGGGATAGTTACTTCATCATTCGTGGCTTGCTTCGTTCCGGCAAAACCGAGCTTGCCCGCGGCATGGTAGACAATTTGTTCTACGAGATCGAACATTACGGCGCCGTCCTGAACGCGAATCGCACTTACTACCTGACTCGCTCCCAGCCGCCGTTCCTCAGCTCCATGATCATGGCAGTTTACGAAAGTGACAAAGCCGCAGGAAAAGACGACCGCGACTGGCTCAAGCGAGCTTACCGCTATGCCAAAACCGACTACGAAATGTGGACCCGCGAGCCACATCTCGCCGGCAACACTGGCCTTTCGCGTTACTACGACTTCGGCGATGGGCCGGTACCCGAAGGCCTGCACGACGAAGAGGGATATTACCGCGACGTCCTCACTTACTTCCTTCGCCAAGGAAAGACGACGCCCTACGTGGTTAAGGCAGATAGCCCCAAGTCACTCCGCCATCCTGAGTATCGGCTGGAGTTATGTCCCGGGACCGGCGGACCCGCCACCGACCCGAAGTGCTCCCTCCTGCAGCACGTGGCGTTGAGTTCGGAGTACTACAAAGGCGATCGCAGCATGCGGGAGTCCGGATTCGATATTAGTTTCCGCTTCGGTCCCTACGGAGCTGAGACCGATCATTACGCCCCCGTCTGCCTGAACAGCCTGCTCTACAAAACCGAGACTGACCTCGAGAAAATCACCACTGTGCTCGGCGACAAGAAAGCCGCATCACGCTGGCATGATCGGGCTAAGAAGCGCCGCAAAGCTATCCGGTCGCTCATGTGGGACGGAAAGCACGGCATGTTCTTTGACTACGACTTTCACAGCAGCGCAATCTCAACCTATAACTACGCGACCACTTTCTATCCGCTCTGGGCCGGCATCGCCACGGAACCGCAGGCGCGCGCCGTTGAGGCCAATCTGCACCTTTTCGAACATGAAGGTGGCATCGCCATGAGCACGCAAGACACCGGCGTGCAGTGGGATCTTCCATACGGTTGGGCACCCATTCAGTTGCTGGCAGTCGAAGGTCTGCGTCGCTACGGATACAGCGAAGATGCAAATCGCATTTCCGCGAAGTTCCTCGGAATGGTCCTGGCAAATTTCGAGCGCGACGGCACCATTCGCGAGAAGTACAACGTTGTGACCGATTCCTCCAACATTGCCGTCGCCGAAGGCTATCGCGACAACGTCATCGGATTTGGCTGGACCAACGGAGTATTCCTCGAATTGCTCCACCAGTTGCCATCCCAATGGGTCAGCAAAATCGGCTCCCATCCGCAATCAAATCACTGATTTTCAGCCATTGTAAATCTGCGTAAAAGCCCGTACTGGCGCGGGTTTCAAGCACTTCGCCTCCGAATCCCGCCTGTGCTTCTACTCATCTAATGGAGTGAGTAAAGGAGAAGGAATCATGAGGCTGGCAGGATGGAAAGAAGCGGTCGGGGCGTTGGCCTTGGCAGCGGTTCTGTCTGTGCCCGCGTGGTCCGCGAACTCAGACAGCCGCTCGGCAATGCCCGGAACTCTTAACTATGTAGAAGGACAAAGTTCGATCGGTAATCAGACTCTCGATTCGAAGTCCGTCGGCTCGGTGGAACTGCGGGCCGGCCAAACACTTGAAACTGACCAGGGCAAGGCTGAGGTATTGCTGACCCCGGGTGTGTACCTGCGCGTGGGTAGCAATAGTTCGGTGCAGATGGTGTCACCAAATCTGACGCGTACGGAAGTTGCTCTCAATTCCGGCGAGGCGATGCTTGAAGTGGACGAGATCCACCCGCAGAACGATATCCGCGTCGATCAACCGGGCGCGAGCACTCGCATCTTGAAAACCGGCTTGTACGACTTCGACGTGGCCGGTAATCAGATGCGCGTTTTCGACGGCAAAGCAGTTGTTCGCGACGGTGATCAGAACGTTACCGTGAAAGGCGGTCACGAACTCGCTCTCGGTGGAAAGGCCAAGGCTCAGGGGTTCGACAAAAAAGCAGTCATGGCCTCCGACGACCTGTACCGATGGAGCAGCTTGCGATCTGATTATCTGTCGGAAGCCAACGTTGAAAGCGCTCGTGTCTACTTCGCAGATGGATGGTATGGTCCGGGATGGTTCGGCGCCGGCTGGTACTGGAATCCCTGGTTCTCGTCCTTCACATTCCTGCCGGCGGATGGCTTTCTGTACAGTCCCTTCGGCTGGGGCTTCTATTCCCCTCTGGTTGTGAACCGCGTTCCCCTGGTGGTCGGACACGTTCCGCATCACTTCGACGGTTTCCGGCCGGCACCGGAACTGGGTGCCGGTTTTCACAATCATCAGGTGCGTAGCTTCGCTGGCGCGCATGTCGGCGGATTCCGAACTGCGCCAGAAATGCACGCCAATAACTTCGGTGGTTTCCACGGCGCCGGCGGATTCCACGGTGGCGGCATGGTTCGCCGTTAGTTGCAACAGAACTCACACGGGGAGCGCATTCCCGCTCCCTTTTTTAGTGCTTAGAACACATTGTCATCTCGAGTGGAGAAAACCTGCTGTTACTGCGATTCCGCGATATGATGCGCGTAGTCGAATTGCCACCGGCAAAATCGAAGCCGAGGCCAACCCTACGCCAGGAAGTGAAGCGGCCAGCCCACGCGGAACCGAAGACGGTAAAAACTAAATCTCCATCCGGGGAGGCCGCTTAAGCTGATTCAACGCTCAGGGTGGCCCACCCAAGCCTGCTTTTGGCTTGGGTGGGTTATTACATCGAAAGCTGTTAACGACTGTTACTCTGCGACGACCGCGAATCCCAAATGGACGTAGTTGTAAGGAACCCACTTGCCGCTATTGTTGCCGCAATATGTCTGCGATCCCAGGCACCAGGAGGCGGATGGCAGCGCCCGCATGTCGGTGCTGTTGAACGCCCAGGCGTAAATGTCCGGATCATTCTGAGTCGTGCTTACTACCACCCAGTATTGTGTGCCTCCGGTAACCGGGGTGCCTGAAACGTTGGCTACGGCCAGGTCGCAGCACTGTCCATAAATTGGCAACTTGGAAACGTGAACGGTTTTGATCGCCGTTCCCGGTACTCCGCCGGCGTCACTGTACAAACTTAGTTCGAAACCAGAAGTGCCGCTGCCTTGCCTTCCCGCTGAGACTGCGAGCTTGCTTAGAGTGGCATCGGCTGCCGGCGTAAACGGTACAGCGACCCAGGTCTGGAACGGAAAGTTCGCTCCGCCTTGCGCGATGGTATTGCCCCAGATGCTGAAATAGGTTGCGAAAGGATAGCGGCTAAGATTGCCGGCAATAATGTTGAGTTTCGCATCCGCCAGCGGCGACGGGGTGACATGGGACGATGGATTCGTCGCCCACACCGTCCGGCCATCCGGGCTGAACGCGAATTGCGTTTTGTTGCCAGCCGTGACCGTGAGGCTGGCTACTGTCAACAACACCAGGCACGCGAGTGCCACGGCGATTTTGTTCCTCATTGGTTTCTCCTTGGGATATTCGAAAGCCTCCTGCGCACGCTGGCCGCGCGGGTTGCCGCTCCAGGCGCGCCAATTGGCCGCCCGAAGGATAAGCCAATCGACCTTCTAAAGGAAGTGATTTTTTGTAAATTGCGGAATGTTATGTGCGGTGAGTAGAGATTGTGATGCCCACCGCATTTTGCAGATGGAGACCACATTCCTCTGTTAAACGATGACGCTCGAAACGAATCAGGCCGTCTTCTTAGCGTACTGTTCTGGAGTCTGCTCGAATTTGTCCTGGCATTCTTGCGAGCAGAAATAGAACATCCCACCGCCGTACTGCGCTGTGAACTGGCCCGTCAGTTCGGCTTCGTTTTCGTCGACATGAATGCGGCAGACCGGATCAACGGCCATAGCTATTCCCCCTGGTTTAAGTGGTTGCTCAAGCCGAT
>Ga0335069_10003481_pt1 | contig 23754 bp, 20 predicted proteins | sample Lox_Sample_11_FD_206714 | JGI IMG/M metagenome (GOLD analysis project Ga0335069, IMG submission 206714) | Soil microbial communities from Loxahatchee National Wildlife Refuge, Florida, United States - Lox_Sample_1.1 | ecosystem: Environmental > Terrestrial > Soil > Wetlands | place: USA... | reverse complement strand
AGCACCAGCCCGACGATGAGCGCCACGAGCGCGAGCAGCGACACCAGGCGGTAGCTCATCGCGCCCGGCTCATCGCGGCCGTCTCCGGCGGGCCTCGAGCGCGAGCAGGTGGTCGCACACCTCACGTACCGCGCCCGCGCCGCCCGGCAGACGCGTGACGATGTCCGCCGCGCGGCGGGCTGCAATGTGTGCATCGGCGACCGCAAAGGACAGCGCCGCGGCGCGCATCACCGGCAGGTCCGGGAGGTCGTCACCGACACAGGCGCAGGCGCCGGGCGTGAGCTTCAGCCGTGCGCACAGCCGCCGCAACGCACGCAGCTTGTCCGCGACGCCCTGCAGTACGTGGCGAACGCCGAGCTCGCGGCAGCGTGCGGCGACCATGGCCGAGCGACGTCCGGAGATCACCGCCACCGTCAGTCCGGCGCGCTGCAGCTCCTTCAGGCCCACCCCGTCGCGGACGTGGAACGCCTTGAGCGCTTCGCCGCGCGGACCGAAGTACAGCCGACCGTCGGTCAGCACCCCATCGACATCGAGCACCAGCAGGCGGATGGCCGGCATCTCTCAGACCACGCCGGCGCGCATCAGATCGTGCACGTTGAGCGCACCCACCAGCCGACCGTGGGCATCCGCCACCGGCAGGGCCGTGATGCGGTGCACCTCCATGAGGTGCGCGGCTTCCGCTGCGAGCTCGCGGGGTCCGATGGTCTTCGCGCGCCTGGTCATGACCTCACTCATCAGCGTCGCGTGCACGTCGATGTGCTTGTCGAGCGCGCGCCGCAGGTCGCCGTCGGTGAAGACCCCGAGTATGTGCTGTGCCGCATCGACCACCACGGTCATGCCGAGGCCCTTGCGCGACATCTCCAGCAGTCCCGCGCCGAGCGCGGCATCGGGGGCGACACGCGGAACGCCATCACCCGTACGCATCAGATCCTCGACGTGCAGCAGCAGGCGCCGGCCGAGCGCACCGCCCGGGTGGGAGCGGGCGAAGTCTGCACGGGTGAAGCCGCGCGCCTCGAGCACCGCGACCGCGAGTGCATCTCCCATGGCGAGCGTCGCGGTGGTGCTCGCGGTGGGCGCGAGGTTGTGCGGACAGGCCTCCTCGGGGACGCTGACATCGAGCGCTACCGAGGCCGCGCGGGCGAGCGTCGAGTCGGCGCGGCCGGACATGACGATGAGCGGCACCGCAAGGCGCTTGAGGTGGGGAAGGAGCTGCACGACCTCCGGCGTCTCTCCGGAGTTCGAGAGCGCCAGCACCGCATCGAGCCGGGTGATCATTCCAAGATCGCCATGGCCGGCCTCGGCCGGATGGATGAAGAAGGCGGGGGTACCGGTGCTGGCGAGCGTCGCCGCGATCTTGCCCGCGACATGACCCGATTTGCCCATGCCGGTGACGACCACCCGCCCGCGGCACTCGAGGCAGATCCGGCACGCGTGCGCAAATGCCGGGCCGAGGCGCGGCGCGAGGGCCTCCACCGCGCGGGTCTCGATGCCAAGAGCACGGCGGGCAGAGGCGAGCAGTTGTGCGTCGTCGGCCTGTGGCATCGGGCCCGCCGGGGCCGGGTGCGGATCCATGCGGTCATTATAGGCGGGCGGCCCGGCGGCCCATGTAATATCACGTCCCATGGACGCTGAAGAAGTCGCGCGGCTCATCCGCACGGGACTGCCCGGCGCGCAGGTGCAGGTGGAATCCCCCGACGGCACCCACTTCACGGCGCGCATCGTCGCGCGTGAGTTCGCGCAGCTGCGGAGCCTGGCGCGCCATCAGCTCGTGTACCGTGCACTCGGCGAGCGCATGGGACGCGAGATCCATGCCCTGTCGATCGAGGCGCTGACGCCCGAAGAGTCGGGACAGCGCTGAGGTGGACAAGCTGCAGATTCAGGGCGGTGTGCCCCTCGAGGGCGAGGTGCGCATCTCGGGCGCCAAGAATGCGACGCTGCCGATCCTCGCAGGCGCGCTGCTCGCCGAGGACCCGGTGGTCGTCGCGAACGTTCCCCACCTGCGCGATGTGACCACCACGGTGGAGCTGCTCGGCAGGATGGGCGCCACCGTCACCATCGATGAGCGCATGCGCATCGAGGTCGATGCCGGAACGGTGCGCGAGTGCTTCGCGCCCTACGATCTGGTGAAGACCATGCGCGCCTCCATCCTGGTGTTAGGTCCACTGGTCGCCCGCTACGGCCGCGCCGATGTGTCGCTGCCGGGCGGCTGCGCGATCGGCGCGCGGCCCGTCAACATCCACGTCGCCGGCCTGCAGGCGATGGGCGCGGACATCACCATCGAGGGCGGCTACATCCGCGCGCGGGCCTCCCGCCTGCACGGTGCGCGCCTGGTGCTCGACACCGTGACCGTCACCGGCACCGAGAACCTGATGATGGCGGCGACGCTCGCCGACGGCGAGACCGTGATCGAGAACGCCGCGCGCGAGCCGGAGGTGGTCGACCTCGCGAACTTCCTGGTGTCGATGGGCGCGCACATCCAGGGCGCCGGCACCGACAAGATCGTGGTCAGCGGCGTCGAGAAGCTGCACGGCACGACCTACGAAGTGCTGCCCGATCGCATCGAGAGCGGCACCTATCTGGTGGCGGGCGCCATCACCCGCGGCCACGTGCGCATCAAGAGCACCCGTCCGGATCATCTCGATGCGGTGCTGGCAAAGCTCGAGGAGGCAGGCGCGAAGCTCGCCGTGGGGGACAACTGGATCGAGGTGGACATGCGTGGCCGCACGCTGCGCGCCGTCGACGTCAGAACCGCACCGTACCCGGCGTTCCCGACGGACATGCAGGCGCAGTTCGCAGCGCTCAACACCGTGGCGAGCGGCGTCGGCACGATCACCGAGACCATCTTCGAGAACCGCTTCATGCACATGCTGGAGATGCGCCGCATGGGAGCGGAGATCCGGCTCGAGGGGAACACCGCCATCATTCACGGAGTCGACCGGCTGACGGCGGCGCCGGTGATGGCGACCGACCTGCGCGCCTCCGCGAGCCTGGTGCTGGCCGGGCTGGTCGCCGAGGGGCGCACCGAGGTCGAGCGCATCTACCATATCGATCGCGGCTACGAGGCGATCGAGGAAAAGCTGGCGCAGCTCGGCGCGCAGATCCGCCGGGTGCCGAACTAAACATGTTCAGCACATGTGGACATGTGTATCGCATGCGCGTAAGATTCGGGCGATGGCGAAGACCAGGATGATTCAGTTGCGGAACGTTCCTGAGCCGCTGCACCGGCAGCTGAAAGCGCGCGCCGCGTTGCAAGGCCTGTCGCTTTCGGAGTTCCTGGTGCGCGAGGCCCGCAAGCTCGCCGAGCGGCCGACGCCCGAAGAAATGCTGGAGCGTCTGAGGAGCCGCGAGCGCTATACGGGCGATATCTCCGCTGCCGAGCTCATACGTGGGGAGCGTGACTCACGTTGATGGTGATCGACGCCTCGGCGGCGGTCGAGCTCGTGCTCCAGGGGCCGTGCGCCGATGGCGTCGGTGAGCGCGCGCTGCGGTCGGGAGCGAGCTTGCATGCCCCGCACCTGATCGACGTCGAGCTCGCACAGGCATTGCGACGGCTTGCGCTGTCGCGGCGAATCGAGACCGCACGCGCGGAGCTGGCGCTCGGGGACTTCGCGGATCTCCTGATCGAGCGCCACTCGCATAGCCCCCTGAGACGTCGCATCTGGAGTCTCAGGAGCGCCATGACGGCGTACGATGCGGCCTATGTCGCGCTCGCTGAAGCACTTGCCTGTCCACTCATCACCTGCGACGGACGGCTGGCGCGCGCCGGCGGACACGGAGCGCGGATCGAGCTGCTCGCGCGTGAGCGGTGAAGACCGGGTCGCGTGACAATATGGAGGACGCATGCGCATTGGAATGATCGGGCTCGGGCGCATGGGCGCCAACATGGTGCGCCGACTGCTGAAGGGCGGTCACGAGTGCGTGGCTTACGACCACAATGCCGATAACGTGAAGGCGGTTGCCGCTTTCGGCGCGCGCGGTGTGGCATCGCCTGCCGAGCTCGTGAAGGCGCTCGCGCCGCCGCGCGTGGTGTGGATCATGGTGCCGGCGGGGGTCGTCGATACGGTGATCGGCGAGCTCGAGACGCTGCTGGCTGCCGGCGATGTGCTGATCGACGGCGGCAACTCCAACTACCGCGACGACATCCGCAGGGCATCGGAGCTGCGCGGCAGAGGCATCCACTACCTCGATGTGGGCACTAGCGGCGGCGTGCTCGGGTACGAGCAGGGCTACTGCCTCATGGTCGGCGGCTCAGCGGAGGCGGTGGCGCTCATCGAGCCGGTGCTCGCGACGCTCGCGCCGGGCGGCCGGCCCGCAGCCCCGGCCGATGCCGGCAGTCCCGGGACGCAAGGGGGCAAGGCCGCAAGTCTCGCCGCAGCGCGCCTGGGGTATCTGCACTGCGGCGCCGCCGGCGCCGGGCATTTCGTCAAGATGGTCCACAACGGCATCGAGTACGGCCTCATGGCGGCCTACGCGGAAGGTCTCAACATCCTCGCGCATGCCGATGCCGGCCTTGCCGGCGGCAAGGTGGACGCCGAGACCGCGCCGCTCGCGGAGCCGCAGTTCTTCCAGTATCGCCTCGATCTTGCGGCGATCACCGAGGTATGGCGTCACGGCAGCATCATCGAATCGAGGCTGCTCGACCTGACCGCCGCGGCACTCGCGGGCGACCACCAGCTCGAGCAGTTCGCCGGGCACGTCGCGGATTCCGGCGAGGGACGCTGGACGGTCGAGGCCGCCATCGAGGTGGGCGTGCCCGCAGCGGTGCTGAGCGCGGCACTCTATGCACGCTTCGCCTCGCGCGGGCGCGCGGAGTTCGCTGACAAGGTGCTCTCGGCGATGCGGCTCGGATTCGGTGGTCACATCGAGCGCCGCCCGTGAGATCCGGTGAGATGGCAGGAGGAGGTCTGCATGGAACGCCGTGACTGTGACGCGCTGGTGCTGTTCGGGGCGACCGGTGACCTGTGTTACCGCAAGATCTTTCCGGCGCTCTATCAACTCGTGCGCCGGCAGCTGCTCGGCATCCCGGTGGTCGGCGTGGCGCGTCAGGGGTGCGATGTCAAATGGCTCGTCGATCGCGTGCGCAAGAGCGTGCAGGAGTTCGTGAAGGCTCCGGATGAGGACGTGGTGGGCCGGCTCACCGGGCTGCTGCGCTACGTCGATGGCGACTACAACGACCGCAACACCTTCACGGCACTGCGCAAGGCGCTCGGCGATGCGCAGCGGCCGCTGCACTACCTCGCCATTCCCCCCAGCATGTTCGCCACGGTCGCGGAGCACCTGAGCGCCACCGGCAGCTCCGCTGGCGCGCGCATCGTGGTCGAGAAGCCCTTCGGGCGCGATCTCGCCTCGGCGCGCGAGCTGAACCGCACGCTGCACGAGCACTTTCCGGAGTCGAGCATCTTCCGCATCGATCACTATCTCGGCAAGGAGGCGGTGCAGAACCTGTTGTACTTCAGGTTCGCCAACTCCTTTCTCGAGCCGGTGTGGAACCGCAACTATGTCGCGAGTGTGCAGATCACCATGGCCGAGACGCTCGGCGTCGCCGGGCGTGGACGCTTCTACGAGGAGGCCGGGGCGATTCGCGACGTCATGCAGAACCATCTGATGCAGATCGTGGCACTCCTCGCGCTCGAGCCGCCGGTCACTATCGAAGGCGAGGCGCTGCGGGATGAGAAGGTGAAGGTGCTGCGGGCGGTGCATCCGTTGCGTCCCGCACAGGTGGTGCGCGGCCAGTACGGCGGCTATCGCCAGGAGCCGGGGGTCGCCGCCGACTCACAGGTGGAGACCTACGGCGCCATGACGCTCGCCGTCGATTCCTGGCGCTGGAGCGGGGTGCCGTTCTATCTGCGCGCGGGCAAGCGCCTGCCCGTGACCGCGACCGAAGTGGTGCTCGAGCTGCGTGCGCCGCCGGCGAACGTGTTCGGCGACTTCGGACCCGAGCAGCCGAATCACGTACGCTTCCGGGTCGGCCCCGACGTCGCCATCGCGCTCGGGGCGCACAGCAAGAGACCGGGGCCGGTCATGACCGGGCGGGACGTGGAGCTGTTCGTCGCGCAGCAGCAGGGCGATGACATGGACGCCTACGAGGTGCTGATCAGCGCAGCCCTCATCGGCGACACCACGCATTTCGCACGTGAGGATGAGGTTGAGGCGGCCTGGGCGATCGTCGATCCGGTGCTGCAGGGGTTGCCGCCACCGTACGAGTACGTGCCCGGAAGCTGGGGACCGCCGCAGGCCGAGCACCTGCTGCGCGGCCCCTGCGGCTGGCACAATCCGGGCGCCCGGCCGCAGGACTGGACGCGCTCCTGCGCGCGCGACGTGCCGGGGTGAGCACTGACGACATACATCCGGGGGGTTGAAGTGGCGGATATTCGAGCCGCGCACCGCGGCGGCGGGCGCTCATGGAGCGTCGTGGCGTTCGTAGCGCTGGCGCTGTCGGTGGCGGGCGTATCGGCCGCGCAGAGCGCGAACGATCAGCGCATCGATCGGGTGCTCACGCAGACCCCGCTCGTCGATGGTCACAACGACCTGCCGTGGGAGATCCGCGAGCGCTTCGGCGGAGATGTGTCGAAGATCGATCTCCGCGGCGATACGGCCGCGCTGGCGGCGCCCGCCGGTTCACCCCCGCTGATGACGGACATTCCGCGGCTGCGCCGCGGCCGCGTCGGTGCACAGTTCTGGTCGGTGTACATCCCGATCGAGGTGAAGGGCCCGCAGGCCGTGCAGATGACGCTCGAGCAGATCGACCTCGTCAAAGTCATGTGCGCCCGGTACCCGCACGATCTCGCCATGGCGTACACCGCGGCGGACATCCGACGGCTGCACCGGTCCGGGCTCATCGCTTCGCTCGTCGGGGTCGAGGGAGGCCATCAGATCAACAATTCGTTGCCCATGCTGCGCGCCTATTACGACGCCGGCGCCCGTTACATGACACTCACCCATTCCAGCAACAACGAGTGGGCGGACTCGGCCACCGATGCGCCGCTGCACCACGGCCTCACTCCCTTCGGGGTCGAGGTCGTGCGCGAGATGAACCGGCTCGGCATGCTGGTCGACCTGGCGCACGTCTCCGAGGAGACGATGCGAGCGGCACTCAAGGCGAGCGAGGCACCGGTGATCTTCTCGCATTCCTCCGCGCGCGCCCTGGTCGACCATCCGCGTGATGTGTCGGATGAGGTACTGCGGCTGGTGGCGCAGAATGGCGGCATCGTGATGGTCAATTTCGCCACCGACTACGTATCCGAGGCGCGTCGCCGCTGGGATGCTGATTACGCGGCGGAGCAGGCGCGCTACAACAGTCCGCCGTTCGGCGGCCTCTACATCGGCCAGCCCGAGCGGGCCGCTGCGGCACTGAAGTCCTGGGAGGCCGCCCACCCGAAGCCGCCGGTCACGCTCAGCGACGTGGCCGACCACATCGAGCACATCCGCCAGGTGGCGGGCGCCGATCACGTCGGGCTCGGATCCGACTTCGACGGCATTCCCGAGACCCCCACCGGCCTGGAAGGGGTCGACCGGTTCCCGGCACTGCTGCAGGAGCTGGCACGGCGCGGCTGGAGTGATGCAGATCTCGGCAAGGTCGCCGGCGGCAACCTGCTGCGCGTCATGGAGCGGGCGGAGAGCGTGAGCGCGCGGCTGCGTGCCGAGCGTCCCCCCTCGAGTGCAACGCTCGAAGCGCTCGACAGGCCGGCCAAGACTGCGGCTCGTTAGGTGAGCCTCTCGAATCTCTGGAGGAGCAGCATCGTGAGCAGATGTGTCCGCGGCTTTTGTGCCTTCGTCCTGTTGTCGCCACTCATCGCACGTGCGGATGTGATCACCGACTGGGCGGACATCACGACGGAGATTGCCGATGACGGCCCCGATACCATACGCACGATCGCGCTGGCCGAGAATGCCGTGTACGAGGCGGTGAATGCCATCACCGCGCGCTACCCACGCGACCGCGCCGATCTCGGCCCGGCGCAGGGAGCCTCCGTCGAGGCGGCCGTGGCGGCCGCGAGCCGTGCGGTGCTGTTGCAGGAGGCGCCGGCGTTGAAAGAGAGAATCGAGGCGGCGTACGCCCGCGGGCTGGCTGGGATCGCCGAAGGCGAGGCCCGCACCCGCGGCGTCGGCGTGGGCGAGCGCGCTGCGGCCGACGTGCTTACCCGGCACAGCCACGATCTGGACTCCATAGAGCCCTACCGGCCGGTAACGTCACCGGGCCTTTACGTGCCCACGACGATCCCGACCGGCTGGTCGCTCGGCGAGCATCGGCCATGGTTCATGAAGAGCGCGGCGCAGTTGCGGCCGGGACCTCCTCCGGCGCTGAAGAGCGAGCTGTGGGCGCGCGACTACAACGAGATCAAGGTGCTCGGCTCCGCGACCAGCACCGTGCGCACGCCGGAGCAGACGGATATTGCGAGGTTCTGGGCCACCAACCTGCCCGACGTCCATCTGGGACTGGCGCGCTCGCTGGCGCTCGCCTCCGGCCGGGAAGTGACGCGCAATGCGCGGCTGTACGCGGCGGTGGCTGCCGCGATGAATGAGACCGAGATCTCCGTGTTCGAGGCCAAGTACCATTACCTCTTCTGGCGTCCCATCACCGCGGTGCGTAACGGCGACCGCGATGACAACGCTGCGACCGAACGCGATCCCGACTGGGTGCCCGCGGTCGCCACACCGATGCAGCCCGAATATCCATGTGCGCACTGCATGCTGGCGGCGGCCATCACCACCGTGTTGCGAGCCGAGAGCGGCGGCAAATCGGCGCTCGATCTCAGCACCACGAGCAATACTGCGCGTGGAGTCACGCGCCGCTGGAGCAGCACGGATGCCGTCGTGCAGGAGGTGTCCATGGCGCGCATCTGGGCCGGTGTGCACTACCGCACCTCGACGGAGGTGGGGAACCACATGGGTGAGCAGGTCGGCGCTCTGGTCGCGGCGGCGTACGGACTGCGTTAGGACTCAGGTCTGCCCAGCGCGCTATTTGCGCTGCAGAGTGCTCGCCAATTCGCTCCCCGGCGCAAACCTCGTCGTATCCGCTCGTGAGCTCGTGAAATAGACGTCCTGGTTCTTGAAATCGATGCCGAGGGAACCGACGGTACCCAGCACATCCATGCCGACGATGATGGCGGGCTTGTCCTCCATCCCCCATACCTTGAAGATGTGGAAATCCCCGTAGACGACCTGCACATCGTTGATGCGCATCGCATCGATGGCGATCGTGGGCGCGATCCAGAGCTCGCCGCGCTCGATCTGCTCCGTCGCGCCATACACCGAGGTGACCAGCGCCTCGGCTCCGGTCCGGTTGCGCAGCTTGAGAGCATTCCGGAGCGCGAGGTTTCCGAGCGTGCGCTCCGAGCCGGTGTCGATCACGGCGAGCGTGCGGATCCGACCCACGTGTGAGTCGAGCGTGATGAGCCCATAGGTCAGCCGCGCCGCATGGATCTTGGTCGCGTCTTTCCTGAGCGCGGGATCGACGCCCCGGCCGACTCTGACCCGGTTACGCTCGAAATCGACCGACAGCGTCTTGTCGGTGAGCCCCGCTGCCCCGAAGATGCCGTCCGCGCCCGCCATCACCGGCGCCCATACGACCGGGGCCACCAGTCCGTCCACGGTCAGGTCGCCCGTCTGCAGCGTGTCGAGGGTCACCGTGATCACCTGCGCGGTGCCCGTGATGCCATTCAACACGATGGAAGGCATTTGCCTCGGCTTGAGACCGAGTGCGCGCACCAGGTCGGGCGAAACGGTCGAGTGTGTCGCGCCGGTGTCAACGATGAAGCGAAACGGCCCTTTGCCGTTGACCATGGCGGGCAGGACCACGCGACCGATGTGGTCGAACGTGGTCGGCAACGCGAAGAGTGATGACTCTTCGGATGCCGGCGCGGCTCTCGACGCTTGGGTCGAGCCGGCCGGTTCCGCTACCCCGGCCGGTTCCGCCACCGCCGGCCCGGTCGGGCTCGCGAGCAACGCAGCCAATAGGAACCCGGCCCACAGAGCGAGCTGCAGCCGACCGACTTCGAGCGTCCCGGCACGCACGCGGCAGACGCTAGCACGAACCCCGGCTGGCGTCGTGGCCGAGGGCGCAGTTTCATCGCAAAAGCCGGCTTTTCATCGCAAAACTGCGCGGCGGCATAGGGCTGACCCGCGATCCGCGTAACCGCTAGACTTACGGCCACGCATGTCCAATACCGAAGCACTTACCGCCCTTGAACGCGACCCCGATCAGTGAAGCCGAAGCCCGCGCCCTGGCGGATGCCATCAACGAGGTCTCGAGGACCCAGCCACCCGAAGCTGCGCTGAAGCTGGTGGAAATGGCCCTGGCGCGCGCGCCGCAGCAGCCGATCGTGCTGAACGCCGCGGGCGGGCACATGCTCCGGGTCGGGGAGGCGCGCCGTGCCCGGGACCTGTACCAGAGCGCCATCGCCCGTGACGGCGCTTCCAAGGTGCTGTGGCTCAATCTCGCGCAGGCGTGTCGCGCGCTCGGGGATAGCGCGAGCGAAAGGCAGGCACTGGAAAAGGCTTTGGCTATCGAGCCCCGCTACGTGCTTGCATTGCTGCAGAAGGCCGATCTCCTCGAGCGGCTCGCGGAGCCGAGGAGCGCAGCGGTGGTTTTCGAGGCGGCGCTCGACTCGGTCGAATCGGGCGCACCCGCGCCACCGCAGGCTGCGGCGGCGCTCGCGCACGCCCGAGCGGTAGTTGGCGCCATGCGGCAGGAGCTCGAGCGGTTTCTCGAGAAGGAAATGGCGCCGGTGCGCGCGCAGCACGCCGGCGCGGACCAGGGGCGCTACGAGGCCTGCCGCGACCTCTTTCTGCGCAAGCGCCGCGTCTACTACAGTCAGCCCAAGCAGATTCTGTTTCCCTACTTGCCCTCGATCGAGTTCTTTCCGCGGCAGCACTTCCCGTGGCTCGAGGTGCTCGAGGCGGCGACCGAGGAGATCGCGGCTGAGGCCCTCGCCGCGTTGCACGAGGATGGTGCTGGATTCAAACCGTATGTCGACTTCCCTCCCGGCGCGCCGATCGATCAGTGGGGACCGCTCAATCACTCCCTCGACTGGAGCGTCTACCCGCTGTGGCACGATGCCGCACCGATTCCCGAGCACCTGCAGAGATGCCCGAAGACGGCAGCGGTGCTCGCTCAGCTGCCCCTGTGTGACATCCCCAACTATGCCCCGGGCGCCTTCTTCTCGGTGCTGAAGCCGCGCACCCACCTGCCGCCACACACCGGTACCACTAACACGAGATCGATCGTCCACCTGCCGCTGGTGGTGCCCGAGGGTTGTCGATTCCGGGTCGGGTCGGACGTGCGCGTCTGGCAGAAGGGCAAGGCCTGGGTGTTCGATGATACGATCGAGCACGAAGCCTGGAATGACAGCGATCAGGTCCGCATCATCCTCATATTCGACATCTGGAACCCCCTGCTCACCGCCGCGGAGCGCGATCTCGTCAGCGCGCTCACCATCGGCATCGGCCGTCACTACGGTGTGGACGCACCTGAGCTGGGGTCACGTTGAGGGCTTCGCTCGCACGGTGGCGCGCGCTTCTGGCGCTCGCGGCAAGCTGTCTACCGGTGCTGGCGTCCGCCCAGGCGCTCGATGAGGGGCTGCGACGCTGCTCGAAGGAGCATGACCAGACGAAGCGCCTCGCCTGTTTCGATGCCCTGGCGAAGAGCCTCCCGCAGATCGAGGCGGATCGCTTCGGCCTGACGGCCGACATCAAGCGCCAGCGCGATCCGGTGGCGGTGGAGCAGGCGAAGCATGAGGTGCTGACGGGCAAGATCGTTGGCCTGCGGCAAGCACCGCGCGGCGAGTGGATCTTCACCCTCGACAACCAGCAGGTGTGGATCCAGGCCGAGCCGAGAGCCAACATCCAGTTCGCGGTCGGGGAGGCCGTCCACATCGAGCACGGCGCGATGAGCTCCCTCTGGTTGGCCGCCGACAAGGGTCGCATGGTTCGCGTCAAGCGCCTGCAATAGCGCTGCAGGAGCGCGCTCAGGCGACAGGGGCGTGTTCGAGATCTCCTGCTCGCTGCGCCGCGAGCGAGGCGAGCGCCGCCGCGATTGCGGCAACCACCGCGCCCCAGTCGCCGCCGGTCGACTGCCGGAAGAGGCGCATGGTCGGGTACCACGGACTGTCATCGCGCGCGAGCAGCCAACGCCATTCGGGCGAGAGGCTCAGAGCCGTCCAGACCGGCCGGCCGAGAGCTCCGGCAAGGTGCGCGATGGAGGTGTCGCATGTCACCACCAGATCGAGGTTAGCCATCACCGCCGCAGTATCAACAAACGCATCCTCTCCGGAATCGAGATCCGCACCGAGATCGACGATGCGGTCGGCGAAGGGCACCCGCGCGAGCTGGTCGTGTCCTGGCCCCTTCTGCAGCGAGACCAGGGTCACACCAGGGAGCTGCGCCAGCGGCTCGAGCGCGACGAGTGGCAAAGAGCGTCCGCGTGCCCAGATCAGTTTCTCGACCCTGGGGTTACCCTGCCAGGCGAGACCCACGCGCACGCCCGGCAGTGCACGCAACCGCTCGGCCCATTTGGCGATGCGTGCCGGCTCCGCGGCGAGGTAGGGCACATCCGCGGGAATCGTGTCGAGTCCCGTCTTCAGGGCATGCGGCAGGCTCAGCAGCGGGCAGTAATAGTCGCAGGGCGGCAGCGGTTCGCCACGGCCGATCAGGTGGATCGACCCCGGGAGGGTACGCAGCAGTGCCTCGAGCGAGGGCATTACCTCGAACACGAGGGTCGCGCCCTGAGCCGCAAGCAACGGCAGGTAACGGCAGAACTGAATCACGTCGCCCAAACCCTGCTCGGCGTGGACCAACAGTACCTTGCCCCCGAGCGGCTCGTTGCCGTGCCAGCGCGGCACGCTGAAGCGGCGGCGGGGATTTCCGAATTCCGGAACATCGAAGCGCGCTTCATAGAGTGGCCATCCCGACGCGAATTCGCCCAGCGAGAGATAGAGGAACGCCAGCGCGAATTTCGCCGCGGCGTCCGTGGGCTTGAGCGCAAGTGCGCGGTCGAGACTTGCAGCAGCCTCGCGATGACGTCCGAGAGCCCTGAGGACGATGCCGATGTTGGTATGGGTAGCGGCATCCGTGCCATTCAGCACCGAGGAGCGAATGAAGCTGCCGAGCGCCTCAGACAGCCGTCCGGTCTCCGTCAGGGCGATGCCGCGGTTGTTGAGCACCTCCGGCACGTTCGGCCGCAGCTCGAGCGCACGGTCGAAGCTCTCGACCGCCTCGGCGTGGCGCTCGAGGTTGAGCAATGCCACCGCGCGCTGGATGTGCGCCTCGGCCTCCGCGGGCAGTAATTCGATGGCCCGCTCGAGCGGTGCCAGCGCTTCGGCGTAGCGGTGCAGCGCAACCAGCGCGGCGCCGCGGCCGACCAGGTCAGCCGCGCTTTCCGTTCCCGTTGCATTGAGCGCCTCGTAGTCAGCCAGCGCCTCCGCGTGTCGCCGCAGCAGTGAATACACGACCGCGCGGTTGTGCAGGGTCTGCGGATTGCCCGGTTCGAGGGCGAGCGCAAGCGAGTAACTCTCGGCGGCTTCCGAGAGACGCTCGAGGGCCTTCAACGTGTTGCCGCGCTGCGCGTGCAGGACAGCCTGTTGGGGTTGCAGGGCGAGTGCGCGCTCGAAGCTCTGCAACGCGCGCTCATGCTGCCGCTGACGGGTGAGCAGGACGGCGAGGTTGTGATGCGCCGCGGCCAGGTTCGGGTCGAGCGCGGTGGCACGCTCGAAGCACTCGATTGCCTCGCGCTCTCGTCCCACCGCGACCAGCGCCGCTCCCAGATCCGCATGGGCACCGGCGTCCTGGAGCGCCAGACGCACGGCCTGCCCGGCGTTGGCGAGCGCCTCGTCGCGCCGTCCGAGAGCCGTGAGCACCGCCGCGCGCGTGCGGTAGCCGCCGGCGAGCGAGGCATCCAGGGCGAGCGCACGATCACAGGCGCGCAGGGCTTCTTCTTCCCGCCCGAGGGTGTGCAGTGCCTGCGCGAGATTGAGAAGAACGGTCGCGCGGTCCGGTTGCAGCTCGAGCGAGCGCGAGAGGAGCACAGCTCCTTCGGCATGACGGCCGAGTTGAGCCAGCGCGACGCCGAGTAACTGCAGGAGGTCGGCATCGTGCGGACTACGGGCCAGCAGCGCCTCGTAGCCCGAGATCGCCTCGCGCAACCGCCCGGCGCGATGGTCGCGAACCGCGCTCGCAAGGCTCACGGCGTTGGCGCGGTCAGTGGCGCTCACGAGTTCCTTCACCGGTGCTCACGGTGGAAGGATACACCGGCAATGCTCATCGGCCTTCGGCCGGTAGCGTAAGAGCGGCGCCGAGCCGTTTTGCTTTATGCTCGTGTCCGCACCGCCGCGATGAACGGATTGTCCCTGATGGTGTCCACGTCCGACCCCGAATTGCTCCTGCAACTCGCGCAGCAGGATCTCGCCCGCAACCAGCTGGCAGCGGCCCAGGAGAAGTGCCTGCAGGTGCTCGGCGCCCACCACCATCATCCGGGGGCGCTGGAGGTGCTCGGGACGGTCCTCGGTTCCGAGGGGCGTTACGAGGATGCCGTGCGGGTGTTCAACGCGCTCACGCTGCTGCAGCCGACCGTTGCCCGACATTGGGAACATCTCGGCACCGTGTTGCGGCCGGCGAAGCGCTACGACCAGGCCCTCGCCGCCTTCGAGCGAGCCCTGCGGCTCGCTCCGCCAACCCCGGGCGTGCTGTACAACCTCGGCGTGCTGCAGATGGATCGGTGCGACTACCGCGCCGCCTACCTCACGCTGCGCGACGGCGTGGCGCTGTCGCCCAGCGACGGCCGGATTCGCTGGGCATTCGCACAGTGCTGTCTCGATACCGCGCGGCGCGAAGAAGCGTTCGACGCTCTGCAGGGCTGGGAAAACCTGGAGGGGCTCACGGTCGAGTTCACCGCGCTCATCGTCCAGATCCTCGGAATGCTGGCGGCAGTGGATCCGGAGCGGCCGGTGGTCAAGAAACTGCTGGCGAATCCGCCCTCGACCGGTCGCGCGGCGCTCTGCTGCGTGTCGGTCCTGGAGCGGCTGCATCGCCTGGATGAGGCACGTGCGGCGCTCGAGCGGCTCGAGCTCAATGACCCTCGGCCGGAGCCTGATCTGGATCGGCTGATGATGTCGGCTGCGCTCGGAGCGAGAGCCCGCAGGCACGACGAGGCTTACCGGCTCCTGCGGTTGGCGCTCGAGAACCACAAGGAATTCCCACACCGGCACAAGCTGCTCTTCCCGCTCGCCCGCATCTGCGATGCGCTGGGGCGCTACGACGAAGCGTACGCAGCCGCCGAGGAAGCGCACCGCTCGCAACTCGAGTTCATCGAGCTGGCGCAGGGCAAAACCTCGATGGAGGAGTCCCGCTACTGGACGCTTACGGCGAACAGTTGCGATCCACAGGATGTGGCCACCTGGGGAAACGACGGCCCATCAATCGAGGAGAGCCCGGTCTTCGTCATGGGATTCCCGCGCTCCGGGACGACACTGCTCGAGCAGGTGCTCGATGCGCACCCGCAGCTTCGGTCGATGGACGAGCAGGGGTTGGTGCTGTGGGCGGTTACCGAAGTGACGAAGCAGGATATTCGCTACCCTGCCGAGCTCGGCAGGCTCAGCGCGGAATTCCTCGACGAGGTCCGCGCGGGCTACTGGAAGCGGGCGCACAAACACGTGCGGCTGCTCCCGGGGCAGCGCCTCGTCGATAAGGTTCCCCTGAACTTCGTGTTCGTGCCGGTGATCCGGCGGCTGTTTCCCAACGCACCGATCATTCTTGCCATCCGGCATCCGTGCGACGTGCTGCTCAGCTGCTACCTGCAGCACTTCGCCGCACCGCAGCTGGCGATCGCGTGCCGCGATCTCACTACGCTCGCCACCGTGTACTCCCGTTGCTTCGGTTTCTGGTATGACCAGTGGCCGTTGCTGCGCCCGTCGAGCTATGAGCTGCGCTACGAGCAGCTCACCGCGGATTTCCCCGCTGAGGTGCGCAAGCTGAGCGCTTTCCTCGAGTTGCCCTGGGACGAGGCCATGCTCGCCCCCCACGCGCATGCGCGGGCCAAAGGTTTCATCGCTACGCCGAGCTACAGTCAGGTGGTCGAGCCGGTCAACAGCCGCGCGGTCGGTCGATGGCAACACTACGAATCGCACTTCGGCGGCGAAGTGCGCGCGCTGCTCGCGCCCTGGATCGAGCGCTGGGGCTATTCCTACACCGAGTAGCCCGCTGTTCCGGGCGCGCAAAAGAAGACGGCGGGCTCGCGCCCGCCGTCGTAGTGTCGACCAGAAACCTTTGTCTTTATCTTTAGAAGTCCGCCGTCACGTTGACGTACAGGTACCGGCCCGCCGTGTCGTACATGCTCGGGAACGTGTTGCTCTCGGCGAACGCCTGGTTGCCACCGGAATTGACCGTGTCGAAGAGCGGTGGATCCTTGTCGGCGACGTTGTTGCATCCGACGCGGACGGTGTACTTCTCCCACGTGTACGAGGCGCGCAGGTCGATGTAGCTCACCGTCGGGAGGCGGGGATCCGGTCGGCCCAGCGCGATGCCCGCCGCACTGTAGCTCGATGGGAAGCCGGCGTTGACGAGCTCGTTCTTCGCTTCCCCGAAGTACCGCCAGGTGACGCCGGCACTGAAGCCCGTGAGTGGCGTATCCCAGTCCGCTGACAGACGATGACGCCACTTCGGGGTCGCCGGCGTGCAGTCCGGACCGAAGTAACCGGCGCAGTCGAACGATGCGGACCCGCCGCCCGGAGTGATCAGGAGCTTCCGCAGATAGGTCCCGTCCAGCCGGGAGCGCAGTCGTCCGAAGCTCCCGAGCCCCGCGTTGTAGGCGAGGCCCACGTCGATCGACTCGTTCTCGAGCTGCCCCAGGTTGATCAACGGATCGATCGTGTAGCCCTGCGGGCTCGCCCACAGCGTTCCGCCCGCGTCGCGATGGATGCCCGGCTGGCCCGGCGCCGGATTCGTCTGGCACCAGATGCTGTTCGGGTCGTTGCTCGCGACGCAGTTGGCCTGGATGAGGTTCGGACCATAGGAGGTGATGACGTTCGAGATCTTGATGTCGGTGTAATCGACCGTTGCGCTGAAGCCCGTGAGGAAGGACGGTGTGAACACGATGCCGAAGTTCTTGGTCTTGCCGACCTCCGGCTGGAGCAGCGTGTTGCCACCGATCTGGCCGTTGTACTGTCCCGCGGGCGAGGCGGGCGACGGATAGACCGGAAGCGGCTTGCCGCCGTTGGTCAGTTGGCACTCGGGCGCGCTGTAGGTCCCGTTGGCGCAACCATCGCCCCCGCTATCCAACCCGACGTAGGTCGGCTTGTACAGCTCCGCGACGTTCGGCGCACGCACGGCCCGGTTGTAGCTGCCCCGCAGGCGGACATCGTTGATGGGCGCCCACGTGAGTCCGATCTTGTAGGTGTTGGTGTTGAAGCCGCTCGTATAGCTCGAGTAGCGGTAGCCACCCTCGAGGTCGAGCGACTTGGCGCCGGGTGCATCGCTCACGAGCGGCATCCGAAGCTCGGTGAAGCCTTCCCAGACGTGGAAGCCGGCGTCGTAGCCGATGAGGGGTGAGCCATTTCCGGCGAGATCGGCGGTGTACAGCTCCGCATCCGGGCGGAAGATCGCGGTCTCGCGGCGGTACTCGGTACCGAACACCGCCTTCAACCCGTCTTTTGCGGTCGGCAGCTTGAAATTCTTCAGGTCGCCGCTGACGAACGCGTTGAAGATGTCCTCTTCGCCGTAACCCTGCAGCTCTCCGGGCACGGAGAAGTAAGTGAGCTGATCGGCCGTCGGCGGTGTCGAAGGATTCCAGATATTCCACGGGACGCAGCCGACCTGGCCACCGCGACAGACTGCGGTGCCGGGTATCGGATTCCCGGCCGCATCGAGTTTCGGCACTACGAGCAGGGCATTCTGCATGCGGGCCGAAGAGGTGTCGTTGTTGTGCCAGTCGGTGGTGCGGACCCGGCTGGAAGTCCAGGACCCATCGTAGGTCCAGTCTTCGCTGAGCTCGCCCCGCAGGCCGAACGTCATCCGCCAGGTGTTGTGCGTGTACTCGTCCTGGCGCGGGCCGCCTTCGACGTTGCGGCGCGCCATGAGCAGCTGCACATCGCCGTTGGCGGCCGGGTTGACGCCGTAGGGGTTTCCCGGAGCGCAGACCGTGTTGAACATGCTCTGCGTCAGGAAGGGGTTCATGCCCTTGTTGCCGTAGGCACCCGTGCCGCAGTTGAGCAGCCAGTCACCGTTGCGCAGCCCGGTCGCCGGGTCAGTGGCAAAGCCGCTCGAGAGGAAGATGCCCGAGGCGGCATAGTTGCCGCGGGTCGAGTCGTCCATGAACATGAACTCGGTGTACGCCTCGACGTGCTCGTTGAACTTCAGATGGCCGAAGAATCCCGCCGTGTAGCGCTCATCGATGCGCTGCAGGTAGTGGCTGGCGGCGTAGTTGTAGCGCTGGTACTTCGGCACCGGGTTGCCGTTCGCATCGAGCTGCAGTGACGAGAAGGTGCTCTGGTTGTAGAACACGGTCGGCGCCGAGTTGCTCGAGCCGCCGCAGACGTACGGAGAGCCGGGAGACGACGCGCTGAGCACGCAAGCCGCATGGTCGCGGTGATCGGCGGTGATCGGCGATGTGCGGCGGTAACCGAGATAGGCCTCCATGTTTCCCGCGCCGTCGGCGAAGTTATGGCCCATGATCAGAGCCAGGTCCTTGTTCTGCCCGTCCCAGTTGGTTCCGGTGACGGCCGGGAACTTCCTCGCCTCCAGCAGAGGATTGACCCAGTCGTTGTGGTTGCTGTGGTTGTAGATGCCCGCGCTGGCATCGACGCGCAGCCCCTCGAAGTGGTCGTTCATGATGAAGTTCACGACGCCCGCGACCGCATCCGCGCCGTAGGTCGAGGAGGCGCCGCCGGTGAGCACGTCGACGCGCTCGACGAGGGCCGCCGGAATCTGGTTCACGTCCCCGGCCGAGGCGTAACCGAGGTTGCTGACGCTCGCGCCGCCGGCGGTGGGATCGCCGGGCATCAGCCGGCGGCCGTTGACGAGGACGAGCGTGCGTTGCACGCCGAGGCCGCGGAGGTCGAGGTTGGCGACACCGGTCGAGCCCATGGAGAGCCCCGAGCCCTGGTCGGCAACGACCTGCGGCAGGCTATTGAGGAGGTCTTCGACTCGGGTCACGCCCGAGTCCTTGATCTCCTGCGCCGACACCGCCGTGATGGGGCTGACCGATTCGAGCTGCGGTGTCGCGATGCGTGACCCGGTCACCACGACCTCCGTGATCGGAGGTGCGGCCTCGGCGGCGGCCGCCGGAGCAGCCTGCGCCTGCGCGAGAGAGTAGTGCGACATGAGACCGGCGACCGTGCCGCCGCTCAAGAGCGCAGTGCGCACCGCACGTCTCAGGATAGGGTTGTTTCCCATGTTCATTTTCCGGTGACTCCCCAAGAGTTGAAACCAATTAGGAATGTGAAAATGCGATTAGAAACACGAATGCGAATGCAGGACCCGCCAGTCCGAATCTCTGACGATCCCTCACAAAGCTCCATTAATTTGGATCACTGAGGGTCCTGCGTAACGCTCGATTGAGTCGCTCGCTGTGCTTTTTGCAACAGCCGAAACTGCCGATTAGCCCAGTGGAGATCCATCGTATGGGCGGCGACCTTATATGATTCTCCCAAAAGCTACAACCTAGATACCCCTCATGTTGCTACTTAGCAACAACATCCTGACTCAAGATTCAGTCCAAGTGGACCCATAGCTCGGTCTTTGCGCGAGCTTGTACGGCGCGCCAGGCCGGCAGATCGGCATCACCCGCCTCGAGCGCCCGCACGGCCTCCTGCTTGCTCACACCGGCCACGACGAATGTCAGCTCCTCGACCTGCGAGAGGAGTTGCGGTGTCACGCTCACCGCCGACATGCCGTCCGGACGTTGCACGGGCACAGCCAGGTGCCCGCCCGCGCGCGCGAGGTCGCCGGCCGAGAAGAGCGAAGCCGTGTGGCCATCGGCACCGAGTCCGAGGAGGCCGAGCGTGATCCGGACTCCGGACTTCAGCAGATTCCCGAGTGCGCGCTCGTACTCCTGCGCCGCCTGCTCGAGTGGCAGCTCCGTGCGCACTCGCAGCAGCCGTGTCGCGGGCAGCGCGAGCGCATCGAGCAGCGATCGTGCTCGGTGACAGTTGCTCTCCTGCGAGTCGCTCGGAACGTAGCGCTCGTCGGAGAAGAGCACGTGCAGGCCCTCATCATGCCGCAGCGTGCGCGAGCCGAGCCCGCGATAGGCCGGCAACGGGGTGGTGCCGCCCGAGAGCATGATCGCGCTCGGGCCCGCCGCGGCGATCGCGTCTCCGAGCCGCTCCTCGAGCGCCGCATCGAGCGCGCGGCGGGAATCGAAGCGGCGGATGTCGAGTGCGGTCATGGTGATCCCTCCAGTGCTTCGTCAGCCGCTCCGCGGGCGCTCCCCCACCTGCGCGCGCACCTCGAAGACGCGCCCGCTGCGCATGCCCCGCAGCAGCACGCTCGTCCCCGGCTGGCGGCTGGCGATGCGCCCCAGGGCGTCCTGCGCGCTGTGCGGCGGCCTGCCGTCGATGCCGAGGAGGAGGTCGCCCGGCTGGAGCCCTGCATGCTGGGCGGGGCTGCCCACGTAGAGGTTGCCAATGATGACGGCGGGCTGACCGAGCCCGAGCTGTTGCGCCTGATCTTCCGGCACATCCTCGGGGACGATGCCGATCCAGCCACGGATCACGCGCCCGTGGGCAACGATGTCGCTCAGCACGCCGCGCACCATGTTCACCGGAATGGCGAAGCCGATGCCTTCGACGCCGATGTTCTTGGCGACGATGGCGGTGTTGATCCCGACCAGAGCACCGCTCGAGTCGATGAGCGCGCCGCCGGAGTTGCCGAAGTTGATCGGGGCATCCGTCTGGATGAAGTCCTCGAGCGGCGCGATGCCGAGCTGCTGGCGGCTGACGGCGCTCACGATGCCGTGCGTCACGGTGTGCGAGAGACCGATCGGGTTGCCGATCGCGAGCACGACGTCCCCGACCTTCAGGCGGTCGGAGCGCCCGAACGTCGCCACCGGGAGCGGGGTGAGGTCGATCTTGAGCACCGCGAGGTCGGTGTCCGGATCACGTCCCACGATGCGCGCATCCGCCACCCGCCCATCGGCGAGCTGCACCTTGATGGAGTCCGCATTGGCGATGACGTGGTGGTTGGTGACGATGTGACCGTCGTTGTCGACGATGACACCCGATCCGAGGCTGCGCTCGATGCGCTGCCGATAGCGCGGCATGTACTCGCCGAAGAGCTCGCCCAGTGAGGGGGCGAGACGCTCGGTCACCAGGCGCGCCGTGTAGATGTTGACCACCGCCGGAGCGGCGCGCTGCACCGCATCGGCGTACGTGACGCGCGCAGGTGCCGCAGCCGCCGGCGCCGGCATCGCCACGGGGAGCGATACGGGTGCCGTGCGTGCACCGGTGCGTATCAGCTCCGGGCGAAGCGCGACGACCACGAAGGCGAGCGCGAGCCCACCGACCACCGAACCGGCTATGAAGACCAGTGCGCTTCCGAGGCGCCCGAGCATGTGCTGCACTCCCGAGCGACCCGCGCGCCGCGCGGCGCGGCGGGAACGAGGTGCTCGTCCGTGTGTGTATAATGCTCCGCTCCCCCCAGGGTAGAAAATCGCGCGTGCTTCAGGCCGTGCGCGCGCTACGCGGAAGCGAACGAAAGTGAGAGGATTGGATGGCGGATCACGCAGTCGTCGCTGACGACGAAGTCGACCTGAGCCGGCGTAAGTTCCTCACCACGGCGACGATAGCGACCGGCGCGGTCGGCGCGGTATTCGCCGCGGTGCCCTTCATCGAGTCCTGGAGTCCCTCCGAGCGGTCCCGCGCCCAGGGCGCGCCCTCCGAGCTCGACCTCTCGAAGCTCGAGGCCGGTCAGATGACCACCCTCGTATGGCGCCGCTCGCCCATCTACGTGGTGAGGCGCACCCCGGACATGGTGGCGCGCATCGCAGGACACGATGCAGAGCTGAAGGACCCGGACTCGAAGTACTCGGACCAGCCGCCCTACGCGAAGAACGCCATGCGCTCGCGCACCGCGGAGTTCCTGGTGCTCATCGGCACCTGCACGCACCTCGGCTGCCTGCCGAAGCAGCGCTTCGCCAAGGGCGAGCTGTATCCGAGCTGGCCGGGCGGATTCTTCTGTCCCTGTCACGGCTCGCGCTTCGACCTCGCCGGCCGCGTCTTCGACGGCTCCCCCGCCTCGATCAATCTGCGCGTACCCCCGTACTCCTATCCGAACCCACGGACGCTCCTGGTCGGGGTCGATGAGAAAGGAGCCGCCTGATGGCCGTGAAGACTGCTACCGGGGCAGCGGCCACGGTGCCGAGCGGCGCCGCGGCACCCGCGAAGCGCGGTTTCTGGGCGTGGCTCAACCGGCGCATGCCGATCGAGGAGTTCGTCGCGACCCAGCTGACCGGCTACTACGCGCCGAAGAACTTCAACCTCTGGTACTTCTTCGGGTCGCTCGCCGGGCTCGTGCTGGTGCTGCAGCTGCTCTCGGGCATCTACCTCACGATGTTCTACAAGGTGGGCGAGGCGACCTCGTTCGACTCCGTCGAGTACATCATGCGCGAGGTGAACTACGGGTGGCTGATCCGCTACCTGCATACCACCGGCGCATCGGCGTTCTTCATCGTCGTATATCTGCACATGTACCGGGCGCTGCTCTACGGCTCGTACCGCGCGCCGCGGGAGCTGCTGTGGCTGCTCGGAATGGCCGTCTACCTGGCGCTCATGGCGGAGGCCTTCATGGGGTACGTGCTGCCCTGGGGCAACATGTCCTTCTGGGGCGCACAGGTGATCGTGAACCTCTTCGGCACCATCCCCGGCATCGGCCCGGGCCTCGTCGAGTGGATTCGCGGCGACTATGGCATCGCCGATGCCACGCTCAACCGCTTCTTCGCGCTGCACGTGGCGCTGCTGCCGCTCGCGCTGCTGCTGCTGGTGATGCTGCACCTGGTGGCGCTGCGCCAGAGCGGCTCCAACAACCCCGATGGCATCGAGATCAAGGAGAAGCTCGGTCCCGATGGGCATCCGCTCGATGGCGTGCCGTTCCATCCGTACTACACGGTGAAGGACGTGGTCGGTGTCGGAGTGTTCGGGATTCTGTTCTCGATCATCCTCTTCTTCGTGCCGACCTTCGGCGGGTTGTTCCTCGAGACGCCGAACTTCGAGCCGGCCAATCCGCTCTCGACCCCGGAGCACATCGCGCCGGTGTGGTACTTCACGCCCTACTACGCGATGCTGCGTGCGGTGCCGGACCAGCGGGCCGGAGCGCTGCTCATGCTGGCCGCCATCGCGGTGTTCTTCTTCGTGCCCTGGCTCGATCGCTCGCCGGTAAAATCCATCCGCTACAAAGGCTGGATGTCGCGCACGGGCCTGGCGCTGTTCACCGTGGCCTTCGTCGCGCTCGGCTATCTCGGCATGCAGCCGGCGGAGGGCCTGTACGTCATGCTGGCCCGCATCTTCACCGCCATCTATTTCCTGTTCTTCCTGCTCATGCCGTTCTACACGCGCCTCGAGCCGGTGAAGCAGCCGCCGGCGAGGGTGATCTACCATGCGCACTGACCGCATGCTCGCGGCACTGATCGCCGTCCTGCTCCTGGCCGGGGCGGCAGCGCATGCCGCCGAGGAGGGGAGCGAAGCGAAGGAGCCGGCCAAGCCCGGCGCCGACTGGCTCACCTGGCACGCCAACACCAACGTGACCGACATGCCTTCGGTGCAGCGCGGGGCGCGC
>Ga0335069_10003480_pt1 | contig 23756 bp, 20 predicted proteins | sample Lox_Sample_11_FD_206714 | JGI IMG/M metagenome (GOLD analysis project Ga0335069, IMG submission 206714) | Soil microbial communities from Loxahatchee National Wildlife Refuge, Florida, United States - Lox_Sample_1.1 | ecosystem: Environmental > Terrestrial > Soil > Wetlands | place: USA... | reverse complement strand
TTTGGCGTTGCGGTCCTTGAGGCGGCTGAACTCGCCGCGGCGATAGGAGAGCGTGACGCGATTGCCGGACTGTAGCGCCAGGCCCATCGCGGCCTCCACGGCGCTGTCGCCTCCGCCCACGACGAGGATGTTCTTGTCGGTATAGTGGTCGGCCTCGATGAGACGATAGTAGACATGGGGCAGTTCTTCGCCTCTCACGCCGAGTTTGCGCGGCGTGCCCGCGCGGCCCAGCGCCAGAATCACAGAACGCGACCGGTACACCGCCTTGGACGAACGGACGTTGAAGGAACCATCCCCGCGCGTAACCGACTCAACTGCCTCGAGAGTGTGGATGTTCAGGTCGACGCGCCGCATGACCTTTTCCCAGAAAGATAAAAGCTCTTCTTTGGAAAGCTGTGTCTGTCGGAACTTTCCGTAGAAAGGAAACTCAATGGGGCTGGTCATCACCAGTTTCTGCCGTGGATATTTCGCGACGGTTCCGCCGATATCTTCGCGCTCCAGGGTGAGCGCCCTGAGGCCGTGCTCCGCGGCGCGGAGGGATGCGCAGATGCCTGCGGGCCCGGCGCCGACAACGATGAGGTCATATAGGTCAGGCGACGGAGCAGCCGCGCGCAGAGCTTCAATGCGGGACGCAATCACATCGACGCATTCGCGGCCCTGGTTCACCGCGTTCTTGATAAGCGCAAGGCCGCCGAGTTCACCGGCGATGAAAAGATTGGGCACGCTGGTCTCGTGTTCACCGCTGATGCGCGGCATATCGGCCGACGAGCCGGCCTTAGCCATCACCATCGTGATGGCGCCCACAGGACACTCTTCCGCACACAGGCCGTGGCCGATGCATTTGTGCCCATTCACGATCGTCGCTTTTCCATTGACCAGAGCCAGCACATCGCCTTCGGGGCATACCTTCACACATCCGCCACAGCCGATGCACTGGTCGGTTTGAATGTGGGGATGTTGTGCTTTGGGTCCCTCGCCGAACAGAGGGCCGCGCTCGCTGGCCTCGCGCGCCGCCGCCTCTTTTCGCTTGTTCGCCATCCAGTAGCGGATGAAGAAAAGCGCGACAACGGCGCCGCCGATGAGCCAGGTGAGAAGCGTCTCCATCGATTACCTGGCTCCCAGTCCACCGAATCCGAGGCCCATCACGACGACGATGTGCAGGATCGCCAGCACGGCGAAGGCATAGCTGAATGGGCGGTGGATCACATGCCATAAGTGAAAGACGCGCTGCGTGTGCGCGAGAAAGACCATGCGGCGGGAGAGTGAGGCCTTTTGTCTCACCAGCCGGACCACGCGTTCGACCTCCGGGTTGGAGATGGAGAACAGGCCGCCAACCGAAAGAATCGTGCCTCCCAAGCCGGATGCCTTGCGGCGCAGCGCGGCGATCTGCAGCGGTAGCTTCAAGTCCAGAGCCGCCATTGTTCCCAGCGCCAGCAGCGGTCCAATGCGGCGAATATGCTCCGCGGAAGGGACATCCAGCACGCGCCGGAGCTGTTCGAGAGAATAGATCGACTGACCGGAGAGGGCGTCGGTGAGCTCTTCCTCACTGGCCTTCAGATCTTTCTGCGAAAGCTCGGCTGCGCTCATCGAGCGCGGGATCTGCGCATAGAGGTAGCGGCCGATGATGCCGCTGAGCGCCACCGCGAGCATGATCCAGAAGGCGACCCCGGCGATACCGCGAAACTTGAAGGAAGCGTGGAAGGCAATGAGGATGGGCGCAGAGACGCCGGCGATCACATGAAAATCCATCCAATGCCGTGCCGTGCCGATGCGGCCGAGCCAGGGAATCGCCTTGCGCAGCGCATAGAGAAAGATGATGCAGAACAGAACCGTTCCCAGGATGCCCAGTTTGAGGCCGATCGTTCCGCTCGGCCGCAGGATCGAATACTTGTCGGAGTAAGGCCTTTCCTCGAGAGGCAACAGGTAGTAACTCAGACCGTAGAAAGCCAGGGCCCCAATGACAAGAACGGAAGCCAGCCAAGCCATCCGCACGCGGATGCGATGGCCAGTCTCAGGATCTTTTCGCGCCGCCAACATGCCGGACGCAGGCGATTGCAGTAGGGACATCCTCAGGGTTTCTCCTTGATGTTAGGGGTGTTTTCGTCCTGTCCCCGGTCGTTCTTATTCTTGTCGTCTTCGTGCACCTTCACATTCGGGTCCTGCTCCGCTTCGGTCGCGAACGCGCGATAATTCTCGAAGACGTGCGTATTGCGCCAATGTTGCCGCGGCGTCTTCACATCCACCACGGCGAGTGTCGGCAAATTGATGTCGCCGCCCGGCTGGCCCGCACCAGTCGCCCGATACTCGGTGTGCACGTCCAACGAGCGCAACCCGACGTCGCTCATATCGCGCTCCAGCGACGCATCCATCCGCACAATCGAGCCCGACTCCCTGTCAATCCATGCCGTGCCCTTGAGCTCGAGCGGATACTCGCGTCCCCGCAGCACCAGCGCCGCCGGAGCTCGCCTGCCGGGAATCTGCGCAAAGGAGATAGGCAGCAGGCTGCGCCCATCCACAATCTGCTCGGCGGCCGGCGTGAGCTCGAAGCTGTCGCGATAGTAAGGATGAAAAACAAGCAGCAGTGTTGAAAAGCCTGCGGTCACCAGCATGGGAGAATTTCTGTGTTTCGCGCCCGGAGCCTCAATGCGCGACTCGTTCAGCTGAAAGTCGTCTTCCCCGCCGGTGATCATCACAAGGTAATCGAATCGCCGCAGTTCTTTCGCTTCGACGTGCCCATTCGGCGCGAGCTTCTCCTGCAGTACGGACTCATTGCAGTGCACATCGGCCAGTCTTGAAACGTAGGCAGCTACCTGCTTCTCGGCAAGGCTGGCGGGACTCGGGGAAACTTGCTCCTGTCCCCATGCGAACAGCGAAGAGAACGCAAGAGCAAGTGTCGTAGATACTGAAAACGCTCTATGGCTGGACCGCACGCGCAGCCCTCCTCTCCTTGTCGCGATTGTCGAAACGCAGACCGAGAGTTGAAGTCCATTGGTCGTACTGCTCGAGTGCGCCGCGCTGCGTGGTGAACTGAGTCTGGAAGAAGAAGCGCGGCCCAAGGTCGGTATCCAGGAACGCATTGCCGAACCACGACCCATTGTCCTTAGTCAACGGGGATGTGAACATCTGGCGGCCGGCTTGCAAGCTCAAGCGAAACCGTTCGCCTAAGTCGCGTGTCACGGTCACCGTGCGATAGCTGCCGCTGGCGAATGCGCTGTCGAATTTCGAGTAATGCGCGTCGATTTGGAGACGGGTCTTCCAGATGTTGGACATGGTGGCGCCGAAAAGTGTGTTGAGCGAGTCTTTCGCATCCGCGGAACCGCTGCTTCTGCCTGCACTGAAGTAGCCTGTGATGCGCTCCGGGAACTGTATTCGTGCTCCGCCGTCCACGCCTTGAAAGAGATACTTGTCGAGCAGCCCGGTGCCGACAAGGTTCGCGGCGAATGTCGGCACATCGCGGAAGTAAGTGTGGGTAAGTTCGAGCTCGACCCGTGGATGCACCTGCGCGCGAAGCGATAGCATGCTCTGGCCGATGCCGAGGTTGATCGCCGGCGTGTTGGGATTGGGTGTCGGTTTGTCGATCTGCATCGAGTGGTAGAGCGAAAAGATGTGCTTGTAGGAGAACTCGTTCTCGGTGAAGACAAATGGCCGGTTGACGCTCCAATGCATCATATTGACACCGAACCCAAAGGTGCTCGAATAACGAAACTGCTCGAAGCTGCCGCCGCGAGCATTGATGAATGTGCCCGCGAGCCGCCGCGAGGGATCGTAATTCCACGCCGTCGGATCCGGCGTCGATCCGCCGAAGACGCCGGCAGTCGCGGTTGCATTGAGGTTCCGCGCGTAGTATCCGCCGTCGATAACCTCAAGGCTGCTCGCCCAGGGCAGATACATGCGCCCGATCGACGCTGTCCACCTCGCCTCCGGGTTCACATAGGTCAGGCTCATCTGATAGGTGCGGTTGATCAGGTCCTGGATTGTCGTCTGCGACGCGGGCGTGGAGGACTGGATGCGCCCCCGCCAATAACCGTTCAGGTTCCAGTGCGAGCCGTAAATGCGTGTGATGTCGGCGCGCGCGACGATGCCGAATTCAGTGGAGGTGGTCGCTCCCTGCCCGATGCCGCGAATCAAGCTCGTGTCGAAACCCAGCCGTCCGCGCGCCTCGTTGATTTCAGGAAGCGGCGGCCGAGGAACCGCCTCGCGCACCTCTTCATCCAGCGGATCGCCCTCGCTGAAGCTCACCACCATGGGATAACTGCGCGTGTTGCCCAGCGCATGCTTCTCGGTCAGCCTTGCCACTTCGTCGTCCGGAAGCGAAACGACGTCGCCGACGGCGAGATCGCGCGCGGCGGCGGATACTTCGCATACCGCCGATGTCGATGCAACCGACACGACAGTGAGCCGCGCGACGACGCCGGGTTCCAGCGCCGGAGCATTTGCTTTGCCGTCGGCGTCTTTGTTCGGCAGTTCCTTCAGCACCAGCTTGGTGCCTTCGGCAAGGCCGGCCACGCGGCCGCCGTCAATATACACCTCCGCTCCATTCACATAGCGGACATGAAACACCGGAACCGCCACCGGAGCGGAATCTGCCGCAGGCGCATCCTGCTGCGCGGATGCGGCTAGCGAAAGCAAGAACGGCACGCAAAGAATGAGGCGCAGCATCTAATTGCCTCCTCCTCCGTTCTTGTGGCACGCATAGCAGTTCACGCTGTTGTACACATAGCCCTGCACTCCCTGGTGGTCACCGTCGGTGCGTGACTTGGTATGACAATTCGTGCAGGTGAAGACCGTGTAGTTCGATGGGTTTGTATGGCAGGTCGAACACACGCCGTGGGCTCCGCCATGGTTCGTGGGCCACCAGGTGTGGTTGAACGTCGCACCGAGCCACGAAGTCGTGGTGTGGCACGTGTCGCAGGTGGTCGGAAAGCTGGCCGATGTGTGATTCGGATTTGTGGTGCCGGTATAGTCCGCCTTGTGGCATGAGTAGCAGTCGGTCGGCGTTCCGGCAAACACATTGTTCGTGTGACAATTCAGGCATGGGACTTTGATGTGCGCGCCGGTCAGCGGGAACGGAGTCTTGCTGTGATCGAATGTCGCCCCGCTCCAGTCGGTTGTCGAATGGCACATATCGCACGCCGTGGGTAAGCCCGCCGCGACATGGCTCGGGTCGTTGGTTCCGATGTAATCCGGCTTATGGCAGCCGAAGCAGTTTGTCGGCAGCGTCTTGAAATTGTTGTTCGTGTGGCACTGCGAGCAGTTGATTTTGAGATGATCGCCGGTCAGCGGAAAGACCTTGGAGTGATCGAACGACGATGGGCTCCATCCCGCGGTGGAATGGCAGAAAGAGCAGTCGGTTGGGAATCCCTGAGCCGCATGATTCGGGCTGGTGGTCTTCTTGTAGTCCGGAAGGTGGCACGATACGCATGCGGTCGACGTACTCTTGTAGTTGTTATTCACATGGCATTTTGCGCAGGCCACATTCTGGTGCATTCCGGTCAGCGGATAGTGCGCGTAGAGTGTGTGATCGAACGACGCATTCAGCCAGTTCGTGGTCGAGTGGCAGGTTCCGCAGTTGTGCGGCAAGGCTAGCTGCAGGTGACTCGGATTGGTCGTAGCCACGTAGTTTGTGCTATGGCACGAGTAACAATCCTTCGCCACGGTCTTGTAATTGTTGTTGACATGGCATTGGTCGCACTTCGCCTTCAGGTGCGCGCCGGTGAGGGGAAACACCTTCGCATGGTCAAACGAGGACGGCGACCAGGCCGTAGTCGTGTGACAAAGTGTGCAGTCGACCGGAAATCCTTCCGCAACGTGATTCGGCCTTGTCGTGCCGTTGAAGTTCTGCTTGTGGCAAGAGTAGCAACCCGTGGGAACCGTTGTGTAATTGTTGTTGATGTGGCATTTCTCGCACTTCGTTTTGAGGTGCGCCCCTGTCAATATGAAGCCCGACCGCGAGTGGTCGAACGACGAGGGTTTCCAGGCTGTGGTTGTATGGCAGACTTCGCAGCCTGTCGGGAAGCCCAGCGCGAGATGGTTCGGGCTTGCAGCGCTGTTGTAGTTCTGCTTGTGACACGAGTAGCAGTCCTTCGCGACAGTCGTGTAGTTGTTATTGACGTGGCACATCTCGCATTTTGTCTTGAGATGCGCGCCGGTGAGCGGGAACCCGGACTTCGCGTGATCGAAAGATGACGGCTTCCAGGCCGCGGTCGTGTGACACACGGCGCATCCCGTGGGAAACCCCAGCGCGGGGTGATTCGGGCTCTTTGTCGTCTCGTAGTTCTGCTTGTGGCATGAGTAGCAGTCCGTTGCAACGGTCTTGTAATTGCCGTTCACGTGGCACATCGAACACTTCACTTTCGTGTGCGCGCCGGTGAGCGGAAATGCCGACTTCGCATGGTCAAACGACGAGGGTGACCAGCCGGCTGTAGTGTGGCAAATCGAGCAATCCGTAGGGAAGCCCTCCGTCACGTGGCTCGGGTTCCTGGTCGAGCTGAACTGCGGCTTGTGGCATGAGTAACACGCTGTGGGAGTGCTTTTGTAGTTGTTATTCAAATGACACTGAGCGCAGGCGACCTTCTGGTGCAGCCCGGTCAACGGATAATGTGCATAGAGCGCATGATCGAATTTGGCGTTCGCCCAGTTGAACGTCGTATGGCAGCTTCCGCAGTCGTGCGCCAGCGCCAGCGAAAGATGGCTCGGATTGTTGCTCCCCGTGTACTCCCTGGTATGGCAGGAATAGCAATCGGCGGGCGTACCTTTGTATCTGTTGTTGATATGACAGGCCGTGCATTGCAGCGTGGCGTGCATGCCAGTGAGCGCGAAACCGGTCACCTTGAGGTGGTCGAACTTCGCTCCGAACCAGCTATCCATCGTGTGGCAGGTTTCGCACGTCGTGGGGAAGTTGGACGAGACGTGATCGATCACCGGAGTCAGGAAATCCTGCTGGTGGCATGAATAGCACGCCGTGGAAAGCCCCTGGAACTTCCCCATCGCTGCGCTCTTGTGGCATTCTTCGCAATCGACGAGTGCATGCGCACCCACCAGCGGGAACCGGTTCTGGTGATTGCGAATGGCCTGCAGGGAAACCTGCCAGCCCTTCACTGAGTGGCAGCTTTCGCAGTTGGCGCCGAACTGGCGGCGATGAATATCCGCATGGCAATCGGCGCAGGTCTTGCTCACATTCTTGAACACCAGGCTGGTATGGCATTGCGTGCAGGCGACCTTCTGGTGCATGCCGCGCAGGGGATAACCGGTGTGATCGTGGTTGAACTCGGGAACCGCACGGATCGGCTTCCAGCTCGTGTAGGTATGGCAGTTCTGGCACGGTATGGCCAGCGGCCCATGCGGGTTCGTCACCTTGGCGTGGGGGTTCTGCGCGACGGGACGCGGCTCCTCGCCTGCGCTCGACTGCAGCATGTAGCCGGCGAACAGGGGAAGAAATGCGAGACAAGCTCCAATGAACCACTGTGCCCGGTTCATGACGCTCCGTTGAAGGTAGATTTCTCCGCGTTGCCTGCTGCCCACGCAGCCGAAGACCGACGTGACCTCCTCGCAATTCTGGACTGGGAACCCGGTTCAGCAGAGAGCCAGAATCGCGAGCACAACTTCGCTCGAATGCAAATCCGACCGCACTGCGCCTGTCGGCGCTTCAACTCTTCGGGTTGGGCTCACCGGTGGCATCCTTGCGTCGCTCATGCGCGGGGCGACTTGCCGTGTGCTCTTTCGCGCCAGCCCTCCTGGTGAGGCTGGCGAACCCGGTGAGGGGTTCAGACTAGGCAACGAACTATGTGTGACTATACCTTGAACCCTTGGACGACGCGTACAACTTTTCGGGAGCATTTTTGCCGTATGCCCCTGAAATCACACTAATTGCCTTTCCGCCAGATGACGTCCAGATGACAAAGCCGTCATCGGGACACCGCGCCGCTCCTGGACGGCGGAAACTGACCTCTGGCGGCGCTTTCGGCACAGCCTCGCCATGGCAGGCCGCGCATGCGGTCGGCGTTGGTTTGTAGAACAGCACCTCCAGCCCGCCGACCATCCGCTTGTTCACATGGCACGCGGCGCAGGCGACGTTTTGATGCCCGCCTTTCAGCGAAAACGCAGTCTTTTCGTGATCGAACAGAGATGGCCGCCATTTGTTCGTGTTGTGACAAGCGGCGCAATCGTTCGCTTTCTCGTGGAACTGGTCCGCGTGCGGATTCTCATGGCAGCCGGCGCACTGCATTGGCGCCGCCGCAAAGTCGACGTGGAGCATCGTCATTTCCATGCCCGGCGGCTTATGGCAGTCGGCGCAGCGCGCGGCACGATGCGAGCCTTCGAGCACAAAGCGTGTCGTCGCATGGTCGAACCGGGATAGATCCTTCCACTCTTTTGTCGTGTGGCAGGCCTCGCAGCCCAGGGGCGAGCCGTTGGCGTCTTTCGTCGCCATGCGCGCGGCAAATTCGCCATGGTGAACATCGTCGTGGCAGGTGGTGCAGGCCAGATGCGCGAAGTGGAACACGGCCGAGGACGAGCCCGCCATCGGCTTGTGGCACTCGTTGCAGGCCACCGCGATATGCCCGCCGGTCAGTGGGAAGCGCGTTTTCTGGTGCCTGGCAAGCGTCATGTTCGACAACTTGAACGTCGCGCCGGCATGGCACTGCTCGCAGCGGTTGCGCCACGGTTCGCCAGCGAACTGGCCTTCATGCGGATCCTTGTGGCAGTCGATGCAACGCGCGAACTTCACCTTGTAGACAGTGTCTTTGCCGGCGGGAATATGGCACGAATCGCAGTTCACGCCGGCATGCGGAACGATGAGAGGAAAGGCCGTCTTTCCATGATCGGCGACGCTGAACGTCGTCGGGTGCCAGCCCTGGACAGTGTGGCAGCTTTCGCAGCGCCCGCCGTCGGGCCGGTGAGCAAACTGCCCGCCATGCGGGTCGGGCTTGTGGCAGTCGGCGCACTGCGCATGGGCCATCGGTTTCTTGAAATTCCCGTCCACATGACAAGTCAGGCAAGGCACTTCGGAATGCTTTCCCAGCAGCGGGTAGCTGGTCTTCGAGTGATCGAACTTCGATTCAAAGGTCGACTTCTTCCACGTCGCCGTCGTGTGGCACGATTCGCAAGGCTGTGTGAAGCTGCCTTTGTGCGGGTCGGCGTGGCAGTCCGCGCAGAACCCGAACTTCATACCCGAGTAGACCGGCTGCCCGTCACTGCCGGCGCGATGACACTTTTCGCAGGCCGTCTTGAGATGCATCCCGGTCAATGGGAATTGTGTCTTGGAGTGGTCGAACGAAGCCGCGACGATCTTGGCCTGCTTCCAATCCGCCGTCGAGTGGCACCGGGCGCAGGTCGTACCGAAGCGGCCTTTGTGCGGATCCTGGTGGCATGTCGCGCAATCCGTAGAAAGGCCCATCCACGTATGACCCAGGTCCTTCGTCGCCGGCAAGCCGCGCGCCGCGGCGGAAATGTGCTGCGCCGTGTGACAGGCCCGGCAACCCACGCTGGAATGCTTTCCATCGAGTACATAGCCCGTGACAGAGTGGTCGAATCCCTGCGGCGTGGGATTCCAATGGAGCATGTTGAAGTTCTCGCCATTGTGATCCGAGTGGCACTTCACGCACGCCGCGCCCGGCGGCCCGGACTGCGGGTATGTGGAGTGAAGACCCCGGTGCTGCTGGATCTCAGCCGCGATCTCCGTGTGGCAATCCAGGCAGCGGAACTCGGGCGACCGCGTCGAAACGGAGTGGCATTTCGTGCAGTTTGCCGGCCCGTTCAGGCTCTGGTGCGCTCTTGCCAGCGGCCCGGGCGAGATCTGCGCCCTCAAACCCTGCGCAAGAATGAAACACCATACGGAGAGTACGGCAAGGCGCAACGTTGTGCGCACGCCACGTTCAAGCATTCCGCCGGTCCGTCTGCATCCTCCAGACGGCCGCAACGATCCAGATCGGTTGAACTCGTGCCTCGTGCTCACTTGCAAACCAGCTCTTCAACACGCATTGCGGAGTTTTGCGTTGGCCAAGCGCGATTCCCGATATTCGGAACCGCAGTCCGATGAAGCCAGGAACCAAGGGCAGAACCCGATTCGAACGAAGGCAATCGGGGAAGTCATGCATGCCGGCATCGATGCTCGACTCTGCGAAACGCTAAGAACTCGTTGAATCTGCCCGGCAGTATCCCACAGAGTTCATCGCCTTCGCAACATGAAGCCGTTTAGAAGTCCTCCTTTCGTTACGCGGCCGCGTGAACATAAGCGGCAACGATCGTGATCAGCGCGGCGATGCCCGCAATCTCGGCGGCAAGGTTCAGATCGACAAGATACTGCCCGCCATTCCATGTCACCCTGGCGGGCCGCATTCCATTGGGATCGGAGAGTGTGCCGCCGAATACGGCTCGCGCGCCGAACGCGATCGCGAACCCCAGCATGGGTACGGCGGCCAATCCCGCTGCGAGGTAGAATCGCTCGCTCGCGTGGACGCCGGGCGCCAGCAGCAGCAGAACTTCAATCGCAGACAGGGCAAACGTCGACACCGCCTGCCACACCACATGAAAGCGCGCATGGCCGGTCCACTGGGGATTGCGGGCATGGGTGCGCCCGAGATCGATGGCCATTGTCGCTACGCCCTGCAAGCCGCAAAGCACAGCCAGCAAGTCACGGCAAAGTGCGCGGCTCATCTCGCGGGTTCTCTCCCCGATGCGGGGCTGCGATCCATCAAAGCCCTCCTCAGTTGGCGATGGAGGCAGCCGGCGCGGGTGAGGAGTCGTACCCAGGGGCTGCCATCGGTAGCGACACCACAATGCGCGCACCGCCAGATTCCAGGTTCGATGCCTCCGCCGTGCCACCGTGCGCACGCGCCACCGCATCGACGAATGCCATCCCCAGCCCGTGGCCGTCCGAGTGCCTCCCTTTCACGCGCCCTTCGAACAGATGGGCCAATACGTCGGATTCGAAGCCGGGTCCGTTGTCCGTGACAACCAGCGATACGGTCTCTTCGTCCGAGCGCAATTCGATTGTCACCGTGCAGGACGCGGGCACGTGCTTCAGCTCGTTGTCGAGGAGATTGGCGATCATCCGGTGCAGCAGCGCCGCATCGGCAAACACCTTGACCGCGCCGAGATACCGCAGCTTCACCTTCAAGCCCTTCTCCGACATGGAGGGCTCATAGAGTTCGACCATCGCCTTCAGCAATCCGTCGAGGTCGATCTCCGTTCGCGTGAGCCGCAGCGCGTCCGCCTTGGCTTCAGCCACATCCAGGGATTTGTTGAGGAAGTCGGCCAGACGATCGAGTTCGTCGATCGCGGAGACGACGGCTTCCGCTCTCTCCCCGTCTGCGGCGGCTGAAAGCGACATCTCGAGCTTGCCCCGGATTGCCGTCAAGGGGCTGCGCAGATCGTGCGCCAATGAATCGGTGATGGTGTGCAACTGATGCATGGAGTTCTCGATGCGATCGAGCATGCGATTCAGGGTGTGCGCCAGCTGGCTCACTTCGTCGTTGCGTGAGGTGGTTGGCACCCGGGAATCGATGTCGGAATGCCCGATGCGGGAGGCGGCTTCGGTGATGTTGCGCACGTGGCTCAGCATGCGCCGGCTCGTGAAAAAGACAATGGCAAATCCCAGCAACACAATCAGCATCCACAGCACGAAGAATCGCAGCCGCAGATTTCTCAATATGCGCAGCTGATCGCGTTCGGAAAGGCCGAGGTATACCTCGCTTCCGTCGTGGATGCGCTTGCTCGCGACTCGGAATGGGAAGGAGAATCCCTGGACCCGCACATCCGTCGGATGGTCCTGCGCCATGGGGGTCGAGAGAATGGCCTTGAGGTTGGCCTGGCCATCGCCGGCCCCAACCCAGAGTTTCAACGCGCCGTCGCTTCCCGCCTGGAGAAAGAAGACTGAGTTGGCGGGAGAGTTGGCTCCGGCTTCGCGGGAGGCGAGCTCGGCGACTTCTCCGACCACGCGGCCATAGAGCGCATCCTTCGGCGTACGCTCGGCCACGTCGCTCAGCACTTCCACTTCGCCGGAGAGCCACGCATCGCTGCGGCGCTGAATGTCGCTGGCCACAAAGCGATGGAGGAACACGAAGACCATCATCGTGCCGAACGCGAAGGCCAGCGTCGCCCAGAGCGAGATGCGCCAGGCCGCGCTGCGCATGACCGGCTTAGCGGTCTTTGAGTACATATCCCACACCTCGCATGGTACGAATGAGCGGCTGCTGCCCCACGCCGTCGACCTTTCCCCGCAAGCGATAGATATGCACGTCGACGACATTGGTGTCGGGCTGGATTCGCATGCCCCACACCTTGTCCAGAATCATGGAGCGCGTCACCACGCGGCCCGCATTTCGGCACAGATACTCGAGCAGGACAAACTCCTGCTGCGTGAGCTGCAAGATCTGCCCGCCTCGCGATGCCTCGCGGCGCAGAAGATCGAGCTCGAGATCCATCACGCGAAGCCGGGTGGCATCGGCGGCCGCGGGCGAGTTGCGCTTGAGAAGATTGCGCAGCCGCGCCAGAAGTTCAGCCAGCGCGAAGGGCTTGGTCAGGTAATCGTCTCCGCCTTGCTCCAGCCCGCGCACCCGGTCATCGATTGACCGCCGCGCAGAGAGGATCAGCACCGGAGCCCTCACGCCCATTGCCCGCAGGCGAAGAATCAGGCCGATACCGTCCTGATCGGGAAGACCAAGATCGACGATGAGGATCTCGAACGTCTCCTCGGCTGCGAGCCTTTCGGCTGTCCGCCCGTCCGGCGCGGCTTCAACCTGGTAGCCCGCCTCTTCCAGCGAGCGCACCAGAAAGCTCTGGATATCCATTTCGTCTTCAACGAGCAGAAGGCGCATGATGGGAATCTTAGTTCAAATCTCCTATGAAGTTGCAAGCCGGTCCGGCCTCGTGCGAGCGCGAAATGCAGCCTCTCGGGAAAAGATGAACATCTTGTCATTCTGTTGTTCTGCCCTCGTCATCTCGCTCCAATATCCTCGAAGGACGGAACCTCGCACAGCCTGTCTGTTTTGACGTGGTCAATTCCATTCGTGAGCGGTCAAGTCAGAGGCTTCCATGCAGGGCCATTGCCGATCCTTTGCGTGCGCACACGTTGGAAGCACCTTGAAGATGAACGAAAGTTCATGCCTGCCGCGGAGAATCTGCGCTATCCGATGTGGATTGCGTTTCGTCTTACCTCTGCTTTGAAACATGAAACAGCCCGCTCCAAGGCGTCCTCCGCGGAAGCCCGCGGCAAGCCCTGAGTTGAAACGAAATCTCGAACATCGGAGTTCAAGTGCAGCATGGTATCGAACCATTCGATGCAAGCCGGATCGCAGAAGCATTGCGCGGCCGGCTAGCCCTTCCTGCCTCACTCGATCCGGAGTTCGACAGCGCCTTGCAGCATGTGCTCGGCAATCCGGGCAGCCTCGTGCGCCCGCGCCTTGCGTTCCAGATGGCAACCGCGTATGGGCTGGATTCGGGGCGTGCCCAGGACCTCGCCATCGCCCTCGAGTACTTCCACACCGCGTCGCTGCTCCTCGACGATCTGCCCTGCATGGACAACGCGCTGGAACGGCGAGGCGCACCCTGCACGCATCTGCTCTACGGAGAAGATGGCGCCATTCTGGTAGCGCTTGCCCTGATCAATCGGGCATACGCTCTCACATGGCGCACTGTGGCCGCATGCCCGCCGCCGGCTCAGCAACGGGCGCTTGACTACGTCGAGCGGCGTCTCGGCATCGAAGGCCTGCTCAATGGCCAGAGCCTCGACCTGCACTTTGCTTCCGTGCAGCAGACCCGCGAGGCAACCGAGCGCGTCGCGATGGGCAAGACGGTTTCCCTCATCCGGCTCACGCTCGCGCTGCCCGCCATGCTGGGCAATGCCTCGCCGCACGAGATTCGGCACATCGAGCGGATCGCTATCTTCTGGGGTCTCGGATACCAGATTGCCGATGACTTGAAGGACATGCTGGATAACCCAGGCCAATCCGGCAAGACGCCGGCGCGCGACATGCTGCTCGGCCGGCCGAACCTCGCGGCGGTGATCGGCATTCCAGCCGCGGCTCACCGTCTGACCCGATTGATCGATCTCGGCGACCGCGTGCTGCAAAGGCTTCTGGCCTTGCGGCCCGCCGTTGCATTTCTCGAAAAACTGCGCAGCGACCTCCAACTCGAGCTGGCGCGAATCCTGCGCAACTCCTGCGAGCTGGCAGAAAGAAGCCGGGCATGATCTTCCTCAAGCTCATCCTGACCAATCTTCGCCGCCATCGCATCCGGTCCCTGATCAGCGTGGCCGGCATCGCCTTCAGCGTAGCCGCCATGCTCACCGTGGTGACCGTGCTGCAGGGCGCGATTGGCATGTTCTCGAACATTCTTTCGCAGGACAGCGGGATCATCGTCTTCGAACGCAACGTCTCCGACCTCTTCTTCAGCAGCGTGTCCATCGAGGCGGCGCGCCAGATCTCCGGCTGGCCGATGGTCGCTCATGCCGATCCGGTTCTCTTCGGGATCGTCTCCAGCGCCAGCCAGCCCATCATCACGTGCTTCGGCGTCCTGCCGGAGGATTCGCGAATCCGCAATGCGGAGTGGGTGCAGGGCGGGCCCGATGATTTCGCGCGGCATCCTGACGATGTCGTGCTCGGCGAGCGCGCCGCGCAGTTTCTCTCCGCATCCGTGGGAAGCCGCGTGCCCATCGGCCATTCCACGTTTCGCGTGGCAGGCGTGCTCAAAACCAGGAACGGTTTTGAAGACGGCGGCATTTTTATGCCGCTCAACTCCGCGCAGTCGTTCTTTCACAAGGAAGGCTCCTCCTCGGCGGTGACGGTGAAACTGCGCGACAAGGACGACGCGGCAAAGTTCAAGGACAGGATCCGCGCCCAGTTCCCCAACCTGATTGCGCTCGAAGACACCGAGTTCACGCGTTCCTACTCGCAGTTCAGGATTCTTCGCGCCACGGCCTGGGCGGTCGGCGGCTGCGGCCTGCTCCTCGGCGGGCTCGGCATCGCCAACACAATGATCATGTCGGTCTTCACGCGCATTCGTGAAATCGCCATCCTGCGCGTCAACGGGTTTTCGCAGACGCAGATCGGCGTCGTCATCTTCGGCGAGTCGGCGTTCGTCTCGGCCTCCGGTGCATTCGCCGGCCTGGCCGCGGGAACCAGCCTGCTGTTCGCGCTGCGGCTGGTTCGCAGCCTTCACGGGTATATCGATGCGACGCTCCACCCCGTCGTCCTTGCCATCGTCGTCCTTCTCGCCCTGTTGACCGGGATCGCCGGCGCGGTTTATCCAGCCGTCTACGCAATGCGGGTTCGTGCGGTGGAGGCGCTGCGCTTCGAATGAACTTCGTCCGCCTGGGGTCGATCGTCGAGCCGCGCCTGGTGCTGCAGGCCAGGGACGTCTGGAAGAGCTATGACGGCGGATCGGTCCCCGTTCTGAAGGGCGTCGATTTCGATGGGTTTGAAGGCCAGACCATCGCTCTTTGCGGCCCCTCCGGCTGCGGCAAGAGCACGCTCCTGCACCTGTTCGGCGGAGTCGATTTTCCCCATCGCGGCGAGATCGCGGTGAATGGCGTCCGCGTTTGCCGCCGCAACCTTCTTCACCTCTTGCGCCACGAGGTCGGCTTCATCTTCCAACTGCACAACCTCATTCCCGACTTGACTCTCGCCGAGAACTGCCTGATTCCGACAGTCGCCGCGGGAATCGACCGCAAGATGGCAGTCCGCCGGCTGCACGAGCTCGCCGAGCGAACCGGCCTGAGCGATCGCCTCGATCACCGCATCCAGAAGCTCTCCGGGGGCGAGCGCCAGCGCACGGCGCTTTGCCGCGCATTGATGAACCGGCCACGCATCCTGCTCGCCGACGAGCCCACCGGCTCCCTCGATGAGCGCACCCGCGAAGTCGTCTTCGATCTGCTGCTTGACCTTGTCGCCACTGAACAGACAACGCTGCTGATGGCCACGCACGACCGCGGCCTGGCTGAGCGCTGCGACCGGCTGTTCGAAATGCACGATGGACAGATTCATGAGCCTGCCTGCGTCAAGTAATCCAGCCTCCGCATCGCCTGCTTCGCGCGGGATCGCCGAAGCTGCGTGGCATGCCCTGTTCTGGCTGGTTGCGGCAAACGCCATTGGCGTCCTGCTCGCGGCCCTGCTGCTTGTTCCCGCACTGAACCGGTTCCTCGGAGAGTGGACCTACGGACGCTGGATGATGGTCCACATGAACCTCGAGTTGTATGGATGGACAAGCCTTCCGCTGGTTGGATTCCTGTTCCATGTGTATGGCGTGCCGCGCGGCTCATTCGCGAAATGGCAGCAGCCTGTGCTGTGGGCGTGGAGCACGGGGCTGGCCGCCGGTTGTCTGTCGTGGCTGCAAGGTCATTCCAGCGGCAAGCTCTTCCTCGATTGGAGCGGATATTCACGCGTGCTGTTCCCGGTGGCTCTGATCGCACTGTGGCTGGTTTTGCTCGGCGCGTGGATCGGGCGCCCGCCAACTCCAGGCGCAGGCGCGAAGGCTGCATGGCTGGCGCAGCTGGCCGGTCTGCTGATTCTTCTTGCTGTTCCATTCGTGATCTATCTTGCTTCCGGTCCCGGCTCCTACCCGCCTGTCAACCCGGACACGGGGGGCCCGACGGGCGCCAGCCAGCTGGAGTCGTCGCTCGCCATCGTGCTTGTCCTGCTCATGCTGCCCTTCGGAATCGCACGGCGCAATGCCGGCCACGGGAAAGCGATCCTGCTCGCGTGGATGGTTCTGGGAGCGGAGACAATTCTCTGCGCGGCGCTGGGTCGCGGCGATATCAGCCACCACCGGCCGGCGCAGTATCTCAGCCTCGGCAGTCTGCTCGTCTGGCTACCCCTCACGCCCGCTTATTACAAGGCTTTCGCATGGCATGAAAACACGCGCCGCTGGCGGTTGTCGTTTCTTTGCTGGTGGGCCGTCCTTGTCGTCTCGGGATGGGTGGTCTCCCTGCCCGGCGTTCTCGACCGTCTCAAGTTCACCGACGGCCTGGTCGGGCACTCCTTTGTCGCCATGGCCGGGTTCACATCGAGCCTCATCATTTTCGTGTTGGTGCAGATGCTGGGCAAGGACGGTTGGATCTTCAATCGCGCCCGGTCGTTTCATTTCTGGAACTGGAGCGCCGCTGCCTACGTTGTCGTCGTCACCATCGCGGGCTGGCAGGAAGGCTCCGACCCTGCATTCACCATCGTGCCGGGCATCGCCCGCGACACGCTCTATATCCTGCGGCTGCTTACCGGCGTCCTGATGCTCATCGCTTCGCTCGACTGGCTGGTCGATACCGCCGCACTGTTGCGCCGGCGGGTTCCATTGGAGGACATCCTGCTCCAGGAGAAGACAGCATGAATCGTCGTTTCCTTCTCGTCTATCAACTGCTGATCGGGCTCTCCGACAGCTCGACCGGTGCGTTGCTGCTCGTTGCGCCGGCCTTTGCGCTTCGCCTCATGGGCCTCGTTGCCCCTTCCGATGCGCTCGTGTACCTGTCGTTTATCGGTTCGTTTGTCTTTGCGGTGGGCCTCTCCTGCCTTTACGGGGCGCTGCTCGTTTACCGCAGCCATTGCCCCGCCCGGCTCGAGACAGTGTGGCTCCTCACGGCGTTTGCACGCGCCAGCGTAGCCGTTTTTGTCACCGGGCAGGTGCTTGTCGGAACGTTGGAATCCGGCTGGCTCACCGTGGCCGCCGCCGACGGCGCCTGCGTTCTGATCCAGGCGGTCGTCCTGCGCAAGGGTTGGCTGGCTCATGTTGCGGGTTAAGAGCTCGGCGAGCGGTTGGCGAGGCGCGGCGCTGGTTGCCGTGACCTACGTCTATTTCCTCATCTTCGCCCAGTTTGCGTTCCTGCGCCGGCTGGCGGATCTTGGCGTCGCCGGTGCGGGGTTGAAATTCGACATGGCGGCCATGGCGCTGGGCGGGATTCTCTTCATCCTCCTTGCACCGCGCGTCAGCCTCTGGCCGTCCGCAACCCTGCGCCTGCGCGCCGCATTCGTGGGCTGCGCGGTTGCCGCGTATCTCGCGCTTTTGCCGCTTCGCTTCGCCGGCGCCGCCGCGGTGGCCTTCCTCATTGGCGCCGCGCTCGGGCTGCTCACCGTCACACTCACGGCTCACCTTCCCCGCTTCGCAGGCAACCGGCATCCGCTCCTGATGACCGGCCTGGGAACGGGGATCGGCTACTTTTGCTGCAACGTTCCTTGGCTGTTCGCCGCTTCGCCGCAGGCGCAGTCCGTCGCTGCCGGAACGATTTGCATCGCAGGCATTCTGATCACGCTCGTTCCTGCCGCTGCGCCGGTCGAAGTCGAGATTGCAGCTCCGCGACCGCCCGGCTCATTGACACAGGTTGTGCTGAGCTTTACCGCGCTGGTCTGGCTGGACTCCGCGGCTTTCTTCATCCTCCAGAACACGCCTGACCTGCAGGCCGCTACCTGGCGAGGTTCTTCACGCCTCTGGATCATCGCAGCGCTGCATCTATGCGCCGCGCTGGTCGCGGCGTGGCTTCTTGCGCAGCGTCGACTTTCTGCAGTTCTCAGCGCCGCATTTCTCGTTCTCGGCTCTGCCTGTCTCTTGCTGTCGAATGCCGAACACGCGGTGCTCGCAATTGTGCTCTACCCGGTTGGCGTTTCACTGTATTCCGTTGCACTGGTCGCCTATCCTTCGCTCGTCGCCCCCGCGGCCTCGGACGCAGAGCGCGGACGAATCGCCGGATGGATCTACGCCATCGCCGGATGGGCCGGTTCGGCGATGGGGATCGGCATGGGCCAGAACCTCGGCCGCGTTCCTCGCGCATTTGTCATTGTCGCCGGCGCCGCGATTCTGCTTCCCTCTTTGATCCGCCTCCTGCGCAGGCGTTCCCGGGAACTGGCGGCGGTTGGCGCTGTGCTGCTGGCCGCGCTGTGCATCGACCGGATCCTCCATCCTGCTGCCGCTGCCGCAGCGTTTTCGCCCGTCGAGCGCGGACGCATGGTCTACATCTCCGAAGGCTGCATTCATTGCCATTCGCAATACATACGTCCCAATTCGCCCGACGTGCCGATGTGGGGCCCGGCCCAGTCGATCGACGAGATTCGGCGGCAGCATCCTCCGCTGATCGGCAACCGCCGCCAGGGACCCGATCTCTCACAGGTCGGTGCGCGCCGCTCCGTGCTGTGGCTCAAAGCGCATTTCTTCAATCCCGCGGAGGTCTCCGGCGCTTCCATCATGCCCGCGTACGGTTTTCTCTTCCGCGACCAGCGCGGGGATGACATGGTGGCGTATCTCGCCAGCCTTCACTCGCCTTCGCAGCAGGATCGGCTCGCCGCGGAGCGCGCCTGGCAACCCGCCGCAGACGCGATCGCCCAGGCCAGCGCTGCCGATGGGGAACAACTCTACTGGCGCGACTGCGCAACTTGTCACGATGCCCGTGGCGGCACACGGCGCGCATGGCTGAAGGATTTCCCAAGGCCGCCGCAAAGCTTCGCGGCCGGGCCGTTTCTCGACCTCTCCCCTTCCGATCCGCCGCAGCGCCGCTTGCTGCGTCTGGAGCAGATTGCGAAGTTCGGAATCCCGGGAACCGACATGCCGGGACACGAGTACCTGTCCGACCGCGAGATTGCATCCCTCGGCCTCTGGCTCAGCCAGACGGCCCAACAACATGAACCCGGCATTTAACTGAACATCTCGAAAAGGAGATCTCTATGCAAAAAAGCTTCTCAGCCATTCTTCTTATTGCCGCCGTTTCCCTCGCTCCGGCTGCGTTCGCCCAGCATCAAACGTTCACCGTCAATCCGAACTCCAGCCAGATCGCCTTCAGCCTGGCCGGCACCGGTCATCATGTGCAGGGTACCTTCCATGTGCAAAGCGGCGCCATCGATTTCGATCCCAAGGCCTCTACGATCTCCGGTTCGATCGTCGTGTCTGCGGCGAGCGGAAACAGCGGCGACAAGGGCCGCGACAAAAAGATGGACGGCGACGTACTCGAGATCCAGCGCTTCGCCGACATTTCATTCTCACCCAAAAGCTACCAGGGCTCGCTCTCGCCAACCGGAGACTCGACGCTGCAAGTGTCCGGTGTCTTCACGCTGCATGGCTCTCCGCACGACATCACCGTGCCCATGCAAATTCATATAGACGGCTCGAACCTGACCGCCAAGGGCCACTTCACGGTTCCCTACGTCCAGTGGGGCCTGAAAGACCCCAGCGTGTTTATCTTGAAGGTCGCCAAAGAAGTAGACATCGATCTCGCGCTGCAGGGCAGCCTCTCGTCGACAAACTGACCCCTCATCTTCTGAAGCTTGCCCTTGGTTGGAAGGCTTCACTCCTCCGGTCTCGGGGAATGGGTAGAACCCCATTTTCAGGCGCGCGGCGTTCCACTTGGTTCGCCTCGACTTGTGAATTCTCATTGCGCTTCAATTGCGGCTTCTTGAGTCCGTTTTCAAGGAGCGACTTGGCAGGTGGCCCGGCCAAGTTCTTGAGTCTTCATGATCGGATGACGGTGGGTGCCCCATCCAAGCCGCGGTGCTTGCGGCCTGGGTGGGAAGGCACGCACAAAGGCCTCTTGCTGATTGAATGACCGGGCCACCTGCCATCGGATCGCTTCCGGCAAGCTCGCCAGCAAACGCCGCCGCTGCCCATGAATTGTTCAAGTAGCTCTTGCGAACGACTTGATTCAGTGCGCTGATCTCGAAAGGCGTCGAAAGGTCGCTCGGATTGTCCGTCGAAACGTTCGGATCAACGCCGCTCGGATCAGCCGGACTCACAAGATCAAGCCAGAAAGGGATGTTGAGCGTGTCGCCGCCGTCGCCAAGCTGCGCCCGCATGAGAGGATTCGGCACCAGAACACCTGATCGAAACAGGGCTGTGCTCGTCATGGAATTCTCCGCTGAATACTGCGCGAAAAACTCCGGCTGGATCACGTCAGAAAGCTGCACTACTGCCATCGGCAATGCTCCTTGAATGGAATGTGTTGGGACTTCACATCCAGGGCATGACCGACTGGCCTAGCTCTGCTCTCGACTGAGAGGATGTTACATGAGGCGGATGTCCGACTGGACAAGAGTTATAGTAGTGCAAGATCGCGCGGAGCGCAACCCTCTCGACGTGAAGACTTACAACTTAGTAACCTAGTTGCAAATCAAGTCACTTCTTGTCTGGCTTGGCTTGGCCTGTCCCAGTTGGTTTCGGTGGAGTCTTGATGATGGAACCACCATGCACATCCCCGACAGGTACACGCTTGGCGATTGGTTGAGGAGCGCTCTCTGATTTGGCCATCGCTACGTCACTCCATTTGACTAATGCTACGACTTCTTCGATTGATTGTTGCCGCCGCCCCCGGTCGAAGCTGGCTTCGCTGCCGGTTTAGCAGGAACCTTCATTTGGGAACCCCTCTCTTCGGAAGGAGCCTTGATGAGCGCTCCATCGTGCGTTATTCCGCTACCTGCTGGTCGATGGGTTGACATTATTATCCCTTTCTCAAATTCAGTGCGATGAATGACACGAGCAAGCATACGCCGAAAACGAAGAAAATTCCAGATGCCAGATTGACTGCGACAACTGCCTTCGCGTGTCGCCTTGGAAATTCGCGTTCGTTACCATTCTTTCGATCCTCCCAATACGCCTTAGCTTTCAAGTTTCCGAAGATGCTCCACTGGTACGAACCCAACACGGTGACTATGCAGCCAGCGAACAGCGCGAAACAACTAAACAGCATCGGCAAATGGATCGCGGTTTTGAAAGGTACGATGTCTTTGATGAATGCAAGCGACGCTGCCAAGAATGCGGAAGATAAAGTCAGAAGCTGCTTGTCGTATTCGGCTTGATCGCGATTGATCGATTCAAAGACATCATCGATTTCCTTATCGCACCTTTCAATATCCTTCCTTCGGTCCTCATCTCGTTTGTCTTCTTCGATTGCGGTGCTTTCTGAATCCTCTACCATTTTGCGAAGTCGTTCCAGACCCCCGACACGCTGCTCCAACGAAATTCGAAGTCTTTGATCGTGCCCCGGCTTGTATGACGCTGTTGCAACCGTTTCGCCGCATCCGCATTTGCATTCCATTGTCGTTTCGTCCTTAAGACCGCATGATCTCAAGTTAGTCACCATTGACATCTGAACCGGAAATCAACCGATCAAGCGTTTGAATAATGTGCTCATGGTTCTGAAGCTCTTTGAACGATATTCCAAATCGGTCGAGGCTTTCAGACTGTTGTAGGGCGCGGATCGCTGTTGCGTTCTGTTCATCCTTCGCTTTGAAGGAACCGCTGCGACCTCGCTGTGCGCCAAGCTGTGACGCTTTCTCATTCAGTTTGCTGAAACCTTCGCTCAACCTCTCTCGTTCTCTTGTGAAAAACGATGCTCCATAATCATGCTGCGACAAGATGAAGTACCGAAGTGATCCGGTCACTTCGGTCCAAGTCACATCTCGTTTGAGCATCGCGATATGGTCGTCCGTAGTATCGTATGGCTTTCGACTTCGAATGTCAGCTTCAAGAATCTGGCCGTTCACTACTTCGTAATGGGTGGATTTAAAATCTTCTTCACGCAAATCGACCAAACGAGCAAAGACCCTATCGCCCTTCAGGGTGTATTCGAAGGTGGAAATGTCGGTTGGCGGTCCACCGTAGCACACTTCTTCCACATAGATCGTTTTCGAAGGAATGACTGCGTAGTTGAGCCAACCGCTCTCTGTCGGTTCGGGGTACCGGATGTAGAACTCTTCCGGCTCAAGCTCATGGTTTTCCGTAGGCTTGCCCTTCCGCGTGACGAAGTATCGGGAATCAATCTCAGCGATTGTTAAGACTACAACCCCCACGACGAAGAATGCTCGCGCGGCATCCCTCCAGCCTGCATAGTGGCAAAGCAACGTCGCAGCGACAAGGCCGAGTCCCCATACCCAGGCCCATCGAAATAGCGCGGGCTGCTTAGATGAGTCGGCCTTTGACTTCACCTTCGATGCGTTTGGCATGGATGCTGTGAGTTTACTCTTGAATGCCAACGCCACGGCACCGAAACTTGAAAATGACGGTAGCGCGTCAGCGCCCGCAGAGCGCGTTCAAGACTCGCCCCATGTCTGAGTGCTCGCTGCTGCCCAGAGGGACCGTCCATCGCTTGTACGGGTGATCGTGCCAAGCGAGTTTCGCCTTTCTGAGAGCCTTGCGAAAGAGCTTGGGGTCAATCTGAGCCTGCTTTGCCATCTCAATTGCGCTAATCGTCGCCATACAATTCCTCGCCTTGCGTACAATTCTACGGCGGTCACAACGAAATCCGGCCATGACCGAATTTCACCTTGGCTCAGAGGAGATTCAGGGACGTCTGCCCGCGCCGATTTCGAGCGCCAAACCAGGGGTGGGGGGTCGCATGGTCTCATTTACCAGCGCTCTCCGGTCGAACGGTGCAAATGTGTCAGACGCGCACTGCCATAGGCCAGTACAAAAGTTTGGTCATTTGAAGGTTTTTGGGGTACAAGTTGGGGTATCAATCAGAATGTGTGACGTAAGTTATTGATTCTAAATAAATATTGGCTCCTCAGGTAGGACTCGAACCTACAACCGTTCGGTTAACAGCCAAGCGCGTGGTCTTTTCGCGAGCGCCACCTATTGAGATAAGTCGATACAGATTAGCAGCTCAAGGCCATTCTCCCTCCTCTTCATGAACGCTGGAATGTGACCACATACTACCGATTTTGAGGTGGCTATGGCACAAAATCCACCACACCAGAATGGGGTGAACCCCTTCGTTGAGACAGTTTCTCTTGCCACACCGGCAGTGGTTTTGCTGTCGAACCCTTCACATGATACAGATCGGGTTTGAACAGGTTGCG
>Ga0335069_10003478_pt1 | contig 23759 bp, 20 predicted proteins | sample Lox_Sample_11_FD_206714 | JGI IMG/M metagenome (GOLD analysis project Ga0335069, IMG submission 206714) | Soil microbial communities from Loxahatchee National Wildlife Refuge, Florida, United States - Lox_Sample_1.1 | ecosystem: Environmental > Terrestrial > Soil > Wetlands | place: USA... | reverse complement strand
GCCGATCGCCTCCCAGGTGGAGAGCTCGGACTCCCAGTCGCTGACGCCGTACTGGCGAGCGAGGTCTCCGATGCCCGCGAGGAAGGCCTCGTCGTCGCGGCCGCCCGCCTGGAGGAAAGCCAGCGTGTACTGCTCGACGTCCCGATCGAAGCTCGTCTTCGTGGCGTCCTTGTTGTTGTTCTGCCCCGGCGACGACGAGTGCGACGACGATTCCGACGAGTTGTTCGACGAATCCGACGAGCTCTCGGAGCTGTGCGAGAACGAGCAGGCGAGAGCCGTCGCGGCAAGGAGCCCGAGCGCCGCGCGCGACGCGCAGCGGAGCAGCGAATGTTGCACGAAGGTCATCGCCGATTCCTCCTCATCGCTCTTCGACACCGACGGCCATCGCCTCGGTATAGGTGATCTGCACCTCGTCGCCGGGCTTCAGGCCCGCGATGAAGCGCTTGCCCTCGGGCCGGCGCACGCGAATCGCGCGGAGGCCGCCGCCGGGCGGCGTGAAGACGACGATGTTCGTCTTCGTGTCGACGCTCTCGATCTTCACGGTCGTCGTGATCTGACCGCCGAATGCCGCGCCGGGCCGCTCCCCGGGCGCGGCGCGCTCCGCGACGACTTCCGCGGACGGCGGCGCGATCGCCGCTCCGGGCTTCGCGAGCTCCACCGCGAGCGACTCGAGATAGCGGACGTTGACCGAATCGCCGGCTCGGATCTGATCGAAGTTCCGGACCGCCGGACCCGCGTGCACCGTCCACGTGCCGCCGCCCTGCGCGTCGCGGAGCGTGATCAAGCGTGTCTTCGGGTCGACCGCGACGACGCTCGCGCTCGCGCTGAGCTCCTGCGAGACCTCGGCGCTCTCCGGCGGCTTCTCGGCCCAGGGCATGTGCGAGCAGCCCGCCGCGATCGCCGCGCAGAGCGCGAGGAGCGCGGGGGGCCACGAGGTTCGAGCGAGGGCGGACGCGGGCATCACGACTCGGGACAAGGCGGACCTCCGTGCGAGCCGGCTGAGGGCTCGGATGAGCCGCACGGTATCAGTGAGGCACCCCGCGCTGCGAGACCCAGGTATCGACTTCCTGCCACAGCTCTCGCAGCCACTGCGCGCGCATCGCGGACGAGGCGGGGATGCGCGCACGCGGAATGCGCCAGAAGCGCACGCGCACTCGCCTTCGCAGCAACCCGCCGCGCCACACCTGCGCTAGCGACGCGGCGCTCTCGAAGCCGGCGTGGACGCACACCACCACGTCGGCCTCCGGCGCGACCTCGAGCAGCCCGAGCAGACCGCCCGGCCGCGGCGGCAGCACGCTCACGAGCGAGCTCGCGTAGTCGAGCTGCTTCAGGTCGCCTTCGCGCGCGAGCCGCCCGAGCTCGCGCGCTCGCCTTGTCTCGGTGAAGCGCGTGCCCTCCGGATAGATCAACACTCCGTCGCGACGCCCGAGCCCACGCCCGCAGGCCTGCAGGCGCGCGACCTCGGAGCGCGAGTCCGCGCCGCTGCGATCGACGAAGACGTGCGGCAGCCGGCTGCCGACGACGTCGAGACACGGATCGAAGAGCAGCTCGCGCTTCAGCACGTAGCGAAGCCGAATCCCATGCGGGAGACCGATCCGCGCCGATGCCAGCAGCGCGTCGCCGCTGCTCGCATGGCGGAGGACGAGCAGATACGGGCCCTCTCCCAGCCGCGACTCGTCTTCTCCCTCGACCTCGACCCGAAGATCGAAGAAGAAGGTCAGGCCCCAGAAGAGCGTCGCGCCCCACAGGTCCTGGAGGCGGAAGTGCAGCGCCTGCCAGCGAGCGTCGTTCCAGCGCGCGAACGGACGCGCGAGCCACAGCGCAGCGGCCGCTGCGAGGCCCGCGAGCTCGCACCCGAGGTAGAAGGCGAAGAGCGCGGCGCTGCGCAGAGCCACGCCGTGCCCCCGCGCGGCGAGATCCAGCAGCGCCGCGCCCGGAATCCAGAGCGGCGCGGAAGCCAGCGCCAGCAGGAAGGCGAGCGCGTAGAGCGGAATCGTGATCAGGCGGCGAGCGAGCGGCGTCACGGCGCGGCTCAGATCTCGTTGCGGAGCATCAGCTCGCGCGGGTGCGGCTCGAGGAACGTCTGACCCTGGAGGTACGCGACCGCGTGCGCGCGGGCATGGTGGTGGAGCAAGGTGATCGGCACGACGAGCGGCACCAGGCCGCGCCGGTAGTCGTGGATCAGCGAAGACAGCTCCGCGCGCGCGGGCGCGTCGAGATGCTTCTTCAGATGTCCGGCCGCATGCTGGAGCACGTTCGCGTTGCGGCCCCGCGTCGCGCCGTGCGCGAGCGCGTCCATGAACCTCTCCGAGTAGCTGCGCCGCATCTCGGCGCGCGGGATCCGCGTCTGCGCCGCGACCCGCCGACCGAGCTCGGCGTTGGCCTCCTGCGAGTGCGCCATCAGCTGGAGCTTGTGCGCGGTGTGGAAGGCGACGACGCGCGCGGCGGTCCAGCGGCCGCGAAAGAGCTCGCGCACCCTGCGGTAGGCGAACACGCGCTCGATGAAGTTCTCGCGCAGCGCCGGGTCGTGGAGGCGACCTTCGTCTTCGATCGGCAGGCTCGGCCAGGTGGCCCGGAGCGCCGCGGCGAAGATTCCGCTGGCCTCGCGTCGCGCCACGCCCTTCTCGCCGTAGAGCTTCACGCGGGCCATGCCGCAGCTCGGCGAGTCCTTCTTCAGCACGTAGCCGCAGAGCTCGAGCGCGCGGAGCGCGCGGAGGCGACGCGCTGCGAAGCGCTGCATCCGCACCGTGTGGTCGCGGCCCGAGGCGATCTCGCGGAGGTGGATGCGACCGCCCTCGCGCTCGAGCCGCATGGCCGGTCGCGGCACGCCGAGGCCCGCCTCGAGCTCCGGGCAGACCGGCACCCACTCGACGTGGCGGCCGAGCAGGTCGGTCAGGAAGCGGTCGCGCTTGTGGCCGCCGTCGTAGCGCACGGCCTCGCCGAGCAGGCACGAGGAGACACCGAGTCGGATCGGGAGGTCGGCGCGCTCGCTCATCGCGGGAAGTACGCCGGCCAGACGAGCGCGTCGAGCAGCGAAGTCTGGAACGAGAAGGCGAGCGCGCCGGCGAGGGCCATGCCGCGCGCGACCGGCCCACCGGCCGGACGGGCGCACGCGAGCGCGAGCACGAGACCCAGCGAGCCGGCTCCGACCAGCGCGAGCACGCCGCGGATCGCGAGCCAGAGCGCACCGCTCGGCGCCTCGAGCATCCATGCGGTGAGCGGCAGCCAGAGCGCGGAGGGCAGCAGGATCAGCGCGTAGAGCGCGTGGAAGAGGTCGAAGCCGAAGCGCCCGACGCGCGTACGCGCCGGGTCGAGGCGGAAGAACACGAAGAAGCTGAAGGCGAAGTAGCCGGCGGTCGCGAGCCCCATGCTCGCGGTGTAGAGCGGACGCAGCGACTCCGGCACGCCGCCCCAGAGCGAGGCGCGGAGCTCCGGGTTCGAGGTCAGGCCGTGCGCGTAGCTGCCGAGCACGGCGAGCCCGCCGGCAAGATTCAAGGCGAGCAGACGGGCCCGGGGTGCGTCCATGGCGAGGAGAGTCGAGGATCGTCGCATTGTTGTCAAGAAAAAATCTGTAAAAGACTTGTACAACTACCACCTCCCTATCTATACTCCCCCGTATGGCCAGGTCCGCCGAGCCCGCCGAGAAGACCTTCCCGCTCGGATCCGTCGCCCGCCTCACGGGCCTCTCGCCCGAGGTGCTGCGCGCGTGGGAGCGGCGACATCGCGCGGTCTCGCCGCTGCGGACTCCGGGCGGCACGCGCCGCTATCGCGCGTCGGACCTCGAGCGCCTGCGCCTGCTCAAGGCCGCGATCGCCGCCGGCCACCGGATCGGCGAGCTCGCCGCGCTCAGCAACGCGGAGCTCGAGCCGCTCGCCACCGCGCTCGCGCCCGCGCCGCGCCACGACCGCGACGACATCCTCGCGGCCGTGGCCGCTTTCGACGCCGCCGAGGCGCAGCGATTGCTCGCGCTCCAGCTCTCCGCGCTCGGCGCGGTTCGATTCGCGCGCGAGGTCGCGGTGCCGCTCGCGCGCGAGATCGGCGAGCGCTGGGCCGACGGCCGGCTCGGCGTCGCCTGCGAGCACCTCGCGACGGCAATGCTGCGCTCGCTCCTCGGCGCGACCTTGCAGCCGGGCGTGAGCGCCCTGCGCGGCCCGCGCATCGTCTTCGCGACTCTCTCCGGCGAGCGCCACGAGCTCGGGCTCTTGATGGCGGCGCAGAGCGCCATGAGCGCCGGCGCGAACCCGCTCTACCTCGGGCCCGACGTGCCGGCCGACGAGCTCGCGCTCGCGACCTCGCGCAGCGGCGCGGCCGCCCTCGCGCTGAGCCTCGTGACACCGCCGGACGACGCGGCGACGACGGCGCTCGCGGCGCTCCGCCGCGAGCTCCCGCCGAGCGTCCCGCTCTGGGTCGGGGGCGCGGGCTCGCGCGAGCTCGAGACCGGGGCGGGGATCGAGCGCCTCGCGAGCCTCGAGCAGCTCGAGCACCGCGTCGCGCTGCTGCTCGAGCGAGGCGCTGCCGCGCATGCGTGAGCAGCCGCCGCGCGCGCATGGGCGCCGCATGAGCGATCCGCGCCTCGTGCTGCTGACCGGCGCCTCCGGATACGTCGGCGGTCGCCTGCTGCCGCGTCTCGAGCAGCGCGGCTACCGCGTGCGCTGCCTGGCGCGCCGGCCCGAGTTCCTCGCGCGGCGTGCCGGCCCGCGCACGCAGGTCGTGGCGGGCGACGCGCTGCGCAGCGAGACGCTCGGGACGGCGCTCGACGGCGTGGACACCGCCTACTACCTGATCCACTCGATGCGCGGCGAGCGCAGCGAGGAGTTCGAGCAGCAGGACCTCGTGGCGGCTCGCAACTTCGCGGCAGCGGCGCGAGCCGCCGGGGTGCGGCGCATCGTCTACCTCGGCGGCCTCGGCGACGAGCGCGAGCCGCTCTCGCCGCACCTGCGCAGCCGGCACGCAGTCGGCGACGCGCTGCGCGAGTCGGCGGTACCGGTGATCGAGCTGCGCGCCTCGATCGTGATCGGCTCGGGCAGCGTCTCGTTCGAGATGATCCGCGCGCTCGTCGAGCGGCTGCCGGTCATGGTGACGCCGCGCTGGGTCGATGTCATCGCGCAGCCGATCGCGATCGAGGACGTGCTGGCGTATCTCGAAGCGGCGCTCGAGCTCGTGGGCGACGAGAGCCGCATCTACGAGATCGGCGGCGCCGAGCGGGTCTCGTACGGCGAGCTGATGCGCGAGTACGCGCGCGAGCGCGCGCTCCGCCGGCTGATGATCCCGGTGCCGGTGCTGACCCCTCGGCTCAGCAGCCTCTGGCTCGGCCTGGTGACACCGCTCTACGCGCGCATCGGCCGGGTGCTCGTCGAGAGCATCGGCTGCGAGACCGTCGTGCGCGACGAACGCGCGCGCCGCGACTTCGCGGTCGCGCCGATCGGCACGCGCGAGGCGATCCGGCGCGCGCTGGCGAACGAGGATCGCGAGTTCGCGCAGACGCGCTGGTCGGACGCCGTCTCGGCGGGCGAGCGCCACGGGGTCGCCCGCTACGGCGGCGTGCGCCGCGGTCGTCGCCTGGCCGACTCGCGCCGCTGCGCGCTCGCGCTCTCGCCCGCCGAGGCATTCGCACCGATCCGGCGCATCGGCGGCGAAGTCGGCTGGTATGCCTTCGATTGGCTCTGGCGTCTGCGCGGCTGGCTCGATCTCCTGGCCGGCGGCGTGGGCATGCGGCGCGGCCGGCCCGAACCCGAGTCGCTGCAGGTCGGCGACACCGTCGACTGGTGGCGGGTCGAGGCCTGCGAGCCCGATCGCCTGCTCCGGCTTCGCGCCGAGATGCGGCTGCCAGGGCGCGCCTGGCTGGAGTTCGAGGTGAAGCCGTGCGACGAAGGCGTCGTGATCGAGCAGACCGCGAGCTTCGACCCGTCGGGGCTGTCGGGGTTGCTCTACTGGTACGCGGTCTACCCGCTCCACGCACTGGTGTTCCGCGGCATGCTCGCGGGCATCGCCCGCAGCGCGCGCCGCGGTGCGGCGCGACGGGCGTACGCATGCGCGTGATGGCTTCCGCTCTCGTTATGGCTTGCTGCGCGCTGGCGGCACTTCTCGCGGCCGTGTGCGCGCTGCCGGCCCACGCCGCCGGCGCCGAGCTCGCGCGCGCCGATGCGCTGTGGACACGACGCGCGGACGGGCAGGAGAACGGCAGGCCGCGACCCGAACGCGCGAGCGCCGCCGTGGCCGCCTACGAGCAGGCGCGAGCCGCGGAGCCCGAACGGCTGGAGCCGGCGTGGAAGCTGCTGCGCGCGCTCTGGTTCGCGGCGGACTTCGCGAGCCACGACACCGCGGCGGAGCGCCGCACCTACGAGCGCGCGCTCGCGATCGCGGACGGCGCCTTCGCGCAGCTCGCGGCGCGCGTCGGCGGGTCCGACCGGCTCGCCGGCCTCGAGCCCGACGCGCTGCGCGCGCGCCTCGACGAATCCGACCGGCGCGACGCGGCCGAGCTCTACTTCTGGTACGCGATCAACCTCGGCGCCTGGAGCCGGCTCGCGGGGCTCGTGCAGGCCGTGCGCGGAGGCGTGGCCAACCGGCTACACGAGGCCGCGCTTCGCTCGCTCGCGCTCGATCCGGGCGTCGAGCAGGGTGGAGCGCTGCGGCTGCTCTCGCGGCTCCACTCGGAGCTGCCGCGCGTGCCGCTGCTCTCTGGCTGGGTCGATCCGAGCCGCGCCGTGCCGCTCGCCGAACGCGCGCTGGCCGAGTACCCCGCGCACCCCGGCAATGCGTATCTCCTCGGGCTCGCGCTCCTCTCCGAAGCGCCGGCGCGCCGCGACGAGGCGCGGCGTCTGATCGAGGCGACGGCGGCGCTCGAACCGCGCGCAGATCAGGTGATCGAGGACCTCGCGATCCGCACCGACGCGCGCGAGCGCCTCGCGAGCGAGGCAAAGCGCGGCTGACGCGCGATCCGGCCGAGAAGCCCTTCTGCCTCGCCCCGCGCCTCAGCGCTTCGGGAAGTTGAAGACCGGGAAGATCGGGAAGAAGCCGTTCTCCGCCATGTTGAGGAAGCCGAACTGGAAGCTCTTGATGTGCTTCGTCACGTTGATGAAGCCGATCTGCGCGGTCGAGCTCTTCGAGATGTTCACGCCGCCGAGGTCCACCAGCGTCGTGCCCTGCGCGACGATCACGAAGCCCGTGTTGAAGGCCTCGCTGGTGTCGTTGAGGATGTTGATGAAGGCGCCGTTGATGCCCGAGTCCCTGCCCGTGTGGTAGTTCACGAGCGAGAGCGCGACGCCCGAGTCCATGCTGCCGGTGACCCGGCTGATGCCGCCGACGAGCGCGAGGCCCGAGAGGTGCGACGTCTCGCTCATCGAAAGGACTCCGACGTCGAGGCCGTTCTGGCTGCTGTTCTTTCCCCAGAGAAACGAGAGCCGCATGCCGTCGACCTGCGGATTGCTCGGGATGTTGAGACTCGGAAGCCCGAGCTGGAAGGCGGTGCCGGCGCTCGCAGCGTGGGCCAGCAGGACCAGACAGGCGGACAGGATCCATCGCTTCATCGCGCTCTCCTCTCGGAATGGTGATGCGGAGGGTCGGAGGCGCTCTGCCTCCAACTCCGGCCCCGTCCGGCCTTCCCCCCATCCAGACTATCGGCGGCGACAAGCATACTTGCGAGCGCTCCGCTTTCTACATCACGACCACTCCATTCCTCTCTCGTAGCGCTCGTTCGCCGTCTTCGCGACGGCGAACGAGCTGCCACGCGCTCGGCGGAGTCGGAGTCGCGCCGCGCAAGGCCGCGCGCACCCGGACGCGGGTCAGGCGCCGATCCGGAGCGACACCTCGACACGTCGCGCTCGCTCGGCGGAGGTCGCGGTGGGCCCTCCAGGATTCGAACCTGGGCACGACCGGTTATGAGCCGGCTGCTCTGACCGCTGAGCTAAGGGCCCGGCGGCAGCTTAGCCGTGCGAGCGCGCGCCGCCGCGCAGCGGTCGCAGCGGCGCGTAGCTCCAGCTTCCGTCCGCGCGGATCTCGAGCACGCTCGCGTCACGGTCCTGGAGCGCCTCGGCGCCATCGAGCTCGATCGCGGTGATGCCGGCCTCGGCGAGCCGCGCGCGCACGCGCGCCACGGCGTCGGGACCGAGCACGGTGTCGATGCGGTGCAGCAAGGCGAAGCGCGGGCGCGCGAGCAGCATGCGCGCCACCACGATCTCCTGCTGCTCGCCTAGCGAGAGGAGGTCGTCCCAGTCGCGCTCGACGTCGAGCCCGCCGACGCGCGTGAGCATCGGCTCGAGCGAGAGCATGCGCAGCACCGCCAGGATCTGCTCGTCCCGCATCTCGTACTCGCGCCCGGTGTGGAGCAGCGCCTCGCGCAGCGTTCCGGGCGGCAGATAGGGCCGCTCGGGCACGAACATGATCTCCTCCGGCGACGGCCGCAGGATCCGACCCTCGCCGGTGTCCCACACGCTCGCCGTGGCGCGGAAGAGCGCCGTCTTCGCGGGCTCGTTCGGTCCGACCACCACCACGCGCCCTCCGTGCGGGATGCGCGCCGTGAGCCGCGAGACGAGCAGCTCTCCGTCGTGCGGCGAGAGCAAGGTCAGGTTCTCGTAGGCGAGCGCCGAGCCCGGCGCCTCGACCACCTCGATCGGCGAGGTCGCGGCCTCGACGCGGTCCATACCCTCCGAGAGCCGCCCGAGGCGCGCGAGCACCGCGGCGTACGACGAGATCTGCTGGAACTGCGTGACGATCAGCGAGAAGGCGCCGATCAGGTGCGAGAACGCCATCGCCGACTGCGTGATCACGCCGAACTCGACGCGGCCGCGCATGAAGAGCGGACCGACGATCAGCGCCGGGATGATCTGGAGCAGATAGTTGTAGCCGGTGGTGAAGAACGCGAGGTTGCGGTTCACGGAGACGATGCGGCGCGCGTTCGCGACCAGCTCGTCGACCCGGCGCAGCAGCCGCACGCGCAGCCGCCCCTCGCGGCGCAGCAGCGCGACGGACTCGGCGTTCTCGCGCAGGTGCACGAGCTCCGCCCGGAAGCTCGCCTCGCGGTCGGACTGCCGATAGCTGAGCCAGATCAGCGGGCGGCCGAAGAAGACCGTCAGCAGCGAGCCCGCCGCCGCGTACGCGACCGCCACACCGAAGAGGGTCGGAGAGATCGACCACATCACGCCCGCGAAGGCGAGGATCGTGAAGCTGCCGTTCAGCAGCATCAGCACGAATGAGAGGCTGCCCTGCGTGAAGGCGCGCACGTCGTCGCCGATGCGCTGGTCGGGATTGTCGATGCGCTCCTGCTCGCGCAACCGGTAGGGCGTGCCGCGCTCGACGTAGCCGAGCACCAGCACGCGCGTCAGCCACTCGCGCCAGAGGAGACCAAGCCGCTCCTCGGCGAAGCGGTACATCACGGCGAGCACGGTGCTGAGCCCGAACACGCCCACGTAGAGCAGCGCCTTCGAGACGAAGGCCGACCGGCTACGCTGCTCGATCGCGGTCATGAAGTCGCGGCCGACGTAGCTGTTCAGCACGTTCATCGCGTTGATGCCGAGCATCAGCACGATCAGCACGACGAAGAGCAGCCTGCCCTTGCGGCCGACGTCCGCGCGCGCGAACGCAGTGGCCGCGCGCAGGAAGCGGGCCCCGGTCAGGCGATCGAGCGAAACGCCTTCAGCGTCCACGACTTCGCATGGCCGGCGACCCCCTCCGCCGAGATGCGCCCCCCGGACCGCGAGGCGCCCCGTCCGTCTCTCTGCATCGGCCGATCGAGCGCGAAGCTGACCCCTCTCGCGAGCTTCCATCGCATGCGAACCTTGCCGCCGCAGCGGAGGGAGCGGCGCGCGAGTCGTGCGGCTAGGTTTCGCGTCCTACGAAACCCTGGAGGGCCCCATGCTCCCGACCCTCGCGGTGAGCGCCGCCGCGCTCGGCCTGCTGTTGATCATCTTCCTCGTCTACCGCGAGCAGGCGGCCGAGGCCGCGCCGGCCGAGCGCCGCATGCTCGTCGCCGTGGCGCTCGTGACGCTCGGCGTCGCGGCCTACCACGTGCTCGGCTCCCACGGCGGAGCCGGTCACTAGCCGCGATCAGCCAGCGGCGGAGACGTCGCGCTCGAGCGACAGGCGGAACTCGCGCGGGCTCTGGCCGCCGCTCCAGCGCCGGAACGCGCGGCTGAAGTTCCCCGCATCGCTGTAGCCGAGGTCCGCGCCGACGTCGACGACGCGCACCGCGTCGCGCAGCAGGCGCCGCGCGCGCTCGAAGCGCGCCTCGTCGACGAGCTCCGTGAAGTGCAGGCCGCTCTTCGAGAGGCTGCGCTGCAGCGAGCGGACGCTGGTGCCGGCCGCCTCGGCGACGCTGCGCAGGTCCGGCCTCCCTAGCTGGAGCAGCGCGGCGATCGCGCCGCGCACCGAGCCGTCGAAGTCGAGCGGCAGCTCGCGTGCGGGCGGCGCCACCGCTCCGCCGTGGCCGCGCGGAGTCGCGACGGGCCGCGCCAGCGGCAGCGCGAGCAGCTCGCGCGGAAAGATCACGCGCGTGACGGGCTGCTCGAAGCGCAGGCGGTACGCGAACTCGTCCAGTCGCGCCGCGTGCGCGGGACGCGGGCCCTCGAAATCGATCTCCGACGGTCGCCAGTGCGGTCCGGCCGCGAGCCGCAGCAGCTTCAGCACGAACATCAGGCTGTAGTCGGAGACCGCCTGGCGGCCTCGTCGCAGCGCGGGGCTGAACCAACGGTGTAGCACCGCCTCGTGTCGCTGCTCCACGAGCCAGATGCGCTCGCCGCTGTTGAAGCGCCGCGTCTCGTGCCGCTCCGCGAGCGCGAGGGCCGCCCCGAGCGTCGCGCTCCGCCGCAGCGCGGGACCGAGCTCGCCGAGCGCGTCGATCTCGCTGGCATCCCCGACGCGCAGTCCGAGATCCTCGCAGCCCGTCGCGCGCACGGCGTCCTCGAACAGCGCGCCCGCACACGCGAGCGGGATCGGCGGGTCGCAGTCCGCGAGCGCGCGGCGCGCGCGCACCAGGGATGCCGGAAGCGCGCACGACCGGCGCGCCAGGAACTCGAACAACGGGTGGAGGAGGCTGCTCCGAACGAGAGGGATCGCTCGCATGCGCTTCGAGCTCGTGCCCCCCGCGCATACGTCAGCGCAGCTGGCGGGAAATGACAAGCGACGCGCTCCCCGTTTGGGTGATCATGCGGCCCCCGACGCGTGCCGGGGTGTGTGCAGTCCCCACCAACCGAGAGCCAATCAAGTCATGAAGACGCGTGTGATGCTTGCCGTGCTGGCCTCCGCCGCGCTGAGCGGCTGCCAGACCTCCCAGGCCTTTCTCGACGCCAACCAGCAAGGGGCGATCCAGACCGCGGATGCCCGAGCCCGCTTCGATCTCAACTGCCAGGACGTCCAGACGTCGGTGCTGTCGAGCAAGATCATCAACCCGGCGCCGATGTACGGCGGCATCTGGCGAGCCGAGTACACGATCGGCGTGCGCGGCTGCGGTCGTCAGGCGGTGTACGAGACCATCTGTCTCGACAGCCACAACTGCAACGCCATCGCCGACACGGGCAACATCCAGCAGACCTACTGAGTCGCTCGTCCCCTCCAACACATGAAGGAGTCTCTCGTGAAGCGCATCCCCATCCTGCTCGTCGCGGCGCTCGTCGGCGTCGCACTCCCGGCCGCCGCCGCGAAGAAGAACGCGACCACGATGACCTGCGAAGAGTTCGCCGCGCAGACGCCCGAGGCGCAGACGCGCGTCGCCGCGTTCCTCGACGGCTACACGAAGGGCGGCAAGCAACTCGACGCCGCCAGCGACGTCGACGTCCAGCGCCAGCTCGACGTGCTCGTCGTCTCGTGCCAGCAGGATCCGAAGGCGACGCTGTGGGACAAGATCAAGGCGAAGATGCCCTTCGGGAGCAAGAAGGTGAAGCCGATCAAGATGACGTGCGACGAGTTCATGGCGCTCGGCGAGAAAGTCCAGCCCGAGGTCGCCTACTGGCTGGCCGGCTACAACGCCGCGAAGAAGACCGACGTAGCGGCGTCGGGCGAGGTGGATCTCGAGACCGACACCGCCGTGTTGATCCAGGAGTGCAAGCCGGCGCCGAAGGCTTCGCTGTGGGAGAAGATCAAGAAGAAGTTCTGAGCCGCACCGCGGTCGCCTTGTACTGCGGACAGTTCGAGCGAGGGTCGCGGGCCGGGCCCGTCACGCGATTCGCGTGCGTCTCGGGCTGGTGGAAGCTCAGGAACAGGATGCCGGGTGGCGTGCGCGGTGTGATGCGCGCGGCCACCCGTGTCTCGCCCCAGCGACTCGACACGACGACGTGACTCCCCGCCGCGATGCCCTCGCGGCGGGCGTCCTCCGGATGGATCTCCAGCCAGTCGGCCGGCGCGAGGTGCTGCTGGCGGGTGCGTCGCGTCATGGTGCCGACGTTGTACTGGTGCAGCACGCGTCCGGTGACGAGGAGATACGGATGGCCGGGCACGTCGTGCTCGGAGCTCCGCAGCGGCGGGACCGCGACGAGGAGCCCCTTGCCGCGCAGGAAGCCGCGCTCGTGCACGCGCGCCGTGCCGGGGTGCTCCGCCGACGGGCACGGCCACTGGAGACCGTCGCCCTCGAGTCGCGCGTACGAGACGCCGCCGAAGAGCGCCGGCGCGACTCGCGCGATCTCGTCCATGACGTCGCTCGGTGACGCATAGCGCCAGTCGGCGCCGAGCGCGCGCGCGACGTCGCGCACTGCGACCCAGTCGGGGCGCGCGTCGCCCGGCGCCGCGAGCGCGGGGCGGACGTGCTGGATGCGCCGCTCGGCATTCGTGAAGGTCCCCTCCTGCTCGAGATAGCCGGCCGCCGGCAGGACGACGTGCGCGCGCCGCGCGGTCTCGGTCAGGAAGAGCTCCTGCACGACCAGGAAGTCGAGCGACTCGAGCGCCTCGAGCACGCGCGTCTCGTCGGGGTCGCTCTGCGCGACGTCTTCGCCCATGATCCAGAGCGCGCGGAGCTCCCGCGCGCGCGCCGCCTCGAACATCTCGGGGATCGTCCAGCCCGGCGTCTCGGGCGGCGCGACGCCCCATTCGCGCTCGACGCGTGCGCGCGCCGACGCGTCGTCGAGCGGCTGATAGCCGGTCAGCGCCGCGGGCATGCTCCCCATGTCGGCGTTGCCCTGCACGTTGTTCTGACCGCGCAGCGGCATGAGTCCCGCGCCGATTCTTCCGACGCTGCCGGTCAGCATCGCGAGATTGGCGAGCGCCATCACCGAGCCGACTCCCTGCACGAGCTCCGACAGTCCGAGCCCCCAGACGAAGAGCGTCGGCCCCTCGGCGAGCAGGTCGGCGACTTCGCGCAGCGAAGCGACCGGCACGCCCGCCTCGCGCGCGCAATCGTCGAGCGAGAGGCGCGTCAGGAACTCGCGCAGCTCGGCCTCGCCCTCGCAGCGCTCCGCCAGATAGGCGGCATCGACGCGTCCGCTCTCGAACAGAAGCCTCGCGATCGCGTGGAAGGCGGCGACGTTCGCGCCCGGCCGCACCGGCAGGTGGAGGCTCGCCACGTCGCAGAGATCGATGCGGCGCGGGTCGATCACGGCGAGTCGTGCGCCGCGTCGCGCCTGCTGGAGGATCCGCGCGCCGACGACGGGGTGCGCTTCGGTCGGATTCGCTCCCGCAACGACGATGCGCCGCGCCGCCTCGATGTCGGCATAGCAGGTCGAGGCCGCGCCCGTCCCGGTCACGAGCTGGAGCGCCATCGCGGTCGACGCGTGACACACCCGCGCGCAGCAGTCCACGTGGTTCGTGCCGAGCACGGCGCGGAAGAGCTTCTGGAGGAGATACGCGGCCTCGTTGGTCGAGCGCGACGAACTGAGCGCGCCGAGCGCTCCGGCGCCGTGTCGCTCTCTCAGCGAGGCGAGCGCTTCCGCGATGCGCGCCGTCGCCTCGACCCAGGAGATCTCGCGCCAGCGCGGATCGGAGAGCGGACCGGTGCGGAGCAGCGGCGTCCGCAGGCGATCCTGCGACGATTGCCAGCCGTGCGCGAAGCGACCCTTCGCGCACAGGTGACCGCGATTGACCGCGGATCCCGGCACGCCGCGGATCCGCGCGACGCCGCGCCCGCGCGTCGTCACTTCGATGCGACAGCCGACGCCGCAGTAGCCGCACACCGTCTCGGTGGTCGCGTCGGCGGGCGCGCCGGACTCGCGGTCCACGTCGAAGAGCGCGCCGGTCGGACAGGCGTCGACGCAGGCGCCACAGGCGGTGCAGGGGCTCGTCTCGAAGCGGTCCTCGGGTCCGATCAGCAGCGCGGTGCGGAAGCCGCGCCCGCCGATCCCGTAGACGAAGCTCCCCTGGAGATCGGCGCAGGTCGCGAGACAGCGCCGGCAGGTGATGCAGCGCGCGGCTTCGAAGCGGAGATAGGGATGCGACGCGAGGGCGCCGTCGTCACCGGCAAGAGGCGGCGCGCCGACGCCGTGGCGCGCGAGCAGCGCTCCGAAGCGCGTGCCGCCGAAATCGCCGCGCAGCGCCTCGCCCTCGACGTGCAGGGCCAGTAGATCGCGCCGCAGCGCCGCGAGCGAGGGCGAGTCCGTGCGGACCCGCATGCCCGACGCGAGCGCGCTGTGGCACGCCGCGCGCGGGCGCGCCTCGCCCTCGACCTCGACCAGGCAGATGCGGCAGCCGGCCGGCGGCGGCAGGCCTTCCACGTGACACAGCGTCGGGACGTCGATGCCGAGTCGCCGCGCCGCCGCGAGGATCGTCTCGCCGGGCACGGGCTCGACGATCCGCCCGTCGATCCAGGCCTCGGCGCTCACGCGCTGGCGCCGAACACGCGCGCCCGGAAGAACGTGGCCAGCTCGCGCATCGGGCCGGGCAGGAGCTGGCCGAAGGCGCAGAGGCTCGCCTGCTCCATCACGTCGAAGAGGCGCAGCAGCGCGGTGTCGTCGGCGCCGCGCGGCGCGGACTCGAGCCATGCATGCGCGCGCTCGGAGCCGAGCCGGCAGGGCGCGCAGCGCCCGCACGACTCGTCGCGCATGAACGCGAGCCAGTGGAGGAGGAGGCCGCGGACGTCCGCGCCCTCCGGCAGCGCAACCATGCCGCCGTGCCCGAGCCGCAGGCCGCGCGCGCTGAGCGCGTCGTAGCAGACGGGCGCGTCCCAGTCCTTCGGCAACACGACGCTGCCCATCGGTCCGCCGAGCAGCAGCGCGTCGAGCCGACACGAGCCCGCGCCGTGGCCGGCTTCGTCGAGCACGGTGGAGAGCGGCGTCCCGAACTCGATCTCGACGATGCCGGGACGCGCGAAGCCGGCGTTGAGGCAGAGAGCGATCGAGCCGGACGAGGCGGCCGTGCCGAGGCTGGCGAACCAGTCGCCGCCGCGCGCGACGATCGCGGGGACACAGGCGAGCGTCTCGACGTTGTTCACGACGGTCGGGCGGCCGTGGAGGCCGTGCTCGGACGGATAAGGCGGGCGCAGGCGCACCTCGCCGCGGCGGCCCTCGATCGAGTTCAAGAGCGCGGTCTCCTCGCCGCAGACGTAGCTCCCGTGCCCGCCGACGACGCGCAGCTCGCAGGAGAAATCGCTGCCGAGGATGCGGGGGCCCGCGAGCCCCGCCGCGCGCGCCGCTTCGATCGCGCTGCGCATCCGCTGCTGCGCGCGCGGGTACTCCGAGCGGACGAAGACGATCCCTTCGGATGCGCCGACCGCGAAGGCACACAGCAGCAATCCCTCGAGCACGGCGTGCGGGTCGTCCTCCATCAGGACGCGATCGACGAAGGAGCCGGGGTCGCCTTCGTCGCCGTTCGCGACGACGACGCGCGGGCCCGGCGCCGCCGCGCAGGCGCGCCACTTCACGCCGGTCGCGAAGCCGCTGCCGCCGCGCCCGCGCTCCCGCGAGCGCACGACCTCCGCGAGCACCGCCTCGGGCGGACCGGCGAGCGCGCCCTCGAGCGCCGCATAGGCGCCGTCGCGGCGCGCGTCGACGAGCGCGGCGAAGGAGCCGCGCCCGATGCGAGCCGTCGCGATCGGCTCGCGCGCGAGCGAGCGCACCATGGGCCGCGCGCCCTCGTCGTCGGCGCCGCGGTCGGCGCGGGCGCGCTCGCCCGAAGCAATGCGGCCGTCCGCGAAGAGCAGTGCGGGCGAGCGGTCGCACCAGCCGAGGCAGTAGGCGCCGCGACACGGCTGCTTGCGCGCGCGCAGCTTCCACACCTCGTCGCCGCCGGCGAGCCAGCACGAGGTCCCGCGACACACGCGCGTGGCGGCAGGGTCGGCGTGGAGATCCGCATAGAAGCTCGCGACCTCGCGCGCGGCGGTCTTCGCGATCACGTCCTGGCTCATGCGCCCGGACCCGCGCTCGCCGCGCCGAGCGTCACGACCTCGCCGTACTCCGGGATGCGCGGCTCGCGCCGCAGGCGCGCCTTCAGCGTGCGGCGCAGCGCGTCCGCGGCCGCGGGCTCTCCATGCACGAGGAAGAGCTCGCGCGGCTCTCGCGGCGCCGATGCGAGCCACGCGCACAGATCCTCGCGGTCGGCGTGCGCGGAGAGAAGGCCGAGCTGCACGACCTTCGCCCGCACGGGAACGAGCTCGCCGTGGATCTTGATCGAGTCGGCGCCGGCCGCGAGGTCGGCGCCACGAGTCCCGACGGCCTGGAATCCCGGCAACAGGATGGTGTTGCGCGGATCGGGCGCGAGCGCGCGCAGGTGGTGGAGCACGCGGCCGCCCGTCGCCATGCCGGAGGCCGAGATCACGACGTGCGGATCGCGCAGCGAGACGAGGCTGCGAGACTCCTCGACGCTGCGCACGAAGTGCGCGAGCTGGCCGATCGGCGCGATCTCTTCCGGCGCCACGCGCACGGCGTCGCGGAATTCCGCGTAGAGCGCGCTCACGTCGGTGGCCATCGGGCTGTTGACGAACACCGGCACGCGCGGCGCGAGCCCCTTCTCGAAGGCGCGGTGCAGGCAGACGAGCAGCGCCTGCGCTCGGCCGACGGCGAAGGACGGAACGAGCAGCACGCCGCCACGCTTGAGCGTGTCGCGCAGCACGCTCGCGATCGCCTCGACCGGATCGCCCTCGGGATGGCTGCGATCTCCGTAGGTGGACTCCATCGCGATCCAGTCGGCGTCCGGCGGGGGCACGGGCGGCGGCATCAGCACGTCGTCGGTGCGGCCAAGATCGCCCGAGAAGAGCAGCGTGCCCGTCGCGCCGCGCAGCGCGACGCTCGCCGCGCCGAGGATGTGACCGGCGGGCAGGAAGCGCGCGTGGAGCGCGCCGAGCGCGAGCTCGCGCTCGAACTCGACCGACACGAGCTGCTGGAGCGCGAGCTCGGCGTCGCGCTCGCCATAGAGCGGCAGCGCCGGATCGTGCTTCGAGAACCTCTTGCGGTTGGCGTAGGCGGCGTCCTCTTCCTGGATGCGACCGCTGTCCGGCAGCAGGATGCGGCAGAGCGCGCGGGTCGCCGGCGTGCAGTAGACGGGTCCTTCGAAGCCGGCGCGCACCAGCGCCGGCAGGTAGCCGCTGTGGTCGATGTGCGCGTGCGAGAGCAGCACGGCGTCGAGCCGACGCGCGTCGAAGGGCGGCGGACTCCAGTTGCGAAGTCGAAGCTGCTTCAGCCCCTGGAAGAGCCCGCAGTCGACCAGCACGCGCGTGCCCTCGGATTCGACCAGGAATTTCGAGCCGGTCACCGTGCCGACGGCGCCGTGGAATCCGAGCTGCACGGGCGGAACGCTAGCCGAGCGTGGAAATCGAGCGCGCGAGCTCGAGCGAGGAGCTTCGTCCCAGCCGGAGCGCCCGCTGTCGCATCGAGCCCCACTCCTCGGGTGAGCACGCGCCTCCGGCTCGCGCGATGCCTTCCCGACCGTGGCACGCGGCTTGCTCCAAGGCTCGTAGGAGGCCCCCGAATGGCATACACACAGCTCCGTTTCCGCGACGAGGCCCGCGCGAAGGTGCTCGAAGGCGCGACCGAGCTTGCGGACGCCGTGCGCGTCACGCTCGGTCCCCGCTCGAAGAGCGTGCTGATCGAGAAAAAATGGGGAAGTCCGATCGTCTGCGACGACGGCGTCACGATCGCGAAGCAGATCAACCTTCAGGATCCCGAGAAGAACCTCGGCGCGCGCATGCTGCGCGAGGCAGCCGAGCGCACCGGCGACGCGGTCGGCGACGGGACGACCACATCGACCCTGCTCGCGCACGCGATGTTCGCGGAAGGACTTCGCAACGTCGTGGCGGGGGCCAGCGCCGTCGACCTGCGGCGCGGCCTCGAGCGCGGGCTGCGCGCGGCCGTCATCGCGCTGCGCCAGCTCTCGCGACCGATCGGAACGCGCAAGGAGAAGGCGCAGATCGCCGCGATCTCCGCGCACAATGACCCGAGCGTCGGCGAGATGGTGGCGGACGCGATCGAGCGCGTCGGCGCGGAGGGCGTCGTGACGGTCGAGGAGGCGAAGGGCACGGAGACCGCGCTCGAAGTCGTCGAGGGCATGCAGTTCGACCGCGGCTACCTGTCGCCCTACTTCGTCACGAGTCCGGAGAAGATGGAGGCGGTTCTGGAAGACCCGCTGATCCTGCTTCACGAGACACGCATCAGCGGTATGAAGAACATGCTGCCGCTGCTGGAAGAGGTGGTGAAGGCGGGCCGTTCGCTCCTGGTCGTCGCCGAAGACGTCGAAGGCGAGGCGCTGGCCACGCTGGTCGTGAACAAGTTGCGCGGCACCTTCGCCTGCGTGGCGGTCAAGGCACCGGGCTTCGGCGATCGGCGCAAGGCGATGCTGGAAGACATCGCCGTGCTGACGGGCGGCCGCGTCGTCGCCTCGGAGCTCGGCAGGAAGCTCGAGAGCGTGGTGCTCGGCGAGCTCGGTCACGCCCAGCGCGTGGTGATCGACAAGGACACAACCACGATCATCGGCGGCGGCGGCGATAGGCAAGCCATCGAGGGCCGCTGCAAGGACCTGCGCAAGCAGATCGAGGACACCACCTCCGACTACGATCGTGAGAAGCTCGAGGAGCGCCTGGCGAAGCTCTCGGGCGGCGTCGCAGTGATCCGCGTGGGGGCCCCTTCGGAGGCGGAGATGAAGAACCGCCACGAGGCCTTCGACGACGCGATCCACGCCACCAAGGCGGCCATCGCGGAGGGCATCGTGCCCGGCGGCGGCGTGGCGCTGCTGCGCAGCGTCGACGCCGTGCTGCAAGAAGAGGAGAAGTGCGAGGGCGACGAGCGCACCGGCGTGAAGGTCCTGCGCCAGGCGCTCGAGGTGCCGGCGCGCCAGATCGCCGCGAACTCCGGCATCGACGGCGGCGTCGTGGTGGACCGGGTGCGCGCGGGGAAGGCGGCCTTCGGCTTCGATGCGGCGCGCCTGCAGTACGTCGACCTCAGCGAGGCCGGGATCATCGACCCCACCAAGGTGGTGCGAGTCGCGCTGGAGAACGCGGTCTCGATCGCGGGCGTGCTGCTGCTCGCCGAGGCCACGCTGACCGAAATCGAGGAGCCCGCCAAGGAGCGCGCTCCGGCCTTCGAGCAATAGGAGAGCGCCATGGTGGCCCTGGTGAAGGAGTGGATGAGCGCCGATCCGGTGACGATCGAGGCGCAGGCCATGGCGCGCGATGCGCTCGAGCTGATGGTCGAGCACGGCATCCGACACCTGCCGGTGGTGGGCTCGCTCGGGCGCGTGGTCGGGGTGATCTCGATCGACGACCTGCGCGCCGCACTGCCGCTGGCCGCGGCGTCGGGCGCGAGCGCCGGCACCGTCGGCCGCGTGGAGATCGGCAGCGGCCGGGTCGGCGAGCTGATGACCTTCGCGCCGCAGACCGTGCGCGCCGAGACGCCGCTGGCCGAGGCCGCCGACCTCATGGCCGAGCTGCGCATCGGCTGTCTGCCCGTGGTCGAGAGCCAGGGCGGCCTGGTCGGCATCCTCTCCGAGACGGACGCCCTGCGCGCGCTGGCCGCGACCCTGTGGACGGACGAGGTCCGCGCGCGGCGCGCCCGCAGCACGGACCTCGACGCCCTGGTGGTGCGGCTGCGTGCCGAACGCGAGCGCGTCGCGCGGGAATTGCGCGACTACTCCGAGGTGGAGCGGCGCTTCACGATGCATCCGCAGGAGGAGCCGGTGGACTTCTCGGAGCGCGCGGCCGACCGTACCGAGGCCGACAGCGCCGGCATCTTTCAGGACCTCGCCGTGCGACGCCTCGAGGGGCTCGATCGCGCCCTCGAGCGCGCCGCAACCGGGCGCCTCGCGCGCTGCGAGAGCTGCGGGCGACGCATCCCGCTGTCGCGGTTGCAGGCCCTGCCCGGCAACGCGCTCTGCATCGCGTGCGCCCGTGCTCTCGAGGGCTAGCGCCACGTCATGCAGCTCGTCCGCCCCTTCGCCAGCCTCTGCCTCGACGACATCCCGCTGGTAGGCGGCAAGAACGCTTCCTTCGGCGAGATGATCCGGGCGCTCGGCCCGCAGGGCGTTCACGTGCCGGATGGATTCGCGTTGACGGCCGACGCCTATCGCGCCCTGCTCGAGGGGCCGGGCGTGCAGGGCGAGGTGCGCGCGGCGCTCGCGGGTCTCGACCCGCGCCAGGTCGACGCGCTGCGCGCGGCCGGCGCCCGCTGCCGACGCGCGATCCGCGAGGCGCCCTGGCCCGAGGCGCTCTCGCGCGAGCTTCGCGACGCCTACGCGGTGCTCTCGCGGCAGTACGGCGAGGCCGAGAGCGACGTCGCGGTGCGCTCGAGTGCCACCGCGGAGGACCTCCCGGGCGCGAGCTTCGCAGGCCAGCAGGAGACGTATCTGAACGTGCGCGGCCTGCCTCAGCTCGAGGAGGCGTGCCGCAAGTGTTTCGCCTCGCTCTTCACGGATCGGGCGATCGCCTACCGCGCCGAGCGCGGCTTCGAGCACGAGAAGGTGCAGCTCTCCGTCGGCGTGCAGAAGATGGTGCGCGCCGACCAGGGCGGCGCCGGCGTGATCTTCACGCTCGACACCGAGAGCGGCTTCGACCGCGTCGTCTTCATCACAGCGATCTACGGGCTCGGCGAGAACATCGTGCAGGGCGTGGTCAACCCCGACGAGTACGTGGTCTTCAAGCCGACGCTCGTCGAGATCTCGCGTCGCCTCGGCAGCAAGGAGATCGCGATGCTCTACGACGAGGGCGGGAGCCGCGGCACGCGCAACCGCCCCGTGCCCGAGGCGCTGCGCGACCAGTTCGTGCTGACGCGCGAGGAGTCTTCCGAGCTCGCGCGCCAGGCCCTCGCGATCGAGAAGCACTACAGCGCGCGCGCCGGCGAGCCGCGGCCGATGGACATCGAGTGGGCCAAGGACGGCCGCAGCGGCGAGCTCTTCATCCTGCAGGCGCGTCCAGAGACCGCGCATGCGGGGCGCGATCCGGCGAAGCTCGTGACCTGGCGGCTGATCGAGCGAGGCGCGGTGCGCGTTCGCGGCCGCGCCGTCGGCACGCAGATCGGGGCCGGGCCGGTCGCGCGGCTCGACCGCGCGGCGCAGGCGAGAGAGTTCGTGCCGGGGAGCGTGCTCGTCACCGGCATGACCGACCCCGACTGGGAGCCGATCCTGCGGAGCGCCGCGGCAATCGTCACCGACCGCGGCGGGCGCACCTGCCACGCGGCCATCGTCTCGCGCGAGCTCGGCATCCCGTGCGTGGTCGGCACCGGCAACGCGACCTCCGTGCTCGCGCAGGGAGAGCCCGTGACGGTGAGCTGCGCCGAGGGCGAGACCGGCCTCGTGCTGCAGGGACAGCTTCGCTTCGAGAAGCGCGAGCTCGACGCGCGCGAGCTGCCGCGCACGCGCACGCAGATCCTCGTCAACGTCGGGAACCCGGAGCAGGCCTTCGGACACTCCTTCCTGCCGGTCGATGGCGTCGGGCTCGCGCGCGAGGAGTTCATCATCGCGAACGCGATCGGCGTCCATCCGATGGCGCTGCTCCACCCCGAGCGCACCGACGCCGCCACGCAGCGCGAGATCGCCACGCGCACGCGCGGCTACCCGAGCGGCGCCGACTTCTTCGAGCAGAAGCTCGCCGAGGGCGTGGCGCGCATCGCAGCGGCCTTCCACCCGCGACCCGTGATCGTGCGGCTCTCCGATTTCAAGACCAACGAGTACGCGGGCCTCCTCGGCGGCGCGGCCTTCGAGCCGAGGGAGGAGAATCCGATGCTCGGCTTCCGCGGCGCTTCGCGCTACGCGCACGACGCCTATCGCGAAGGCTTCGCGCTCGAGTGCCGCGCGCTGCGCCGCGTGCGCGAGGAGATGGGCCTCGACAACGTGATCGTGATGATCCCGTTCTGCCGCACTGTCCCCGAAGCGCTCGGCGTGCAACAGGAGATGGCGAAGCACGGTCTCGCGCGCGGCGCGCACGGTCTGCAGATCTACGCGATGTGCGAGATCCCCTCGAACGTGCTCCTGATGGACCGCTTCGCCGAGCACTTCGACGGCTTCTCGATCGGCAGCAACGATCTGACGCAGCTCGTGCTCGGCGTCGACCGCGACTCCGAGATCCTGGCCGGCACCTTCGACGAGCGCGACCCGGCCGTGCTGCGCGCGCTCGAGATGGCGATTTCCGAGGCGCACCGCGCGGGGCGCAAGATCGGCATCTGCGGCCAGGCGCCGAGCGATCACCCTGAGGTCGCGGAGTTTCTCGTGCGCGCGGGGATCGACAGCCTCTCGCTCTCGGCGGACGCCGTCGTCGCGACGCGGCTGCGAGTCGCGGAGCTCGAGGCGAAGCAAGCCGCGAGCTGAAGGGCCGGGTGGACATTCGGGGATGCGGGGCCCGGCGCCTGGGGCGCGCAGCCCCGTGACGCGAGTCCTGCGACGCGCAGCAGCCCGGGGAGCCGGCATGCTTCGTGCTCCACCAGGCGTGGAGGTATCCAGCAATGAGCGTACGTGTCTATTCTCGGACTTCGGTCTGCACGACGGGCTCCGACGAGGCGCTCCGGGTTGCCGCGGAGCGAATGGCGAAAGAGGAAGTCGGCATGCTCGTCGTGATCGACGAGGAGCGCCCGGTCGGCGTCCTGACTGATCGCGACGTGGCGCTGGCGCGCAACATCGATGGGCACGTCGCCGAGGCGATGAGCGGGCCGGCGCTGACCGTCGCCGCTGAGGCTTCGGTGGCGGATGCGGCAGCGCGAATGGGCCGGCGCGGAGTGCGCCGCATGCCGGTCGTCGACACCGAGCAACGGCTCATCGGGCTGATCTCGTCCGACGACGTGCTGCGCCTGCTCGGGAGCGAGATCCGGGGGCTCTGCGCCGTCGCCGCGGCCCAGATGCCGGACGAGCCGGAGCCCGAGGCCGAGGGCCCCGGCGCCCAGGGAATTCCCGTGTCGCACTACATCGGCGAGGTGGTGAGCGTACGCGCCGACGTTCCGGTGGCAGCGGCCATCGCGGCGATGAGGGAGCACGCGGTCGGCTGCGTGGCCGTCCAGGCTGAGTCGGGCGAGGCCCTCGGAATCCTGACCGACCGCGACGTGACGCTGCGCGTGATCGCGCGGGGCGCCCACCCGGCCACGACTCTCGTCTCCGCGGCGATGAGCAGTCCTGCGGTGTCGTGCGACGCCTCCGCGCCGCTCGAGCAGATCGTGGAGCAGATGCGGCGCCATGCGCTGAGGCGCGTGCTGATCACGCGCGAGGGACGCCTCAGCGGGATCGTGACGTTCGACGATCTGGTCGCCTCGCTCGGCAACGAGCTACACGGCCTCGGGGAGACGGCCCGCCGCCAGATCCGCCGGGAGCAGCGGCGGGTGCAGGCCGAGCACGTGCGCGAAGAAGTCGTCGAGAAGCTCCAGGACGTGGGCGCGCGGCTGCGCGAGGTCGGCGGCGAGGCGCTGACCGCCCTCGGGCGGGAGGCGGACAATTTGCGCGAGAGG
>Ga0335069_10003477_pt1 | contig 23762 bp, 16 predicted proteins | sample Lox_Sample_11_FD_206714 | JGI IMG/M metagenome (GOLD analysis project Ga0335069, IMG submission 206714) | Soil microbial communities from Loxahatchee National Wildlife Refuge, Florida, United States - Lox_Sample_1.1 | ecosystem: Environmental > Terrestrial > Soil > Wetlands | place: USA... | reverse complement strand
GGGGCACGGCACGGCAAACGCGTGCTCGCCAACCTGGGCGCAGCCTTCCCCCGATGGGTCGAAGATTTATGTCGCTTGCAACCGATCGAATGAGATCGTTGAAGTCGACACCACGGCGTGGCGATCGGTTCGCCGGATGCGGGCGCGGGACGGCGTCTACAACCTGGCGGTAACCGGTGACGCACGGTTGGTGGCCACCAACAAGCGCGATGCGTCCGTGTCGGTTTTCGATTTGAAGAGCGGGACCGAGACCGCACGCGTGCCCACCAAAGGCAAGGTCGTTCATGGCGTGGTGGTATCGCCCGACGATCGCTATGCGTTCATTACCACGGAGGGCATCGGCATGGGTCCAGGCACAGTGGAGATGCTGGACCTCAACACGCTGCGCATGGAGCGCACGCTCGACCTTCCGCCGCAAGCAGCGGGCATCGCATTCTGGAAGGTAGAAGCTTCCAGCCAACCATAGTGTGCGTTAGTTCGGACCTCCGGTTGTTGAGCCGGACATTTTCGGTTGGCCCAGCCGGGTGATCCAGAGACCAGAGTTGATGTCGTTGAAGTAAATCAAGCCTTTGTGAGGCTGTCCGCCCCAGGCGAACGGAAGGTTGGGCTGGAAGCCATTTGGATCTCCGGTGGCCAGATGCGCAACCTCGCGCCCCTGCCGATAGAGATCGCCGCGCAGTTCGCCGGACACATCGAGCACGCGTCCCCCGCCGTTGTAATACCCCATATATAAAAGATCATCCTCGACCCACATGTTATGCGAGCCGGCTTCGGGCACTGCGTAGGTAGCCACCTCGTGAGGCTGGTGGATGTCGGTGACGTCGACGACGTGGACGACGCCCTGCACGGGAATCCGATAAGGGATGGCGAGGTTGTATTCGGCGGGCAATACTTCGTCGCCGACGTAGACGTAGTTTTTATAGCGAAATGCGGTGTGTGCGCCGGCGTTCCAACCGTTGCCGTAGGGTTGGTAGTAATCGAAGCGGACCTGGCTCACAAACTGGGGATGCTCGGGGCTGCCTCCGTGGATGCCGCTGCCGACGTCGAGAATCACGAGACCGTCGCGCCAGTACGAAAGGTAAGCCAGACCGTCCTTGACATAGACGTCGTGCAGGAAACGCCCAGAAGAAATCACACCCAGGGGATATTCGGTCGTCCCGACGATTGGATTTTCCACCTGCCAACGCGCGACCTCTTTCGGAGCCTTGAGATTGGCGAAGTCAATGATGCGCAGCGATCCGGTCGAATCATCGGTGATGTAAGCGTAGTGGCTATTGAGAAAAGCGCTATGCACTCCGCCGGTCACGGTTTGGGTGTATTCGGAGGCCACTTTCGGATGAAGCGGATGAGAAGTGTCGAGGAAGACAATGCCGTTTTTGCGGTTCGAAGTTCCTTCCCGAGTGAGCACGCCTACCTTGCCATCTTCGGAGACGCTGGTGTCATTGATGAGACGAGCGTCGACGGTGACGGAATCGGAGAGCCTGGGGTGGGCGGGATCGGAGACATCGTAGACCCAAAGCTTGTCCCCGATGCTGGAAAGGTAAGCGGTATCGCCGAAGATCCATTGCTCGGCGTACGGCATGTGTTTGTCGGGAATGACGTGCGCAATAACTTCGAGTTCACGCTGCACATTGCGCGGCGAAACGACCACGGAGGCGACTGCCTGCTGGCCGCCGATTTCGGCGGCGACCAGATAGGTGCCGGGTCTTTCAGCGACGAAGGCGCCGTCGGGCCAGACGGCTGCGCCCGCGCCGCCTACGGACCAGTTGGGCGAGATCGACTCGGGTAGTACAGTTTTCGTCGAAGAAGGCTGCACAGTGAAGTGGACCACGTCGCCAGTACGTGCATGCGTGGTTGCGGGGGCGATCGAGAAACCTGCAAAGGTATTTGCGATGACCTCGAACTGCGCCTGTGAACTGACGTCGCCGGCGGCAGCACGAATGGTGGCACGCCCGGGCCGAAGACCGCGCACGACTCCTGCCGCATCGACGGTGGCGATGGTGGGGGAGTCGCTCGACCATGTGACCGGCACCTCGGGGCGCGGATTCCCATTAGCAGTGCGCGGAACAGCGGAAAGCTGGAAGTGTCCACCAGCGACAAGCGTGGCTCGCGAGGGCTCGATTGGGAGCTGCGCGACGCGCCTGGGTTGTACGAGGACGCGCGCATAGCCGATCTTGCTGCCGACCCTTGCGCCCACGCGCAGGAGGCCGGGCGCTTGCGGACGAACATGGCCACTGGAGTCCGCCGAGCCCAGATCCCAGGGAGCCGCAAACCACATGGTGACGGGAGCGGCGACGGGTTGACCCGAAGCGTCGAGTCCGACCGCTTTGAATTGAAGATCCTGCCCGATCTCGGCGGTGGTCTCGGCCGGTTCGACACGAACCGACATGACGTTCGCGGCAGGATTTTGGGCTTGCGCGTGGATGATACCCGCCAGCGCAATGACGTAACAGGCAAGGCCAGAAACGATCGGGCCCATCCTCATAGACGCTCTCCAAGGCTGCTGTCTGCTAAAGACTGAGGATGCTAGGTGAGCATTGCTCAACCTGTCAATTGGGCTGGCAGGCGGGAAGCGCCAGAATTGCGCCACCTGCGGCGTGATGGAGGCCATCCATGGAGCGCCGGGGACCTGCAGGCCGATTTTCTAAAGCTGGGAAAGCTTTGGGAGAAGTTGCATCCAGCGTCCGTCGGACCAGAAGGAGTCAAGACAGGGGCTTTCGGCTCCTCTGGTCAGTCGGCGGCGCCCACGCTCGGCATGAGGGTATCGGGGAGCAAGTTCAGGGGGAAGACCACGGTGATGGTCGTGCCCTCGGGGCCGGATTCGATTTCCATCTGGCCGTTGAAGTGGCGGACGCGCTCGCGCATGCCGGTGATGCCGACGCCGCCGCGTCCCGGTACCAGGCCGGCCGCCGTTTCCCGCGTGGAGAATCCCTTGCCATAGTCCCGGATGCCCAGGCGCACCTGCCCGCGCTCGCGATCGAGCCGGATGGTGGCGGTTTTGCTTTCGGAATGGCGGTGGATGTTGGTGAGCGACTCCTGCACGATGCGGAACAGGGTCAGTTCGAGGTCGCTGGACAGACGCCCGAACTCCTCAGAGATGAAGATATCGATTTCGAGGCCGCTGCGTTCGGCAAGTCCCCGCACATACCACTGGATAGCCTGGGGCAGGCCGCTCTCATCGAGCAGTGGCGGATGCAGCAGGTACGACGTCGTTCGAATCTCGCGGTTCAGCTGCTGCAGCAGGTCCTGGGTGTCGGTGAGCATCTGCGCGTGCGCAGGGTTCTCCTTCGCGAAACGCTCGAGCCCAGCGACGGTCATGCTGAGCGCGGCGACCAGTTGGCCCGCGCTGTCGTGCAGCTCGCGGGCGATGCGGCGGCGCTCTTCGTCCTGGCTGCGCAACAGCCGGGTCGACAGTTTGCGCAGTTGCTCGGACTGCTGGTGCACCTCTTCGTTGCGGTGCAGCAGTTCGCGGGTGCGGAACTGCACCTGGGTCTCGAGCGCGTCGGCCAGGGTGCGAAAGCGTTCTTCGCTCTCGCGCAGGATACGTTCGGAGTTTTTCGCGGTGGTGATATCACGGGCGATTTTGGAGGCGCCGATGATCTTGCCTTGCACATCGCGGATGGGTGAAATGCTGAGCGAGACCTCGAGCAGGCTGCCATCTTTTCGCCGGCGCACGGTCTCGAAATGATCGACGGGCTCGCCACGCGCGATCTGGCCGAGAATTTTGTACTCTTCGCCGCGGCGCTCTTCGGGGATCAGGAGAAAGATGTGCTGGCCGACGGCTTCGGCTTCGGTATGGCCGAACATACGCTGGGCGCCCTTGTTCCAACTGGTGATGATGCCGTCCAGATTCTTGCTGACGATGGCATCGTCAGAAGAGTCGACGATGGCAGCGAGCAGGTTCTTGCCGATGACCGCATTGGCACGGTCCGCGGCCTCTATTCTGGAGGATTCCAGCATCGCAAGGAGCTGGTAGGCCGAGGAAACGAAGCAGGCGAGGGAGCGCATCATGCGCTCATCTTCGGCGTCGAATTTGCGCTGCTCGTCGTGCGCTACCACCCAGATGGTGCCCATGGCTTTGCCTTGCACGTAGAAAGGAACCAGCAAGGCTTCGACGACCGGCGGTTGCACTGGCTGAAAGTAGTGGTAATGGCGCTCGACGCGGCAGAAGAGCAGCGAGGTGTTGCGGTCGAGGACGACGCCGCAGGGACTGAAGTTGCGGGGATTGCTTCCGCCAATATGCGGTTTCCATTGTCCGGCGATCGCCGGCCAGTCAAAACGCTGGCCGCCATCGTCGGTGCTGAGCAGGCTCAGGCCGGCTGAGCCGGCGCGGCAGACTTCCATGAGCGTCTCAGCGAACGTTTGCAAAATGGTTTGTGGAGAGTCCGCCAGCGCTCGAGCCAGAGTGTTGAGGGCGCGATTCTCGAGAGCGTAGTCGGGCGGTCGGGCAGGACGGCGCCGGAGTTCTTCGGTGCAGAGGACCGCTTCGACCGGGGCCGCGTCCGGGCGCGCAGAGTTTTCAACCAGGTTGGAACCCGTCGGTTCCATGTTTTCGTCTCCATTCACCGATGAGTCGCGCGATGTGGGGGTCGCGAGCGCCGCGATCCTGGGGATTAACTTCGAAGCCAGATCGTGCTTGGAGACGAAGTCAGCCGCTCCGGCTGCTCGTGCCTGTCTGCCGACAATCCTCGGGTCGTTCTGACTGACAATGATGACCTTCGATGCCGGAACTTCGCGACGCAGAATGGCCGTGGCCTGGACGCCATCCATCCCAGGCATCGAGATGTCCATCAGTATAAGGTCAGGGCGCAATTTTTTCGCTTTTTCGATGGCTTCCGGGCCGGTCCCGGCTTCGCCGCACACCGACCAGTCGCCTCGCGTGGCCAGCAGCGTACAAATGGTGCTTCGCACCAGGGGATGATCATCGGCCACGAGAATGCGCAAGCGAAATGACTCCTGAGCTAGGACGCCCGGTAGGGAAATGACAATTCCGGCAACCCAGGGGAGACTAAACGAGTTGGTTACCGGTTGATATACAGCGATTTCCCTAGAAGGATACTGTGGAGCGGGGGAAACGCGATCAGGCGACTTGTTTCTTGCCAACCACCTGGGGCTCGCCTTGGGCGATCTGGCGCATGCGATGCTGCGCTAGAAAGACGTAGTGCACGCCTGAAATCACAGTGAAGGCGAAGGTTGCCCAGAGAAACGCGGAGCGCGCCACGTACACCCACTCGATGTGGTAGACCTCGAATAACAACACAAAAAAGATCGCGGCCACCTGGGAAAAGGTATTGGCTTTGCCGAAGATGCTAGGGCGAAAGTCGCGCAGCCCGGCGATGGCATAGAGCACTGAGCTTGCCGCCACGATCGAGATATCGCGGCTGAAGACCATCACCGTGTACCGCCAGGGAATCATGTGCATGACGGAGAGCGACAGGAACATTGTGCTCAGCAGGAGCTTGTCGGCGATCGGGTCGAGATACTGCCCGAGCAAGGTCTGCTGGTGGAGGTGGCGGGCAAGAAAGCCATCCAGTCCGTCGCTCAATCCTGCGAGCACAAATAACACCAGGGCCGTCATGTAGTGCCGGTCGACGAGGTTATCGACGATGAACGGCAGAAAGACCATGCGGAGCAGCGTGAGCTGGTTGGGAGCGGTGAAAATCTGCCGGAGCTTCATGCCTGGCGCGACGCCTCCGAGGCAGCGGTCGATGCGGTTCCTGAAGCCGAGGGGTTGGCGGCGATCAATGTCACCGGATCGAGTCCGGTCTTCGAGGTGAAACGTTGAGACAGCGATGGGATTCCACCATCGGGCAGATCGAGTTCCATACGCTCGACCCGGTGCATGGGGAAGAAAACCACCCCCAAGGAGAACGGCTCTCCGTCTTTCACCATGGCGACCAGATCTTCGAAGGAGGCAAGTTCAATGCCGCGGAGGCTGACGCCTTCGGCGCGTAAGCTGAGAATTGCTCCCCAGAATTTTTCCCGGGGATTGGCCAGGGTAACGACCACCATGGTGCCCGGTTGGAAGGGCATCGCATTGTCCGGAGTCGACTGTGGCAGGCCAGAGTCGCGCATAACTTATTGTCGCTGTGGCGGTGGTCGAATGCAAGAAACGAGCGTCGTGCCTACGAATGAGTAATCATACCCATCGCAGTCCAGGCAAAGGGGAGGCGTACAAAATCGTCATGGCCAAACTTTCCCGGCCTGTCTTACCCAAGTTGTAAATTAACTAAAATGTTGGAATTGCTGCAGGTTTTTTAAGTCGATTTTCCTTTGGGGTGATGTAGCATCGGGTCAGAATCTCGTACGAACGAGGTGACCAGTGAATCGTTTCTTCTCGGAGTCCTATCCGGCATTTCAGCAGTTGGGACCGCTTGAGCAGCGCTTGCTCGAGCAGGTGTGGGCGCGCGGGAACGCGACCGTTCGCGAGCTCATGGAAGCGTCGGACATCGGGGTCGCATACACGACCGTGATGACGACGCTCGATCGCTTATACAAGAAACGGCTGCTCACACGCGTTGCAGAAGGCCGGGCCTTTCGGTATACGCCCCGCTTCACGCACGCCGAGTTGCAGCGTGCCGCGGCGGGCTACGCAATTCGCGAACTTCTGGGTACCAGCCAGTCCAACTCACTGCCGCTTTCCTATCTGGTGGAAGTAGTGAGCGAGCATGACGCACGGTTGCTCGATGAGTTGCAGACGCTGGTCGAACAAAAGCGACGGGAACTTCACACGACCTCCGGCAAGTAGGAGAGGCTATGTTCGGGTTGCGTTGTGTGGGCGTCTCACTCGCCTTCTTTCTCACACAATATTGCCTGCTTTCGGTGCTGGTCGGCCGCGCGTGGCCGTGGCTCGCACGGTTGGCGCGCACACGGCGGCCGCTCTCTCTCGCGAACTACCTGCTCGCCTTACGCTTGTTGCCGCTGGCTGTAGCCTTCGCTTCCACCATCATTTTTGTGATTCCCTCGTTCCTCTTGCTCGAGCCTCATACCAGCAAGGAAGAGGTTGGGCTGGACCCCACTGTTCTTAGCCTCTGTTGCCTGGCCCTGGTGGCGTTCGGTTTGCGCAGAGCGCTGCGCGCCCAGGCTCAGTCGACACGCGTGGTTGCGGAATGGCTGCGCGAGGCCACGCCTTTCGCCCACGAGAGCTTCGGCGAATATCCCGTCTTTGAGATTCGCCCGGCGCTGCCCGCACTGACGGTGGCGGGCGTCCGAGAGCCGCGCGTGCTGGTGTCGAGGGCGGCTGCCAGCCTGCTCGAAGCTCGCGAGATGCGCACCGCGTTGCAGCACGAAGTCGCGCATATCCGTCATCGCGATAATCTGAAGAAGCTCTTCTTCAACTTCACGGCGTTCCCCGGGATGAGCGGACTCGAATCGGCATGGAGCGATGCCGGCGAATTCGCGGCCGACGATGCCGCGGTCAAGACCGCGAGCGACGCGCTCGATCTGGCTTCGGCGCTGATCAAGCTTTCAAGACTCGGTCCGATCACGGACGCTCCGGAACTGGCCACCGCGCTCGTCGAAGGTCAGAACGCCATCTTGAACTCGCGGGTCGAGCGCCTGCTGGCCTGGCAACAGGACGCCGCTGTGCAAGCCCCGGAACGTTTGCCCTGGTTCGTAATAGGAGCCGGCATCGCGTTTACCATCGGCCTGATCGCTTCTTACAGCGCGGTGCTGGAGCGCATGCACGACGTCACGGAATGGCTCGTGCGCTAAGCTCAAATCGCTCAGCGCACGCGAGAACAATGGCCCGCCCGGTTCAACGTCCGGAGCGTGAAGCGAAAATAAAAATGCCCTGGCGTTCGCCAGGGCTTTCTAGTTGCTCCCAGCGAACTAGAACAGATTCCAGAGGAACTGGTTGTAGACATCGTGATGGTACTGGACCTCGGGAGCCTTCACGAACGTTCCCAGCAGCCGCGGGCAGCGGTCGGCCGAGGCCTGCTTGAGATCGGCATAGCGCGCCTTCACGTCCGCGCCCAGCAACTCGGTGGTCCACTTGGCCTTGCGGAAGTCTTCAAGCGCGGTGTAGATGTTATCGGGCAGATAGCGCTCGGCCTGGCGCAGGTTCTTGATCTTCGCGGTATCGCCTTCGAGGCCGGTGCGGAAGATCGAGTACATGACCAGGTAAGGATTCGCGTCCGGGCTCACGGAGCGCACTTCCACGCGCATGCTCTTCTCGTTGCCGATCGGGATGCGGATCATGGAGCCGCGGTCCGTGGGCGATGCCTTGATCTGGTTCGGTGCCTCGAAGTGCGGATCCAGCCGGCGATACGCATTCACGCTCGCGTTCAGCAGCAGGCAAATGTCGTTGCCATGGGTCAGGATGCGGTCCACGAACTCCCAGCCTAGCTTGCTGAGTTTTTCTTCGCCCTTCGGATCCCAGAACAGATTCTTGTTGTTCTTGCTGATCGAAACGTTGGTGTGCATGCCCGAGCCGTTCACGCCCACCACCGGCTTCGGCAGGAACGACGCGGTCAGCCCGACCTTGGTCGCAACCTGCCGGCAGATCAGCTTATAAAGCTGAATCTGATCCGCTGCGGCGACCACTTCTCCGTAGCTGTAATTGATTTCGAATTGCGAGGGCGCAACTTCCGGGTGATCTTTCTCGTTCTGGAAGCCCATCGAGCGCTGCACTTCCGCGGTGGTGTCGATAAACGAGCGCAGCAGATCGCCCGGCAGCGAGTGGTAGTAGCCGCCGGTGTTGACGTAGTCGAACTTGTGCGTCTCGTTAAAGCGCTTCTCGGCGTCCGGCCCCATAAAGAGAAAGCCTTCAATTTCGTTCGCGGCATTCAGCGTGTAACCGTTGTCTTTGAACTGCGCGGTGGCGAAGCCCTTCAGCACGCTGCGGATGTCCGCGGCATACGGCTTGCCGTCTTTGTCGATGACCTCGCCAAACACCAACACCTTGCCGGGGCCAAAGATGTCGGCCGGAGCCCAATAGAACGCTGTCCAGTCGATGCCCAACCGCAAGTCGCTTTCACGCTGCGCCGTAAACCCGCGAATCGAAGAGCCATCGAAGGTGAGGTTGTCGTAGCTCTTCAGCAAGAATTTCTTGTCGTAGTCGAGCATGTGCAGCCGGCCTTCCAGGTCGCTGAACAGCACGGTCACGGCTTTAATGCGCTTTTCATCTGTCAGATATTTCAGCCGTTCCTCCTGGATCTTGCCGGGCGAGGTCCGGTTCTTGCGCTGCTCTTTCGCTTTCAAATTCAACTCTTCTAATTCGTCGTACGAGAGCGCCAGGAAATTTCGCAGTTCAGTTGACATGCTTCTCCTTGAATAACGATGTAGTTCGTCCCTAATGGCGAGGGAAAACGGCTAGGTTGGAACGAATCAGGGTATCGTGCAGGGTCCGGCGGGGCCAATAAAAAGACCTTATTAGCTGTATCAAAGGTGTTTATGCAGATCTGCACAAAAGGCAGGGCAATCTCGCCTCCGGCCCTCTTTGGTGGCGGCGCGGCGAATCAGGCAACGGATTGACCGCTCGCGGTATCCTAAAGCAAGGCCGAGTAACGCCGGGCCGAGGGAGTGAGCATGGCCATCATGGATTACCTTCGCACGATGAAGACGCCGGAGCATCGCATGGCGTGGGTGGTGGCGGTGGCCGCCGATGCGATCCAGATCGGCGCGCTCCCCTTTTTCGCCGCAGGCGGAGTTTCTCCGGCCGATACGGTTCTCGACATTCTGACCGCGGCGCTCCTCATTCGTCTGCTCGGCTTTCACTGGGCATTCTTGCCGTCGCTCCTGGTCGAGCTCATGCCGGGCTTTGATCTGTTTCCGACCTGGACCGCTGCCGTGTTCTATGTCACGCGTCAGCAGATGCATCCGGGGGAGCCTGAAATCTTGCCGCCGGCGCCCTCGACGTCCGCCCATTAGTTCGACCGAGGAGATGCCCTCCCAATAAAGAGATCAAGTTCATCTCAATCGAAACTGGCTGAGGAAAAAAACATCGGCAAGATTCGATCCACGCGGGCATGTATCGAATCCAATTGCTTGCGCAAAATCTGTACAACTCAAGAACACATAATTAGGGATCACTGGCCCGGTTTGGCTTGGATCAAAAAATCGTTCACTCCTCCGGGTTTTTCCTACGACAGAACCGGGAAATCTCCTACTTCGGCAAAAGAAATTGTCAGAAATGCCTTGGTTTTTCATCAAAAAAATCAACCGCGAGGCAGCGCGCTGGTGCACAATAAAGATGTCACGCGAGTAACTGTCGCGTATCGGCCTGCCCACGTTAGGCTGGATCAAGTCGCTCGGAACTGAGGTGGCTGATGGCAACCAGGATCGTGGAACTCCGACGTAGCGCTCTCACGAAAAATAATCTGCTGGCCGCCGAACTGCGCATGCGCTTCCAGCGGGCCGGGGTGCTGGTCGTGAATCTCTTTTCCAATCCAGGTTCGGGCAAGAGCGATTTCCTGCAGCGGACTTTGCAGCAACTGCGTGATCAGCGGCGAAAAGTTGCTGCTCTCATCGGCGATGAAGGGGGCCACGGCGATGCCTTCTGGCTCGGCGGCTGCCGCGCTCCCGTACGCCAAATCGATACCCATGGCCATGGTCACTTGAAAGCGGAGATGGTGGCGAGCGAATTGCGTAGCCTGAATCTTCGCGAATTTGATTTCCTCTTCATCGAGAACGCTCGAACCCAGATTCGCCGCCACGATCTGGGGCGCCATGATCTCGGAGAGGATTTGCGTGTCGCTCTATGGTCGGTCACCGAGGGCGAAGACAAACCGGCGAAGAATGCGAAGATGTTCGCCACCGCCGATGTCGCCATCATCACCAAGATGGATCTAGCGGCCGGGTTGGACTTTGACGTCATGAAGGCGCGCCGCAACCTGCGTGCGGTCCGTCCGAAGATTGCGATCTTCGAGACTTCCGCCAAGACCGGCCAAGGGATGCAGGATTGGATCGAGTTCCTGCTCGCGAAACGGGTGGAGCGGCGTGGCATTCCGGCGTTTGCTCACACCAGCGTGCACTAAGAGCTGGGGAAATGCTCCGGCTTGGGCAGAGCATTGTTTTAGCGTTGGGATCAGCGTCGCGTGAGCCGGCAGGGCTCCAGCCGAAGGGCGCTGACAGGATGTTTCAGTACCTGCTCTGATAGCCTCGTGGTATCAGGCAGTCCACGGAGACAAGTTTTATGTGCCTCGCCATTCCCGGGCGCGTGGAAGCAATCTATGGCGATGGCCTGTCCCGCATGGGCAAGGTCAACTTCGGCGGCATCACCAAGGACGTCTGCCTCGCTTACCTGCCCGAGATCGTGGTTGGCGACTATGCGATCGTGCATGTCGGCTTCGCTATCTCAAAAATCGACGAAGCCTCCGCTCAGCAGACGCTCGCCACCTTCCGTGAGATGGGCGTGCTGGAGGAAGAGTTGAATGCCACCGGGACATCTGCCAATTCGTCCTCGCACGAGACGGCGAGTCCGGCCGAAACTGCCGAGAATCCGGGTATCAAAGAAAGAAGATAGAAAGACAAGGCAGCCATGAAGTACCTCGACGAGTTCCGCAACGGCGAAATCGCGCAAAGCATGGCGCGCGACCTCCGGCGCATCACCACCCGGCATTGGAAGATCATGGAAGTTTGCGGTGGCCAGACCCACTCCATCATCCGCAACGGCATCGATCAGCTTCTTCCACGCGAGATCGAAATGGTTCACGGCCCGGGCTGCCCGGTGTGCGTCACGCCGCTGGAAATCATTGATCAGGCGTTGGCGATTGCTTCGCGCCCCGGTGTCATCTTCTGCTCCTTCGGCGATATGCTGCGGGTTCCGGGCAGCGAAAAAGATCTGTTCCGCGTTCGCGGCGAAGGCGGCGACGTGCGCATCGTCTATTCGCCGCTTGATGCCGTCCAGATCGCCCGCCAGAATCCCGACAAAGAGGTTGTTTTCTTCGGCGTGGGCTTTGAAACAACAGCGCCCGCGAATGCCATGGCGGTCCACGTTGCCCGCGAGCAAGGCCTCAAGAATTTCTCCGCGCTGGTTTCGCACGTGCTCGTGCCGCCGGCGATCGCGGCCATCATGCAATCGCCGCGCAATTCGATCCAGGCATTCCTCGCGGCCGGCCACGTCTGCAGCGTGATGGGGTACCGCCAATATCCCGCGCTCACAGAACGCTTCCACATCCCGATCGTCGTCACCGGCTTCGAACCGCTCGACATCCTCGAAGGCATTCGCCGTGCGGTGCATCAACTCGAAAGCGGCGAGGCGCGTGTCGAAAACGCCTATGAGCGGATCGTAAGCTTCGAAGGCAACTTGCCCGCACAGAAACTGCTGGAGCAGGTCTTTGAAACTGTCGACCGGGCCTGGCGCGGTATCGGTGTGATTCCCGCCAGCGGCTGGCAACTGCGTCCCGAGTATCGTGACTTCGACGCGGAGCATCGCTTCCGCGTCAGCGACATCCACACGGTGGAGTCGCCGCTCTGCCACAGTGGGGAGGTGTTGCAGGGCGTGTTGAAACCGAATCAGTGCCCGGCCTTCGGCAAGGAATGCACGCCGCGGAAGCCGCTGGGCGCGACCATGGTTTCAAGTGAAGGCGCGTGCGCTGCCTACTACAACTACGGGAGATTCATCTCAGCCGACCAGCTCACTCATGCCTGAGCCACCGGATTTCTCCAACTGGTCGTGCCCGCTGCCTCTGCGCGACTATCCCACCATCGTGATGGGACACGGCGGGGGCGGCAAACTTTCCTCCGAACTCATTGAGCATCTTTTTCTGCCTGCATTTCGCAACGATGCGCTGGCAAATCTTGGCGACGCTTCGGTGGTTCCGGTCGAGGGTCAGCGTCTTGCCATCTCCACCGACTCTTTTGTCGTCCAGCCGTTGTTCTTTCCCGGAGGCAGCATTGGGGACCTCGCCGTGAATGGCACCGTGAATGATCTTGCCGTCTCCGGCGCCCGCCCGCTCTATCTCACCGTTGGCCTGATCCTCGAAGAAGGTTTTCCCATTGCCTCGCTGGCACGGATCGTGGACGACATGGCGAAGGCCGCTCGCGCTGCGGGTGTGCAGATCATTACCGGCGATACCAAGGTCGTCGAGAAAGGCCATGGCGATGGCTGTTACGTGAATACTGCCGGCGTCGGTTTGGTCACGCTCGCCAGTGAGATGGGTCCCGCGCTCGCCAAGCCCGGCGACGCGATCCTGGTGAGCGGCAGCATCGGGGATCACGGCATGGCGATCATGAGCGTCCGCGAAGGCCTCGAATTTGAAACCACGATTCGCAGCGACACCGCCGCGCTCAACGGGCTCATCGAGCAAATCCTGAGCGCGGGCGGCGGCTCCGTTCATGCCATGCGCGATCCCACTCGCGGCGGTGTGGCTTCGTCCTTGAATGAGATTGGGGCGGCATCCAAAGTCGGTATGGTGCTTGAGGAGCGCAAGCTTCCCGTGCGCCCCGAAGTGCGGTCGGCCTGCGAACTTCTCGGTCTTGATCCGGTTTACGTCGCGAATGAAGGCAAAGTTCTGGTGATCGTGGCCGAAGACCGCGCATCAGCCGTTCTCGACGCGATGCGATCCCATCCGCTGGGCGGCGAGTCGGTGAACATCGGACGCGTCACCGACCAGCATCCCGGCATTCTGGTGGCGAAAACTACCATCGGCGCGTCCCGGGTCATCCCCATGCAGATCGGCGAGCAACTCCCCCGCATCTGCTGAGCTCCTCGAGAATATTCTTCCGCTGTGCGCGGGCCGGATCCCCGCACTTATTGAAAGATCGTCACGTACGGCGATTGGCAGCCCACAAAGTTCTGCGCACCTTTATACGTGGCCATCACATACTGCGGATCGGGCGCGGGCGGCAGAGCCACGGTGAGTACCGCCTTCCCGCCGGAAAGATTTGCCGTGCCCAGCTCGATCTGCGAGTAAGCGCTGTCCCAGAATGTCACTTGTCCAGTCGGGAGCGTCGGCGCCGGAGTGGTTGACGCGACGGTGGCCGTAAAGCGGTAGAGCAGCTGTCCTTTGATATACACCGGAGCCGCCGTAATGCTGCATTGCGTCGCCGCCGGCTTGACGACCTGCTCAAGCAAGTTCGATGTGCTACCCAGATAGTTCGCATCGCCACCATACTCCGCCGTCAGCGCGTGCGTGCCAGCGTTGAGTGAGCGGGTCGAGAAGCCGATCACGCCGTTATGCAACGTCTTGGTAGCCAGGACGGAGCTTCCGTCTTGGAACGTGATCGCACCTGTAGGGGCTCCGGCTCCATGCGGCGTCATGGTTGCGGTGAACGTCACTGGCTGGCCATAAATCGAAGGAGAGAGCGACGATGCCAGCGCGGTCGAAGTCGCGATCGGAACCTGCAGCGATAGCGAAACCGTCCCGTCGTCATTCACCCCAGCCAAATCGATGCGTCCGTCTCCGTTGAAGTCTCCGGCCGCAAGCGCGCTCGCGCCTGCGTTGATGCCCGCCTGGAACGTGCCGTTGCCGTTGCCGAGGAAAACGGAATCGCCTACGGCGAGATCCAGTTTGCCGTCACCATTGAAGTCCGCCACCAGGCCTGCGCCTGGCGATCCACTGCGCACGCGGAACGTGCCGTCGCCCTTGCCCAGCAGCACCGATTTGCTGGAGACGATATCCAGAATGCCGTCGCGATTGAAGTCGCCTACGGAGACGCCAGTCTGCCCGTTCGTACTCGCGGGGGCATTTAGCTGTGTATAGGTGTCATCGCCATTATTCAGGAAGGCCGAAATGCCGGGGGAATTCGACATCGTCAAGTCGAGACGCCCATCACGATTGAAGTCCCCGGCGGCGAGCGGGCCGAGGAACTCTTGGGCGGGCGACCACCCTGCCACAAGATCGTTGGCAGGAAAGATTACGATCAACGTGCTGCCGAGGCCACTAATATAGGACAAGGCTACTCCTGCACTCCCTTGGCCTCCGAAGTCACCAGCCGCGACCCCCGCGATAGGAAAGAAACCCGTGCTGCTGGTTTTCGCCGGATCGATGGCAGCCGAAAACGGGTCTGGAAGGCGTAGCTGAATCGAAATACCTGCGATTACAAACGGGCCGGAGAAGGTTCCGTCTCCGTTGCCGTAATAGATGGAACACTGCCCTAAGACCGTCGATTCCGAAAGGCCAATCAAGTCGACGGCCCCATCTCCATTCAGGTCAGCGGCAAGTATGGTTGGTTCAGGAAAATCTCCGAGCCTGTCCGGCATGCAGAGCTCCGACTTCTGCGTAAATGTCCCATCTCCATTCGATAGCAAAATCGCAATCGACCCGGTCGCCTGAAATTGATAATTGCAACCCGGTGCGGGCGCCGTGCTCACCACTGCCAGATCCGATTTCCCATCTCCGTTGAAATCAGCCGCTGCTACGCCAATGGCTTGGGGCACGGAACTGATCGTCGTCGTGTTGAACGCGAGCGTCGAAGTCGGATTCGTCACTGTGAACAGGTCGCTATTCGAACTGCTCCCGCCGCCAGGCGCGGGATTCGTCACCCTCACCGTCGCCGAGCCTGTCGCCACCACGTAACTTGCGGGCACCGTCGCGGTCACCTGGATCGCGCTCACGAACTGTGTCGCAAGAGGAAGACCGTTCCAGTACGCTGTCGCTCCGGCGACGAATCCCGATCCGTTGATCGTCAAGCTGAATTGTGCGCTGCCCGCCGCGACTGCCGCAGGCACCAGAGGCTGATTGAGAAACGGAATCGGGTTGGACTGGGCGCGCAGAGACACACTGAAGGCAAGCACCAAAAGCAGACGGGAGCAGCGCATAAACATCTCCTGGACTTTCTCAAGGGCCGAGGGATCCGGGAAAGAGGAGCGAGGGTGCGGGAAAGCTCTTTGGATCGCTGCCAGAAATTAACCCGCGTCTTTGGGCCTGTCAAGTGATCGAAGTGAGCCTCACGCCATGCGAGCGTGCCTGCTTACTCAGGCTCTCACCTTACGCGCGCTCGCTCGCACTGAGAAGAAAGCCGTACCCTAAGAAGGCTTTGGGTTGCTGCGCGTCAACCCATACCTCGATTTGCGCCTGGAAATATGCGGGTTTTTGTAAAAGCCTAAGGTTGCAAAGTTTTTCGCGTTGACCACTCCTGCGTTCCTCTTGTAGAGTCCGCCCATAACTTCCCCAAAACATTTCATAGTCTTCTGGACTAGTCCGCTAAGTTGAGTGCTTTCGGCTTGGAGTGAACATGAAGAGCTGTTCGCTGTCAGTCGTTCGAGCGCTGTTGATCGTCCTCGTCGGCGCTGTCGCGGCTTCCGCGCAGAGCGTCAATCCGACCAGTCTGAATTTCAATAATCAGGTCATCAACACGACGAGCGCAGCGAAGCAAATCACGCTAAAGAATGGACAATCTTCGGCCATCACCATCACCAGCATTGCCTCGAACTCTTCCCAGTTCACTCAGACCAACAATTGTCCCGCAAGTCCCGCAACCCTGGGGCCGAACAAGAGCTGCGCGATCCTTGTCACCTTCAGTCCGTCATCTCTCGGCGCGCAATCCGGAGTCCTTACCATCACGAGTTCCGGCCGCAACGGTACGCTGAACGCGAATCTGAGCGGCACCGGGATTGCAGCCGTTACCGCCACGCCCACCTCGCTCACTTTCAGCAGCACGGTCGTTGGGAAAAAGAGTTCTTCTTCCAGCGTTACGGTTAAGAACAATCAAAGCTCGGCGCTGACCATTCTCTCCATTGCTTCAAGCGTTGCCGACTTCACCAGCACCACGGGCTGCCCCCTCACACCTTCTACTCTCGCTGCCGGAAGCACGTGCAAGCTAAACGTGACGTTTGCGCCCACCGCCGCCGGCGTTCGCTCGGGAAGCCTGACTATCAGTACCAACGCCAGCAACAGTCCCACGGTCGCGCTGACTGGAACCGGAGTATTGTCGGCGACCGTAAACCCCACCGCGCTCTCGTTCGGTAACCAAGCGATGGGAACCACCAGCGCGCCGCAATCCGTAAGCCTCACCAACAACCAGAGCACGTCCATCACGCTGCGCTCGATCACCAGCAGCGCCAGCGATTTCAAAGTTAATTCCGGATGCGGCTCCAGCCTGTCCGCCGGCTCCAGTTGCCAGGTAGCGGTCACGTTCTCGCCGCAGGCGAATGGCACGCGGACCGGCACCCTCACTTTCACGGATTCGGCCAATAACAGCCCGCAAACAGTGGCGCTTAGCGGAGCCGGCATCACGCCGACCCTGGTATCGATCACCGTCAGTCCTGGCTCGAGTTCGATTGCGTTGGGTACGACGCAACCGTTCTCAGCCATCGGAACCTACACCGATGGCAGCACGCAGAACCTGACCTCGTCGGTGAGTTGGTCGACTTCACCAGCCGGGGTGGCTGCGATTGGTGCCGGCGGTCTGGCGACCAGCCTCAGCGAGGGAGCAACCACGATCCTCGCGACCTTGGCCGGCGTCACGGGTACGGCATCGCTCTCCGTCGGGCCGCCCGCCCTTTCATTGATCACCGTCTCGCCCTCGGGCACAACCCTTGCCTCGGGCACAACCCAGCAGTTCGATGCCATCGGAACTTTCACGGACGGGAGCACGCAGGATGTGAGCGCATCGGTAAGCTGGAGTTCGTCGGCCCCAGGCACTGCCACGATCAGCGCGACGGGCCTCGCCTCCGGCGTGACTGCTGGCCAAGCGACGATTTCGGCCACCGAGAACTCCATCACCGGCTCGGCCGGGCTCACCGTCGGGCCGCCGTTGCTGGTCTCGATCGCCATTACCCCGGCGAATCCTTCCTTTGCGCTCGGCACCAGCCAGCAACTCAAGGCCATCGGCACCTACACCGATGGAAGTACGCTCGACATCACGAACACGGTCGCGTGGAGCACCGCCGACAGCACAGTCTCCGCCATCAATGCCCAGGGTGTCGCAGCCAGCGTCGCCATCGGAGCTACCACCGCCACCGCGACATCCGGGGCCATTTCGAATACAACGTCACTGAACGTCACGGCCGCCGTGCTTGCCTCGATCGTGGTAACGCCTGCGCTACCTGCAATCACGGTTGGGACGGTGCAACAGTTCACCGCCACCGGCATGTTCACCGATGGCAGCACACAAGACATCACGGCCACGGTTCAGTGGAATTCCGACACGCCCTCGACAGCCAGCATCAGCAATGATTCCGGCACGCAGGGTTCGGCCACCGCCGTCGGCAGTGGCACGGCCACCATTAGCGCAACCTTGAACTCGATCCAGGGGGCGACTACCTTGGTCGTCACTCCCGCCGCCCTGGTCTCGATCGCCGTCGCCCCCATTAATCCGTCAATCCCGCTCGGAACGAAGCAACCCTTCACCGCAATGGGCACCTTTGCCGACGGCAGTTCTCAAGACCTGACGGCGAGCGCAACCTGGAGTTCCGACACGCCTTCCGCCGCCACGGTGAACGCGGCCGGTCTCGCCACCAGCACCGGGCAGGGTACTGCGACCATCACGGCTACCGTGGGCTCGGTCTCCGGCTCCTCGGTTCTCACGGTCACGCCTGCCGCCCTTGTATCGATCGCCGTCAATCCGCAGACCGCAACCGCACCCGTCGGCACGACGCAAACTTTCACCGCGACCGGAACCTATACCGACGGCAGCACGCAAGATGTCACTCAATCCGGTCACTGGAGTTCCAGCAACGGCACTTCAGCCACCGTCAGTAACACGCCCGGATCGCAGGGCCTCGCCAGCGCCCTCGCCACAGGCGCGACCTCCATCTCGGTCACGCAGAACGGTGTGAGCGGAACGGCCAATCTCAACGTCAGTCCGGCGGCGCTAGTCTCGATCACGCTCGCGCCGCTGGCTCCCACCATCACCCTGGGAGCGTCGCAGCAATTCAGTGCCACCGGCACGTTCACCGACGGCACCACACAGGACGTCACCTCCGTCGTGCAGTGGACGTCAACGCCCGTCAGTGTAGCCGTCATCAACACCACGGGTCTGGCCACCAGTGCCTCGCCAGGCAACGCCACCATCACTGCGGCTTCAGGCAGCGTGACTCAATCCACAACGCTCACCGTAGGTGCGCCGGCTTGCCCGAATTTCTATCCCGTAGATCTCTTCCTAAATATGAACGGAATGCCGCTGGGAAGCTCGGTGACGACCACAAGCCTCGGAGCGGGTACGGAAATTTCTGCCAACTACGGCGGGTGGTACGCCGCTTCTCCTTCGCAAACCTTCGGCCCGAGCCAGGTCGCGATGCCGGCTGGAGTAACCGTCAACGGCGGCGCCACTCACAGCTGTACCTATGCCACTCAGAGCCTCGCCCATGCGGCGACCGGCAACTTCACCGTCTCCAGCATCAACATGGAAAACAAAACCCCAACCCAACTGGTGATCGGCGGGTGGATTATCAACACTCCACCCAATCAGGGGACGCACGGCTATCTCTTTGACCTGGCCCAGACCGTTGGAAACCATTCTTACGCCGCCACCATCCAGGTCGATAGCGGCACGAACCAGGTGCAGGCGTGCAGCACGTACGCGATTGAAATCGAATCCTCGGGCGGCAAGACCGTGCATTCACCCTGCAATACCGCCATCGTCCCCGGCGGTACGTATTTCGTGCAGATGCACGTCAACTACACGGCCGTCGGCAGCTGTAATTTTGGGACCGTCGTCGCCCCATGCGCAGAACTGAATGTCTACTCCACCAGCGGATCGACCTTCACGCAGGTCGGCAGCACCGTTGCCGTCGCCCTTGGCGGCACCGACAACACCGCGGGCATCTCGCTCGGCAACAACGAGCAGGGAACCTTTACCGGAACGATCTACTTCCAGAACTGGATGGTTGACTACACCCATTCGCAGTTCCCCAACCTGCCACACTAAAGAAAGATCCGGGCACAGGCGAGCGTTCCGTTACAATGCCCGCGTCCTCGGGAGGTCTTATGCGCAACCGCGTCTCTCGACCTTATCTCGTGTTCTCACTCTTTCTCTTCAGCGCGCTCCTTCGAGCCCAGTCTCCCGAGCTCTCGAAAGAGGTCAAGCAATATGTAAAGGTGGACGCGCCGAAAGTTGTCTTGACCCACGTGCGCGTCATCGATGGCACTGGTGCTCCCGCGGTCGAGGACCAAAACATCTTGCTCGAGAACGGCAAGATCACCTCGATCAGTAAAGGAGCGGATGTTGCCGCGGCCGCAGGCGTCGCGGTGTTGGATCTCCAAGGTGATTCCGTGATGCCCGGCATCGTCGGCATGCACAATCATCTCTTCTACATTTCCCGCCCCGACCTCACCGCAGGCTGGAAGTACGAACAACCCGTGCTCGTCCCGCAGATGACCTTCTCCGCGCCGCGCCTTTATCTGGCGAATGGCGTCACCACCATGCGCACTACCGGCAGTGTCGAAACCTATGCTGACCTCAATCTCAGGCACGACATCGACGCCGGTAAGCTGCCCGGCCCGCATCTCGACGTCACTGGGCCCTACCTCGAAGGCGCAACCAGCTACTTCCTGCAGATGCCGCATCTGCGCAACGCTGATGATGCGCGCGAAACCGTCAATTTCTGGGCGGACCGCGGCGTCACCTCATTCAAGGCCTACATGAACATCACGCGGGACGAATTGAAGGCCGCGATCGACGCCGCCCACAAGCGGGGCCTGAAAGTCACGGGGCACTTGTGTTCGGTCACCTACCTCGAAGCCGCCGAATTAGGCATCGACGATCTAGAGCACGGCTTCTTCGTCAACACGCAACTTGATCCCGGCAAAAAGCCTGACGCTTGCAGCGATGATGAAGGTGAATCCACGCTCGCGCAAATGACGCCCGGCAGCGTCGCTGCTAAAGATTTGATTGCTCTGCTCGTGAAGCATCACGTTGCCATCACCTCCACGCTTCCAGTGTTCGAAGGGTTGGGCCTACCGCCCGGAGAACAGACGCCTCTGCGCCAGGCGGTCCTCGACGCGATGTCCCCGCAGGCTCGGCAGGATTTCTTCGTGTTGCGCAACCGGCCTGCTTCGCTGCCCAAACGCAAGACCGACTGGGTGCAGCTTTACAAGAACGACCTCGGCCTGGAGCGCGAATTCGCCCAGGCTGGTGGCCTGTTGCTGGCCGGCCCTGATCCCACAGGAGAGGGCGACGTCCTGCCCGGATTTGGTGACCAGCGCGAGATTGAACTGCTCGTGCAGGCCGGCTTCTCGCCCGTGGAGGCGATCAAGGTCGCTACGCTGAATGGTGCAATCTATTTGGGCCGCGACCAGCAGATTGGGTCCATCGCCGCCGGTAAGAATGCCGACCTGATCGTGATCAAAGGCGACCCCTCGAAACAAATTTCCGACGTCGAGAACGTCGAGATTGTCTTTAAAGATGGCGTTGGCTACGACTCGGTAAAGCTTCTCGAATCGGTACGGGCAAAATACGGCGAATACTGACTAAGGATGCCCGCATCCCAAGCGAAAGGGTTGCCAGCAGGCAATCGATGTTTCTTAGGCCCACGGGCTGGAAGACTGCCTGCTGGATCCAGCTGTCTGGTTGGCCAGCAAGCGGCTCCATGCTCTGGTCGCCGGAAGGCTAAAGGGCACCCCTGTGGTTTGTCCCGCTAGCAGGGTGCTGACGCCCGAACTTAATACTCGTAAAACAGGTTTTGGATTTCGGGATTTGTGTGTGGCTTCAACAGGGCGAGCATCAGTAGAACCCTGGCCTTCTGGGGATTTAGTTCATCAGACGCCACGAAATTCATCTTGTCATCGTTGACTTCGACGTTGCGGCCAACTACCCCAGTGGTTACACGAGTGCTCCTGACCACGACAACGCCCTTCTTCGCCGCTCGAGCCGCAGCCTCGATCGTGGTTTTGTTCATATTGCCATTGCCCACTCCGGCGATCACGATACCCTTGGCGCCGTTGGCTACCGAAGCGTCGATGGCATCTTCAGGCATGTCTGTATATGCGTAAATGATGTCGACGCGGGGCAGTTGAGTCACATTCGCCACATCGAATTCGCTTGCCGTCGTGTGCTTCCATACTGGGGAATTGTAGTAGTCGTCTTTGCCGTAACTGGCGACGCCCACCAAGCCGCGCAGGGGCGACATGAAAGTCTGGACCGCGGTTGTACTGGTTTTTGTGAGGGAGTGGGCTCCATGAATCCAGTCATTCATGACCACGAGCACGCCGCGGCCTGCAGATTTCGGATCCGCCGCAACACCAATGGCGTTGTAAAGATTCAGTGGTCCATCGGCGCTCACGGCGGTTGAAGGGCGCATTGAGCCGACCAGAATCACCGGCTTGTCGCTCTTCACCACCAGGTTGAGGAAGTATGCGCTCTCTTCCATGGTGTCAGTGCCGTGCGTCACTACGACACCGTCGACATCACTCTGCGCCAACAAAGCATTAATGCGTTTAGCAAGGGACAGTAGGATTGCGAAGGTCATATCCTGCGAGCCCACATTGGAAATCTGTTCACCCTTGATATTGGCAAGAGCCTTGATGCCGGGCACTGCGGCCACCATCGTATCGATGCCCACCGCACCGGACGTATAAGCTGCTTGCGTTCCACTCGCCGCGCTTCCCGCGATCGTTCCGCCTGTAGCAAGGATCACAATGTTGGGAAGATTCTTTGTCTGAGCGTGGGATACGTGCGGCAGAACGCCGCTGATGATTACGAGCAGAAGGAAGACAACCTCAGCTTGGCGCTTCATGAGATCTCCTCGCCGGCGGACCTGTGTGTCGGAGTCTCAGCACTTGCGAACGTGCTCGCGCACAGACTCGGCTCGGCCATTTTTACCCAAGCAGAAACCTGGCATTTTGTGTGAGTCACGTGAACTGTCATTTCTTGCAGTGCAACAGGGGAGCGTCTTGAAACAGCGGACCTGAGAATTTTGACAGTGGAAGATCGCGGTCATCATGCTTACGGTCAGAGTGCGCTTTCAGTTGTCAGCGGAGGATCATTTATGCGAATTGAGCATGATTTGCTTGGGGAAAAGGCGATTCCTGATGACGTCTACTACGGCGTGCAAACTGCGCGGGCCCTGGAGAACTTTCATATTTCCGGTGTTCCGATTTCTCAATACCCTGACCTGATTCGCGCTCTGGCTATGGTGAAGTTGGCTGCTGCACGAGCGAACTACGAGAGCAAGCAATTTCCCGAAGAAGTGCTGCGCGGCATCGAGGGTGCCTGTCGCGAGATCATGGAAGGACACCTGCATGAGCAGTTCAAAGTTGACGTAATCCAGGGCGGCGCGGGCACTTCTACGAACATGGCTGCCAATGAAGTTATTGCGAACCGTGCTCTGGAATTCATGGGATTCGCCAAGGGTCAATATGAACACTGCGATCCGCACAACCACGTGAACCGTTCGCAGTCCACGAATGACGCGTACCCGACTTCGTTGCATGTGGCAATGTGCCTGCTGAACGGCAAGCTGATCGCAGAATTACGCAATCTCGTAATCGCGTTCCATCAAAAGGGCGAAGACTTCTCGGATGTGATCAAAATGGGGCGCACACAGCTTCAGGATGCCGTGCCGATGACTCTTGGACAGGAGTTCCATGCTTTTGCTGAGAGTCTCGACAACGAGATATTCGCTCTTGAACGAATCGAAACGGTGCTCCACGAGGTCAACATGGGCGGCACCGCGATCGGGACTGGGCTGAACGCTCCCCTTGGTTACGCCCAGCGATGCGCCGATCATCTGGCAAAGATCACCGGGAAACCCATCCGGTTGGCTGTGGATCTCATCGAGGCTACTCAGGATACACAGCCGTTCGTATTATTTTCTTCAGCCCTCAAGAGTCTCGCGATCAAGTTGTCAAAGATCTGCAATGATCTTCGCCTGCTCTCGTCTGGGCCCCGGGCTGGGCTGGCCGAGGTCAATCTTCCAGCCATGCAGCCTGGCTCCA
>Ga0335069_10003476_pt1 | contig 23767 bp, 21 predicted proteins | sample Lox_Sample_11_FD_206714 | JGI IMG/M metagenome (GOLD analysis project Ga0335069, IMG submission 206714) | Soil microbial communities from Loxahatchee National Wildlife Refuge, Florida, United States - Lox_Sample_1.1 | ecosystem: Environmental > Terrestrial > Soil > Wetlands | place: USA... | reverse complement strand
TGTAGAAGCCCGATGAAGCATCTGCATCTGCTCGCGATCGGCGAGTATGATCGCCGGATCCTGACGCGCATGGCGCCCGCGCTGGAAGGGCTGTTTCATGTTTCCTGCCAAGTGCTGCCGGAGCACCTGGACCCGCAGTTCGCCTTTCATTCCGAACGCGAGCAGCACCATTCCTCAGAAATCCTGTTGAAAATGCAAGGCTATGTGCGCTCGGACTCGTGGCGAGTGCTTGGGGTCACGATGGTCGATCTCTATATTCCGATCTTGACCTTCGTCTTTGGCGAAGCTCAGATGGGCGGTCCCTGCGGCGTCGTTTCAGGGCACCGGCTCGAGCAGGAGTTTTACGGATTGCCGGCGGATCCTTCCCTTTTTGAGCGACGGTTGCTTACCGAAGCAATACACGAACTGGGCCACACGCTCCAGCTTACGCATTGCGACGATTACCAATGCGCGATGGCGCCTTCCCACGGTGTGGAGTGGATGGACTTGAAGCTGAGCGAGCTCTGCCCCACGTGTGATGCGAAGGTTACGATGGTGGAATCGGAAAAACTCTAAGCGATGCGCAGGAAGATGGATTCCCGGGGCGGGTCGCTGACGAAGCGTCGGCAGGGTGCCTAACCTTCGGCTGATAGGCGGGTTGCGGTGACCTAGCGTATCCCCGTTGGGCGCATAAGTGCTTGCAAGCAGTCGGGCTTAACTTTAGTTTTCCTTCATGTAACTCGGCTATGCGCGTGCTATACGGAAGACTTCCCCAGAGGCGGTTGTACTGCTGTGAGGAGTGACCGCAAAGGCCGCGCGATGCTGTACAAATGTGCCAACGAAGCTTGTTCCGTCCCCTTCCGCCGTCTGCGGGAGGGGAAACTTTTCCAGGTAGAAACCGAGTACTTCGCCCAACCAAATGCAGCCGGAGCGCAACGACGCCGGCCCTGGCGAAGAGTCGAACATTATTGGCTGTGCGATGCCTGCTCAGCTTACATCACGCTCACATTTGACCGGGAGCGCGGCGTGGTCACGGTTCCGTTGCCCGATGGGATGGGGAAACGCATGATTACGTTGGTGGAGCCTTCGGGCAGAGAGGGCGGCATTGACCAGGCTCCGCCGATGGACGAAGTGCAGAAGACGCTGCGCGAGGTGGCGAAGTGAGCGCTCGGCTCGCAGCACGTTGCGCTGTCTGCCAGGGAAAGCGCATCCAGGGTACGGGCTGGTTCCAACTCGTGGAGAACCGTTGGACAGACCGACTGCGGATTATGCGGTTTCGAGAAGATCTGGCGAATGAGCCCGACGTCTACAACGTCTGCGGAGCAGGTCACTTGCGGGAGATGGTGGTGCACTGGATGACGGCGGGCCGACTGGATCATCCGTTTGCGCGATTGCCTTTCGGTCCGAGAAGCCTCTTCCGGCATCATCCCATCGGCGCCGCGCCGGCGAAGCCGCTGCCAGTTATTGATAGTTCAGAGTTCGTCGGAGAGCTTGCCGTTGATCGCGAAAGCCTGACTCGAATCCTGCGCCAGGACCCGATGGCACTGTCGGGGTTGTTAGAGGCAGTGGTGAACGCAGCGGAGGGCGAAGAGAGGCTCGTAAACTCCCCGATTTCTGGCGGCAACGAGTTTAAGATCGAAGAATCGATCCTGTTTTAGGAAGGGTCTTCGATCGTACGCGGGGCAGCACTAAGCTGCCTCTCGCCAGGCATGCCAGTCTTTCTTAACGGCTTTAAGCATGTCGTTCGAGGCTTTGAGCAGCCAATCCCCTTTTTGTTTCTTCAGGTGTTTCTGCACCGCTTTGATCGCCTTCGGCGTCCCGAGATGAATATTGCCCGTTTCATAGCCCATAGAGGAAAGCAGCCGACAGTCTTCGCGATTCGCCGGGAGCATGGTGAGTTCGATTCGGGAGCAATAAGGTGAGAGGCGTCGAACAATCCATTTTTTGCGAACGAAAAGATAGGGATCGACACACCGGACGGCGCGGGTGGCAATCTGCTCGTAGTAAGTTCCCGTCGAACGTCGAGAACCGTTCGCCCAAGTAACGGCCGAGGGAAGCAGGGCCTTGGCTTCTCGGGCCAGCTTTCCGCCTTCGAATTCGGCGAGCGCTACGAAGCGTTGGCGTCCCAGGCTGCCCAGACCGGCAACCCGACGCAGGACCCGATACTGCAATCCCGGACTGGGGAGGGCCTGCTCAAGCGCCTTGCCGGCACTTTGGGGGATTTCACGGCGTATCGGCTGCAACGAAGTGAGTTTCTTCCAGAAATGCTCAGGATCGCGCAGGGTGGTGACGGCAACCTGCCGCAGCCACGGATACTCTTCCTCGAGGACGAAGGGCTTGCCACGATCGGCCAGCGCCTCACTATAACCCGCGACAATCTCGTCGCAGATCTCGTGAGGTTTTACGTCGGCATGCCCGGCTTCCACCGCCAGCATGGCGCTGGTAGCGAGGCGAACCAGATCGATCGCGTATGGGAGCGGGAAGGCTTCGTCGAAGTCATTCACTCCCCAGACCAGACGTCCTTCGATGTCGCGCCAGGTTCCGAAATTCTCAACGTGAAGGTCGCCAACCGCGAGAAGATGCGGCGCTTCGTTGAGGCTGGAGCAGACCTCGGACCAGAGTTGCATCCACCGATAGAACGTAGCACGAAAAAAAGAGAACTGGTCGGCCGCCATGCGTTCATGTTTGAGATGAAGATCGGCCGCGACCACGCTGGTGTGAGCCGAGAGCCAGCGCTCATATTGCCTGGTGGCTTTGACAATGTTCATGAGGGCGAACAATAGAGCGCGGTTGCGGGAAAGTCAACGCAGGGAGATTTGCCGGACAGGCAGGCTGCGCCGGAGGCTACCGGGGCCTCCGGGCAGCGGCATGCGAGAGCTACTTGGAGAAGTAGGCTGCATTCTTTTCGATAAATTCTTTCTTGTCCTCCGGCACATCGTCGACGGCGAGAATGGAATCCGAGGTACACGCCGGGACGCAGGCGCCGCAGTCGATGCAGCCGTTCGGGTCTACATATAATTGCGTTGCTGCTTCAAATCCGGGTTCGTCCTTTTTCGGGTGGATACAGTCGGTCGGGCAGACCTCCACACAAAGCTCGTCTTTTATGCAAGCATCGGTGATCACGTACGCCATAACGCCTTTTCCCTCACTAGCAAGATTGAATGGAAACGATCCAATGCCAGAGTACCGACCAGGCCACGGAAACGCGGTGATTTGGATCACTTTGATGGGCGACCAATCAGTCACAAACAGACGTGACCGCGGTCACAGAATCGAACAATGGAAAAGCGATACAAGTACAGGCAATTGATGAAGACGCCATAACCCCAGAAGATTGCCCGGCCTTTTCTCCAAAGACCCCACAAGCCGCAACCCCGCGGCGGGCCGGGCACTTTTCGGAACACCCGAAAAATCAGTTCCTCCCCGATTGGGAATTTGCCTGCCTTGGCGACGGTTGTCCCAACAAGCCAGAATGTCCACTTGTAGCCGTCCTAGCTTAGGCTGCCCTTGATTCAATCCGCCTGTATCAATAGAGACACAGCGTCTTTGTGCAGGCACACTTCCCGCGGAGTCGGCAGCTGATAACCCTATTCTCATCAGAGGGATATCGACTGGTCTTCATCCTGCCCTTGTTCTCAGCGCAGGGCACGGAGGCCGCATTTGAACTGGGGAACGATCAGTGCGGGGGTGACGGGGTTGGTTGCGGTCCTTGGTTTAGTGGGTAGCGCAGCCGCGCAGGATACAAAGCCTCATCTCCACCAGCGTCTGGTGATTGTCAGCATCCCCGACCGCCAACTCGCAGCACTGGAAGAAGCCCGGGTACCACCTGCCCGCGATGCAGAGTCACGCGCGTTAGAGAAAAGGTTTTGAAGGAGGCCGTTATGCAACTCGCTATTACAGCACTCGCCGTTATTGGGGGACTCATGTTTTCAGTATCCGTCGCGCTGCTCGCGGAAGAGCTCATTTTCGGACAGGTATTCCGAGTGTTCTTCGCACGCAATGCAGTACCGGCGAAACAGGTTCAGAAGCGCTAGGCAGAAAGTCGACGCCTGCGAAGGAGGCACGTCATGTTGTTTCTCCGGTACTTGCTGATGGCCGGCGGCGTGGGGATGATTCTCGCTGCGGCCGCGATTCTCACCTATGACCTTGCCAAAGAGCTGCAATACCGCAACTTGGTTGACGATCCCGGCGTGCCGCCGGCTGCCCGGCCGATAGTGCGGTGGCGGACAACGCTGGTGTTTGGGCTGCTCGCCTGGGCGCCGATCCTGATTGCGCTGAGCATAGTGGTTGTGCCCAGCGGCATGGCCGGCGTCCGCATAAGCCAGACGAGCGGCACCGTGCCTGGCACGCTTTACCCTGGCGTACACTTCGTGGCTCCGCTGATCGAGAGCGTGGTCTTGTTCGACACGCGGGAGCAGCTGTTTACGACTGGATCGATCGAAGACGGCAAGGCGGGGATCACATCCAAAGGACAGGCGCTCGGTGTCCAATCCAAAGAAGGGCTATCTCTGGGACTCGCCATTACCGTGCGTTACCGCGTCGACCCGAAGCACCTGGACTATATTCAAGCTAATCTGCCGCAGCCGCTGGAGAAAGAAATTGTTCCGCCGGTAGTTTCGAGCGCCTGGCGCGAACTGGTGCCCAACTACACAGTCCGTGAGGTCTTTGCCAGCAAGCGCGAGGAGGTGCGGAAGCGCGCATCCGATGTGATCGCGCAGAAGCTGGCCGCGGACGGAATCGTGGTAAAGGAGGTAATGCTGCGCGATATCCAGCTACCGCCTGAGTATGCCAAGGGATTGGAAGAGTTGCTGCTGAAGGAGCAGGAAAACGATCGCATGGGAGTGGAGACCGAACTCCAACAGAAGCAAGTAAAGATTGCGGAGCTGCAAGCTGAGGCGACGAAGGCTCAACAGGTGAAGGCGGCGGAGGGCGAAGCGCAAGTGCGCGTCTTACAGGCAAAAGGTGAAGCGGACGCGATGCAATACACACTTCCGCTGAAGCAGAAGCAGATTGAGCAGTCGAAGCTTGAGGCGGAGGCGCGGAAGGAATCGACGATCAAGAATGCCGAAGCCGCCGCCCAGGCGAAGATCATCGACAGCGAAGCCGAGATGAAGCGGCGCAAGCTGCTTGCCGATGCCGAGGCCGACCGCATTCGGGTGACGGCGGCGGCGGACGCAGAGCGAATGCAAAGCGAGGGAGCAATCCTGAAGCAGAATCCGCTGCTCATCAACAAGATCGTGGCCGAGCGACTTTCGGACAAGCTGCAAATCATGATGGTCCCGTCGGATGGCAAATTCTTCTTCGCAAATGATGTGTTGCGCAGTATGAACATGGCGAATCACTCGAGCCAGGCGGAGCCCGAAGACCCGCAGGACAAGTGATGGGCCGGATGAGAACTCTTACGAGAAGGCATGTCTGAGAGGCCATCCCGGCTGGTAAGCAGATCGAAGAGGCCGGGATGGAAAACCTGGGAGCACAGCGAGCCGTGCTCCGGTACCTTGGCGATGAACAGTCATTGGGGGAATGCGATTTATACTCAGGGAATCCACGACATGCCTGCTTTCGCGCCAGTCCTGCGGTGGCACGTCTTCATCCTGGTTTTCATCATGATTTTGGGTTGGACCGTAGTCGGCTTTGCGGCGGACTGGGTGCAGCCGGAGCAACAACTAGCACGCGGGATCGTCGCTGTCACCGGTCCCGGAGCAGTAACCTTCGATCTGCAGAACATGTCTTCCCTGTCAAAGAAAGACGTGGATGAGGTCACGCATGGCATTCGGCAGCAACTCGAGGCGGCGGGAGTTCGCTTGGTGGGAGCAGACCAATCGGCGGCAACGGTGAATGTGAAGCTGTCTGAGAATCTTCAGAGTTACGTCTGGGTTAGCGAGATCCATCAGGGCACGAACGAGCCGGTTGTCGTGATCGTCTCGGTTGCGCGTAGCGAGACACCGGGATCCTTGCACGAGTCCGCGCCGCTGAGCATTCATAAGACGCCATTGTGGGCACAGGAAGATCGCATCCTGGACGTTGCGGTATTCGAGGAGATGTCGGGACAGTCTCACCTCGCAGTGCTTTCGTCGGAGCAGGTTGCGCTGTTCCGCTTTCAGGAAGGCCGGTGGCAACTTGACCAGGCCATGCCGATCGCGCACAGCCGGCCCTGGCCAAGAGACGAACGCGGGCGAATAATCCTGCGTGCCGACCACCTTTTTGACGTGTATTTGCCAGGCGTGTTTTGTCAGACTTCGAAGACCGCCCCCATCGTGCTGACGTGTCATGAAAGTGACGACCCCTGGCCGCTGAGCGCTGATCCCGGCCTCAATGCATTCTTTGCTCCAACCCGAAATTTCTTTACTGGCGTCTTGACGCCGGGGGTTGGCAAGCAGAATTCGACCGCGAAGTTCTATTCAGCGGCGCCGATTTCGCGGTCCAATTACACGCTCTGGCTGTTTTCCGCGGTCGACGGATCACAGCGTTTGCTGGACGGCATCACTGAACAGACGGCGCGCTGGGACTGGGGAAGCGACCTCGCATCGATCAATTCACCGTGTGGCCTTGGCGAACAAATTCTTGCAAGCGGAAGAGATGGCGGATCGAACGATTCGATTCGCGCTTACGAGTTTGCCGACCGCGATCCCACAGCCGTAAGTGCCCCCGTCGAGTTTTCCGGGACGATCACGGCGCTTTGGACCGAGGCCAAGGGGAAGTCAGCAGTCGCAGTCACGCACAATGGGCAGACAGGAAGTTATGAGGCGTTTCGCCTTACGATCAGTTGCTCTCAGTAGCGCGATTCTGGTGGGCGCGGCGCTGGCAGGCACGCGGCCTCAGTATGGCGGAAACCTGCGCGTGGAAACACACATTGTCCCCACTTCGCTGGATCCAGCGGATAGCACTCAGCCGGAGTCGGTGGCCCGCGCTAACATGACGGCCTTATTGTTTGACACCTTGATTGTGCTGGATGCCCAAGGACGGTCGCGGCCTTCCCTGGCTTCTTCGTGGCAGGTGGAACCAGGGAATCAGAGATGGACATTCAATCTACGGCCGGGCGCCAAGTTTCACGATGGCTCGGCGGTCACGCCGGATGCAGTCGCAGCATCGCTACGGGTAGCAAATCCAACCTGGTCGGTGCTGGCTTCATCCGGGGCAGTCGTGATCGAGCGCGATTCGCCCTCCCCGGAACTACCCTACGAGTTAGCGCGCAGCCGTAACTCGATCGTGAAAAGAGACGGCGTCAAGATTTTCGGAACCGGCCCCTTTCGCGTGCAGTCGTTTACTCCAGGGCGACACCTGACGCTGGTTGCGAACGAGGATAGTTGGGCGGGGCGGCCCTACGTAGATAGCGTCGATATCGATTTTGGCAGGTCCGGCCGAGATCAACTCATCGCTCTCGATGCAGGGCGTATCGACGTAGCGGAGGTCACTCCCGATCAAACGTCGCGAGCGGCTTCGATGAATCGCCCGACTCTGTCTTCCGCGCCGATCGAGCTCTTTGAGCTTTCGTTTCTGCGCGACCCGACATCGACCGACGACAAAACTTTGCGTTTGGCGCTTGCCTTGAGCATCGACCGGGCCTCGATCCGGCGAGTTATTTTGCAGTCGTCCGGCGAATCGACTGCGGCTCTGCTGCCGAACTGGATCTCGGGATACGCCTTCGTCTTCCCGTCCGGCCAGAACCTCGCTCTCGCCCGGCAAAAGCGAGCGGAAGCCAAGACGGCACGAACGCTGTCGCTGGCATTTGATTCTTCGGATCCGTTCGTCGAACTGGTAGCGGAGCGAGTCATCCTGAATGCGAAGGACGCCGGGATCACGATGCAGACAACCACGTCGGCGACTCCGGATTTGCGGCTCATCCACATTCCGCTCGACACGGTGACGGCTCGTGTCGCCCTCACAGAATTGACATCGCAAGCCGGATTGCCCAATCCCAGGCTGGCGAATGTTTCTGCCGATGCCCTCTATCAGGCGGAGAGTGCAGCACTGCAGACACAACGAATGATTCCGCTCTTTTACGTTCCTGCCAGGTACGCGTTGGCTCCTCAGGTGCGAGACGCGAAACTCAGCATCACAGGTTCGCCGCGTCTCGCCGACGTATGGATCGGGGCGCCGGCGAGGTGAACTTCCGGCGCAAACTGCTCGCGGTATTTGCGTTGACGGTATTTGTGTCGGTTGCCGCGGTGGCATGGATTATTGCGGGCGTGACACGTCGAGCGTTCGAGAAGCAGGATGAAGCACGAACGGCGGCGCTGGTAGCGCAATTTCAACGTGGCTATTCGCAACGGGCGGAAGGTATTGTACGAGCCGTCGAAATCGTGGCGGCGGGCGAGTCAGCCACCCGAATTGCGCTTGCAATGAGCCGTGGGCCCGCGGATAGCGGGGCATACGTAAATGAGGCGACTCCGATTGCCGAGGCGCATCGTCTTGATTTTCTCGAATTTGTGGATGCAGACGGCCACATTCTCTCCTCCGCGCAGTCGCCGGCGAAATTCGGCTATGCCGAAACTTTGATCAAAGACATTGCCTCGGTCGACGGTAAGGCCCCGTTTCTAAAGCTGGAAGACTTATCCGGCGGGACCGTCCTGGGGCTATTCGCAGGGCGCTCGACGAAGGCGGGGGATCAGGCGCTGTACGTAATCGGGGGCGAACGGCTCGATGGGAGTTTTCTTTCTTCGATCGAACTGCCCACTGGGATGCACGCAGCGCTATATCAAGCTACGTCGCCAAGCTTTTCCGCGCAATTATTGACTAGTCCGGGACCAAACTGGAGGTCTTTGGATCGGATCGCGCCGCTGATCAGCGAGGCAGAGCATGCGGGCGAGGACAGGTCGAGGCTCATTCATTGGTCCGACGATCCGGTAGACGATGAAACGATCAGTGCGATTCCCCTGAAAGGGCAGGACGGTAAGACGCTGGCCATTCTGCTGGTGAGCAGTTCGCGCAGGCCTTATGTGGAACTCAAGCGCCACATTGAATCTTCGGCGCTTTTTGTAGGGGGCGTAGGCATCTTATTGGCGACACTGCTGAGCAGTTGGACGGCGGCGCGGGTAACCCGACCGATCGAAGAACTTGCGGCTGCAGCACGCGACGTGGCAACGGGGAACCTCACGACTCGTGTGGAAGTGCAGTCGAAGGATGAGATTGGCGATCTGGCGGACGCGTTCAATCGCATGACCACTGAACTTCTGGAACAAAAGGACCGGCTGGTGCAGACGGAGCGAGTCGCGGCGTGGCGGGAACTGGCGCGACGCCTGGCCCACGAGTTGAAGAACCCACTCTTCCCTCTTCAGCTCACGGTTGAAAACCTGGTCCGGGCCCGCGAGCAAAACGCGCAGATGTTCGAGGAAATGTTTGCGGAGAGTGCCGAGACCCTACTCGCGGAAATTGCGAATCTGAAGGCAATCATTGGCCGATTTGGTGAGTTTTCGAAGATGCCGCAACCGATGTTTCAGCTTGTTGACCTGAACGATTTGATACGAGGTGTCCATCGATTATTTCAGGCGCAGTGGCGAGAAGGTGGACCCACCGCCATACGGTGTGATCTTGCTTTGGATCCGCTCCTGCCCCAGATCGGCGGAGATTCACACCTTCTGCACCGGGCGCTCTCGAATCTTGTTTTGAATGCAATGGATGCTATGCCATCGGGCGGCACCCTCACGCTGCGGACACGTTGTGCCGCCGGCGGGGTGATTATAGACATCGCGGATACCGGGGTTGGACTGAGCCCGGAGGAGCGAGACCGGATTTTCACACCTTATTACACGAGCAAGCAACACGGGACGGGACTGGGTTTGGCGATCGTGCAGTCGGTGATCAGCGATCATCTTGGCAAGATCAGCGTGCGTAGCGATGGTGGGCGAGGCACCACATTTGTAATTGAGCTTCCCTTGAATCTCGATAAACTCACAACTGTCTCGCCGCGACTCGACGGTTCGACGGGGCACGAGCAAAGCACCTGATGGCGATCGAGAAAGCAAATTTGCTGATTGTTGACGACGAAGCGAACACATTGGCCTCGCTCTCTCGCGCGTTTCGTCTGGCGGGACACGAGGCCACGGTTTGCGACAATGCCGTCAAGGCGCTTGAATTGGCGCGGTCGCAGAGCTTTGACTTGATCTTTTCCGACGTGGTCATGCCTGGAAAAGACGGGCTTGCACTTCTCGAGGATTTGCGGGCACAAGGGATTACGACGCCGGTTGTCATGATGTCTGGTCAGGCACACATTGAAATGGCGGTGCGGGCGACGCGGCTGGGCGCAATCGACTTTCTCGAGAAGCCGATTTCAACCGACAAACTTCTGGTCACGGTCGAAAATACGATGCGCCTGCAGCGGCTGGAATCGGAGAATCGGCAGTTGCGCCAGCGCCTGGGCAAGCACGAGATTGTCTGGCAGGGCGAGGCCATGCGGAAGATCATGGCGCAAATCGAGCGGGTGGCCGCGAGCGAGACGCGAGTCTGCATCCTCGGGGAAACCGGCACGGGCAAGGAATTGGTGGCACGCACCTTGCACGACCGCAGTACACGGACTTCAGCCCCCTTCATTACATTGAATTGCGCGGCGGTCCCGGCAGAGTTGATCGAGTCGGAACTGTTCGGGCACGAGAAGGGCTCGTTCACAGGAGCTGCGGGGCGCCACCTGGGCAAGTTTGAGCAAGCCGAGCACGGCACGATCTTCCTCGACGAGATTGGCGATATGCCCTTGCAAATGCAAGCCAAGCTATTACGAGTCCTGGAAGAGAACGAAGTGGAGCGGGTCGGCGGGGAGAAGCCGGTCCGGGTCGACGTGCGCGTGCTGGTCGCTACGCACCGCGACCTGTCTGCTCAGGTTCGCGACGGGAAGTTCCGGCAGGATCTATTCCACAGAATCTACGTTTTTCCACTCACGCTTCCGTCACTACGGGAACGCCGGGAAGACATTCCAGCACTCATCGAACATTTTGCCGCGCAAGTTTCCGCCCAAAACAATTGGAGGCCGGTTCCCTTCACTCCCGAAGCCGTAGCCACGTTGCAGGCCCAATCCTGGCCGGGCAATGTGCGGGAGTTGCGAAACATGGTGGAGCGGCTCATGCTGCTGGCGACCGAAGGAGTGGTCGATCTGGAAACCGTGAGATTGGCGCTTCCGGCAACGGGTTCCGGCGCTGTCATCGCAGGCGGCAGTGGCTCTCTTGCAGATCGGGTGCAAGGCTTCGAACGCGAAGTGATTCTGAGCGAATTGAGGAGGAGCCAGTACAACGTGGCAGCCGCCGCTCGGGCGCTCGACATGGAACGCAGTCACCTCTACAAGAAGGCCGAGCAGTTAGGCATCGATTTGCGCGCAGTGCGCAAGGAGCAGGACACGAACTGATCTGAAGCGTGTGCGAAAGCCGAGGCACTCAGGCCGTCGCCGGGTCGAGTGAGCGAATGTCTTAAGCCCCTGGGCGCTCTAATCCGCGGCGGCAACCTCAGACATACCAAGACCCGCTTTCAGGTCGGAAGCGAGGAGACGATGAAATAACTGTTCTCCCGCTTCCCGGCGAACAGAGAGTCGACCTGCTCCATAGGCGCGCGATTTCAAGCCGCGCTGAACGTCTTCGCAAATGCCTAAATCTTCATCCTGCACCCGGTCTCCCACTGCGATGCTCTGCTCGTTGTAGGGACGGGCGGCTTCGCTGACGTCGCTGAAATAGAAATCGAAGACGACTCGGCAATGATCCACGTCGAGGGGGATGACGAGGTTCGTGTCCATGTAGCCGGCGTAGCAGTTGATCATGAAATTGGGGTATTGCCAGAAGTACCAAGCGCGATCGCCTTTGCGAGTCGCCCCGGTGGCTGCGTCTTCATCGGAAGCCACCATGGGACTCGATTGCAGGCAAAACCGGTCTTCATTTTCGATGGTGTACTGCTTGTAATCGAGCACGCTGCTCAGGCCTTTGTGCAAATGAGGAACGTGATAACCACCGTCGAGATAGTTGTCGACGAACACTTTCCAGTTGCACGCGATGTCGTAGGTCTTGGAGGCGAAGTAGTGCAGGTCGGAGAGCCCGAGCGGAGCACAGCGCTTCACCAGTCCACCCAGGAAGTGGGAAAGGCTCTCGGCCTCGGGATCGAGGTTTACGAAGACGAAGGCTTCCCAGGTTGCGACCTTCACCGGTACCAGGCCGTTCTGCTGGCGCTCGAAATTCCTGACACCATCGAACTCGGGCATGCCCTTCAAGGATCCATCGAGGCCATAGTTCCAGCCGTGATACGGGCAATGCAGCAGCGACGCGTGTCCACAGGGCTGAGTGACAACCTTGGCGGCGTGATGACGGCAAACGTTGTAGAAGGCGCGCAACTGGCCATCCTGGCCACGCACCGCAACGATCGGTTCGCCGGCGACCGTGGCGGTGACGAATTGACCGGGTTTGGCGACCTGTTCAGCGCGGCCAAGCACTTGCCAGGTTTTGCTGAATACGGTTTGGCGCTCCAGTTCCGCCATCCGGGAATCAACGTACCAAGGTCCGGGAATGGTCAGCGCTTCCGACAAGGGCGCCTGATCATCGTAGCTCGCAACAATCGCTTCCAGTGTTTGTGGTCGCATGGTGTCCTCTGGGGCCGATCGTTATACTCCGATGGCTCGCTGCATTAAATCGAGATATTGCTGAATTCTGGCTTCTTTCTTCTCAGCGATCGCGCCCTGCTTGCGGAAGAGTCCCGGATCGAGTTCCTCGGTCAGCAACGCATCCTGAAAACGATCCATGGTCCACTCCAGGATGGAGACGATCATCTCGCGATCAAGGTCCCGGCGAAGATCACCACGCTGGATACCGTAGTCGACGAAGGCATTCCAGCCGTAAGGATCATCGGCAGCAAGAAAGCGATTGATCTCACGGCGCAGGGCCAGGTCGGTTCCATAATTGCCGATCAGATAGATCCGATAGGGGATCCAATTGTCATGCAGCATACGTTCGGTGCGCGCCAGCCAATAGCGAAGCGTCTCGAAGAAGCCGTGGCTGAGCACCTCGGCAGGCGCGTCCATATAGACTGGGAAAGACCGCACGGCCTTCTTGTAGACCTCAAAGAACAGTCCGTCTTTACTTTTGAAATGCTGAAAGATAGATCCCTTGGCGATACCTAGCTCAGTGGCAATGTCGCCCACGCGAGCGGAATGGAAACCGCGCTCGGCGAAATGGGCCATGGCAGCATCCACGATGCGAGCCCGCTTGGCCTCCGAGCGGGGCCGCGCGAGCCCCTGGGTTCTGTAGCGTGGCGGCACGGCAACCGGATTCCCGAAAGTCCCCATCATCGGCCCGACTCCATATTGACCTTAAGTCAGGGAACGATACCGAAAATGCATCTAAATTTCAATTCCATTTTTTGCGGCTTTTGCGGTATTGTTAGCCACTTTATCGACTTTTGTTTGACCAAAAGTCATTAATCCAGTGGGCGCTTCCTCTTCCAGAATTTACGACGCGATTGTGGTCGGCGCAGGCCACAACGGATTGACAGCCGCGGCCTACCTCGCGCGCGCCGGGATGAGTGTTCTGGTTTTAGAGCGGCGCGGCATTGTCGGCGGTTGCTGCGTCACGGAAGAGATCGCTCCCGGTTGTCGCGCTTCCACGACTTCGTATATTGCCAGCATGTTGCGGCCCGAGGTGATCAGCGACCTCCGTCTCGCCGATTACGGATTACGCATGATTCCTTGCGATCCGGCGATTCAGGTCGCTTTCCCTGACGGCCGAGTGGTTCCCTGGTGGGCCGATCGCGACCAGGCCGTAACGGAGTTCTCGCAGTATTCTCCGAAAGACGCGGCAACCTTTGCGCGAGTCGATGACCAACTCAAGAAGCTTGCGCGCTATTTGCAGCCGTTTTTCCTGGAGCCTCCGCCAGAAGCGGACACCGCATCGCTAGCAGGATGGAATGACTTATTTCGCGTCGGCAAGCGCTTTCGCGGGATTTCGAGCAGCGAAATTGCGCAACTCGTATCGTTCCTGACGGGAAGTCTTGGGGAATTTCTCGACAAGAACTACGAGAGCGAGATCATCAAGACGATGATCCTTGCCAACAATGTATACGGGAAACACGGTGGGCCCTACCAACCTGGAACCGCCATCGGCTTGCTCTTTCACCTGCTGAGCGGTGGCGACCACGAACTGCAGGGTTTCTACGGGCACGTGATGGGTGGCATGGGATCTATAACCCAGGCGCTCGCGGCAGCAGGAAAGAAGCTGGGCGTCGAAATCCGCACGAACGCGGATGTCGCCCGGATTCTCACGCGCAACGAGCGAGCTATTGGCGTGGCCCTGCAGGACGGCACAGAAATTCGCGCGCGGACCGTGCTTTCAAATGCCGACCCTAAACGAACCTTCCTCGGCATGGTAGCCGAGCACGACCTTCCGGCAGATTTTGTGCGCGCGGTGCGCGGCATCAAAATGGCAGGCCCCTGCGCCAAGGTGAACCTGGCACTTTCGGAAGAGCCTCAATTTACGGGCACTCCTGCTGCGCATACTGCGTTTCAGCGGACGTTTTACACGCTGGTGCCCTCCCTCGAATTCGCAGAGCGCTGTTACGACATTGCAAAGTTCGGCGAGATTCCCGAAGAACTTTGGGTGGATTGCGTGATTGCGTCGAATGCGGACGATTCGCTCGCACCCCCGGGCACACACATCATGACTTGTTTTGTGCAGTACGTGCCTTACAAATTACGACACGGCACATGGGACGAGCACCGAGAGAAACTAGGCGATCGTGTTATCCGCAAGATTGCGGAATATGCGCCCAATGTTTCCAACTCGGTGATCGCGCGCCAGGTATTGACGCCGCTGGACCTTGAGCGCACTTACGGTCTCACTGAAGGCAATATTTTTCATGGCGATTTGACCCTCGAACAGCTTTTCTTCATGCGGCCGGTACCCGGCTGGTCGCAATACCGGACGCCGATTGCCGGGCTCTACCTCTGCGGTGCGGGAGCTCATCCGGGTGGTGGCGTGACGGGCGCGCCGGGTCACAATGCGGCGCAGGCGGTCTTGCGCGATAGGAAAAAAGGCCGCCTGAAGGACGACGCGGCATGAGCCACGGATCGCACAGTACGCAGCGGACATTTGATCAGATCATCGTGGGCGCCGGTGTGATGGGAGCTTCGATTGCGTTCCACCTTGGGCAGCGCAAAGCAGGCCGCATTCTGGTTCTGGACAAGGCGCACGCCGGAAGTGGTGGCAGCGGCCGATCTTCCGCCCTGGTGCGTATGCACTACAGCTTTCCTCCTGAGGTTCAACTCGCCCTGATCAGCCTGCGCATGTTCGAAAACTGGCACGAACTGGTGGGCGAGCCGGAGCTATTCAAGAAGACCGGGTTCGTTCGCGTCGTTCATCCGAACGAATCGGAGCGCCTCCGTCGCAACGTTGAAATGCAGCAAGGGCTGGGCGTAAATGTGAGGATCATCGGTCGCAGCGAACTTTGCGAACTGGAGCCGGATTGGCGCGTCGACGATATTGAAATCGCAGCTTATGAACCCGATTCGGGCTATGGCGATGGCGCCGGCGTCGCCAACGACTTTCTGGCGCGAGCGCGCGATCTAGGCGCGGCTTACTTACCCCGCACGCAAGCCCATGAATTGCTGATCGACGGCGACACGGTTATCGGCGTAAAGACGGACCAGGGAGAATTTCACGCGCCGTCCGTAGTTGTTGCGACGGGGCCATGGACGCGTGCCTTGGTGGGTCCGGCCGGGATCGACATTCCCATTGAGACTGAATTTCATCAGGTAGCGATTCTGCGCAACGCCCCCGACCAGCGGCCGGGAGGGTGCGCGTGCATCGACTCGGGTTCGGCTACATATTTCCGCCCTGATGGCATGGAGAAAACCTTGGTGGGTGATTTTTACGGAACGCGGCCCATTGATCCAGATAACTTCCCACAGCGGCCGTCCGACGAATCGCTGGCGACGATGATCGAACGGGCGTGCCTTCGTATTCCTAAACTCGAACGGGCGGAAGTGATGCGCGGGGTCACGGGTGTTTACGACATGACGCCGGACTCGCGGCCTCTTCTGGGAGCTGCTTCCGAAGTCCAGGGTGTGTATGTTTGCGCAGGCTTTTCCGGCATGGGATTCAAAATCTCTCCGGCGGTGGGGCTCGTGATGTCAGAGTTGATTTGTGGCGATAGGCCGACCGTCGATATCTCCGCTTTCCGACCGCAACGCTTTGCAGAGGGACAGCCGATTCGCGCTGAGTACGAATATGTCGATGACTAGATCCCGAATCTGGAGGAAGAAACCGCAATGAAGAAAAAAGGAATTCTCGAACGACTGAAAGAAGGTCCCGTCCTGGGCGATGGTGGTTATTTACTAGAACTGGAAAAGCGCGGATGGGTGCGGCCCGGGCCTTTCACCCCCGAGGTGGCGATCGTTTATCCGAATGCACTTCGCGAGTTACACGTCGAGTTCCGCGAGGCCGGGGCAGAAGTGCTGCAGGCTCTCACCTTTTATGCAAGCCGGGACAAGCTCGCGACGGTAGGCTTAGAGGATCGGGTTGAGGACATCAACCGGTCGGCCGTCCGCATTGCCAAAGAGGTTGCAGGCGACGATTGCCTGGTCGCCGGTAATATCTCTCTTACTTGGATGTACGAACCCGCGAGCCCGTCAGCCGCAGACCGCGTTCGGCAGACCTTCGACGAGCAGCTGCGCGTGCAGGTGGAAGAAGGTGTCGACTTCATCATCGGAGAGACGTTCTCCTGGCTAGGCGAGGCCCTCCTGGCCGTTGAATCGGCGAAGAAGACCGGCTTGCCCGTGATGGTCACCATCTGTTTTGAGAACAAGGATCAGACCGCGGAGGGAAAGTCGGCAGCCGATGCCGCGAAAGCTCTCTTTGACGCCGGTGCGGATATTGTAGGAATGAACTGCCTGCGGCCTCCGCAACATATCCTCGGACCGATGGAGGAGATGAGGAAGGCGGTTTCCGGATACCTTGCATGTCAACCGGTTGGCTACCGCACTCCGAAAGAGAAGCCTGATTTCACCAGCCTGCCGGAATTCCCTTACGAGCTTGATCCTTTGCAACTTTCGCGGCGCGAGATGGGCAAGTACGCCAAAGACGCGAAAGAGATTGGGATTAATTACATTGGGTCGTGTTGTGGTTCGGTCGCAAATCACGTCCGTGAGATGGCAAAGGCCCTCGGAAAGCTCGCACCAGAGACGCGTATCTGGAAAAAAGGCGGTGACCGTCACATGTCCGCGTACGAGTATTACGATCACGACACGATTGAGGCGAGAAAATAGGGTGGGCTTTCAATAGCGTGAGCCGACAGAACGCATGCAGAGCCTTCCTCTCGAAGGCGTGTTTCTAACGCCAGTGCTTGAGCAAAAGCCGCAGCTTTTGGCTGCGGCTTTTGCTTTTTCTGCGACCCGATGCAGTGACTCGTTTAGTCTTCGGCTTCGACGAGCGGCATATTGACCAGGTGTTCGCTGAGGAACCAGGACTGCAGCTCGTTGGTGCGCAAAACATCACTCACGGCCAGGTCATTCGTTCCGTCATCCCCGAGCTTATCGGCGCGCTCTGCCAATTCGCGGCAGCCACGGATGACGATCTGATGCGCATCCAGCAGGCGAGAGATCTGTACGGGAACTTCTTCTCTGCCGCGCGGCGGCCGCTCGATCTGGGTTATTTCAGCGACATCGGCCGCCATCGCGATCGAAATCCCGCCCAAGAGTTGAATGCGCTCAGCGATAGTGTCGACGATCTCAACCTGCTCATCGAAGTGCTTGTCGAACAGGAGATGAAGTTGGTAGAAGGTTGGGCCCGAGACCTGCCAATGCGATTTCTTGTACAGATCCCTGAGCGTCATGGAGTCCGCCAGTAACTGATTGAGTTTCTCCGTCATTTCGAGCCGGACGGGCTCTTCCAGTTCCAACGGGATCATCTGGGAAACGGTGCCGTACTCCTGTATCTCGCGCGCCTTCTGGTGAAAGCGCGGCTGAGCGCTCACTTTGCCTTTGTGGTTGCCAAAGCCATTGTCTTTCTTCGCCATGATGTCCTCCGCAATTAGAGCTTGATGGGATGCGCCAGCCGCATCGAGTGGATGCAAGAAATTATGGGTTGAGCGTCAAAGAACTAAAAGAAGTGGCGCCAATCGATACTGGAGTCCGGTCTTAATTGTAGCTCGTTCATGGCGGGCACGGCGCCGCGCGGCATCGAGCGAACCCTAATAAACACAGGATTACAGACCGGAGCCAGCCATCGAGTAAAGCAGAACCAGAAACACGAAAGTTGACACTGCAACGTATAGCCAATCGCGCTCCATGGCAAACGCGAAAGCAGCGAATACGACCCGTGCGACTGGCGTCAGAAGAAGCACAAGCAGACCGAGTTGCATAATGCCCCTGCCGCGTGCGTGGAGCGCTTCATGGAGAATGCCGCGCCATGACCGCAAATCGGTAGGCTCTCCTGCAAACACTCGATAGTTCGCTGGCTGAAAACCGTGGCGCACCAGGAACACGGCCGCGCCGGCTACGACAAGTACCGCCGCGCTTGTGACCCCGGCGCGTAACAACTGGCCAACCAACTCTTCGGTCCTCTGATCCGTCCACTCAGTCTTTCGGATTTCCATGCTTTAAATCCTGATCGATGCCTCGAATCCCCTCTTGCGGCCCACTCACAACAGCCTCCGTGTCTTCCGTTCTAGATTTTGCCCGTGGCCGCCTGATACAGCATCTCGATGCCGAGCACCGCGATCACCGTGGCAAAAACAAAGCGAAGCTTCTTGGTTTCGGTCTTGGCAAGCAGGCGCGCACCGAGCAACGAGCCGGCCAAGACACCAAGCATGACCGGCATTGACATGCCCGGATCGATGTAGCCGCGGCTCAAATACACGCCGGCACTCGCCGCCGCAGTGACCCCAATCATGAAATTGCTGGTGGTCGTCGAGACCTTGAACGGGATTTTCATAGCCTGGTCCATAGCCAGTACTTTGACCGCGCCTGAACCGATTCCGAGCAAACCGGAGAGCGCGCCAGCCCCGAACATCAGTCCGAACCCAAGCGGCACCCGGTGCACGTGGTATTCACGCATACCGGTCAGAGAAGGATATTCGCCATTCATGCGCAGCTTGGTCGCGAGGGGATCCTGGGGCTCGTCCGTGTAGACGTCCTTATGAGGGCGGGTCGAGAGGTAGGCCGAGTAAAGGAGTGTGCCTCCGAAAATGAGGCCAATTGCTTTGGTGGTTACAATGACCGCCAAAAACGCCCCAAACAACGCGCCGAGGGTGGTTGCAATCTCAAGGAACATGCCAATGCGAATATTCGAAAAGCCCTCCCGCACGTAAGCCGCTGCCGCCCCCGATGACGTGGCGATGACCGAAATAAGCGAGGCGCCGACAGCATAGCGGATGTCGACATGGAACAGCAGCGTGAGCAGCGGCACCAGTACAACGCCCCCACCCAGTCCGGTGAGCGCCCCCAGAAAGCCCGCCCCAAAGGATCCGGCCCCCACCAGTGCCGTGAATTCGAGATTGTTCATTCTTATTCCCTGCATCCAGTGTGCCACAGCGCCGGCAGAGAGCGCGGGCCCGCCGGCGCCGAGCGTGACGAGAAAGTAATCGGGTTTTCCACGAAGGGACAGTGCTCAGCGCGGGCGGCGCGGGAAGCCTTGCTGCTTCCAATGACGGTCCCACTGCCAACTGCCATAAGCCGCGGGATCGGGGAGGCGGTAGCCGAGTTGATGAGCCAGCATGATGATTTGCCCACGATGATGGGCCTCGTGGGAGAACATGTAGCCGAACATACTGGCGCCCGCCGGCCAAGTGCGGGTCCAACTTCCGCGGGAAAATCTCGTAACCTTCCGGTCTGCTTCGCCCGATAAGGCGTCGGTGAGCATCCGCAGGCATTGATTACCGCTGTCGCTGTGAGCAGCGGCCGTCTGCTTAACGGTGCAGCGATCGGGATCGAGCGCCACGGGGCATTTCAGGTCTGGAGCCGAGCGCCTGAGCCATACCAGCCGGCAATTATGAAGGTGCGCGAAGATGGCAGCGATGGTTCGCCCTCCACGTCGACCGGTCTCGAGTTGTGACCGCCATGCACGCGGGTCCAGTTGAGTCAGTATCAACTGATTCATCGCGTCATTAACGGCATAGGTCTCGAGCAGTACATCTCGCATCTCCGCGAAAACGTCTTCCCTCGGTCGCAACCGGGTATTGATGGAGCGACCGATTGCCGTTTGTTTCCCCGCCATTGAGAACCTCTCGATAAGCGCCGTGATGACGCGATTATAGCCGCATCTGGAAAGCGTTCGACGCGAGGCTTTCTCCAGGCAAAAGGATCAAAACGGGCGCGGAGCAGGCATGATATTCTCACCAGCACTCTGACCCGATTCCGAAGCCCATGCCAAGCCATCCACCCCTCGTCTTATGCATTTCGACCTATGAGAAGGGGCAAGAGTTCATGCGCGAATGCCAGCGCCAAGGCTGCCGCGTGCTCTTGATCACGGCCGAAAAACTGCGTAGTGCCGACTGGCCGCACGAGAGCTTGGAAGAGATCTTCTATCTGCCCGAGAACCTGTCGATCGCTGACATCCTCCGATCCGTGAGTCACCTGGCGCGCAGTCGCCGTATTGAACGAATCGTCGCGCTGGACGAATACGATATGGAAATTGCCTCGAGCCTGCGCGAACATCTGCGAGTGCCCGGCATGGGCCTCACCACCATGCGCTACTTTCGCGACAAGCTGGCCATGCGGATGAAGGCTCTCGAACGGCATGTTCCCGTCCCTGACTTTGTGCCGATGTTCAATCACGACGACATCCGTTATTACCTGGAGCGCGTGCCTGGACCGTGGGTGCTCAAGCCGCGTCAGGAGGCGTCTGCGATCGGTATCAGGAAGATCAGCGAACCGCACGAACTCTGGCCATTGCTCGATCAGTTGGGCGAAAAGCAATCTCAGTATCTGCTTGAGCGGTTTATTCCGGGCGAAGTGTTTCACGTCGATTCGATCGTTTCGGAGAACGAAGTGGTTTTCGCGAGTGTGAGCAAGTACGGTGCGCCGCCGATGAGCGTTGCCCACCAGGGCGGAGTCTTCACCACCTTCACGCTGCCGACCTCTGGTGAAACCGCAACTCGTTTGCGCGAGATAAATCGGCAGCTGATTGCTGCGCTGGGGCTGGTCCGCGGAGTCGCTCACGCCGAGTTCATCCTGGCTGCCGGAGATGCGCATGCCCAGGCAGCAGGCGAGCAGCTTTACTTTCTGGAGTGCGCCGCCCGAGTCGGCGGAGCCTACATCAATGAAATGGTGGAGGCTGCGACTGGGATCAATCTTTGGCGGGAGTGGGCGCGGATCGAAGTGGCTGGAAGCGACGGAAGCTACCAGCTTCCCCTTTCGCAAGACGACTGCGCCGCAGTGATACTCACGCTGGCGCGACAGGAAACACCCGATACCTCGGGTTACAACGATCCCGAAATCCTTTATCGATTGAAGAAGCGGCACCATGCCGGATTTGTACTGCGATCGAAAGATCCGCAGCGAATTCAAGACCTGCTTGGCAGTTACGCGCAGCGCTTTGCTCGGGACTTCGTCGCGGTGCAACCGCCAGGCGACAAGCCGGTGGATTGACGGCGAGAGCACGACTTTCTATTTAAAGTACTCCGAATTCTTTAAATCCGCGGGCACATTGGGAAACGGCGGGAATTCCTGCGATACCCCTTTCATCAGGGGAGTCGTAGCCGCCCACCGGGCTTTGGTGCCATCGTGCACCGCGATTTTGTGGGGATTGCCTTCCGAATACCCTTCCCAAAGCGACACGCCCGCCCAAGCACCATCTTTGCGCAGGATGTAGTAGGTCATATCCACGAAGCGGAGTTTGTTGGTATCCCCGTTGTAGATCCTTACGATGCGCTTCAATGCGTCTACCCCAGCTTCATGCGGTTCCATGCCGCGGCGCATGTTTTCCACGATGGTGTGAGCTCCTGCGACTTTTATGTTCTCTTCTCCGCTACCGGTCGCGCCCGCCGATCCCACGTCCTGATCGGTATAGCAGCCTGCTCCGATGATCGGCGAGTCACCGCACCGGCCCGGCAGTTTGAAAGCCAGGCCGCTGGTCGTGGTAATCCCGGATATCTCACCTTTGTCATTTAGGGCGGAGCAATGAATCGTTCCGGTGGGTGGAAACAGAACCCGGCGCACAGCCGCCATGCGAAATTCGGGCTCAATGCCGAGTTCTCCAGCGCGTTGAGCAAGCTGTTCGATGCGTTCACGGCGCAATTCCGCCTGGGGCTTGGAATCGGGCGGCTGCCAGTGCGGGTCATTCATCCCCGGTCCCCACCAGTCAAGGTTGGAATGAAACTCTTTCCACAGCAGCCAGATCTTGCGAGAACGATCTGTCAGCAGATTCTCGCGGGGAAAACCCATGGCCACCGCGAAGCGCTCTGCGCCTTCTCCGACCAGCATGACATGACCGGTATTTTCGAAAACCGCTTTTGCGACCTTCGAGACATTCTTGATGTTGCGCACGCCTCCGACAGATCCCGCGCGCCGGCTTGGCCCGTGCATACAACAGGCGTCGAGTTCGACAACTCCTTCTTCGTTCGGCAATCCGCCCAGACCGACCGAGTCATCGTTTGGATCATCTTCCGGCCCGGTTACAACCAGGATAGCCGCATCCAGCGTATCGCCACCTTTGCTCAAGAAATCGAAGCCGCGATCGAGATACGAGAAGCCATTGCCCGCGCTGATGATGATCGGCCGCTTGCCACTGCCAGATGCAGGGCCACTTTGCGAAAGAGCCATGGTTGCCGCATTGTCGCTGGAAACGTTTGCGGTCGCTTCCACTCCTAACGCGATCGAGCCCAGAGCAGCGGTGGTAAGAAAGTCGCGGCGCGACACCGTCATGACGAGGCCTCCAGAAATGCCAGTAATTCGGGAAAACGAAGCGCCGCTAAGGATAGCAATAGATCAGCCTGGCATTGAAGAATTGGACAGCGGCGGCTCAGAGAAGTTAACACATCGATGACGGTTGGGGCCCAATTCGACTGATCGCGAGGATTCGGAAGAAAACGAGCCAAGGGCGCAGCACAAAAGACGGAACACCCACGGCTCGTTCATCCAGACAGCTATGAGGCAACCGCCATGCGGGGAGCACGGTTTTGATCCGCGCGGAAGCGAAGCATGGCAGCGATGTTGCCAACCTTATCGAACTCCGCGTTGTTCTTTACGTAAAACAGTTCGATGTCTCGACGTATCGCGACCGGGATCATGGCATCGCAGACGTCATCGAGTTCTCGGGTAGCGCGCCCGCATACCGCGCAGAATGGAACGAGATGCGAATCGATCTGGCCGCATCCGCAGCATTCCACTGCCTGCGCCGAATAATTCTCCCCGAGCAACAGCGTCTGCACTTCCCCCATCTGCAACGCTCGTAAGACCCGCCGCAAGCCGGTGACGCCCCGAGCGTTGCCTCGCGCCATGCCCAGAGTTTCAGACACCAGGCGACTACGGCGACTCTCCTGCCATTCACGCAGGATTTTGGCCGCGCGCTCTCGAATCTCATCGGAAGTGATGCTTGCTATGTCACAAGGAAAGTGCCCGAGGACCCGCTGCTTTACCGCCGGGGGCAAATGCGATTCGAACTCCGACCAATTTGTATCCTGGCAACCGATCACCAGTTTCTGGTGCAGGCCCCGTTCCAAGTCGTCTTTCAGTCGTTCGGCGACCGCCTTGAAATGTTGCTTGGCTTCATTCAAGACGTGGCGCTCGGTGTGACCGGCATCGTAGCCGGCGTATCCGTCGCTGCGTTTGCGCGGCAATTTGCGGAACAACCCGTCACGTTCGGTGAGTTCATCCAGCCGTAAATCGAAAAAGCGT
>Ga0335069_10003475_pt1 | contig 23767 bp, 18 predicted proteins | sample Lox_Sample_11_FD_206714 | JGI IMG/M metagenome (GOLD analysis project Ga0335069, IMG submission 206714) | Soil microbial communities from Loxahatchee National Wildlife Refuge, Florida, United States - Lox_Sample_1.1 | ecosystem: Environmental > Terrestrial > Soil > Wetlands | place: USA... | reverse complement strand
GAGAGCCAGCAGGAGCGGATCCTGGAGTGGGCGGGCGAAGTCGCGGAGACGACGGTGGGACGCTTCGCCTCCCGGGAGATCCACGCCGACGATTGGGATCTCGCCGGATTGAACGAGGCCCTCCATCGGCAATTCGACCTCCGCCTGCCGGCCGAGGCAACCGCGGCCGTCGAGGCCGGCTCCAGCGAAGCGCTGGAATCGATCGTGCGAGAGTCGGTCGAGCGGCTCTACGCGGAGCGGGAGCGCCAGGTCGGCCCCGAGTTCTTCCACCGGCTGGAGCGCTGGATCCTCCTCGGCCTCAGATGGGAGGATGGAGAGTTCCGCGGGATCGACCAGCTGTGGAAGGACCACCTCCTCAGCATGGACCATCTGAAGGAGGGCATCGGGCTCCGGGGCTACGGCCAGCGCGACCCGCTGACGGAGTACAAGAAGGAAGCCTTCGACATGTTCCAGGACATGATGGACCGCCTGAAGGAGGTGGTCCTGGAGCAACTCTTCAAGATGAGCATCCGGGGTATGGACCGGTCGACCGAGCGGAGCGCGGCCCCGGTGCCTGCGGCGCAGCCGCGCTGGCGCGAGATGCACGGCGCCAACGGCCAGGCAGCGCCAGGGGAGCCGCGCGTGATGTCCGGCACCAAGGTGGGGCGAAACGATCCGTGCCCCTGCGGTTCGGGCAAGAAGTACAAGAAGTGCTGTCTCCTGAAGGGCGCCTGAGCCAAGACCCCGGATCTGGTACCCAGAGAGCACCCCACCCCCTCCTGTAGGGGTTTTTTCTTGCAGCTTTTCGGCAGGCCGTGGTATCCATAAGCGCTGGCCCGGCCATCGCATGCGACTAGAACAGATCGTGATCCAGGGCTTCAAATCCTTCGCCGAGAAGACCGAAGTCCAGGTCTTCCCGGGCGTCACCTGCATCGTCGGCCCCAACGGCTGCGGCAAGTCCAACGTGGCGGATGCCATTCGATGGGCCCTGGGCGAGCAGAGCCCGAAGACGCTCCGGGGCCAGAAGATGGAAGACGTGATCTTCCACGGCTCGGCCTCGCGCAAGGCGGTCGGCCTCGCCGAAGTCGCGCTCGTCTTCAACAACGACGGCGGGCTCAACGTGCCGTGGAGCGAGGTCGGCGTCGCCCGCCGCCTGTACCGGACGGGCGAGAGCGAGTACCTGCTCAACAAGAGCGTGTGCCGGCTCCGCGACATCCAGGATCTCTTCGCGGGCACCGGCGTCAATCCCAAGGCCTACGCGCTCATGGACCAGGACCGCCTCAACCACGTCCTGACCGCGAAGCCCTGGGAGCGGCGCATCTTCATCGAGGAAGCGGCGGGGGTCGCGCGCTACAAGCAACAGCGCGGCGAGACGCAGGGCAAGCTCGAGGCGACGCGGCTGAACCTCCAGCGGGTCCGCGACGTGATGGACGAGGTCAAGCGGCAGGTGGGCTCGCTCGAGCGCCAGGCGCGCAAGGCGCAGCAGTACAAGGCGCTCCATCGCGAGCGCCAGGAGGCGGATCTGGCGCTCCTCGCGGCCGACTACGCCGGGCTCACGGCGGCCCACGAGGCGCTACTCCAGGAGGGCACGCGGCTCCGGCGCGAGGAAGAGGAGCGGCGCGTGCTCATCGCCCAGCTCTCGGCCCACGAAGCCACGACCCGAGCCGCCATCCAGGAGAGCGAGTATCGCCTGGCCGACCTGCGCCAGTCGGCGCAGAAGTTCCAGGGCGAGGTGGAGCGCCTGCTCGAGCGCCGCGAGCAGATGGGCGCGCAGATCCGCGAGCTTTCGGAGGAGGACGTCCGGCTGGGAGACGAGATCGCCGGGCTGCGGGACCGGCGCGCGGAGCTCGCCGTCAAGCACGAGGACACGATTCGCGCGCTCAGCGAGGCGCGCGAGCGTTTTGCCGGGCTCGATCGCCAGGTGCGCGTCCTCGACGCCGAGCTGGAGTCGCGCCGCGCAGAGCTTGCCACGCGCCGCGCGGCCATGGAGGGCCTCCGCCTCGATCAGATCCGCGCGGCCGGAGATCGGGCCGAGCTGACGCGCTACGCGGGCGAGCTGCGCGAGCGAAGCGTCCAGCTGGAGCGCCGTCGCGAGCGCCTCGACGCGGAAACCGCGGCGGCGCAGACCGAGGCCGACACGCTGGCCGCGGCGCGGCGCCGCCTCGAGTCGAGCGTCGAGCAGACCGGAGTCCAGCTATCGCTCCTTTCCGGAGAGCGGGAGCAGGTCGAGCAGGAGCTCGCGCGGCAGGAGACGCTGCGCGTCCAGGCGCAGGAGGCGCTGGCCAGCCTGCGCGTGAGCCTTGCCGCGAAGGAGTCCGCCCGCGAGGCCCTGAGCCGCCTCGAGCGCGAGCGGGAGGGGTACGGAGCGGGCGTGCGATCACTCTTTTCGCCCCAGGCCGCGGCGGCCGTTTCCGGCGTGATCGGCACCGTCGCGGATCTCCTCGAGGTGCCGCCCGGGCTCGAGCCGGCCGTGGAGGCCGTGCTGGGGGACCGGCTCCAGTGGGTGATCGTGAGGCGCTTCGAGCACGCGCGCGGGGCTGTCGGATACCTCGAGCGCGAGGGGGCGGGAGCCGCCACCATCGTGTCGCTCGAAACGCTCGCGGCGGAGAGCCCGCGTGGGGCGAGGGCGGACGATCACGCTGACGTCACCTGGGCCGATCAGCTCGTCGGCGGGCCCCGACCGGAGCTGGTGCGGCATCTCCTGGGGCAGGTGGGAGTGGTCGCACACCTGGACGTGGCGGAAAGCCTGTGGCGGCGCGGCGGAAATCCTGCGACCTACGTCACCCGCGCCGGCGAGGTGCTCTCCCCGTCGGGCGCCCTGACGGGCGGGCGCCGCCAGAACGAGCGGCAAGCCAACGACCACTCCCTGCTCGGCCGCAAGCGGGCGCTGCGCCAGCTCTCCGAGGAGCTCGGAGCGGTCGCCCTCGAGGTGGAGGAGCAGCAGGGAAGGCTCTCCGCGCTCGACCGCGAGGTCGAGTCGCTCCGGACCCGGCAGGAGCTGCTCCAGGTCTCGGTGCACGCGCAGGAGACAGCGCGCCTCACCGGCGAGAAGGACATCGAGGCGGCGCGGCGCGAGGCAGATCGCGTGTGGCGTCACCTCGAGACGCTGCGGACGGAGGGGCGACAGCTCGTGGCCGAAGCCGCTACGGCGCGCCAGGAGCTCGAAGCTCTCGAGATGCGCATGGCCGAGGTAGCCGCGCGCGAGGGCGACATCGAGCGGGAGTTGACTGCGCTCCGGGGCAGCCTCGAGGCCGATCAGGCGGCCGAGGCGGCCATCGTCGGACAGGTGACGGCCTGCCGGGTCGACCTCGCCACCGTTCTGGAGCGCGTCGAGGCGCTGGGCCGGGAGATCGACAGCCTGGGCGAGATCAGCCGCGAGTGCGGAGCGCGCCTCGACGAAGCATCGGGCCGCCGCGCCCAGCTCTTCGAGCGCCGCGAGGAGTTGAGCCGGGAGCAGGCGCGCACCGACGAGCGCGCTCGCGAGGTGAGCGCGGAGCGCGACGGCAAGGAGCGCGACGTGGCCGTGCTGGCCGAGGAGCACAGCCGGCGTCTCGACGAGAGACAGGCGCAAGAGAGCGAGATGCGGGAAGCCCACCGCACGCTCGACGTCTTGATCTCGCAGATCCACGAGCTCGACCTCCGGGAGACGGAAGGGCGCGTGCGGCGCGAGGAGCTCTTGCAGGAGGCCGGCCGCCGTCACGCGATCGAGGGCGCCGACATGCTCCTCGCCGCGCACGACTCCACGCGCGACGTCGAGGCGGTCAAGGCGCGGTACGAGGAGCTCTCGGCCAAGCTCGAGAGCATGGGACCGGTCAACCTGGTGGCGGACGACGAGTACCGGGAGCTGCAGGAGCGCCTCGAGTTCCTCCGGAGCCAGCACGACGACCTCGTCCAGTCGATGAAAGACCTCGACCGCGCCCTCCGCGGCATGACCCGCACGGCCCAGGAGCGTTTCCAGGAAGCATTCGACGAGATCAACCGGCACTTCTCCGGGATCTTTCAGCGGCTCTTCGAGGGTGGACGCGCCGAGCTCCGGATGGTGCCGCCGGAGGAGGGCGAGGAGGACCCCCTGGAGCTGGGCGTCGAGCTCATGGCGCAGCCTCGGGGCAAACGCCTCCAGGCTGTCACGCTCATGTCCGGCGGGGAGCGCGCTCTCACCGGGCTGGCCCTCCTCTTCGCGATCTTCTACTACCGGCCCAGCCCCTTCTGCGTGCTCGACGAGGTGGACGCGCCCCTCGACGACGCCAACATTCACCGATTCATCCGGGTCCTGAAGGAGCTCTGCTCGCAGACGCAGTTCGTGGTCATCACCCACAACCGAAAGACCATGGAGGCCGCCGACGTGCTGTACGGCGTCACCATGCAGGAGCCTGGGCTCTCCCGCCTCGTTTCCGTCAAGCTGACCGACGCGTAACTACCCTCACGCTTTGACTTTCCGCTCACCCAGGGCGTAGACTCCCCGGGAGGCGACATGAGTTCTCTGGGACCCTATCTGCGCGGGCTTCGCGAGGCCAAAGGCATGTCGCTCGACGACATCGCGCGCTCGACGCGCGTCGGTCGGCGTCACCTCGAAGCGCTCGAGACGGACACCCTGGGTGAGCTGCCGGCGCCAGTCTTCGTGAAGGGGTTCATCCGGGCCTACTGCGAGTTCCTCGACTCCTCCCCGGAGGAGGCCCTTGGGCTCTACCGGGGGATGACAGGGGAGCAGGTCCCCACTCACGGCACGCTGCGCCCGATGCAGACCAGCCGCTCCAGGCTGGCCGGCCCGCTGGCCATCAGCCTGATGCTGTTCCTGGTGCTCGGCGTCAGCCTGTTCGCGCTGCGGCTCGGGATGCCGTCGTCCCGCAAAGCCACGGCTCCATCGCCGCCTCCTGCCGTCGAGGAGGTCAAGAAGGTCACGCCTCCCACGGCGGCCCCAGCCAAGGCCGTCGCAAGCGCTCCATCGCCTCCGCCCGATGCGCCCGCACCCGTCGCATCGGCGCCGGCTCGGGCCGCGGCTGTGACCGTTCCCTCGGCCACCCCCGCACTGCCGGCCGATCCTTCTCCGCCGCCGCCGAGCGCGCCGAGCACGGCCGAAGCGAAGACCCTGAATCACCGCCTGGTCGTCCGCGCCGTCGAGCCGACATGGCTCAGGGTGCAGGTGGACGATGGCCAGGTCTCCGAAGAGCTCCTGCAGAGCGGCGCCGTCCGGGAGTGGAGCGCCGCCAGGCGGTTCACCCTCACGGTCGGCAACGCCGGAGGCGTCGAGATCGACCTGGACGGCAAGCGCATGCCCTCGCTCGGAGCCAAGGGCGCCGTGATCCAGCGCCTCGTGCTGCCCCAGGAGACGCCGGGAGCCGGGTCCTGATGGGGCTCTTCAGCGGGTGGGCGGATCGCCTGAAGCAAGGGCTGGAGCGGTCGCGGCAAGCCATCGGCCAGAGCCTCGACGGGCTCCTGGCCCTCGGCCGGACCGTCGACGAGACGATGCTCGAGGAGCTGGAAGAGCTCCTCATCGCCTCCGACCTGGGCGCGAGCGACGCCGCGGAGATCGTCGACCGAGTCCGCGCCGAGGCGAAGCGCACGGGCGCCCTGACGAGCCAGGACGTCCGCGGGCTCCTGAAGCGGTTCCTCGAGGAGGCGCTCGCGGGCGCCGCCGCGCCGCTCGCGCTCGAAGCCAGGCCGAGCGTCGTGCTCATGCTGGGCGTCAACGGAGCCGGCAAGACCACGAGCACTGGAAAGCTCGCGGCGTCGCTCAAGAGCTCCGGCAAGAGCGTCCTGCTGGCCGCGGCCGACACGTTTCGCGCGGCCGCCGTGGAGCAACTCGAGGCCTGGGGCCGCCGCGCGGACGTGGAGGTGATTCGCCAGGGCACGGGGGCCGACCCCGCCGCGGTCGTCTTCGATGCCGTCAAGGCCGCCACGGCCCGGAGCGTCGACGTCCTCCTCGTCGACACGGCGGGACGGCTCCACACGAAGTCGAACCTCATGGACGAGCTCGTGAAGCTCAAGAAGGTCGTCTCCCGCCAGCTGCCCGGTGCGCCGCACGAGTGCCTGATGGTGCTCGAAGCTCCCACGGGCCAGAACGGCATCCAGCAGGCCAAGCTCTTCCACGAGGCGGTCGGCCTCACGGGCCTCGTGCTCACCAAGCTGGACGGCACGGCCAAAGGCGGCATCGCCGTCCGGATCTACCGGGAGCTCGGCGTGCCGATCAAGCTGATCGGGGTGGGGGAGCAGATCGAGGACCTCCAGCTCTTCGAGCCGAAGAGCTTCGTGGAAGGCCTGGTGTCGTCGTGACGTCGCCCGTGACGGCGGAGGACCTCCGATGGATGGGGCGCGCGCTGGAGCTGGCCGAGCGCGGCGCCGGCTTGACGTCTCCCAATCCGATGGTGGGCGCCGTGTTGGTCCAGGCCGGCCGTCCTGTGGGCCACGGCTTTCACTCGAGGGCCGGCGGCCCGCACGCTGAGGTCGAAGCGCTGAGCCAGGCCGGATCGTCCGCGCGCGGTGCCACGCTCTACGTCACGCTCGAGCCCTGCAATCACACGGGGCGAACACCGCCTTGTGTCGAGGCGGTCAAGCAAGCCGGCGTTCGGCGCGTGGTGGCCGCGATGCCGGACCCGAACACTCGCGTGCCGGGAGGGGGCGCGGCCGCGCTGACGGCGGCCGGCATCGAGGTCACGCTCGGCTGTCGCGAGCCCGAGGCTCTCAGGCTCAACCACGCATTCCTCGTGTCGGCCCGCTGGGGCCGCCCGCACGTCACCCTGAAATGGGCCGCGACGACTGACGGCAAGATTGCCGACGGCCGGGCGCGGTCGCAGTGGATCACGGGCCCGGCGGCACGGCTCGAGGCGCATCGCCTGAGAAGCCGTGCGGACGCGATCGTCGTCGGGATCGGAACCGCGCTGGCGGACGATCCGGCGCTGGATGTGAGGCTCGGCCATCCGTGGCCGCGCGAGCCCTTCCGGGTGGTCGTCGACAGCCGCGCGCGGTTGCCGCTGGGCGCACGGCTCATCCGCGGGAGCGAAGGCACGGGCACTCCGGAGCGCGCCGTCGTCGCGGTCACCGACGCCGCGGATCCCGAGCGGCTGGCCGCCCTCGAAGCGCGGGGGCTGACGGTACTCCGCTGCAAGGCTCGGGACGGTCGCGTGGACGTCGCGGATCTGCTGGCGAGACTTGGAGCGCTCGACGTGTCGGCCGTGCTGGTGGAAGGCGGCGGGCAGCTCGCGGGCTCGTTCCTCGAAGCAGGACTCGTCGACCGCATCGTCGCCTTCGCGGCGCCGATCCTGGTGGGGGGCACGACGGCGCCCGGACCGGTGGGCGGTCCCGGGCTCTTCTTGCCCGATGCCGTGCGCCTCGAGGGCATCGCCATCCGCGCCGTGGGCAACGACTGGGTGGTGGAGGGCAACGTGCAGCGCGGCGGCGGGAGCTAGCGTGTTCAGCGGCATCGTCGAGGAGAAGGGCCGCGTGGCGGCGCGCCGGGGTGCGCGCCTCGTGGTCGAAGCCGGCGTCACGCGCGAGGGCACGGAGATGGGCTCGAGCGTGGCCGTCAACGGCGTCTGCCTGACCGCGGTGGAGCTCGGCGGAAGCACCGTCGGCTTCGATCTCGGACCCGAGACGATCGCGCGCAGCACGCTGGGAGACCTGGACGCCGGCGATCACGTCAACCTCGAGCGCCCGCTCCGGCTGAACGGCTTCGTAGGCGGCCACCTCGTGCTCGGGCACGTCGACGGGATTGGCCTCGTCACCGCTTTCGACGAAGACGGCGACACAGCCCGCCTCAGGATCGAATGGCAGGATCCGTCGCTCGCACCGCTCCTGATTCCCAAGGGCTCGGTGGCCGTCGACGGCGTGAGCCTGACCGTGGCCGCGCTCGACCGGCGGGCTTTCGAGATCATGGTGATCCCGCATACACTGGAGCGCACCACCCTGGGGCGCCTCAAGCCGGGACGGCGGGTGAACCTCGAGATGGACGTGATCGGGAAGTACGTGCTGAGAGCGATGAGCGTGAGAGAGGAGCCACGGTGACCAGCGAGGGCCGGCGGGAGTTCGCCAGCATAGAGCAGGCGGTGGAGGAGATCCGCGCGGGGCGCATCGTCCTCGTCGTCGACGACGAGGACCGGGAGAACGAGGGCGACTTCCTGATGGCCGCCGACAAGGCGACGCCCGAGGCGGTCAATTTCATGATCATGCACGGCCGCGGCCTCATGTGCATGCCCATGCTCGCGGAGCGCCTCGACGAGCTGCAGATTCCCATGATGGTCAACGACAACACCGCGCCTCTCGGCACGGCCTTCACCATCAGCGTGGACGCGCGGCGCGGGGTGACCACGGGCATCTCGGCCTACGATCGCGCCGTCACCATCCGCACGCTCGTCAACCCGCTGTCGCGCCCGGACGATCTGACGCGCCCCGGGCACATCTTTCCGCTGCGGGCCATGCCGGGAGGCGTCCTCCGCCGCGCTGGCCACACGGAGGCGGCCATCGACCTCGCCAGGCTCGCCGGGTGCACGCCGGCCGGCGTGATCTGCGAGGTGCTGAACGACGAGGGCGGCATGGCGCGCGTGCCCGAGCTGCTCGCTCTCAGCAAGCGCCACGGGCTCTCCTGCATCACCATCAAGGATCTGATCGAGTACCGCATCCACCAGGAGAAGCTCGTGCGCCGCGCCGCGACCACCAAGCTGCCCACGGACTACGGCGAGTTCACGTGCATCGCGTACGAGACGACCGTGGACGACCGGCTCCCGGTGGCGCTGGTCATGGGCGACGTGCGCGGCGAGGAGCCCGTGCTCGTCCGCGTGCACTCGGAGTGCCTCACGGGGGACGTCTTCGGCTCGCTCCGCTGCGACTGCGGATCGCAGCTCCACAAGGCCCTGGCCATCATCGAGCGCGAGGGCCGCGGCGTCCTCGTGTACATGCGGCAGGAGGGGCGGGGCATCGGGCTCCTCAACAAGCTCCGCGCCTACGAGATCCAGGACGGCGGCAAGGACACCGTGGAGGCCAACCAGGCGCTCGGGTTCCAGGCCGACCTCCGCCACTACGGCATCGGCGCCCAGATCCTGCTCGACCTCGGAGCCAAGCGGCTGCGCATCCTCACGAACAATCCGAAGAAGATCGTGGGCATCGAAGGCTACGGCCTGCAGGTAGTCGAGCGCGTGCCCATCGAGACCCCGGCCACGGAGAACAACCGGCGCTATCTCATGACGAAGCGGCAGAAGATGGGCCATCTGTTCTCCTCGCTGCCCGACTGAGATGGCCGGACGGGCGCCCGCGAGCACGACGTCCGGGGGGAAGCCCGAGGGGCGCTTCGCCGTGGTGGCGGCGCGCTTCAACGAGCCGATCTCGAAGAAGCTCGCCGACGGTGCGGTGGCCGCCCTCGAGTCCGGCGGCGTGGCGCCCGAGCGCATCGAGACGCACTGGGTGCCCGGCTCGTTCGAGCTGCCGCTGGCCGCCATGACCCTCGCGCGGACCAGGCGCTACGCGGGCATCGTGTGCGTGGGCGTGGTGATCCGCGGCGAGACCCCGCACTTCGAGTTCGTGGCGGGCGAAGCCGCGCGCGGCGTCTCGACGGTGGCGCTCACCACGGGCGTGCCCGTCACGTTCGGCGTCATCACCTCGCTCACGGAGGCGCAGGCCTGGGAGCGCGCCGGGGGCGTGGTCGGGCACCGCGGGGAGGAAGCGGCGCGCGCCGCCCTCGCCATGGCGCAGTGGAAGCGGGAGCTGCAGGCGCCGCGCCGCGGCCGGCGCGCCGCGCCACGGAGGGCGTGATGGGCAGGCGCAGGAAGGCCCGCGAGCTCGCGCTGCAGCTCCTGTATCAGCTGGACGTGCAGGACGAGGGCTCGCCGGTGCCGCACTTCGACGAGTTCTGGACGCGCCATCCCGTGGACCGGGAGGTGCGCGAGTTCACCGAGGAGCTCGTGCGGGGGACGAAGATCCACGAGGGCAAGATCGACGAGCTGATCTCGCAGTACGCCCTGAACTGGGAGATCGAGCGCATGGCCGTGGTGGACCGCAACATCCTGCGCCAGGGCATCTTCGAGCTCCTGTGGGGCACGGACGTGCCGCCCAAGGTGGCCATCAACGAGGCGCTCGAGGTCGCCAAGAAATTCAGCACGCAGGAGTCCAGCCGCTTCCTCAACGGCATCCTGGATCGCATCCACAAAGAGCTCCGGCCCTCCGGCTGACCCGTGCGCCACGCCGTCCTCTCCGACGTGCACGGAAACCTCGAAGCCCTGTCTGCCGTCCTGGCCGACGCCACCGCCGAAGGCGCGCTCGGCCTCCTCTGCCTGGGCGACGTCGTCGGCTACGGCGCCGACCCGGTTCCGTGCGTCGAGCTGCTGGGCGCGCGCGCCGCCCGGGTGGTCGCCGGCAACCACGAGCACGGGGCGCTGGGCCGCCTCGACCTCGGCTGGTTCAACAGCGCCGCGCGCGCGGCCGCGCTGTGGACGCGCGATCAGCTGGGCGTCGATCACACAGCGTATCTCTCGAGCCTGGGCCTGCAGGCCATCATGGGCGAGGCAACCTGCGTGCACGCGAGCCCGCGGCGGCCGGAGGAGTGGGATTACCTCATCTCCGAGGAAGATGGCTTTCGCGCCTTCGGCTCGTTCGACACGCGCCTCTGCTTCGTGGGGCACTCGCATCGACCGGCGGTCTGGTCGCTCGGGTCGGGCGGCCCCGATCACGAGGACCTGGGCGGGCCGGCGTGCCACGGCCGGCAGATCGCGTTCGGCGACGGGCGGCGGTACATCGTGAACGTCGGCAGCGTGGGCCAGCCCCGCGACCGGGACCCGCGGGCCGCGTACATGCTGTGGGACGAGGACGAGCGACGCATCACCCTGCGCCGCGTGTCCTACGATCACAGGAAGGCGGCGGCCAAGATTCTCGCGGCCGGCTTGCCGCGCGTGCTCGCCGAGCGCCTGGCGCTTGGAGCCTAGCGCGCTGACGGTTCTGCGCCAGCCCTGGTCCCGGCGGGCCGCGCTCCTCCTCGCGGGCGTGGCCGGAGCCCTCGCGTTTCCCACCACCGACTGGTCGCTCCTGGCGTGGCTCTGGCTGGTTCCCGTCTTCTGCTGCGCCCTCTGGCGCCCGCCCCGGGCCGCCCTGGGCGACGGGTGGCTGGCCGGCACCGTGTTCTACGTCGTGCTCCTCCGCTGGCTCGACTTCACGTTCCAGCACTACAGCGCCATCCCATGGCCCGTGACGTGGCTGCCCATCACGGCGCTCGCCGCCTACTGCGGCCTCTACGTGGGCGCCGTGGCGAGCGCCGTCGCCTGGCTCCGCGTCCGTCTCGGCGACGGCTGGGCGCTCGCCGCCGCGCCGACGCTCTGGGTCTCGGGCGAGTGGATCCGCGGATGGCTCATGGGCGGGTTCCCCTGGGGCCTCCTCGGCTACTCGCAGCATGCGGCGCTCCCCGTGATCCAGATCGCAGAGCTCGGCGGCGTGTACGCCGTCTCGTTCCTGCTCGTCGCGGTGAACGCCGCCATCGCCGGGATCTGCGTGCTCGGCCCCCGGCGGGCCCTCGCGGGCGGTGGAGCGGCCGCCCTGCTCCTGGCCGGCGCACTCGGCTTCGGATGGCTCACGCTGTCCCGGGAGTTCGGCGCGGATGCAGCGCGGACCCGCCCGCGCATCCGGATCTCCGTGATCCAGCCCTCCATCGAGCAGGGGCAGAAGTGGGACCCGGCTTATCAGGCGCAGACGCTCGCGATCTACGAGCAGCTGACGCGTCAGGCGGCGGCGGAGAAGCCGGCGGCGGTGTTCTGGCCGGAGACGGCGGCGCCGATCTTCCTCCGCGGCGACGCCCCGCTCCTGGCACGGCTCGTCGCGCTCGCCCGAGAGACGGGCGTCCCGCTCCTCGTAGGCTCCGTGGACCGGCTGCCCGGGCCCGACGGACAGTTCCTGAACAGCGCTTTTCTGCTGGGAGATCAGGGGATTACGGGCAAGTATGATAAGATTCAGCTCGTGCCGTTCGGCGAATACGTGCCGCTCGCCGGACTCATCGGGTTCGTCAGGCAATGGGCGGAGTTCATTTCGGACTTCGCTCCAGGCACGAGCCAGACGGTATTCCGGCTGCCCGGGGCGCCTTTCGGCACGGTGATCTGCTACGAGGTGATCTTCCCCGACCTGTTCAGGGGCTTCGCTGCTGGAGGCGCGGTGTTCATGGCCAACATCACCAACGACGCATGGTTCGGGCGGACGAGCGGCCCCTGGCAGCATCTGGGCGTGCTGCCGCTCCGGGCCGTCGAGAACCGCATCGCCGTCGCCCGCGCTGCGAACACGGGCGTGTCGGCCCTCATCAGCCCGGACGGGCACGTGGGTCCGACGCTGCCGCTCTTCGAGCGCGGCATCCTCACGCTCACGGTGCCGCTCCGCACGCGGACCACGCTGTATACGCGCTTCGGCAACTGGCTGGTCTACCTGTGCCTGATCCTGTCCGCGACGGCCGCGGTCGCCGCGCTTGCCCGGAAGCCGGCGGCGACATGCTAGGCGACCTGAAGCGCGACCTCGTTGAGGTCGAGAAGCGGATGCAGGATCTTCGGGGGCATCTTTGACCTCGAGACCAAGGACGCGCGCATCGCGGCCATCGATCAGGAGATGTCCGCGCCCAGCTTCTGGGATGACAGCCGCAAGGCCCAGGCGGTCGTGCAGGAGCGCGCCGATCTCGCCCGGACCCTAGGGCGCTTCAAGGAGCTCGCCCGTCAGGCTGAAGATCTCCGGGTGCTGTGGGACATGGCCACCGAGGCCGGCGACGAGAGCGAAGCGCCGGGAATCGAGCAGGGCCTGGCCGCCCTCCGGAAGGACCTCGAAGCCTTCTCCGTCAAGATCGTGCTCTCCGGCCCGCAGGACAGGAAGAACGCCATCATGTCGATCCATCCCGGCGCGGGCGGCACGGAATCCCAGGACTGGGCCCAGATGCTGACGCGCATGTACCTCAGATGGGCCGAGCGGGCGGGCTTCAAGGCCGAGGTCGTGGATCTCTTGCCGGGAGAGGAAGCGGGCATCAAGTCGGCCACCATCGAGATCACGGGCGAGTACGCGTACGGCTACCTCAAGAGCGAGATCGGGGTGCACCGCCTGATCCGGATCTCGCCGTTCGACGCCTCCAAGCGGCGCCACACCTCGTTCGCGTCGGTGTCCGTGATCCCGGAGGTGGAAGACGTGGAGGTCGTCGTGAAGGACGAGGAGCTCCGCATCGACGTGTACCGCTCCTCCGGGCCGGGCGGGCAGGGCGTCAACACGGCGGACTCGGCCGTGCGCATCACGCACCTGCCGAGCGGTATCGTGGTCGCCTGCCAGAACGAGCGCTCCCAGCTCCGCAACCGGGACACGGCCATGCGCATCCTCAAGTCGCGGCTCTACCAGATCTACGAGAAGAAGCAGCGCGAGGAGCTGGCCGAGCTCACGGGCGAGAAGAAGGAGATCGCGTTCGGCAGCCAGATCCGCACGTACACCTTCCACCCGTACCAGATCATCAAGGACCACCGGACCGGCGTCGAGGAGGGCAACGTCGACGCGGTGATGGACGGCGAGATCGACGCGTTCATCGAGGCCTTCCTCGCCTCGGGAAAGTCCTCCGCGGCATGAGCGCGCCGTCCGCCGGCGCCCCCGGCGCCAACGAGCTCGTCCGGCGCCGGCTCGAGAAGCTGGAGGCCCTGCGGGCGGGCGGCGTCGATCCCTTCGGCCAGCGCTTCGCGTTCACGCACTGGGCGGGCGATCTCGCGCGCCGCTACCAGGCGGCGGGCGAGGACGAGCTCAAGCAGGCGGAGCCGGTCACGGTGGCCGGGCGGATCGTGGCCCTCCGCCACCACGGCAAGACCTGCTTCGCGCATCTGCGCGAGCAGTCCGGCCAGATCCAGCTCTACGCGCGTCAGGACGGGCTGGGCGAGCGCTACGCGGCCTTCACCGATCTGGACGTCGGGGACTTCGTCGGGGTCAGCGGCGAGCTCTTCCGGACGCGCACCGGCGAGCTCACGATCGCCGTCCGCGAGTTCGTGTTCCTGGCGAAGTCCATCCGGCCGCTCCCGGAGAAATGGCACGGGCTCAAGGACGTGGAGACGCGCTATCGCCGCCGCTACGTCGACCTCGTGATGAGCCCGCAGGTGCGCGAGGCCTTCGTGGTCAAGAGCCGGCTCATCCGCGAGCTGCGCGCCTTCCTCGATGCGCGCGGCTTCCTCGAGGTCGAGACGCCGATGATGCAGCCCATCCCGGGCGGGGCGGCCGCCAAGCCGTTCGTGACGCACCACAACGCGCTCGACATGGCGCTCTACCTCAGGATCGCGCCGGAGCTCTACCTCAAGCGGCTGGTGGTGGGGGGGCTCGACCGCGTGTACGAGATCAATCGCAACTTCCGCAACGAGGGGATCTCGACCCAGCACAATCCCGAGTTCACCATGCTCGAGTTCTACCAGGCCTACGCGGACTACGAGGACCTGATGGCCCTCACCGAGGAGATGTTCGCGCACCTCGGCCGCGAGATCGCCGGCGGCACGACGCTTCAGTACCAGGGCGAGGCGATCGAGCTGGCCGGGCCGTGGCGCCGGCTGCCGTTCTTCCAGGCGCTCTCGGCGGCCGTCGGCCGGCCGGTCGGCCCCGGCACTCCGGCGGGCGAGCTCCGGGCCGCGGCCGTGGCCGCCGGCGCCGCCCCGAAGCCGGACGCCGGTCCCGTCGACCTGTGGAAGGAGATCTTCGACGCGCTCGTCGAGCCGACGCTGATCCAGCCGACCTTCATCACGGACTTCCCCATCGAGCTCTCGCCCCTGTCCAAGCGCAAGTCGAGCGATCCGCGCCTCGTCGACCGTTTCGAGCTCTTCATCTGCCGCCGCGAGATCGCAAACGCGTACTCCGAGCTCAACGATCCGATCGACCAGCGCCGGCGGTTCGAGGAGCAGGCGCAGGAGCGGCTGCGGGGCGACGAGGAGGCGCACTGGATGGACGAGGATTTCGTCCGGGCCCTCGAGTACGGCATGCCGCCCACGGCGGGGGAGGGCATCGGCATCGACCGGCTCGCCATGCTGTTCACGGACTCGGCGTCCATCCGGGACGTGATCCTCTTTCCCCACCTCCGGCCGGAGCGGCGAAGCTCCGACCAGGGCGCGGGCGACGAGGACGAGGCCGAGTCGTCATGAGCGGGCGCGGCCTGCCCTTCGAGCTCTTCCTGTCCCTGCGCTACCTGAGAGCGCGCGGCCAGCGGGCCAACCTCTCGCTGTTCGTGTGGATCGGGGTGGGGGGCGTGTTCCTCGGCGTGAGCGCTCTCATCGTCGTGCTCGCCGTGATGACGGGGTTCCAGGACGGGATCAAGGAGCGCATCATCGCCGCCAACCCGCACATCCTGCTGCTCGACACGGGCGGGAAGGGCGTGCCGGACGCGGGCGAGATCGCCGCGCGCGTGCGCGCTGTCAGCGGCGTGCGCTCGGCCACGCCCTTCGTGCTCCAGCAGGCGCTCTTCACGGGGCAGGGCCGCGGCGCCACCGGAGGCCTGCTTCGCGGCGTCGACCTCGCCTCGCCGTCCGTGCGGGCGGAGATCGCCTCCTCGCTCAAGAGCGGGAGCCTCGATCCGCTGCTCCTCGCCGGCGGGGAGCCGGCCCTCCTCCTCGGACGAGAGCTGGCCCGGACGCTCGGGGCCATTCCCGGCGACCACGTCACCGTGATCTCGCCCCAGGGCGCGATGACGGCGGTCGGCCTCGTCCCGAAGATGCGCCGCTTCCTGGTAGCCGGATACATCGAGGTCGGGCTCTACGAGTACGACGCCTCGCTGGCCTACACCTCGCTCACCGCCGCCCAGGAGTTCGCCGGGCTGGGCGATCGCGTCTCCGGCGTCGAGGTGAAGCTCAACGACCCCTTCGACGCGAAGGCCATCGGCCGGCGCGTCTTCACCGTCGCCGGGCCCGGGCTCTGGATGCGGGACTGGATGGGCATGAACCGGAACCTCTTCGCGGCCCTGCAGCTCGAGAAGCTCGCGCTCTTCGTGATCGTCACGATCATCGTGCTCGTGGCCGGCTTCGCGATCATCGGCCACCTGGTGCTGCTGGTGGCCGAGAAGCGGAAGGAGATCGGGATCCTGAAGGCCATGGGTGCCAGCGCGGGCAGCATCGGGGGCGTCTTCCTCGTGGCGGGCATGCTCATCGGCGTGGTCGGCACGGTGGCGGGCAGCCTCTTCGGGCTCACCCTGATCTGGGTGCAGAACACCTACAAGATCATCCACCTGGCCGGGGACGTGTACCAGATCGACCACCTGCCCATGAAGCTCACGTGGCTCGACTTCGGCCTCGTCACGAGCGCCACGCTGCTCATCTCCTTCCTCGCCACGCTCTCCCCCGCGCGCCGGGCGGCGCGGCTCGATCCCGTCGAGGTGCTCCGGTATGAGTGAGCCTCTGCTCGCCGCCCGGGAGCTCGAGAAGGAATACCGGGTGGGGCCGGAGACGGTGCGGGTGCTGCGCGGGGTGAACCTGACGGTGAACCCGGCCGAGAGCGTGGCCCTCATCGGCGCCTCGGGCGTGGGGAAGTCCACGCTGCTCCACCTGCTGGGAGGGCTCGACCATCCCACGGGGGGCCAGGTGCTGTTTGCGGGCGAGGACCTCTATGCCAGATCCGAGAGCGCGCTGGCCAAGCTTCGACGGACCGAGATCGCGTTCATCTTCCAGTTCTACAACCTGCTGGGCGAGATGACCGCGCTCGAGAACGCCATGATGCCGGCGCTGCTCCAGAGGATTCCCGCCGTGGAAGCGCGCGAACGGGCCGCGCTCGCGCTGCAGGAGGTCGGGCTCGCCGACCGGACGGGTCATCGGCCCGGCGAGCTGTCCGGAGGCGAGCAGCAGCGAGTCGCCATCGCCCGCGCGCTGGTCGCCCAGCCGAGCGTCGTCCTGGCCGACGAGCCCACCGGCAACCTCGACCCCAAGACGAGCGAGGTGATCTGGGATCTGTTCCTCAGGCTCCAGGTCGAGCGCCGCCTGGCCATCGTGATCGCCACGCACAACCACGAGCTGGCGCGCAGATCCGATCGCGGCTACCGGCTCGTGGAGGGACGAGCGGTCCCCTGGGCCTGAGCCTCCACCGCCGGCTCGGACACCGCTCTTGTGCCTGATGGCTCAAGGGAAGAAAACGGTATGGCGGCCAGGGACTTGCAGGTATACTTTGGGCATGGCGTAGAGCCCGGCCGGGGAAGCTGTTCACCCGAGATAGCGAGGACTCCAAGTGTTCGAGAGATTTACCGAGAGAGCGCGGCGGGTCATCATCCTGGCGAGGGAAGAGGCGGGCCGGTTCCGCCATGATTTCGTCGGGACGGAGCACATCCTCCTTGGCCTCATCCGGGACGGTGAGGGCATTGCCACGGCGGTGCTCCAGCGGCTCGGGCTCAGGCTGGAGACGGTCAAGGCGGAGGTGGAGCGGGCTCTCGCGGGCTTCCCCAAGACGCTGACGTTCGGCGAGGTTCCGTTCACGCCCCAGGCCAAGCGGGTCCTCGAGCTGTCCATCGAAGAGGCGCGGCAGCTCGGGCACAACTACATCGGCACCGAGCACCTCCTGCTGGGCCTCATGAAGGAAGGCCAGTCCATCGCGGCCAAGATCCTGGAATCTCTCGGCGCCCGGCTCGACGAGGTCCGCCAGGAGACCCTGGCGCTCCTGGGCGACCAGTACTACCCCCGGCCCAAGAAGCGCTCGCAGACCCCGGTGCTCGACGAGTTCGCCCGCGACCTGACGCAGCTGGCCCGCGAGGGCAAGCTCGACCCCGTCATCGGCCGCGAGACCGAGATCGAGCGGGTGATCCAGATCCTGGCGCGCCGGACCAAGAACAACCCGGTCCTCATCGGGGAGCCCGGGGTAGGGAAGACCGCCATCGTCGAGGGACTGGCCCAGCGGATCGTGGGCCACGAGGTCCCCGACGTCCTCGCGCAGAAGCGGCTCCTCCAGCTCGATCTGGGCGCCCTCGTGGCCGGCACCAAGTATCGCGGCCAGTTCGAGGAGCGGCTCAAGGCGGTCATGAAGGAGATCCGCCAGTCGGAGAACGTCGTGCTCTTCCTCGACGAGCTCCACACGCTGATCGGAGCCGGCGCGGCGGAAGGCGCCATCGACGCCTCGAACATGCTCAAGCCCGCGCTGTCGCGCGGCGAGATCCAGACCATCGGCGCCACCACCCTCGACGAGTACCGGAAGTACATCGAGAAGGACGGTGCCCTCGAGCGGCGCTTCCAGCCCGTCATCGTCCGCGCGCCCTCGGTGCCCGAGTCCGTCGAGATCATCAAGGGCCTCCGGCACAAGTACGAGGCGCACCATCGCGTGAAGATCACCGACGAGGCAATCGACGCTGCCGTCAAGCTGGCGGACCGGTACATCACGGACCGGCAGCTGCCCGACAAGGCCATCGACGTCATCGACGAGGCGTCCAGCCGCACGCGCCTGATGGCGCTCACGCCGCCCCCCGAGATCAAGGAGATCGGCAAGGAAGTGGAGCGGGTGGTGCGCGAGAAGGACATGTACCTGGAGGCCCAGGAGTTCGAGAAGGCCGCCTCGCTGCGCGAGAAGGAGAAGCTCCTCCGCGGGCGCGACGAGGAGATGAAGCGCGACTGGGACAAGCGCAAGGGCAAGGGGCCCCAGACGGTCGGCGAGGAGGACATCGAGTACATCGTCTCCCGGTGGACGGGCATCCCGCTGTCCAAGCTCGAGGAGAAGGAGTCGGCGAAGCTGGCCCGCATGGAAGACGCCCTCCATGGCCGCATCATCGGCCAGGAGGATGCCGTGGTCGCCGTGTCGCGCGCCATTCGCCGCTCGCGCGCGGGGCTCAAGGACAACCGCCGCCCGGTGGGCTCCTTCGTGTTCCTCGGGCCGACGGGCGTGGGCAAGACGGAGCTCGCGCGCGCGCTGGCCGAGTACCTCTTCGGGGACGAGAACGCGCTGATCCGCGTGGACATGTCGGAATACATGGAGAAGTTCTCGGTGTCGCGGCTCCTCGGAGCGCCTCCGGGCTACGTGGGGTACGAAGAGGGCGGCTTCCTGACCGAGAAGGTTCGGCGCCGGCCCTACTCCGTGGTGCTCTTCGACGAGATCGAGAAGGCCCACCCGGATGTCTTCAACATGCTCCTTCAGGTCCTCGACGACGGCCGCCTCACGGACTCCGTGGGCCACGTGGTGGACTTCAAGAACACCATCCTCATCATGACCTCGAACCTCGGCACGAGCTTCATCGGCAAGCGCACGGCTCCCGGCTTCCTCGCGGAGGGCGAGGAGACGACGCACGAGCGGATGAAGGAAAAGGTCATGGACGAGATGAAGCGGGCGTTTAGACCCGAGTTCATCAACCGCATCGACGACATCATCGTGTTCCACGCGCTGTCGCGCGAGCACATCACGGCCATCGTGCAGCTCATGGTGGCGCGCATCAACAAGCAGCTCTCCGACAAGGGCATCCAGCTGGAGCCGACGGCGGCCGCGCTCGACCTGCTCGTGCAGAAGGGCTACGACCCCACCTACGGGGCGCGCCAGCTGCGCCGCACGATCCAGAAGTACGTGGAAGACCCGGTGGCAGAGGCGATCGTGCGCGGCCAGTTCGGCGAGGGCGCGCGCATCGAGGTCGACGTGGAGAACGGGAACTTCACCTTCCGTGAGATCCAGGTAGCCGAGCCGCGGCTCGTGCTGGCGGAGCGCTAGGGCGACGCGGCGGGGACCACGTCGCCCACGAGACATGACCTCGAGGGGGAGATACGCTCTCTCCATTTTTTTTGTCCTGACGCTGGCCTCGCTCGGCGGTGGTCTGGCGAGCGGCGCCCGCGCCCAGACCCCGGCGCGCCCCCCGGCCGGCAGTGACATCATCGTCAAGGAGCTCGCCGTCCAGGGCAACCGGCGCGTCCAGGAAGCCGTCATCCTCGGCCGGGTGTCCGCCAAGGTCGGAGGTCCCTTCGTGCCGGCCCGCCTCGCCGACGATATCCGGGCGGTCTTCGCCCTGGGCTTCTTCGACGACGTGCAGGCCAAGGTCGAAGACTTCGAGGGCGGGGTGAAGCTCACCTTCGTCGTGACCGAGCGCCCGTTCGTGCGCGACCTCAACTTCGTCGGCAACAAGAAGCTCGACGCGGCCGTGCTCCAGGAGAAGAGCGAGATCAAGCTCGGCACGGTGTACAACCCGGTCGAGGTCACGCGGGCCGCGGAGAAGCTCAAGGAAGCCTACGAGGAGCAGGGGTACTTCGAGGTCGGCATCACGCCCGACGTCGTCAAGCTCCCCGACGGCGACGTCAGCCTCACCTTCCGCATCGCCGAGGGCCGGAAGATGACCATCGACAAGATCGTCATCGAGGGGGCGCAGGGTATCCGGCCGGACAAGATCAAGCAGATCATGCTGACCCAGGAGCGCGAGTTCTTCATCCTGCGCGGCACGGTCCAGCGGCAGAAGCTCGACCAGGACATCGAGCGCATCGTGCAGCTCTACAACGACAACGGCTTCATCCAGGCGCGGGTGGAGACCGTCGACACCCAGGTCGACCGGGCCAACGCCAGCGTCGCCATCCGGATCGTGGTGGCGGAGGGGCCGCAGTTCCGCGTGGGCGGCATCGACATCACGGGCAACAAGATCCTCCCCGTGGAGGAGCTGCGGCGGCGCATCCTGCTCAAGCCCGACGACATCTACTCCCGCACCAAGCTCCAGGACAGCGTGCGCGGCATCACCGACGTCTACGGCACCATCGGCCGGGCCGCCGCCGAGGTCAATCCCCAGATCGCTCTCGACGTGCCCAACCGCAAGGTCAACATCACGCTCGAGATCACGGAGGGCCCGGAGGTCTTCGTCGAGCGGATCAACATCACGGGGAACACGCGGAGCCAGGAGAAGATCCTCCGGCGCGAGATCCCCATGGCGGAAGGCGATCTCTTCACCAGCCAGAAGCTCCAGCGGGCCAAGCAGAAGCTGACCAACCTGAACTACTTCGAGAAGGTCGACGTGAAGACCACGCCGGGGTCGACCAAGGACAAGATCATCGTCAACATCGAGGTGACCGAGAAGCCCACCGGCGTCTTCTCCGTGGGCGGCGGCTATAGCTCCCAGGACGGCGCCATGGGCACCGTCGATCTCTCCCAGAACAACTTCCTCGGCCGCGGCCTCCAGGTCTTCCTGCGGATCCGGGGCGGCGCCCAGACCCAGCAGGGCACGATCGGCATCACGGATCCCTGGTTCCTCGACCGGCCGCTGGCCGCCGGCTTCGATCTCTTCAGCAACCGCCGCGTGAACCAGGACTACACGCAGGCGTCGGTGGGCGGTGACGTGCGCTTCGGCGGCCCCATGGGCGACTTCTCGCGCTGGAGCGCGCTCTACCGGCTGAGCGGCGAGAACATCACGGGCGTCGCCTCGAACGCCAGCACGGAATTGCTTCAGGCTGAGGGCAAGACCATCCTGTCGATGATCGGCGGCTCGCTCACCCAGGACACGCGGGACAGCATCCAGGAGCCGACGCGCGGCAACTACTTCCTCCTGGGCGGCGATTTCGCGGGCATCGGCACCAACGACAACCGGTTCTTCCGCATCACCGTCTCGGCCACGCGTCACCAGCCCCTCTGGTTCGACCACCTGCTGAGCGGGCGGCTCGCCTCGGGCTACCAGCTGGGCTGGTCGAACAATCCCGTCCCGCTCTTCGAACGGTACTTCCTCGGTGGCCCGAACACCATCCGGAGCTTCAAGGCGCGCGACATCTCGCCGGAAGACAGCTCGGGCACCAAGATCGGCGGCAACTTCAACGTCCTGGGCAATCTCGAGTACTCGGTGCCCTTGCCCTTCAACCTGCGCGCCGCCCTCTTCTTCGACGTGGGCAACGTCTACGGGCCGGACCAGGCCATCGGCACGCCCATCGATCTCACGAACCTCAAGTACGCCGTCGGCCCCGGCATTCGCTGGAAGTCGCCGTTCGGGCCGATCCGCGTGGACTACGGATTCAATCCGAGCCCCACGGGCAAGGAAAAGATCGGCAACATCCAGTTCTCGATGGGCGCGGCATTCTAGCCAGGAGGAGAGAGGCATGAAGGGGCGTGTCACGATGCTGGCGGCGGCCACAGGAGCCCTCGCGGTCCTGTCGGCCATGTGGTGGGCGTTGACCCCGGCGGTGGCGCAGGCGCCGCCCGCGGCCTCCCGCGTGGGCTTCGTCGATCTCCAGCGCATTCTTGCCCGCTCGCAGGCCGGGGTGCAGGCCCGGGAGCAGATCGAGAAGGAGAAGGCCGCCATGCAGAAGCAGGTCGACTCCCAGAAGGGCGACTACGACAAGCTCCGCGACGAGCTCGAGAAGAAGGGCCAGCTGCTCTCCGCGGACGCCCGGCGCGAGAAGCAGGAGGCCCTCGAGCGCAAGACGCGGGACATCCGGCGCCTCCTCGACGACCTGGAAAAGGAGCTCCAGAAGAAGGAGCAGACGATGGGCGCGAAGATCCTCCGCGACCTGGAGGGCATCTTCACCAGGGTCGGGAAGGAGAAGGGGTATGCCCTCATCGTGGAGCGCCGGCAGGCCGGCGTCGTGTACGGCGCGCCGGAGGTCGACGTCACGGAGGACGTGATCAAGGCGTTCGACGACGAGATGCGCAAGGGAGCCAAGAAGTAGCCGGCCGTGGGCGCCTCGTTCACGCTCGGCCGGATTGCCGAGGCGCTCGGCGCCACCCTGGAAGGAGACCCGGAGCGGGTCGTCGTCGCCGTGGCGCCGCTCGAGACGGCGGGGCCGGACGACATCTCGTTCGTGGTCAACCCGCGGTATCTGCGGGCCGCCGCGGGGAGCCGGGCGGCCGCCGTGGTAGTCGGACGTGACGTCGAGGGACTGCCGCAGGCGCTCCTGCGGGTCGATTCGGCGCCGGCCGCCCTCATCCGCCTGCTGCAGCTCTTCCATCCCGAGGCGCCCACCCGCCCCGGCGTGCATGCGGCCGCCGTGGTGGACGGCCGCGCCCGTGTCGATGCCAGCGCTTCCGTCGGCGCCGGCGCCGTCGTGGAAGCAGACGTGGTGGTTGGGCCACGGAGCCGCGTGGGCGCGCTGTCCTTCGTGGGCACGGGAGCCGTGCTCGGCGCCGATGTCGTGCTCCACCCGCGCACGGTCCTCTACGGCGGCGTCGTCCTGGGCGATCGCGTGATCGTCCACTCCGGCGCCGTGCTCGGCGCGGACGGCTTCGGGTACGCCTTCGACGGCCGCGCCCACCGCAAGATTCCCCAGGTCGGCGGCCTCCGGATCGAGGACGACGTGGAGATCGGCGCGAACACGGCGATCGACCGGGCAACCCTCGGCGACACCGTGATCAGGCGCGGCACGAAGATCGACAATCTCGTGCAGGTCGGGCACAACACGGAGGTGGGGGAAGACGTGATCCTCGTGTCGCAGGTGGGCATCTCGGGCTCGTGCACGATCGGCAGCCGCGCCATCCTGGCCGGCCAGGTCGGGGTCGCCGACCACGTGACGATCGGCGAGGGCACGGTGCTCACCGCCAAATCCGGCGTGCCGAACAGCGTGCCCGCCGGCCAGGTCTGGAGCGGGACGCCGAGCCGGCCCACCGCGGAGCAGCGCCGCATCTGGGCCGCGGAAGCCATGCTCCCGGACCTCGTGCGCAAGGTGCGCGCGCTCGAGAAGCGCGTGCGGGAGCTCGAGGGGCACGCCGATGAGTAGGGCAGCGGGCATCCATCCGACGGCAATCGTGGACCGGGGCGCCGAGCTCGACGCCGGCGTGCGGATCGGGCCCTACAGCGTGATCGGCGCCGGCGCGCGGATCGGCACGGACACGGAGATCGGGGCGCACGTCGTGCTGGAGGGCCGCGTGACCCTGGGGGCGCGCTGTCGCGTGGGCCACGGCGCCATCATCGGCGGCGAGCCGCAGGACCTCAAGTTCCGCC
>Ga0335069_10003474_pt1 | contig 23774 bp, 19 predicted proteins | sample Lox_Sample_11_FD_206714 | JGI IMG/M metagenome (GOLD analysis project Ga0335069, IMG submission 206714) | Soil microbial communities from Loxahatchee National Wildlife Refuge, Florida, United States - Lox_Sample_1.1 | ecosystem: Environmental > Terrestrial > Soil > Wetlands | place: USA... | reverse complement strand
AACTCCCACCGGCTGACGGATTGTTTCAGTATTGATGCCGCGCGAAACGCCCTCGAGGACGCGGCCTTGCATGGTCATGGGAGTTGCGCAGGCGACTTCGAGAACTTCGATAGCACGCGTGACTTCCGCCCGCGCATCGGACAGCACCTTGCCTCCCTCGCGCGTGATGGAGGCTGCCAGATCGTCGATCCGCTGGAGAAACTTCTCGCGCAGGGCATAGATGAATTGGGTGCGTTCGCCAACCGCACGGGAGCGCCAGTCGGGAAGCGCGGCCAACGCCGCAGCCGCGGCCGCATCAACATCTGCTTTCGAGGAGAGTGGAACCTTGGCCAGCACAGCGCCGCTGGCAGGATTGGTGACATCCAGTGAACTGGAGCCAGTCGCAGGAAGCCACCGGCCACCAATAAAGTTTCGCAGAATCCGCGCTGTTGAACCGGGAACCTCCGAAGCTTGATCCAATGTATGAGTCTGGGCCATTTTCTTTGTGGCATCAATGGTAGCCCAGTTTGGCCGATTTATCACGGACAATGCGGTGGCACGAGGGCGGGGGCTATTTGGAAGATGGCTCGATCCGGGTGATAAAATCGCGAATCAATTTCTGGCTTTGGCCGGGCAATTCGGTGAAGTGGATGCCCTGCCGCTCATTTTTTTCCCACATCACCTCACCGCTCGCCTCCACGATGTTGACAGTTGCCGGCAGTTTGAACGACAACTCAATGGCGTCGCTCGGATGCAGACCGGAAACTTCAACCTGCATACCGCCCTGGCTCAAGTTCCAGGTAACTCCCTGTCGAGTCTTGGTTCCCACCGTGCACTCGATGTCCGTCTGAATCGGAACCCGGATATAACGACGGCGATTTTCGAGAAGCGTCCCTTGAACGGTACGCAACAAAGTCGTCAGCTTCTGCTTGTCCAGGGGCTTCTGCAGCATGAACGTTGCGCCCATGGAAAACGACTTTGGCATGCTGTTCGGATGGTCAGGGTCCGTGATCATTACGATCGGAGTGGATTTGTTCCAGGAAGACTGGCGGACAATGTGCGCGATCTCGAAACCATTGACGGCCGGCATTGCAACGTCAAGGAAAATACCGTCGAAGCGCTCTTGGTTGACCAGATCGACGGCCCGGGGACTCTCACTCACCGGACGGACGTCAGCCGCTAAGGATGTGAATACACTAGTGATGAGGTCCAGGCTGGTGGGATCGCCGTCAACAACAAGGAGTTTAAGCGCAGGTGCCCCGTCTTCTCGCATCGCCCGTTAGAACAATAACAAGTTTAGCGGGTCGACAGGAAGATAGGAACAATGGCTGAACCTTCGGAGTGACGGCGGTACACCCTCGGTCTCCGAAGCACTCAGCAAGGGGAGGCTGCCCTCCCTCAGCCTGTCAAAGTTGATGAAGGGTTCTACTTGCGGTTATGGATTTTGGTCAATTCTTTGACCAAGGCGCGCCGAACCTTCTCCGATTGGCGGCCTCCGCTGGCTACCAAGCTCACATACGACGGGCTCAGTCCAAGAGAATCTGCCACCCGCGCATACAAACCCAAGTGAAGCCTGTGAATTTCGAGAAGCTTTTCGTCTGCTGCGCTATGCCCATTCTTGTGGTTATTCACGGCTCGCTCGCCCCCCTGACGTAACGAGAATTTGCTCGTTTAATTTAAAATATTTACTGAAATTCTGGTGTGATCCAGATCACATCACACTGTGAGCCCGACCCGGGGAAAGGCTTCCCGGCAAAAAGAAGTAACAACGTCAGAGGCCCCCAACGTACTGCAGAATTCACACACCATTCACAATCTGGTCACCTAGCCGTAACACTCAACCGACTAAACTGACCGCCAAGTGATGCAGGCATACCCCGGCAGAGCCGGGTCTATGCAAATTTTATGTGAATAGTTGAACTCCGCCACTTTTCGGGTGCACGGAGTCCCTCAACTGTATCGCAGTTCCATATCAGTCATCAAGCAGGATCGCGCGCGGGTTTTGGGTTGTCAGCCCTCCTCGCCAGCGTCAACCGAGGGTGCTTCAGACAAGGGCGGAAGCATGAGGCAATCTGTTTTCATCGTGGAAGAAGGGACAGAGCTTTCTGCAATCGTCCAGCATTCCCTGGAAATGATGGGGTACTCGGTTCGGGGCGTGGCTTCCGCGGACGCCATTGCCGAAGCGGAGAAGGTCAGGCCAGCATTAATCCTGATTTCGCTACTTTACTCCGGTTCCTCCAGCCTTTCGTTATGCCGGCGCATTCGAGAGAATCCCGTGGTCCATGCTACTCCATTGATTCTGGTGCTGAGCGAGGTTGCCGAAGAGCAACGCATCCAGGCACTGGAGTCGGGTGCCGATGATTGTATTGTGGAGCCGTTCAGCCCACGCGAACTGTCAGCCCGCGCCCAAGCACTCCTTCGCCGATCTGTACCGACAAACTCCGCCGCTAGAAGCGAATCTCCGGACCTCTTGATCGACAGCTGGGCTATGAAATTATCGGTTCGCGGAACGGAAATTCCGACCACCAGCCTGGAGTTTCGCCTGATTGACTACTTGGCACGACACCAGGGACAAGTCTTCACCCGTGACCTTTTGCTGGATGCGGTTTGGGGCGACATGCAATTTGTAACTCCGCGTAGCGTGGATGCCTGCATCCGGAGAATCCGCGAAAAGATCGAACCCGACCGCAAACGACCAACATTCCTAAAGACTATCCGGGGGGTGGGCTATCGCCTGGATGCCATCACCGCATGGCAGTCTCCGACCACGGACGGGTGCGATTGCGCCGCCTGCACGACAGCTGTAACAGCCTTTCGCACCCCTTACGAGAGTTCGGTCAAGCGCCGTCGCAGCCCAGCCTGATCAAAGTCCACAGTAGTAATGTTTGTTTTCAGAGCAATTCATTCAGGTTTAACAATGCCGTCACATCCGCGCAACAACAGCGCTCTAGTCTGGTGCATCCTCCGGCCAAAGACCTTAGTCAGAACGGAGCCCTCATATCTGCCGGAGGATGGAGGAAGAGAGATGTTTGATAGCCTACGTGCATCAGTTAACCCCAGGAAAATGCTGGCATCCCTGACAGCATTAGCGATCGGTTTGGGACCGAGTGTGACGCCGGCATTCGCCAGCCCCAAAACGAAAACCCCGATTCAACACATCGTCGTGATCTTTCAGGAGAATGTTTCCTTTGATCACTATTTTGGAACCTATCCCAACGCAACCAACCCCCAGGGAGAACCTCAGTTCCACGCCCGCCCTGGAACACCAGCCGTTAACGGCCTGACCGGCGCGCTGCTCACCTCCAATCCCAACTTGAATCCGCTGAACGGCGCGGCGGCGAGCAACCCGTTCCGCCTGGATCGTTCTCAGGCCGTAACCGCCGACCAGGACCATGACTACCTGGACGAGCAGTTGGCATTTGATGCCGGCTTGCTGGACCTGTTCCCCAGTCACACTGGCAACGCGAACAGCCTGGTCATGGGCTACTACGATGGCAACACCGTTACCGCGATGTGGAATTATGCGCAGCATTTCGCGATGAGCGACAACTCCTACAGCAGCACGTTTGGTCCTTCGACCCCCGGACTTCTCAACCTGGTTTCCGGTCAGACCAACGGGGTCGTAAAGACTCTGAACGGAACCGGCGACGAAGTTGATGGTGGCAATGGCTCGCTGACCATGATTGGTGACGCCGATCCTCTCTACGACGTTTGCTCGAATCCGAGCCGCGCGCAGGGCCAGATGGGCGGCAAAAATATCGGCGACCTTTTGAACGCCGCGGGCGTAACTTGGGGATCGTTTATGGGCGGCTTTGACTTGACCATCAAGAATCCCAACGGAACTACCGGCTGTTCGCGCAGCTCCGCAGGACTTGCCGGTACTACGAACGACTACATCCCTCACCATTCCTTGTTCGGTTACTACGCCTCTACTGGCAACCCGAACCACACCCGCCCCAAGAACCTCGCTGAAATCGGAAACGACGGCCCTGCCAATCACAATTACGACATCAATGACTTCGTGAAGGCCGTCCAGCAAGGCAACTTTCCGGCAGTGAACTTCATTAAGGCCCCTGCTTATCAGGACGGACACGCCGGCTACTCGGATCCGATCGATGAGCAGACCTTCGTCGTGAAATTGGTCAACTTCCTCGAGACGCAGCCCAGCTGGAGCAGCACTGCAGTTGTTGTTCTGTACGACGATTCCGATGGCTGGTATGACCACCAGATGGGTCCGATCGTTAACCAATCCACCGGATCGGCTGACGGCCTGACCGGCCCGAACGCGTGCGGCAATGCGGCCACCGCACTGCCCGGCATCGACCCCGGGAACACGCACGCTCTCGGGCGCTGCGGCTATGGTCCGCGGCAACCTCTGGTTGTAGTTTCACCGTGGGCCCGCGAAAACTTCGTCGATCACACCGTCACCGACCTGAGCTCGGTGATTCACTTCGTTGAGGACAATTGGTTGGGCGGTCAGCGCATCGGCCAGGGCTCGTTCGACACCATCGCGAACGGCCTGAACCAGATGTTCGACTTCAGCCAGATTCGAGGAGACGGTGTCCTGGTACTCAGCCCGAACACTGGAAACCCGATTCCGTAATTCGGTCAGCAAAGAGAAACTTCAGGCATGCGGGTGCAAGGCTCGCATGCCTGATTTGTGTTAGCATCAACAACCCTTTGTGGGAGGTTTACCAGAGTTTGAGTAGAACTCGTCGCGAATTTCTGCAGCACAGCAGCATGGCTGCCGCCGCCTTTTTGTTCCCGCAAACCAAACACACGCGCCCGCAAACCGCGCCGCCGATTCGTCCTGTTCTCGATCCGAATACGTTAACGCCGTTCGTTGATCCTTTGTCGATTCCGGCGATCGCACGCAGTGCAGGAGAGCGTCCGAGCCCACTCGATCCGTCGCTCAAGCTTCCCTATTACCGGATGTCCATGCACCCGGTCCAGTACAAGCTCCACCGCGATCTGAAGCCGACCAAGATGTGGGGGGTGGGTTCAAGTTCTCCGGGCCCGACAATCGAAGTCAAGAGCGGTCAGGGGATGTTCGTGGAGTGGGCGAATGAATTGCCGGCATCCCATTTTTTGCCAATCGATCACACAGTTCACGGCGCCGAATCGGACAAGCCCGATGTGCGAAGTGTGATTCACATGCACGGCGCAAAGGTTCCGCCGGAAGGCGATGGATATCCGGAGAACTGGTACGTTCCAGGAAAATCGGCGACCTACTTTTACCCCAATGAGCAGGAAGCGGCGCTGCTTTGGTATCACGATCACACCCTTGGATTGAATCGCCTGAACGTGATGGCGGGATTGTTTGGCTTGTGCACGGTTCGCGACAGTGCGGAACAAGAACTGAACCTGCCAAAGGGACAGTATGAGATTCCGCTGATCCTCTGCGATCGAATGATCGATGTGGATGCGCAGCTTTACTACCCGGTTTCGCAATTTGCGGGGAAGCCGTGGATCCCGGAGTTTTTTGGCAATTCAATACTAGTGAACGGAAAGCTGCTGCCATATCTGGAAGTGGAGCCTCGTAAGTATCGCTTCCGTGTATTGAACGCAGCCAACGGCCGATTCTTTCACCTGGCGATGGCGAATGATCAGGGCATGCATCAGATTGGTACCGATCAAGGATTGCTGTCCGCGCCGGTGGCGATTAAGCAGATCACCGTTGCGCCGGGTGAGCGGGCCGACGTAATCATCGATTTCGCCGACCACGCGGGCGAGACAATCGTAATCAAGAACGACTTTTCCCAGCCGGTTATGCAATTTCGAGTTTCGCGCGGCAAGGTCAGCGACCCCAGTTCGATGCCTTCCACCTTGCGCAAAATCGAAAAGATCCCAGAGGGCAAGGCGGTTAAGACTCGCGTGATGATTCTCGGCGAGGACGACGATCAATATCAGAATGCCATGCGCATGCTGCTCAATGGCGCACACTGGAGCATGCCGGTCACCGAAAACCCGAAGCTGAATTCGGTGGAGATATGGGAACTACGCAATCTTACCGACGATACCCATCCAATTCACTTACACCTGGTGCGATTTCAGATTCTCGATCGGCAACGTTATGACGCATATTCTCTGCAGTTCCACAACATCCTTAGATACCGGGGAGAAAAAACTGCTCCCGATCCTACGGAAGCAGGCTGGAAAGATACGGTCCGGGCTGAACCTGGAATGATTACGCGCATCATTGTTCCCTTTGAGGGCTATCCCGGCCGGTACGTGTGGCATTGCCATCTGCTGGAACACGAAGATAACGAAATGATGCGGCCGTACGACGTCCTGGCCTAAATGCATCTGTTGCGTTTGCGTGGCCGCGAGCATGGAGATTAGCATCGAAGAGGCACGCGGAGAGCAGCCCGCGACCTTAAGCTCCCGAAGGAGTGCTGAAGCATGGCCCTCGATGCTGACGTTGCTGTCCAGCAGCAAAATCATGCGCCCAACGACTTGAATCCAGAGCGCGATCTCCCGTCAGGATTTTTCGAATTTCTGCTTCCGTTGCATAAACAGTTCACGCCTCGGCAACAGGCTCATGCCGCTAAACGAAAAGAAGTGTTAGCCGCGTCCCATCGCGGAAAGCACCCGGACTACCTTTCGTTATCGGAGGCGACGACAGCAGATTGGAGGATCGAACTGCCGGGTTGGTGTGCCGACCAGCGCAATCAGATGACCGGCCCGGCCGACGATGCCGAATTAACGGTGAAACTGCTCAATTCCGGTTCTCCGGGAGTCATGCTCGATTTGGAAGACTCAACCGCGAACACTTGGCAGAACATCATGCAGGGCGTGAAGAACATTCTGGACGCGTACAAGTTCGAACTGAGCTATCACGACCAGAAACGACAGAAGCAGGTAGCCGTCCAGCGGTCGAAGACAGTCACCTGGGTACGGCCGCGCGGCTTGCACATAAGCCAAGGCGGTGTGGTAAAGAACGAATTGATGTCAGCGTCGCTGTTCGATGTCGCGCTGCTGTGGTATCAGCTGGACCCGGCGTCCCTGACGCATAATTTTTCCGTCTACATTCCGAAAACCGAAGCCGCCGAAGAGGCTGTGTGGTGGCGCGATCTTTTTCAGACGCTGGCGAAATCCAAGGGCCTGCCGGCAAACTACATCAAGTGCATGGCGCTGGTCGAATCGCACCCCATGGCGTTTCAAATGGAGGAGTTCTTGTTCAACCTTCGCGAGCATTGTCTCGGATTGAATCTGGGCCGTTGGGACTACATGGCTTCGCTGATCCATTTCATGCTGGAGGATCCCAACTGGATTTTGCCGGATCGCAATACGATTCCACACGATGTTGCGTTCTTTCAGAATTTGCGCACCTTGATTCCGGAAATTTGTCACAAGCACGGAGCCCTGGCGATCGGTGGGATGACAGCCCTTTATCCCAGCCGCGCTGATGCAGAATTGAATGAGCGTGCCTTGAGAGTGCTGGAACAGGATAAGAGGAATGAGTCGAATTGTCTGATGGATGGCGCATGGACCGGGCATCCCGACCAGAACGCGATCGCCGTGGCTCAGTTCCCCGATCCGAATCAAGGCATGAAGCGGCCGGGACTGCCCGACAATCACCCTGATCTCCGTCCGGCTCCCAAAGGCGTGGGAAAGACGACGCTTTCCGGAACGCGCGCAGCGGTGCGCACGGTGATTCGCTATCGCAACGGCGTGTTGAATGGAAAAGGCGCGAGCCTGCTCGATGGCTATATGGAAGATCTGGCCACCGATCGCATTTATCGCCTGATGATTGCGCAACGCGTGCGGCACAAGGTCAACGTCGAAGACGACGCAGGAAAATCGATAGAACATACCCCAGCGCTCATCACGCGACTGTTCGATGAAGAGCTGGCAAAAATTCAACGCGATCTTCCCGCCGAGATCGATCGCAAAGCAGCGGCAACCTTGCCGGAAGCGCGGCGCATCGCGGAAAGAATGATTGTGCAGGGACAACATTCCCCGGTATAAGAACCGTCGTTAATCGTTCGTCGTTGGTCGTTCAAAAACAATTTGCTCGAACCTAGGACCGAGAGCCGAGAGCTCAGGTCGCCTTCATTACCGCCGTCACCTGCGAGCATCGGTTACGATTTGTTATCTTTTAGTGTTGGTAGAATTGCGTTCATTCTCCCTCCTTCGTCGCAAGGCACTGTGGAAGCAATTAATCTGATCAGGTGCACGAAAGCGAAACATCACGTCCGGAATTGCAGGAGATTCTGCAGAAGCCCATTCGCGATCTGGGGCTGAAGATCGAAGGCTCGCCTTTAGAGCGCTTGGTGCAGCAACTCTATCGCGAACTGGAGCAGAAGAAGCTGCTCAAGTTTCATCCCGCTTGCTATTTAACCGATGAGTGGGGTTGTCCATCGGGTGAACCGGTCATCGGAATTCCTTTTTATCTTGCGGATCCCGTGTTGGCGCAAATGGAGAGACAGGCCAACGATCTCGAAGATCCACGCGAGATCATGATGTATTTACGGCACGAAGCCGGGCATGCATTCAACTACGCGTACAAGCTGCACAAGACGCCCGAGTGGAAGCAACTGTTCGGCCCGTTTCGCCGTCCCTATCACGATAATTACCGTCCAGTGCCGTTCTCTCGCGATTACGTCCGCTATCTGCCAGGATGGTACGCACAGAAGCATCCGGATGAAGATTTTGCTGAAACCTTCGCAGTGTGGCTGACCCCGCGCTCGGCATGGCGCAAGCGCTATCGCGGATGGGGTGCGATGGCCAAGCTCCGCTATATGGATCGCATTGGGCGTGAACTGGGCAACGTTGATCCCGTTCGGAAGCGGGGCGAAACTGACGTCACCGTCGACGAGATGGAGATGACCGTCGCAGATTTTTATCAGCACAATGGAGATGGGACACATCTCGGCGACCTGGCGCTGGATACTGATCTGCGCGACATCTTCGATGTTTCGAAGCGACGAAAAACAGCACGCCCGGCGCAAGTGTTTTTACACGAGCACCGCAAGACGGTGATCGACAAGGTCGCGTACTGGACGGGAGCGCAGCGTCCTTTGATCAAGAAACTTGTGGAGTCGATTGAGAAAAAGTTAGGAGAGCTACATTTGTTTGCCGATTCTGCGCATGCATCGGAGCACTTGATTCAAATCACGGTGTATGCCACAGCATTGGCGATGAACTATATGACTCGAGGAAAGTTCGTGCAGCCATGAGCGCGCAACGGACCAATCGAGTCGGGAGCCTACAATGACCGCCGCAAAGCTGAAAGTCGCGGTGCTTTACGACGTCTGGGGAGACGAGGTTGAAGCCCCGGAGGTAGAAGAAAAGAGCACGGCGAAGAAGAAAAAGAAATCCAAGCGCAAGAGCAAACGCGAGAAGGAAGATCGCGAGGAAATTTTCGAAGCGCTGCAGAAGCTCGGCCATGAGCCGTTCTATCAGGTGCTCGACGGCACGCCGCAGTGCCTGACGTCGCTGGCAAAATGTGGCGCAGACCTGGTTTTTAATCTCACGGAATCGTTTGCCGGCGACGACACGAAGGAAATGAACGTCGCGGCCTACATGGACCTGCTGGGAATTCGCTATACCGGCGGCGGTCCGCACGCGCATTTCCTGGCCCAGGATAAGTCGACGGCCAAAAAGATGTTTGCATTCCACGGTATCAAGACGCCCTTCTTCGCAACTTCTTATCGCGGGCGGATTGAGCATGCGCACGACGTGGAATTTCCGTTGATTGTGAAACCTCTTTGGGAAGACGGGTCGATCGGCATCGATGCCGCATCAGTGGTGAAGAGTGTCAAGGAACTCATGGAGCGAGTCGAATATATTCAGAACGAATTCGATTCCCCGGCGCTGATCGAAGAGTACATTGAAGGCCGCGAGGTCTATGCCGCAATCCTGGGAAGCTACGAGAGCGCACAGGCTCTGCCGCTGGTTGAACTCGATCTGTCGAAGCTGCCGGAAGGAACTCCGAAGATCGCCAGCCGCGACGTGAAGTTCGAAAAAGACACGCCCGGCTACAAGCTGACGAAGTCACACCTTGTAACTGATCTTGACGACAAAACCGTCGCCAAGGTGCAGGAAACGGGACTGGCCGCATACCAGGCAGTAAAACTTCGTGACTACGGGCGCATCGACATGCGGGTGACATCGAAGGGCGAAGTGTACGTCATCGAAGCCAATCCAAATCCGTGGTTATCGAGCAAGCAGGAGTTCATGATGGCCGCGAAGGCTGCTGGGCACTCGTATACCGACCTCATCGGGCAAATCGTGGAGCTGGCGATGGCGAGGTATCCGGTTTCGGCCAGTAGCGAAAACGGATCGTAGAAATACGAAGGGGCCGCCGTCCCGGCGACTCTCAGGCAGGCGTCTCCCCCACCCTCGCTGCGGTGCGGGCTTCCGCGTACTACAATATCCGCATGACGGACTCATTGATTATTGCCGGACGCGAGTTCCGTTCCCGGCTCATCGTAGGAACGGGGAAATACAAGTCATTTCAGGAAACAGCGCGGGCGCTCGAAGCCAGCGGCGCGGACATGGTCACGGTCGCGGTGCGCCGTGTGAATCTCGACCGCAGCAAAGAGTCTTTGCTCGACTACATTGATCCCAAGAAATATTTTCTGCTGCCCAACACCGCGGGGTGCTACACCGCCGATGAAGCCATCCGCGCGGCGCGCTTGGGCCGCGAAGTGGGCATTTCGGATTGGGTCAAGCTGGAAGTCATTGGCGATCAGGCCACGCTTTATCCCGACGTGCAGGCGACCCTCGAAGCCACAACCGTGCTTGTCAAAGAAGGTTTCACGGTGTTGCCGTATACCTCCGACGACATTGTGTTCGCCAAACGGCTGCTTGATGTCGGAGCCAGTGCGATTATGCCGCTGGGCGCGCCGATCGGCAGCGGCATGGGGATTCAAAACGCCGCGAACATCCGCATCCTGCGTGAAATGATCACTGGCGTGCCATTGATCGTCGATGCCGGCGTCGGAACGGCTTCCGATGCTGCTATCGCCATGGAACTCGGAGCCGACGCGGTGCTGATGAACACCGGGATCGCGGGAGCTCAGGAGCCGGTGCTAATGGCGGAAGCCATGAAGCACGCGGTTATGGCTGGACGGGAAGCGTATCTTGCGGGACGTATGCCGAAAAAACTCTACGCGACAGCCAGCTCGCCGCTGGAAGGCGTGGTGCGGTAGAACTACAGACCCCTCGCTTCCCTCGGGAGGACAAGAAAAAGAGGGCGCCACACGGCGCCCTCTTCCTGCATAAACCCGTTTTACAGCATCTTCAGACTGTCAATGTGAATCGAATTTCCGTCGACGTGTCCGGTAGCCGCAACGTGGTGTCCCTCATGGCCTTTCACCGCATCGGGATTGCTTACGGTGTAGACTTTCTGATCCCCATCGCTGACTACCACCGCCTGCGCGCCCTTGCCCATGCACTTCTTCATGCATCCGGCGTGGTCGGCATTCGCGCCCTTGGCGCCGCACATCGAGTCGCTGACAGTTCCGTTCACCGTTGTGGAGTCAGCTGCCGACGCCCATACCACGACCAGGCACATCAGCGAGAACACAACCAACAACATTACAATCTTCTTCATTCCAAGCTCCTGAATTAGCGGCTGAGCCGCAGATCGTTCGATTGAAGTCTTTTGCCTCGACGTTCGCTGCCATGGTTGCCGTAACAGCAACTGAAAGATATCGAAGGCCCACTCACACTCAGATCGCACGAACTATATCACAATATGAAAATTGATTTGTTACTTCCTGGCGGAGTTATTTGTAGGACGCTGCTGCGGCGGCGGTGCGGGCGAGACATATACAACTTCACCCGGCCGCGCGTAGTGGAGCTGCTCGCGGGCTTCTTTCTCGATGGTTTTGGGATCGCTTTGCAGAGACTGGATCTGCTGGGTATAGCCCTGATTTTCTTTCTTCAGGCTGTCAATTTCCTTTTCCAGGCTCTGATATTCGGCCTTCTTGGCCTTGTAAACAACCATTCCATTGGCCCCGAACATAACATGCACAAACATCCAGACGGCAAAAGCGGTAACCGCACCGGTAGCCAGGCGCCGGCGGATGTTGTAGAGCATGGTCAAGGTGGGATGAAGACGGCCCTTCATCTGGTCCGCCCAGGCCTCGGCCTCAGGGGCCCGCTCGACGAGGGACCGCAGGCGTTCCTCAGGATTAGGAAGGGACGGGACTTTGGGAAAACGCTTTACTCGAAGATCCATCGCTTGGCCGCCACGCTCAACTTCGCGCTTTTACTTCCTTCTGAGTCTACGCACACCACTTCCTGGCGACCAAATGTCGCGAGGACTAAGCACCAGACTACCAGTGAACTTCTCTTTCACTTCCGGCGTCAAGGAGAAGTTCTTCCTCTTAAGGCCAGAGGAATCAACTTTGACAAATAAGTCGTGAGTCGTTGCGCAAGCGACTTCCCCCAGCAAGTCACCCCTCTGCCTCTGGTGAAGTGCTAATCTGAGATGCCATAAGTCCGGGAATCGACATCAGAGGAAAATCGATTTCATATGACCGACAAGAGACTAGTTTTGACCACCGCTGGATCGGTTGATGAAGCACGCCGCATCGCCGAGGGCCTCATCGAGAAAAAGCTGGCAGCCTGCGTGAATATCGTGCCCAAGGCTGTCTCGATTTATCGCTGGAAGGGCAAGACTGAGGAGTCGGAAGAGTGGTTGCTTTGGATTAAGACCACGGAGTCGGCATTCCCAAAGGTGTGCGACGCGATTAAGCAGATGCATTCCTACGAACTGCCGGAATGTCTTTGCCTACCGGTTGAAGGCGGCAGCGAAGAATATTTGGACTGGATTGAGGAGTCGATGAAGTAGGTTGCGCTCATCGCCGTTAAGTGATATCATGATATCACTATGGCGCAGCTTGTAGTCCGCAATTTGGAAAATTCGGTAAAAAACAGCCTGCAACGACGCGCTAAGCGCAATGGCCGAAGCATGGAGGAAGAGGTCCGCGACATTCTCCGGGGCGCAGCCATGGAAGAAAACGAACCGCCAACTGGACTCGGCTCGGAGATTTCAGCCTTGTTCAAGACGGTCGGACTCACGGAGCAAATTCCGGTCTTGCGCGGACAGGAAATCCGTCGTCCAAATTTTGAAGAATGACGATTCTCGACACCGATGTACTTTCTGCCCTGATGCGCCAGACCCCAGAGAAAGGAGTTATCGACTGGTTGGATCAACAGCCGCGCAATTCGATTTGGACAAGCTCGATTACGATCCTCGAAGTGCGCTTTGGGCTGCAGATTCTGGAGTCGGGAAAACGCCGGTCCGCTTTGATGCAGTCATTTGACAAGGTCCTGGAAGCCATATCGCATCGTGTGGCAACTTTTGATGCCACGGCAGCAGAAGTAGCGGGCGATCTGATGGCGGCGCGGCAAAAGCGGGGCAAACGAGGCGACCTGCGCGACACCATGATCGCCGGAATTGTCCTGGCGAATCACGCGACGCTGGCGACTCACAACACCGCACATTTCGCGGATCTAGCGGTTCGCGTGGTCGATCCACTCTCAACGTAGTTTTTGCGGGCTTTCAAAAGGAGGTCATGAATATCAACATCCAACCGATCGGCCATGTGCACTCCACCGAACGCGGGCCGAGAGAAGATTTCTGGGGCGAGGTTCACTGCGAAATCGAGTTGGACCGGAACGGTTCGGCGCGGGTGCCTTGGCGGGGCTAAGCGATTTCTCTAGATTGCAGCTAAGGCCTGATCCAGATCGGCAATGATGTCATCGACATTTTCGATACCGACGGAAATCCGCACCATGCCGTCGGTGATACCGATTTCTTTTCTGCCTTTTTCGCCTACCGCTGCGTGCGTCATCGTCGCCGGATGAGAGATTAGGGTTTCAACTCCACCTAGCGATTCTCCCAAGGAACAGACCCGCACCTTGCGCAGCATTTTGTTGGCATTCGACAGAGATCCGGTTTCGAACGAAATCATCGCTCCAAAACCTGACATTTGCTGCTTGGCGAGTTCGTGTTGAGGATGATCAGGCAATCCAGGATAGAAAACTTTCTTCACTTTCCTATGTCCGACTAAGAACTCCGCGACCTTCTGCCCGTTAACATTGTGTTGTTCCATGCGGACTGCGAGAGTCTTTACGCCACGCAACACCAGCCAACATTCGAAGGGCGAAAGAATCGCGCCGGCCGCCTTCTGGACAAATCCCAACTGCTCGGCCTGCTCGGGCTTCGTGCACACCACCACACCGCCAAGACCGTCGCTATGTCCGTTCAGAAATTTTGTGGTTGAGTGGACCACCATGTCCGCGCCGAGCGCGATGGGTTGCTGAAAATAGGGCGACATGAAAGTGTTGTCGACTACCAAGTCAACTTTCTTTCGCCGGCAAACCTGGCTGATGGCTTTCAGGTCGGTCAAGGCCATCAATGGATTGGTCGGCGTCTCGACATAGACCATACGCGTCGACTTGCGAATAGCCTTCTCCACGCGGCTCACGTCGGAGGTGTCGACGTAGGTGAATTCGAATCCGTAGTTCGCTAGAACCTGGTTGAACAGGCGCGGCACTCCACCATACAGATTGTTGCCCGCCACTATGTGGTCGCCAGATTTGTACATGGTGCAAAGCGCGTTGATTGCGGCCATCCCGCTGGCGAACACGCGCGAGGCGACGCCGCCTTCGAGCGCTGCCAGATTTTCTTCCAGGCGAGTGCGGGTGGGATTCGATACGCGCGCATACTCGTAGCCTTTGTGTTTGCCGATCTCCTGTTGAACGTAGGTCGACGTCGGATAGATAGGAGCGGCTACTGCGCCAGTTTCAACGTCCGGCTCCTGACCGGCGTGGATGGCGCGCGTAGCAAAACCTGCTGAGAGTTTATTGTTTTTCATGATTTGAGCTATTGGCTGTCAGCTATCAGCTTTCAGACAAACACTGCTCGCGCTGAAAGCTGATGGCTGAGAGCTGAAGGCTATTTACACTCCGCCTTCAAAAATTTTCTTGGACAGGTAACGTTCGGCCGAGTCGGGAATGATGGTGACTACGTTCTTGCCGGGCCCAAGCTTCTTAGCAATTTGCAGGGCTGCACAAACATTGGCGCCACCGCTGGATCCCGCAAGTACTCCCTCGCGCGCGGCCAACTGCTTCACCATCCCAAAGGCCTCGGGATCCTTCACCATGAGGACCTCGTCGCATACCGCCGAATCGAAATTTTTCGGGATGAAGCTAGCGCCGATACCTTCCACTTTGTGCGGGCCGGGCTTACCCCCACCGAGTACCGAACCTTGTGTTTCAACTGCGTATGCCAGAACTTTGGGCAGGCGTTCTTTCATGTATCGCGCAATGCCGGTAAACGTTCCCGCCGTGCCCGAGCCGATGACGACTGCATCGATCTTTCCGTCCAATTGTTCGTACATTTCGGCTGCGGTGGTTTGGTAGTGGTAGTCGGGATTGGCGGGGTTATCAAACTGGCCGGCCATAAAGGCCTTGGGATCTCGCGCAGCAAGTTCTTTGGCCCTGGAAATGGCTCCTGCCATGCCCTCGGCATCAGGGGTGCGTGTGACCTCGGCGCCAAGGGCCCGCATGATGGTCACCTTTTCCTCGGAAAAGCGCTCCGGCACGAACAGCGCGACCTTGTAACCGCGATTGACTCCAATGAGTGCCAGTCCGATGCCCGTGTTCCCTGCCGTGGCTTCGACGATCGTGCCTCCGGGCTGCAACCGGCCCTCTTCCTCGGCTTTACGGATGATGCCGATAGCGGCGCGATCTTTAACGCTGCCTCCGGGGTTCAGGTATTCCAGCTTGGCATAGACGGCGCCGGAACCGGCGGGAGTCAGGCGGGTTAGCTTGAGAATCGGTGTATCACCAACGAGTTGCGTGATGTCGTCGGTCACCTGCGGGCGGGTTGCGAGAATCGCTTTAGGCACTCTACAGGTTACGGAAGCGGAGGCGGAAGCGTCAATGAGCCAGAAGTTTGTCTCGAAAGCCTAACAATCAACCACCAAGAACACTGAGGATCACGAAGGTTGCGGGCCAAACCATCATTGCTTCTCCACTTTCACAACATTGTCCTGCGGATTGCGGTCGATCAGCTTATTCAACGGATCGATTCCTGCCTGCGCCGGTTGTTTGTCCACGGTTAAAGTGATGTCGGTGCGACTCTTGTCGATCCTTTGCTTCTGCAGATAGAGATAGTGTCCCTTGTCATCGAGGACCCCGATGTCAATCAGGTCGTTGATCGCAATCGTATGCTCCTGGCCCTTCCCGTCCGCGCGAAGCTTGCTGGCTTCCACCGTAAGATTCACTTGAAATTTCCCGTCCGGCAATTGGACGTACTTCGCAGATCGAGCCCGATTGTCGTATAGCGTGATGTTCTCCCACATGTCGTCGTACAGGTACATATACTCGGGCGGCGTGTACTTTTTGAGATATGCCATCAGATCGAGCGAGACAGGATACGGCGGGCCTTTGAAACCATATGCCTTCACGAAATCAGCCAGTCCTTTATTTACGTTGGCTTCCCCGATGTAATCCTGCAGGGCGTACATCACCAGCGCGCCCTTGCCATAGTGAATGTAGCCTTGGTTCACGTCGACACGATCGAGCGGCATTTCTTCATTGCGCTCCTGAGCGCGGCCTCGCAAGTAATTTTCGAGTTCGTATCGCAGGAAGCCCCGCATCGCTTCGGCCCCATAGCGGTGTTGCATCGTCATGAGCGCTGAATACTGCGCCAGCGTTTCAACGATTGACGTTCCGCCTTCAACATTCGCACAGATTACCTGGTGCGCCCACCATTGGTGCGCGACTTCATGCGAGGTCACATAGAAAGGCAGGTCGATTGCTTTCGGATCGTTCATATTTACATAGGTTATGAATCCGATCGCCTCCGAGAATGGGATCGTATTGGGGAACGATTCGGCGAAGGTGCCATAGCCGGGGAACTCGATGATCCGCTCCTGATGGAACTGGAAGGGGCTGATGTTCGCGCTGTTGTAATCCAGGCTGGCTTTCATGCCGTCCATCATGCGATCAAGGTCGAACTCGTGTCCGGGCTGGTAGTAGATTTCGAGATTCACGTCGTGCCATTTATCGCGCTGCACCGCGTAACGCGCCGAGTTCAGCGACTCGATCGAAAGAATGGGCGCGTCCATCTTGTAATGGAAATAGCGGCGGCCATTTTCAGTCCATTCTTTCTGCAAGTAGCCCGGCATGATGGCGATCTGGTCGGGGCTGGTGCTGACGGTGGCTTCAAAGTTGATCCAGTCGGCGTCCTGGCTGACCATGTTGGAGTTCCGCGCAGCAACGTCCTCGAGTTTCGGCAGGCGTTTGGCATTGTTCAAACCGTGTTTGTGGCGTGTACTGTCGTCAGTCAACTCGACTTCTTGCGCGTAGCCGATATAAGGCCAATAGCGGTCGTTCAAAAAGGTGCCGTTCTTCGCGATGTCGGTATTGGGATCGGAATTCGGGAATCCGGGCTCCCAATATTTCAGGGCGAAATCCATCGTGATTCGATCGTGAGGCGCGAGTGCTTTCGGCAGTTGAAAGACGTAGAATCCGAGGCTGTCATCTTTCAGGATCGAAGTCTGACCACCAGAAAATTCAAGCTTAGTTATTTTCAGGTGCTGACGCCGAAGTGGAATCAGGTCGATCGGCCAGAGAGTGACGGCTACGTGGTCGATCGGCGATGCGGTTTTATTCTCGAGCGTTATTGTGCCCCGCGCTTCGACCGAACGATGCTCCGGATCGAGGTCGATATTCTCTTGGACATCGGTAATCCGCGGCTGCGGTACCGTCCAATATTGTTGGTATTTCTTTTCGTACTGGGCGCGATCTTCATCCACCTGCCAGGTTGAGCGATAGGTATTCAGGATGTGCGTGTTATAGAAAATGTAGCTTCCAACCGCAACGAACAGGACAGCACACGTCGCCAAGCCCATCACGGTCGGTCGCGTGATTCGTTCTTTGGCGAGTTGAACACGAGCCCGAAAACTGTTTTCCGTGTCGCGCACCCAAAGCAGATTGGTCAGAATCGCCAGCCCGATGGCCGCAATTCCCCAGTACAGCCGGAACCAGAAAAGCGATGCAGCGAACGGCCCGTAACCGTTCATATCGGAATAGGTGTAAGGCGGCGCTTGGCCAACGCGATACAGAAAATCCTGCAACCCCATGCCCGCCAGGGCGATGGTCGCGACGTAATACAACACGACTACAAAATGGCCAAGATACTTGTTGTTGACCAGTGTATGAATCAGGAACGCGATCACGCAAAGCGTCCAGTAGCCGGTAAGGCGGACGGCGAAGAGATCGGTGAAATAGAGGCCCCACTGAAAATTATGGTATCCGTGCGCAAGCTGGACGATAACGCCGGCGGCCATGATCACTAAAACGAGGATGATCTGAATTAGCATCAGCGCTGCCAGTTTCGAACTGAATAGCACCCAGCGCTCAACCGGCAAAGCATCAACAATCTGGTTGATTCCGGCATCGCGCTCTCGCCAGACCAACTCGCCGGCATAGAACGTAATGATGGCCAAAGCGAAGATCAGAAACCCAGCGTTCGCTTGCCCAAGCACAATGTGCGTGACCGGATAGGTCGGCACCGCAAACGGACTATTGATTCCGTTCGCAGTGAAAATTGCGAACAAGCCCCCAGCTAGAATCAAAACGGCGAAGAAAACATTCTTTACCGTTTCCGCAAACTGAATACTGGTAAGAGCAATGAATTGACGAACCGATGCTGCGGCAGAAAAAATCTGACGTACTACCGGCAAGCTTCGCGCGGTGACCGGTGCGGAATCTTCTTCAACTGCGACTCGTGCTTTGCCGACCCTCACCGGATAGGCAAAGGCAAATCGGGCATAGGTGAACCATAAGACACCTCCCGCCAAAGAAAGCCACAAAAGCCGATTCCAGAGCAGGACACCGGCTAGCGGGATGAGCTGCGTATTGCGTTCGAATGGCGTCCAGTACTGGGTCAAACGATCGACCGCATTCGAGCCGAAGGGATCCGCCAACGCGGCGCGAGTATTGACTACGACGTCGGCTGAAAGCTGAGTCGCTACAAAGTATCCGATCAGCAGGATTACGCTTCCGGCATAAACCGGCAACATCTTCTTTCCTAGGGCAGCCAGGCCAAAGAAGATCGCCGTGCTCAGAATCAGATTGGGCAGGACCAGGATGAGCAGCGGCTGGAAATACGCCATGGCATGTTGCGGTCCGAGTCGCGCAGGATCGAGCCATGGCATGCGCGTTCCGACCCAGGTGCCTAAGGCGACGCTGGAAAAGACGAAGATTTGAACGACAACGGCTCCTACGTAACGTCCCGCCAGATATTCGAACTTAGTGATGGGAGCGGTATAGAAAAAGTCGGTGGACCGGCTGTCGATGTCCTGGTAAGTCGCCTGCCCTGCGATCGCGGCGGTGACTACGATCCCCAGAAACGTGATGTAAGTAATGATGACATCGAGCCCATAGGGCGAATTGACCATCACTTTGCCGCCGGTGCCGAAGTCGACAGTCGCATTTGGAATCGCACCGCCCGACATGAGGACGAAAAGCCACGCCAATCCTCCGAACACCAGGAAATAGATATAGGTAGAAACGCGGCGAAGACGTTGGCTTAACTCGAAGCCCGCTATGCTTAGGATCATGGCTAGTTCACTCCCGTTGAACCGGCCGGGCTCAGATAGCCACGAATCGTCGCGAAGTAAAGATCCTCAAGATCGGGCTCGATTCTTTCGAACTCAGAATTTGGTTGGGTATCGCTGAGCACGTGAATCAACGTTCGCCCGCCAAACAACCGGCTGAGAACGACGCGGAACTGATCCTTGTGCGCTTGCAATTCGGAAGGATGGATCGACTTCCTCCAGACCCTTCCTTGCAGGCCAGCAATCAACTCCATGGGAGCACCGGTCACAAGCACACGGCCTTTATTAATGATGGCCATGCGCGCACACAGATCGCTGACATCGGAAACGATGTGGGTAGAAAGAATAACGATGATGTTCTCGCCAATGGCGCTGAGCAAATTGTGAAAGCGCACGCGCTCTTCAGGATCGAGCCCCGCCGTCGGTTCATCGACGATGATGAGGCGAGGGTTCCCTAACAAAGCTTGCGCGATACCAAAGCGCTGCTTCATGCCTCCGGAGAAACTGCCGAGGGGCTTGCGGCGATGATCGTAGAGGTTCGTCTGCTCAAGTAGAGCACGCACCACTTCGCGCCGCTGCCTCGCATCGGAGATGCCCTTCAACGATGCGAAGTGGGAGAGCAGGATCTCGGCTGAGACCTTGGGATAGAGCCCGAACTCTTGTGGAAGATATCCCAGCACCTTTCGCACTTCATCTTTTTGGCCGAGGACATCGATACCATCGAGCGATGCGCTGCCTGCGTCGGCTTCCTGCAAAGTAGCCAGAGTGCGCATGAGTGTCGACTTCCCCGCTCCGTTTGGTCCGAGCAGGCCGAACATGCCTCGCGGAATCGAGAGAGACACATTTTGTAAGGCTTGTACCCCGTTGGGATAACGCTTAGAGAGACTGTCAATTTTCAATTCCATGGGCACCTCGACTGTACCAGCGTGATACGGCTTAGACGTGCGTGATGTTCCGGTGTTTCACTCGATTTACGATTTGCACTCGCAGCGACATCCAGCTATGCTCACTGTTTCATCCCGCGAGGCCAAAATGATCTCACGATTCCGAGCTCTACGCGTGTTTTGCGTCATAGCTGTAAGTGCATTGCTCCCAGCAGCATACGCGGCGTCTCCGCGCCCGACCGAACCGGCACCCGCGGTTGAACAGGGCAAATTTACACTCCATAAATTCGAACAAGTGCTGGGTGAAGAAAATTACAAAATTTCAACAAGTGGCAATTCTATCACCGCGACCATGGACTTCAAGTTCACCGACCGCGGATCTGAAGTACCCCTCTCCGTGACCTTCCAGGCCCAAAAGGATTTGACCCCAACGGTGTTTGAGATCAAGGGTAAGACCTCACGACAGAGCACGATTGACGAGACGGTTCAAATCCAGGCGGATAAAGTCCGGGTGCGCAGCCGGGACAAATGGACTGATAGCGCTCTGCCGCCGCAACAATTCTTTACCATCGCCGGCTATGCGCCCGCGACCATGCAGATGCTGATGGTCCGTTATTGGGCGAGTCACGGGTCCCCAAAGGAATTGGCAACCTTGCCCGGCGGCACTGTGCGAGTGGAACCCCGCGGAACCGATACTGTCAAAGTGCACGGCAAAGATGAGAACCTGACTCGCTATACGATCGAAGGCCTCATCTGGGGACGCGAAACCTTATGGTTTGACTCCCGCGAGAATCTCGTGGCGGCGGTAACCCTCGATGCCGAATTCGATCACTTCGAGGCCATCCGCCAAGGCTACGAAGATGCTTTGCCCTCCTTCGTAGGAAAAGCGGGCGCCGATGGAATGGCGTCTCTCGCTGAGCTTTCGAAGGGCATTTCCGGCAGCCATGCCGATCCCTTGGCGCTTGTAGGAGCGACTTTGATCGACGGCACGGGAAAACCTGCGATCACTGACGCCGCGGTCGTCATTGAGCATGGACGCATCACCGCCGCAGGAGCGCGCGCCGGCGTGACGATTCCGGCAAATGCGACCGTCATTGATGAGCATGGCAAAACCCTTCTGCCTGGACTGTGGGACATGCACGCGCACTTCGAACAGGTGGAGTGGGGCCCAATTTACTTGGCTGCGGGCGTCACAACTGTCCGCGACTGCGGCAATGAACTCGAGTTCATCACGTCAGTTCGTGATGCGGTGGCGGCCGGACGCGGTCTCGGCCCTCGCATTCTGGCTGCCGGCGTCGTCGATGGATCGGGCAAACTTACCATCGGTACGCAGCGCGTCGACACACCCGAGCAGGCACGCCAGTGGGTCGACCGCTATCACGAGGCTGGCTTCCAGCAAATGAAGATCTACAGTTCGATGAAGCTGGAAAACGTGAAAGCCGTCGCCGACGAAGCGCACCGACTGGGAATGACGGTGACTGGGCACGTACCCGAAGGCCTGAACGCGTACCAGGTGATCGAAGCGGGCCAGGACCAGATCAACCACATCCAATACATTGCCGACATCATGCACGCGCCGCTGCCGGCCGACGCCTCGCGAGACGACCGCAGAAAAGCAGCAGCAAACATCGATCTGAATTCAGCAGAGGCTCAGAAGGCGCTCGCATTCTTGAAGGCTCACAACACCGTGGTCGACCCGACCATGGCGCTGTTTGAATTTTTCACGGCGACGACGGTCAAACCTCCGGCCAGCTTTGAGCCGGGAGCCGCCAAGGTTGCGCCCGAACTAGCCGAACAACTGACTGATGTCGAACCGCCGTCGGACCGTTCGCAGCAGTTGCAGAAGATGTTCGACAAATATGTCGAGATTGTGGCCGCCTTACACAAAGCAGGCATCCGCATCGTGGCGGGAACCGACCAGGCGGTGCCGGGATACAGCCTCCATCGCGAGATCGAAATCTATAACCAGGCTGGATTCACGCCGATGGAAGCGATTCAAGCCGCAACTATCGTACCGGCGCGGGCCATGGGTCTGGATAAGGAACTCGGAACGGTTGAGGCAGGTAAGCGGGCCGATCTGATCGTGATCGACGGAAATCCGCTGGAAGATATTCACGCAACGCGCAACGTCGAGTTCGTGATCACCAACGGCGTAATGTACAACTCGGCGGAGCTGTGGAAGAGCGTCGGGTTCAAGCCGTAAACCATCGGCGGTGCCGTGTCACTTTTTGTAGATGACACCACCCTTCATGACGAAAGCGACGTTCTTTAGCACGGAAATATCATTCAGCGGATTGCCGGGCACTGCGATGACGTCGGCGAAATAGCCGGGCCGCAGCGCCCCGATCTGTCCATCCCATCCCAGTAGTTTGGCGCCGTTGAGCAAGTCAGATTGCAGCACCGCCACTGGCTTCATACCGTACTTCACCATTAGTTCGAGTTCGCGAGCCTGCGTGCCATGCGGAAATGGGCCGACGTCCGAACCGACCGCCATGGGAACGCCTGCGGCAAGTTGCCGGGGAAATTCCTTCACCTTCACGTCGAGAAGCGCAAGATCGCGCGCCGCGGTTTCTGGAGAGACAGCGTGTTCCGCGAAGTATTCGAAGATGGTGAAGGTTGGCACCGCGAAGATTCCCTTCTCCTTCATCAGGCGCATGGTTTCGTCGCTGAGCTGGTCGGCGTGGTCGATCGAGACCACTCCTGCCTGTGCTGCGTAAAGAGGTCCCGGCTCTCCGGTGGCGTGAACCGCCACTTTCTTATTGACCCGAGCGGCTTCGTTCACGGCTGCTGCGAGTTCGGCTTCCGTGTACTGATAATTAGTCACAAGCTTGCCATCTCGTACGGAATCCGGACCGGTCTCGTAGATCTTTACGAAGTCCGAGCCTTCCTTGAACTGCTGGCGGATCACTTCGACGAGTTCTGCTGCGTTGTTCGCATAAGTCGCGTTCGAGAGCACATGCTGCGCGGGATTGTAATGAATGGCATCTTCGTGTCCGCCGAGGATGTCGACTGCGTTGCCGCTAATGCGAAGCCGCGGTCCCGGGAAACGGCCATCATCGATCGCGTTGCGCACGGCCGTATCGGCTGAACCGGCGCCCTCGGTCCCCATGTCGCGCTCGGCAGTAAAACCTGCCATAAGGTCGGCTTTGGCAGCGGAGAGCGCGATGATGGTGCGCTGCGGGACGGATTCCACAACCGTCTGCAGGTCCTCGGCGCCGGGATGAAGAAACAGATGGATATGGGCATCGATCAGGCCGGGCATTAATGTCGTGTCACCGAGATCAATAGTCTCGGCGCCTGTCGGACGCTTTACAGA
>Ga0335069_10003473_pt1 | contig 23774 bp, 23 predicted proteins | sample Lox_Sample_11_FD_206714 | JGI IMG/M metagenome (GOLD analysis project Ga0335069, IMG submission 206714) | Soil microbial communities from Loxahatchee National Wildlife Refuge, Florida, United States - Lox_Sample_1.1 | ecosystem: Environmental > Terrestrial > Soil > Wetlands | place: USA... | reverse complement strand
CGCGTCTCGGCGTAGGGCGGAACGCCGTCGTACTGCTCCACCGCCCCCGGACCGGCGTTGTACGCGGCAAGCGCCGTCGCGTACGGCTCGTCGTAGCGGTCGCGGTAGGCGGCGACGTAGTTGCCGATCAATCTCGCGGCGGCGCCGATCGAGGCGAATGGATCGGTCGGATCGAGCCCGGCACCGGCTGCCGTATCCGGCATGAATTGCGCGATTCCGATCGCGCCCGCGGACGAGACGGCCTGCGGATCGTACGCCGACTCTTGCAAGAGCGTCGCCGCGAGAAACTCGGGCGGCAGCGAGTTCGCGCGCGCGGCGCGCGTCGTCGCGCCCGCGAAGAAGAGCGCGGCGGCTTGGAGAAGCCGCGGATTCGTACGCAGGATCGCGCGCGCGATCGCAAGCTCCGGCGCTTTGACGGGAGGACCGTCGCGCAAGAGCACCGCGCCTTTGAGCGCGTCCACACCCGACGGTTCCGGCCAGCTTAACGCGATGTTAAGGGCGCGATCGAGCCGCACCGTCGCGCGCGGCGCGGCGTTGGGGTGGTGTATGCTATGAATCATGCAGCCGCACAACGAGGTCGCCGCCAGCATGCTCTTTATTACCGCTCTCATCGTCACGCTCGTCGCCGGCGATTTCGCCTCGACGTTCTTCTATCACGTTCCGCAGCATCTTTGGTTCACGTTGCATCTGCGAACGCATCACGATCGCCGCCGCTCGTACTTCGACCATGCCGTCGTCTCTACCGATCCCGCCGTGCTGCTCGACGGGTTCCTCGGCGCGGTCCCCTATCTCGTCGTCGCCGCGTTCGCCTGGCGACTCTCTTGGCCTGGAGTCCTGAGCGGGCTCGCGCTGGGCCAGCTCCACGTATGGTGGCGCCACACCTCCGATCTGGGGTGGCACACGCCCGAATGGCTGAGAACCCTCCTCCGCCCCCTCGCGGTAGTACTGCCCGAGGACCACGATGGACACCACCGAAACCCCGACATCGAGTTCGGCGACATCTTCCGCTTCTACGACCCGCCGGCTCGGGCGCTTCTGGCTTGGCTTGCTCCGACGAGCCGCAGAACCAGGAACGCAGGCCGGCGGGCGACGAGGAGGGTTCCGGCCAGAGCCTAATCGGGAGAGCGTATGAGCAAACGGGCGCTTCTGCTAATCTCGGATACGGGGGGAGGGCATCGGAGCGCCGCCAACGCCATCGCCGCCGCCCTGCAGGAGACCCCCACGCCCAACGCCTTCGAACCGCGGATCGAAGACGTCGCGGCCCATTGCGCCTTCCCGCTCACCCAGCTCGGCCTCGGCTACAGCATGGCCCTGCGCTACGCGCCCCCCGTCTACGGCGCGCTCTACCACGCCACGAACGGACGCCGCCGCTATCGAGCGCTCGTGCGCTTCTGCGAGCCGCTCTACCGCGAGCGTCTGCGCGACCTCTTCATTAGTTATCGGCCCGACGTGATCGTTTCGGTCCATCCGCTGCTCAACCACGCCGCGCTGCGCGCGAGGGACGATGCGGAGATGCACCACATCCCGGTCGTCACCGTCATCACCGACCTCGGGAAGGTCCACGAGTCGTGGCTCGTCCCGGAGGCCGACGCGGTCGTCGTGCCGGCGCGCGAAGTCTACCAGCGCGCGCTCTCGCGCGGCGTGCCGCCCTCGCGCCTGCGGATGCTCGGCCACCCGATCCACCCGAAGTTCGACGACGTGACCGGCAGCAAGAGCGACTTGCGCGCCCAGCTCAAACTCTCGCCGGATCTTCCGGCCGTCATGCTGATGGCCGGCGGCGAAGGCGGCGGCAAATTGCTCTCGACGGCGCTCGCGTTGGCGCGGGCACGCCTGCCGATCGAGCTCGTCGTCGTAAGCGGGCGCAACGAGCACCTCGAGCAGAAACTCACCGAGCTCTCGTCATCGCTGCCGACGCCGATGCACGTTCTTGGATTCACCGATAAGATTCCCGAGTATTTCCGCGCGGTCGACCTGCTCGTCACGAAGGCCGGGCCGGGGACGCTCGCCGAGGCAAACGCCGCGCAGCTTCCGGTCGTCGTCTACGACTACGTGCCCGGGCAGGAACGCGGCAACGTCGATTTCGTGCGGCACAACGGGCTGGGCGTCATCGCGCTGCACGGTTCGTCCTCGGTCGTCGCTGCGGTACGCACGCTGATCCGCGCGCCCGAACGCCTCGCCCAGATCCGAGAAAATCAGGAGATCGTCGCGCCGCGGCGCAGCTCGCGGCGAATCGCGGCGCTGATCGCATCCATCGCGCAGACCGGCACCATCCCAGCAGCCGACGATTTCACGACGAGGACCCTGCAGGCGGCAGCCGCCGTTTAAACCGGTGGAGAGCGAGAGACGCTCCCAGCCGATCCCCGAGTTCGGAGCGCTTCTCCGCGAACACCGCCTGGCCGCCGGACTCTCGCAAGAGGCGCTCGCCGAACGCGCCAGCATGAGCTCGGAGGGAATCAGCGCGCTCGAGCGCGGGCACCGGCGCACGCCGCATCGCGACACGCTCGCGCTTCTGATACGCGCGCTCAAACTCGACGACGAACGGCGCGGCGAGTTCGAGGCGGCGGCCGCGCGCTCCGCGCGTACCCGGCGAGGCGGCGCGCACGATCCGTTCGCCGACGGCGGCGCGCCGCTTCCGCTCTCGCTGACGAGCTTCGTCGGGCGCGACGCGGAGTTGCGCGAGATCGCCGAACTCGCGCGAGGCCACCGCTTGATCACGCTGACCGGAACCGGGGGCATCGGCAAGACGCAGACCGCGCTTCGCATCGGCTCGGCGATCGCGCAGGAGGGTGAAGAGACCGCGATCTTCGTCGGGCTCGGCTCGACCGGCCGCGCGCGCGTCGTTGAGACGATCGCGTCGGTCCTCGGCGTGCAAGAGGTTCCGAACCGGTCGCTGGTCGGCTCGCTGATCACGTTCCTCAGGAATCGGCCGCTGCTGCTGATCCTCGATAACTGCGAGCACGTCGTCGCCGAGGCGGCGGCCGCAGCAAGCGCGATCCTCGGGGGCTGCCCGCGCGTGCGAATCCTCGCGACGAGCCGCGAGCCGCTGAAGATCGCGGGCGAACGCACCTATCGCCTTCCCTCGCTCGTCGCAACGGATGCAGTCGCGCTCTTTGCCGATCGCGCCCGTGCCGTGGACCATCGCTTCGCCCTTACCGAAGAGAACGCGCCGGTCGTGGCGGATCTCTGCGAGCGCCTCGACGGCATCCCGCTCGCGATCGAGCTTGCGGCCGCTCGCGTGAACCTGCTCTCCGTCGGCGCGCTCTTGGAGCGCCTCGACGAACGCTTCCGCATCTTGACCAGCGGCGAACGCGTCGCGCTCGCGCGGCAGCAGACGATGCGCGCCGCGATAGACTGGAGCTACGACCTCCTCAATCCCGCGGAGCAACTGCTCTTCGAGCGCCTCTCCGTCTTCGTCGACGGCTGGACGCTCGAAGCGGCCGAGGCCGTCGCCGCCGGCGACGAGATCGAAGGCGGCGATGTCTTCGATCTGCTCTCGTCGCTCGCCGAGAAGTCGCTCGTCGTCGCCGATCTCGAGGGAATAGAACCCCGCTATCATTTCCTCGAATCTACGCACGCCTTCGCGCTCGAAAAAACCGAGCAGCGCGGGGAGCGCACTGCGGTCGCTCGCAGGCACGCGCAGTGGGCCGCCTCGCTCGCCGAGCGCGCGCAGAAGACGGCGTCGACGACGCCGGTCGAGCATTGGGCACGCGAATTCGAGCCCGAACTCGAGAACGCGCGAGCCGCAATAGACTGGGCGCTCGTCGCCGGCGAGTCGTCGCTCGCCGCGGTCGTTGCCTCGGGCTTCACCGGCATCTGGCGGATGAACCACGGCGTCGAGCAGCCGCGCCGGTGGCTCAACGCCGTGCTCGCGGAGCCGAAAGCGCTCGAACCCGCGATTGCGGCGCGCGTCTGGCTCGCGCTCTCGACCGTCTCGTTCGGGATGCATCGCGTCGAGGCGGCGCGGAAGGCGCTCGAACTCGGCGTCGGCGCGGCCGACCCGCGGCGAGACGTCGGTGCGCACTATCAAACCGGAATTGGTTTTCTCGAGACGGGACGGCTCGAAGAAGCAGAGGCGGCCAACGAGCGCGTGCTCGCGCTCTGCAAGGAGCACGACCTGACGCGCGCGAGCCGGTACGCGGCGGCGCTCGATATCCGCGCGAGGATCGCCGCGATTCGAGGCAAGACCGGCGAGGCACGGCGCTGGTTTACCGAAGCTCTCTCGCTCTTCGCCGCGCTCGGCGACGACCACGAGACGATCCTCATCCGCATCAACATGGGCGAGCTGGAGTATCGCGCAGGCGACGTCGTGCGCGCGCTCGAGTTCGCGAGCTCGGCCGCCGAGGCGGCCCGCCGCGTCGGCTCGCGCCACCGCGAGATCACCGCGCAGGACAACCTCGCGGCCTACCGCCTCGCGCTCGGCGACGTCACCGGCGCGCGCGCCGGCGGGCGTGAAGCGCTCGCGCTCGCGCCGTTCGCGCCGTCGCTCGAGGTTGCGATCGCCGTGCAGCATCTCGCCGCCGTTGCGGCGCTCGCGGGAGACGCGCGCCGCGCGGCGCGCCTTGGCGGCTACGTGGACGCGTGGTATCGCAAGGAAGCCTGCGAACGCGAGTTCACCGAGGAGCGGAGCCGCGAGATGCTGATGGGCGCCCTGCGCGCGCAGTTGAGCGATGCCGAGCTCGCCGTGCTCGCCGCCGAAGGCGCCGGCCTATCGGAAGAGCAGGCCGTGGCGGAGGCGCTCGACGTCTGAGCGCCCCGCTCTAGCGTTTTAGAGCGTCCCGTTCCATACGATGCCGCCGGGAAGAACTTCCGGCAGCCGCGGTCTCTGCGTGAAATCGAAGTCGCGGCGCAGGTCGCCGAGGATCGAGACGTTCTCGCGGACGGTCGGACGGCGATCGGGGCGTCCGTCGGTCGCCGGATCGATGCGCGAGCCGCCGAGAAAATCGTCTTCGATGAACTTGACGTAGGCGTCGTGGCTCAACGTCTGATGATCGACGAATCCGCGCCGCGCGTATGGGCTGATGACGAGGCCCGGCACGCGGATGCCGTAGCCGTTCTCGTCCACCGTGGGCGGCGCGACGTGATCGTAGAAGCCGCCCCAATCGTCCCAGCTCAAGAAGATCGCCGTGCTCTTCCAATCCGGGCTGCGCATGATCGCGTCGATCAGGCCGGTGACGTAAGCCTGGCCGCGGCTGACGAGCGCCGGCGGATGCTCGCTATACGGCGCGGCCGGACAGATCCAGACGACGCTGGGAAGCGTGCCGTTTGCGGCCGCGACGTAGAAGTCGCGCAGGTCGCGAACGTTACCCAGTTCGCCGTCGCGCTTAACGGTATCGAACGACGGAAGCACGTTCCAGATGCCCGGCGTCTTCGCTTTCTGCGGGACTGCGGCGCAGGCGTCCATGTCGTTCGCGCAATCGGGCTCCGTGCCGGCCATCACGTAGTAGGCCCAACTGACGCCGCGCTGGTGGAGCAGATAGGTAATATCGGTCCACGCGTAGTCGGGGCGCCCGGGCGGATGCGCGCGCTCGTTGCGCGGATCGAAGTCGCGCGGATAGTCGGGACTCTGCAGCTCGTTCGTACAGCTCATCGGATCGCCGATCTGCGAGCACGACGCCGACCACTCGGAGACCATGAAGAGATGCTGCGGCAGACTCCACGAGGCGTTGGGCTGGAAGAGATGGTCCTGCAGCACGTAATCGTGCGCGTACCGCCAGTAGTTGGGAATCTCGCGCGCGTCGTGATAGCCCATGATCTCGGTGCTGCCGGGACAGTTCGGCGCGTTGGGATCGCGACAAACGCGGCGCCCGTGCTCGGCCTGATCGATGAAGCCGTCCATCCTGCCGCCGTCGATGTCGGCGCGCGCCGCGTGCATCGAGTGCGGAGCGCCCCGGTTGAGATCGTCGGCGTCGTGATACGGCTGCACGCAGTTGCCGCCGCGCGGATCGGGAACGCAGACCGTCGGCACCCCGTCCTTCATCGGAATTCCGTCGGCGCCGGGATAGGTTCCGAAGTAGGAATCGAACGAGCGGTTCTCTTGCATGATGATGACGATGTGGCGAATCTTGTGGATGTCGCCCGTCTGCGAGCGCACCGGGACCGCCGCGACGGCGAGCGCCAGCGCGAGGAACGGCCCTTTATACCGCAAGGTTCGCACCCGCCGTCAAACCGCCGCGAAACGCCATCGTCGCTGCGCCGACCTGCCCTGCGTTGTTGCCGAGCGAAGCGACGACGATCTGCGTCGTGCCGCGCGGCACCATCGTCGTCAGCGCGTCGGCTTGCGGACGAACGGCGTCGAGCATGAAGTCCTCGGCGCTCGAGACGCCGCCGCCAAGCGCGATCGTCTCGGGATTGACGAACGCGATGACGTTCGCCAAGCCGATCGCGAGGTCGGCGATGAACCTGTTCCACGCCGCGACCGCGTGCTTGTCGCCGGCCTGCGCGGCGCGGCGGATCTTCTTCGAGCTCAGCTTATCGCGCGGCGCGTCGAGCAGGCCGCTGCGCGGGAAGGACGGCGCGACAGCAAACGCGTGGCGGATCAGCCCCGTCCCCGACGCCTGCGCCTCGAAGCAGCCAATCTTTCCGCAACTGCAGATGAAGCCGTCGGCCGGGCGGATCTGGTGGTGGCCGATCTCGCCGGCGCCCCACCGGTTCCCGAGCAGCAGCTCGCCGCGCGCGACGATGCCGCCCCCGATTCCCGTTCCCAGCGTCAACAGAACGAAGTTCTTCGTTCCCCGCCCGGTCCCGAATGCGTACTCGCCGAGCGTCGCGCAGCGCGCGTCGTTTCCGACGAAGACCGGCACCCCGAATTTCTTGCGCAGGGCCTCGCCGAGCGGCACGTCCTCCCAGCCGAAGTTCGGGCTGTAGAGAACCGCGCCGGTGCCGGCGTCGATGTTCCCCGGCGAGCCGACGCCGATGCCGATCGCGTTGCCGGCCTCTTTGAGCGCCGCCCCGATCGTCGCGTCGAGGGCGGCGATCACCGCCTCGAATCGCAGGTCCTCGAGGTCTTGCTCGTGCTGGCTATGGATTGCGCCGTCTTGCGTGACGACGGCAGCCGTTACGTGAGAGCCGCCGAGATCGACGCCGATAGCCGTCTGCATGGGCGCTATCTTTTGCTCTCCGCACAGGCGGGACCCGCAAGACGCGGGAAACGAACAAGCGCTATGCAGACCATCGATCTCATTAAGTTGCGGCGCTTTTCGAGCCGCACCGGACAACCAACCCATCCCGAGCTTCTTGACGCTCGCCCGCTCGAGCACGTCAACAAAATCGAGATCGACGAAGAGAACATCTCGATCGAGTTCGACGAACGGACGACGCGCTATTACAACACGACCGAGACGACGCGCCGCGAATGGGTCTATAAGTATAACGACGACCCGGCGTTCGTCGCGGCCGTCAAGAAAGTAATCGACGTCGCGCGCTCGCATCTGCGCGATCTTCCCGAGAACGTCGCCTGCCCGCCGGGTTGCGCGGAGTGCTGCAGCGGCTACGAGCCGTTCGTCAGCAAGGCGGACGTTACGCGGCTCGCATCGCATCTCGGCATGAGCTACGACGAGACCGTGCGCCGCTACGTCGTCGAGCGGCCGTCGGCCGACGGCTATCACGTCGGCTGGCTGCGCAAGGTCGGCGACGAACTCGCCGATCAGTGCATCTTCCTCATGGGTTCGCGCAGCGGGCGGCACTACTGCGGCGTCTACGAAGGGCGTCCGGGCGACTGCCGCGAGTTCACCCCGATCGGTTGCGAGGACGTGGATGCCTCGCTGCCGCGCAAGACGAACTGGAAGATCGGCCCGGCCTTCCAACCGAAGCGGCGTAACGGCCGGCGCAACGGCCGACGCCTATGACTGCCGCGCTGCTCGCGATCGTCGTCGCAGTATCGCCGTCGTTCTATCAGGCGCTGCATTGGCGGTTCGTCGGCCCGCTGCGCGGCGGGCGCACCGTCGCGATCGACGGCGTCGCGGGGCAGCCGAATCTCTTCTACATGGCCGCCGTGAACGGCGGCATCTGGAAGAGCGAGGACGCGGGCCGCACGTGGGTTCCGATCTTCGACGGCGAGCCGACCGGCTCGATCGGCGCGCTCGCGATCGCTCCGAGCGATCCCCGCGTGATCTACGCGGGCAGCGGCGAAGGCCTGCAGCGGCCGGATCTCGCGGTTGGCGACGGCGTCTACAAATCGGTCGACGGCGGCGCGACCTGGGCGCATCTCGGCCTGCGCGACGGACAGCAGATCGCTTCGATGGCGGTGGACCCCGCGAATGCGAACCGGCTCTTCGTCGCGGTGCTCGGCCATCCGTACGGTCCGAACGGCGAGCGCGGCGTCTACCGTTCGCTCGACGGCGGCGCCACGTTCCAGCGCGTCCTCTACGAGAACGAGAACGCCGGCGCGTTCGACGTCGTGCTCGATCCGAACGATCCGCACGTCGTCTATGCGACGCTCTGGGCGGCGCGGCAGATGCCGTGGGAGATCGGCGGCTCGTTCGAGATTCCCGGCAGCGGCATCTTCAAGTCGAGCGACGGCGGCACGACGTGGGCGCCGCTGACGAACGGACTGCCCGCGCGGATCGGCCGCGCCGAGGTTGCCGTGGCGCCGAGCAACTCCAACGTCGTCTACGCGTATGCCGACGTCGAGCAGAGGGGCGATGAGGCCGGCGCGCTCTATCGCAGCGACGACGCCGGCGCGCACTTTACGCGCGTCAACGACGCCGCCGAGATCGCGCAGCGCGGCGACGATCTCGTCTCGCTCGCCGTGGATCCGCGCGATCCGCAGACCGTCTATTTGACGAACACCTCGACCTATCGTTCGACCGACGGCGGCAAGCGGCTCGTCGCGATCAAGGGCGCTCCGGGCGGCGACGACTATCACACCGTGTGGATCAACCCGCGCGACCCGCGCATCATCGCGCTCGCCGCCGATCAGGGCGCGGCGATCTCCGTCGACGGCGGCGCGACCTGGAGCTCGTGGTATAACCAGCCGACGGCGCAGATGTACCACGTCAACGCGGACGACCGGTTCCCGTACTGGGTCTGCGGTGGACAGCAGGAGAGCGGTTCGGCATGCGTGCGCAGCCGCGGCGACTGGGGAGAGACGACGCAGCGCGACTGGAATACGGTCGGCGCGCAAGAGTATGGCTACGTCGTTCCCGATCCGCTCCATCCCGGCATCTTCTACGGCGGGAAGCTCGAGCGGTTCGACGAGCATACGGGGCAGACGCAGGAAGTCTCGCCGATCGCGCTGCCGTCGAAGAAGTTTCGCGTCGTACGCACCGAGCCGATCGCGTTCGACCACTTCGACAAGCACCGGATCTACTTCGGTGCGAACGTCGTTTTCGCGACGGAGAACGGCGGCCACAGTTGGCGCGTCCTCAGCCCCGATCTCACCCGTCCGCTCGTGCGCGGCAAATGCCTCGCGTGTTATGGCCCGTCCGATCCGTTTCTCGCCGACGATCCGCAGCAGGGAACGCATCGCGGCGTCGTCTACGCTCTCGCGCCGTCGTACGCGCATGCCGGCACGATCTGGGCCGGAACCGACGACGGCCTCGTCTGGATCACGCGAGATGCCGGCCGGCATTGGAAGAACGTGACGCCGCCGGGCCTGACGCCGTGGAGCAAGGTGGCGCAGATCGATCTCTCGCGCGGCGACGACGATACCGCGTTCGTCGCGGTCAACCGATTCCGGCTCGACGACCTGCGCCCGTACGTCTACGTGACGCGCGACGGCGGCGCGACGTGGCGGCTGATGGTAGACGGACTGCCGAATCAGCCGGTCAACGCGGTGCGCCAAGATCCCGTCGAGCCGCGGCTGCTCTACGCCGCGACCGAGAACGGCGTCGACGTCTCGTTCGATGCGGCCGAGCACTGGCAGCCGCTCCAACTCGATCTGCCGCACACCTCGGTGCGCGATCTCATCGTCCACGGAAACGACGTCGTCGTCGCGACGCACGGGCGCGGGTTCTGGATTCTCGACGATATCGAACCGCTCCGCGAGTTGGCGAGTGGCCGCGTCGCCCTTCGACAGGGACGGGGTGAGAAGGTTCTCTTCGCGCCGGCGCTTGCGTACCGCGTGCGGCGCAGCACGAACACCGACACGCCGCTTCCGCCCGAGGAGCCGGCCGGCGAGAATCCGCCGGACGGCGCGATTATCGATTACGCGCTCGCGTCGCCGGCGCGGCACGTTTCGATTGCGATTCTCGACTCGAGCGGACGCCCGGTGCGGACCTATTCGAGCGACGACGCGCCGCCGCAGCCGATTCAGAATCTCGATAAGCCGGCCTACTGGGAACGGCCGTTCGTCGCTCCGGCGACGAGCGCGGGGATGCATCGCTTCGTCTGGGATATGCGCGACGCGCCGCCGCGCGCGCTGAATCAGGATCTCCCGATCTCGGCGGTTCCGCACGACACGCCGCGCGTTCCCGAAGGCCCGCTCGTCGTGCCCGGCCGGTATACGGTTCGCGTTGACGTGGACGGAACGATTCTCGAGCAGCCGCTCGAGATCGCGATGGACCCGCGCGTCACGATCTCGAGCGGCGCGCTGCAGGAGCAGTACGCGCTCTCGCGCCGGCTCGTCGCGTTGATGAACGGCAGCTACGAGCGAGCCATGGCCGCCGCGAAGGCCGGAAACGCAAAGGCGGAGGGCACGGCGACGATGACCAACGACCAGGCCGCCTTCTTGCTCGACGTCGTTGACGGCGCCGATGCGCCGCCGACGGAGCAGGCGATCGAAGCGGTTACCCGCCTCGAGGCCGCGAATGGAGCGAGCCCGTAGCCCCAACCGAAAGGAACCGAGATGAAGTATCGCAGCCTCTTGCTCGCAGCGCTTGCCCTCGCCGTGGTCGCCGCGGCCTCACCCGTGCGAGCCGCCGATCCGAGCGTCACCGTCACCTTGGCGGAGCAGAACGGCTCGGGCGAGAGCGGAACCGCGACGCTGACGCAGAGCGCCGCCGGCGTGACCGTCGTGCTCGTCCTCACCGGCGCGCCGGCGACGACGCCGCAGCCCGCGCACGTTCACAACGGAACGTGCGCCGACCTCAAGGACCCCGTCTATCCGCTGACGAGCGCGGTCGCCGGAAAGTCGACGACGACGATCAAGGGTGTGACGATCGCGCAGCTGCTCAAAGGGCCGTTCGCCATCAACGTGCACGCGAGCGCGACGGACTTAGGCAAGTACGTCGCGTGCGGCAATATCGCCGCGCCGACCTCTATGTAGAACGCTCGTCGAGCAACTCGGCGAAGCGGCGGCCGTCAATGTTGCCGCCGCTGACGATCGCGCCCACGCGCTTTCCCGCGATCTCCGCGATCCGTTTCTGCAAGAGCGCGGCCAGCGGCGCGGCGCCGCTCGGCTCGATGACGAGCTTCATGCGTTCGAACGCGAAGCGCATCGCGTCGCGCAACGCCTCGTCGCTGACGGTCACGACCGCGCGCGCGTGATCGCGCGCGATCGCGAAGGTGAGCTCGCTCGGCGCGGTCGTCTGCAGGCCGTCGGCGATCGTCTTCGGCACCGGGATCGTTACGCGCTCCCCGCGCGCGAGCGACTGCGCGACGTCGTCGCCGGCCTGCGGCTCGACGCCGTAGATCGCGATCTCCGAGTTCACCCCATGGGCTGCGAGCGCGGTGCCCGAGAGCAGGCCGCCGCCGCCGACCGGCACGACGATCGCCTCGAGATCGGGCACGTCCTCCAACAGTTCCAGCGCGGCGGTTCCGGCGCCGGCGACGATGCGCGGATCGTCGAACGGCGGCACGAGCGTCGCGCCGCGCTCCGCAGCCATGCTCTTGGCGATCTCTTCGCGGTGCGACGTCGCGCGCTCGTACTGCACGACCTCGGCGCCGTACTCGCGCGTCGCCTCCAACTTCACTTTCGGCGCGTCGAAGGGCATGAGGATCGTGGCCGGGATGCCGAGCAGACGCGCCGCAAGCGCGACGCCCTGCGCGTGGTTGCCGCTCGAATAGGCAACGACGCCGCGCTCGCGCTCCTCGGCCGTCAGCGACGAGAGGAAATTATAGGCGCCGCGAAATTTGAACGCGCCCATCCGCTGGAGGTTCTCGCACTTCACGTAGACGCGCGCGCCGCAGCGCTCGTCGAGCGTGCGCGAGGTTACGACCGGGGTTCTGTGCGCGATCCCTTCGAGTAGCCGCGCCGCGGCGCGGATCTCGGCGATTCCGACTCCGGGTCCGCCTACGGTGGACCGACGTTCCAATTGACGACCTTTCCTGTTTCGTCGAGCCGCATGCGCTCGACGTACGTGCGCTTCTCGAACCTGGCGTCGAAGCAGCGCCAGCCCGCCCGGCACTCCGCCGTCGTCTGCCGCACGGCGAGCAGCGTTCCCGCCGCGTTGAAGAGATCCGACCACTGCGCGATTCGCGCGCGCGATATTGACGCGTTCGCCGAAAACTCGCCTTCGACGGGGCGCATGTCGTTCGCCACGATCGCTCTCGTGATGCGCTCGGCCTGCCGCTGCGTGGCGCTTGCGGCGGAGCAGCCCGCGACGAGCTCGGCGGCCGCGGCGACGCAGAGGATGCGCGCCAGCGTCACGAGGCCAGCGCTTCTTCGCCGGTCTGAGCGGAGAAGCGAACGAACCGCAGCTGCGGGTTCCACTCCTGCGCGAGGCGGACGCTCCACTCGCTCTCGAAGAGCGCCGCGGGCCGGCCCTCCCAATCCTCGACCATCTTTGCATTCGATGGAAGGTGCGCTTGCGCGATCTGCTCGCGTTCGCCCTCGACGTGGCGCGCGAGCGCGTACGGCAGCGTCGTGAAGATCGTCTTGACGTTGTATTCGGATTCGAGCCGGTACTTCGCGACGTCGAACTGCAGCTCGCCGACGGCGCCGAGCATCGGCTCGGTACGCGGCGTGCCCCACGGGTAGAAGACCTGCACGGCGCCCTCTTCGCGCAGTTGCGAGATGCCCTTGCCGAACGCTTTGTAGCCGGCGACGTCGGCGCTGCGCACCGACGCGAAGTGCTCCGGCGCGAACGCGGGGATCGGCGGAAACTCGACCGCCGCGCCTTCGTAGAGCGTGTCGCCGATCGCGAAGGCGCCGGGATTAGCGAGGCCGACGACGTCGCCGGCGTAGGCGACGTCGAGCGACTCGCGATCGTCGGCGAAGAGGCGCATCGCGCGCGAGAGGCGGATCTGCGCGCCGGTGCGGGCGTTGCGAACGGTCATGTCGCGCGCGAACTCGCCGGAGCAGACGCGCACGAACGCGACCCGGTCGCGATGGCGCGGGTCCATGTTCGCCTGAATTTTGAAGACGAAGCCGGTGAAAGCGTCGCCATCCGGATCGACGCCGGCGCGCGGCGTCGGGGCGGGCGCCATCTCGACGAACTCGTCGAGGAAGAGCTGCACGCCGAAGTTCGTGACGGCGCTCCCAAAAAAGACCGGCGTCGTCTCGCCGCGCAGCATCGCCTCGCGGTCGAACCGTTCCCCGGCGCCGTCGAGCAGTTCGATGCCCTCGCGGAACTGCTCGTAGACGGGCGCGCTGACCATCGCCCGGAGCTGCGGATCGCGCACGTCGGTGACGGAGACCGATGCTCGCGTCGCGCCGTGCGCGGCGCGCTCGAAGACGTGGACGGTGCGCGCGCGGCGATCGTAGACGCCGTGGAACTCGTCTCCGCTCCCGAGCGGCCAGTTCATCGGAAAGGCGCCGATGCCGAGCACGCTCTCGAGTTCGTCGAGCAGCTCGAGCGGATCGCGGCTCGGGCGATCGAGTTTGTTCATGAAGGTAAAGAGCGGGATGCCGCGTTCGCGGCAGATCGCGAAGAGCTTTCTCGTCTGCGGCTCGACGCCTTTCGCCGCGTCGATCAGCATGACGGCGCTGTCGGCGGCGAGCAGCGTGCGATAGGTATCCTCACCGAAATCCTGGTGGCCCGGCGTGTCGAGCAGGTTGATCGTGTAACCCCGATACGGGAACTGCAGCACGGTCGAGGTGATCGAGATGCCGCGCTCGCGCTCCAGCGCCATCCAGTCGCTCGTCGCCTGCCGCTGGCGCTTGCGGGCGGAGACCTGCCCGGCGACGTGAATCGCTCCGCCGTAGAGCAGCAGCTTCTCGGTGAGCGTCGTCTTGCCCGCGTCGGGATGCGAGATGATGGCGAACGTTCGACGCTTGCGCACGTTCTCGGCGATGGTCACTTCTCGACCGCTGCTTCCGAGGCCAGGAGTTCGCGCCACCTCCCGTACGCATCGGCTTCTTTCGATATCGGGGTCTGCTCCATCATCGCATTCCCGAAATCGCGAAAGCTGCTGCCGAACTGCCCCGCCGAGAGCTTCCATGCCGCGCGCATGCCCGGTCTCGACATATAGAACTTGACCCCGGCGACGTAACTATCGAAGGCGGCGTCCGAGAGCATCCCGGCTTCGTGCTGAAGAAACGAGTCTTCGCCGCTGAGAAAGAGCGCGCGACAGATCACCATCCATTGCGTGAACTCCTCTCGCGTCATATCGGGATCTCCCGCGATGCCCTTCTCGAAAACTCGCGCGAGTTGGGGGCTCGCCACAGCCAGCGACGACGCAGACGTCCGATCGGCGCGGCCTTGTTGCATCGTCGCGCGCTGCACGCGCTCTGCCTGGCGCACTTGCTGCGCCAGATAGAGGAGGGAAGCGATCACTGCGACGGCGGCAACCGACTGGCTGATGTAAAAGACGTTCTCAAGCGACATAACTACGAAAACTCATATGGCAACGCTTCAAGTATGAGGGCCGGGTGGACACCCGACCCTCTTGTTCTGCGGTGATCTTCTTGGATGAGCGAGCGCTATTCCTTAGGAGTCAAAGCAATCCCGAGCTTCAAGGTGTAGGAGTTGCCGCTGCAAGCGCTCGGCGAGAACCCGATGCAATAATAGTCGGTGTATTTGACGGGACCGTCCTGCTTGGGAGCCTTGCCTTTATAGAGAATGTACTGATAGGTCGGGTTACCGGGATCCGGAGAGAAGTATGTCTTGAACTTCTTGTCCGGCTTGGCTTTCTTGCTCTTGTTCTTCGCGATCCAGGCGCTGTTGTACAGCTCGTACCCACTGCCGGCCGACGTGTTAACGTAAGGTCCGGGATTGCCCGGAGTTACGTAGAAGCAGAAGGCGTAGACGCTGTAGTTACATCCTATGGTCATGGGCTTGACTCCCGGCATCAGCCGGGTCACCAGGCCGTGGCCGTGGGACCGATCCATCGTCACGACTTGCCCGCCGGATGACGGCACGGCCGACGACGAACCTGCATTGCCGGAACACGCTGAAAGTGCCAGGCCGGCGGCGAGCGCGGCACCGGCACAGAGAAGGCGTAAACGCACGTTGTGGCTCCTTCCGTTAGCTGGTCCCCAGGGACCGCCGAAATAACAATACGGTAATGGGTATGCGAGCCCACCCGATGCTTTCCTTTGAACTCACGGAACGGGAGAGCCCGCTCGAACTGGTTGGTAGACGCGGAGCTCGGCGCCGTCGGGCGTTTCGCGAAATAGCGCGAGCGAACCGGGCGCGCGATAGAAGCGCGCCCGCGGCGGAATGCGCAGCCGGTCGGTGCCGCGGCGCACGTATGCCTCGTCGCCGGCGATGCTGATGCTGCAGTCGCCGTAGACGAGCGTCGCGGGCGGCGCGATCGGCACGGCACCGGCGGGCAGATGCGCGAGAACGTAGGCGCGCGGGCCCCGCGACTTCGTCGTCTGCGTCAGACATTCGGGCAGCGCCGAGAGCGCCCACGGGGCGTCGCCTCGCAGCGGCGCGGCAGTCCCGGAATCGGCCGGATTGCGCTCGCCGGGCTTCGCCGGAACCGGCGCGTAGACCGACGCGATCTTGATGCGGATCAGATCGCGGTTCACCCACGCCGCAACGAGCACCGTGGTGCCGATGACGATGACGGCCGACAGGATCAGATACCTGATCACGTTACGAAGAAGCGATCACCATCCGGGCGGCGCCGACCGAGAAATCGCCCATCCCGTAGTAGACGTCGTACGTCAGCTCGCCGAGATCGGGGCGCGGATCGAGCCCCGTCGGAAAGACGACGTTGTTGACCACGCCGTATCGCTCGCGGCGCGTCTCCGGAACGAGCACGGGCTTCGGCGAGCGGTAGAGGATCGTGTCGGGCCGCTCGATATCGTGAATCACCACGCCCGCGCTGTAGCGCAGATGCGGTTTGCGGCCGCGCTCGCCGACGGAGTCCACGCCGTGAAAGGCCGACATCCAGCCCTCGACGCCGCCGATAACGACGCGCACCGGCGGCGTCCCGGCGCCGATCTTGATCGAGCCCCATTGCGCGTCGGGGGAGAGCACCTGCACGCTCTCGGCGACGTGACAGATGTTCGCGCGATTCTTCAGCACCGGGCCGAGCGGCACGTACGCGATGCGGATCGACTCGCGATCTTCGTAGGGCATGCGTTCGATCATCGGAATCGCCGCGCGTCCGTCGACGCTCGAGAGATGGAGCATCGGGCGATGATAGAAGGCCAGCGAGCGCCGCCCTTCGGGCGAGATGACGGGCTCGGGAAAGAACGCAGCGTCTTTGTCGTCGCCGACGACGTTGGCGGTGCCGGCGAACTGCGCCAGACCGAGGCGCCGCCAGCGATAGCCGTCGTCGGAGATCGCGATCGCGATGCGCGGGCCGTCCGGACCGAACGCGGTATACGTCATCACGTACGATTCGATCGCCGGGACGTGCGTGACGCGCGGATCCTCGCAGCCGTATCCCGGATGCGGACGCTTTTCGTACGCGGCCTTCGGCTCGAGCGCGAAGGCAAGCCGGTCGGTTTTGAAGCCCTCGGCGAGCGCCTGCGTGCGGACGGTGCCGACGCGCGAGATGTTTCCTTCGGCGACGCAGCGCGGGTAGAGCAGCAGCGAGCGGTCCGCGGCGCGCGTCGCGCCGGGGTTGAGAATGCCGCAGGCTTCCTTCGGATCGCCGTCGGGCTCGAGCACGACGCCGAGCCGCTCGACGCGCACGGCGAGGCTTTCGATCCGTTCCGGCGCGCGCGCCCGGTTACGGTAAGTACGTTGATGCAATCGGCTCGTTGCTCGGCGTGACGACTTCGACCCGAACGCCGCGCCGGTAGACGCTGTTCGGAACGATCCAGAGCGTGTACGTGCGATACTGCGGCGAAGGCTCGCCGCCGTCGGCCGGGTCTTGTTCGAACGCGACGACGCGAACGCGCTGGCCGTTCGCGCCGATCGATTCGACGATCTGCTTATATCCGGTGCGATCGTGCGGTCCCATGAGCAGGACGACGCCGAACTCGCTCTTGTAATGCACCGGCGCGTGAATATCGAGCTTGGTGAGGGTGGCCGCGTCGCGCACGATAAGGATTTGATTCCCTCCCAAAACGGTGGTCGTGCCCGTTGCGAGCGTCTTGACGCGAACCTCGCGACATCCGACCAGCAAGACGAGCCCCAGGGCTAGACCCGCCAGGGCCGACCAGCGCTTCACGACCCCGCGCTTCGCCCGTGGCCACCCGCCGCCTCCAAGGCGCCGGAATTTTTCTTCCTATTGTCGTTGCCCGCGCGGCACGTCAACGCTACTCTAAGGGGACGGATGAAGCGTCTCCTGACTCTCGCGCTGGCCGCCGATCTCGCCGCCCTCATCACCCTGATGCTGGGCAGTTGGACGCGGATCAACGGCGCAGGCCTCACCTGCCCGGACTGGCCGCTCTGTCACGGACGCCTGCTCCCCGCGCTGAGCGACGGAACGCTCTGGGAGTGGTCGCACCGCTTGCTTGCGTTTTCGGTCGCGCCGCTCGTCGTCGCGCTCGTCGTCGTCGCGTGGCGTCAGCGCGCCGCCTCGCCGTTCATCGCGCCGACGATCGCCTCGATCGCCGCACTCTTCGCGGCGCAAGTCTTTCTCGGCGCCGAAACCGTTCGACTCGGCAACTCGCCTCTCTCCGTCGTCGCGCACTGGGCGACGGCGATGGCGCTGATCGCCGCGCTCTCCGCGATGGCGGTATTCGCCGCGGTCTCCGCGCAGCCGCACGGCGGCCGCGCGCACGGATCGCCGGTGCTCGCAATCGTGCTCGGCCTTACCGCGGCGGTCGCGTTCGCGACGATGTGCGTCGGCGCGTACGTCAGCTCGAGCGGAGCAGGGCTCGCGTGCCTCTCCATTCCGGGCTGCGCCGGCAACGTCGTCGTCTACACGCACGGCCAGTTCGCGCAGATGCTCCATCGCTCTGCCGCGGCCGCGACGCTCCTCTGCGCCGCCGGCGCGCTCGCCCTCGCTTGGGCGCAGAACGCATCGTCGCGCGTTCGCATCGCGATCGGCGCCGGCATCGCGCTCGTCGCGGTGCAGGTACTGCTCGGCCTCCTCAACGTCGCGCTGCGCCTGCCGACCGATCTGCGCGAGGCCCATGCCGCAAACGCGGCGTTCGTCTTCCTCGCCTTCTTCGTCGCGGCGACGTTCGCGGCGCTCGACGTTCCGGTGCGAGTGCCCGCGCGCCGATGAGGGTTCCCGCGCCCGCCGTCGCCTACTACGAGCTCTCGAAGCCGCGCATCATCGTGCTGCTGCTCGTCACGACCGCGGCGGCGATGATCATGGCCGCGCGCGGCATCCCCAGTCTCGCACTGCTCTTCTGGACGCTGCTCGCGGGCGCGCTCGCCGCCGCTTCGGCCGGCGCGTTCAACTGCGCGTGGGATGCCGACATCGATCGCGTGATGAAGCGGACGCAGGCGCGGCCGATCCCGCAGGGCCGCATCTCGGTGCGCAGTGCGGTGATCTACGCGACGATCGTCGGCGCGCTATCGTTTACGATCTTCTACTACTTCGTCAACCCGCTCGCTGCGTGGCTATCGCTCGCCGGCAACGTCTACTACGTCGTCGTCTACACGATGTGGCTCAAGCGCATCACGCCGCTGAACATCGTCGTCGGCGGCGCCGCGGGCTCGGTGCCGCCGCTCGTCGGCTGGGCCGCGGTCACGCACACCGTCGGCGCGCCGGCGCTCGGCCTCTTCGCGCTGATCTTCCTCTGGACGCCGCCGCATTTCTGGTCGCTCGCGCTCATGACCGAGACGGAGTACGGCAAAGCGAAGATCCCGATGTTTCCCAACGTCTACGGAACCGAGCGCACGAAGCGCGAGATCGTCTACTACGCGCTCGTGCTCGTCGCAGCGTCGCTGCTGCTCTATCCGCTCCACGTCATGGGCGCCTTCTACTTCGCGGCCGCCGGCCTGCTCGGCGCGATCTTTCTCTTCGACGCGGTGCGAACGTGGCGGGAACAGGGCGCCACGCTCGAGGCGCGCAAGCTCTTTCGTTTCTCGCTCGTCTACCTCGCGCTGATGTGCGTCGTCATGGTGATCGATCGCATCGTAACGTGAACCGTCTCCTCGCGACGCTCGCGCTCGGCGTCTTCGCCGGCGCGCTCGATCTGAGCGTCCTCTCGCCCGCGCTGCCGGCGCTCGGCCGCGACTTCACCGTCCACACCGCCGACCTCGCGTGGGTCTTCACGCTCTACCTGCTCGTCACGGTCGTCTCGATCGCGCTCGCGAGCACGCTCGCCGATCGCTACGGCCGCCGCCCCGTCTATCTCGCCTGCATCGCGCTCTTCGCCGCGGGAAGCGTCGTCGCGATTGCGGCGCCGTCGTACGGCGTGCTGCTGCTCGCGCGGGCGATCCAGGCGCTCGGCGCCGGCGGCATCTTTCCCGTCGCGACCGCGACGATCGGCGACGTCGTGCCCGCACAGCGGCGCGGCGCCGCGCTCGGCATCGTCGCCGCGACCTGGGGGCTCGCCGCGATCGTCGGTCCGCTCGTCGGCGGCATCGTGACGCACTTCGTCTCGTGGCGCTGGATCTTCGCGGCGAACGTGCCGCTGGCGGCCATCGTCTTCGCGATGGCGCTGCGCACCGTGCCGGCCTACGCGCCGCGCAGTCGCGAGCCGCTCGACGTGGGCGGCCTCGCGCTGCTCTGCCTCGGCCTCGTCGCGTTGATGGACGGCCTGATCGCGACGCGCCTGTGGATCGGCCTGCTCGGCATCGTCATCTTGGCGTGCTTCGCGATCTGGGAGACGGCGGCGCGCGCGCCGATCGTGCCGCTCGAACTGCTGCGCGGCCCGCAACTCGCGAAGACCTACGCGCTCGAGACGCTCATCGGGATCCTCGAAGGCTCACTCTTCTTCATTCCGACGGTGCTCGTCGGCGCGCAGGGCCTCTCGTATCTCGCCGCCGGCCTGATTGCCGCGCTCGGCGCGTTCGTCTTCGTCGCGATCATCCCGGCGTCGGGGCGCGCGCTCGACCGCATCGGAAGCCGCGACGTGCTCTTGGCCGGCACGATCTCCACCGAAATTGGACTCGCGATTTTCGCGCTCGGTTTCCAGTCGCTCGCTCTCTCGATCGTCGCGATCGTCGTCGCCGGCGCCGGATTCGGCGCGCTGCTCGGCGCGCCGACGCGCTACATCGTGACGAACGAGGTTCCCGAGCGCGTGCGCGCGACCGCGGTCGGCTTCTTGAGCCAGGCGCTGATCGTCGGGCAGATCGTCGGCAGTTCGCTCGCCGGCGGCCTCTTCGCCCTCGCGCAGAACGAGATCGCCGGTTACCGCGACGCCTATCTCGCCTTCTGCGCCGTCGCCTTCATCGCGCTGATCCTCGTCGCGACGCTCAAGCCGCAGCGCGAGGAGCGCACCCATCCGATCGCTGAGGCAGCAGCCGGAGCGGTCTAGGGCGAAGCCCGCTCGATGCCGTCGCAGGACTCGCGCTGGGGCTCGCTCGCCCGCCGGCCGTGGACGCCGTCGGAGCGCGCCATCGTCTGGCGCGGCCTCACGGGGCGCTTCGCGCTCGCGATCGAGCCGCTGATCGGCACGGTCGTCATGGCGCTGCTGACCTGGGGCATTCTCTACCGCGCGCAGCACGTCGCCGCCGATGCGACGCTGGCAAAGATCGCGTGGATCTTCGCGCTCGGCGCGATTGCGTTCGGCGGCTATTTCATCGCGGTGCTCGTCGCGCCGGTCGCCGCGTATCTGCAGACGTTCCGGCCGATCTATCTACTCGACGGCTACGTGCGCTACCGCGCTCCCGACGAACGCTCCCGCGCCGATGCCTGCGGCTACGCCGCCGCGCTCTTCGCGGATCGTTCGCTCGCGGCCGAGTGGGAGTGGTTGGGCCGGCGCCCGTTAGCCGACGCGACGATCCCCGCGCTCGTCGAGTTCTCGCTCTACGCGGGCATCCACAAGATCGACGGCAAGACGACCGGATTGCTCCCGGACGAAGCCATGCCGCTGCTCGCGATCGGCATCGCGACGAGGCACGGAAGAACCGCCGACCTGTAGGCTTTCGGTCGATTCTTCGGGCTGGCCGTAGCCGATGAGAAGCGTCTCAGCTTTTTCGGGCCAGCCACGGATGGCTGTTTCAAAGCTTGCTGGCCCGAAAAAGTGAGCGAGTAGGAGCGAACACGGATGTGAGCGACGGTCGTCTTCGAATCGGCTACGGCCACGCCGAAGAATCGATCGAATTCCAGTAGCGCGCTCTATGGATTGTTGTTGAGGGGCACGCGGACCGTCGTCATCGCGGGCCAGCGGTGTCCGTAGCCGGACATCGTCACGACGGCTCCGCCGATGATGAAGATGATCACGATCCCGGCGAGGGCGACGCGAACGAGGCTCGACGGAATGCCGCGGCTCTCGGGGACCTTCGAAAAATCGAGATACTCGTCGTCGCGAACGATCACGGCTAGACTCCCTTCGCGGGCGGCGTGAAGCCGATGACGTTGAGGCCGGCGAGCAGCGCGAGAATCGCGCCGATGCCGAGGAGCACGAGCATCAGCTTGAAGACTTGGTTCTCGACGCCGGTTGCGTTCCAGTCTTTGTAGAGCGCGTAGAACGCGACGATCCCGACGACGATGCCGCCGATCACCGCTCCCAACCGTTCGATTATCACCGGATTCACGCGCTGCGCTCCTTATATGAGATAGAAGATCGAGAAGAGCACGACCCAGATCACGTCGACGAAGTGCCAATAGAGCGTGCCCGCCGTGATACCGAAGTACTTTCCTCGCGTGTAGACGCCCGCCGCCGACTGCAGCACGAGCACCGTCAGGTAACAGACCCCGACGAAGACGTGGAAGCCGTGCATCCCGGTGAGCGTGAAGAACGAGGCGCCGAAGATGCCGCTGCCGCCCCACGTCACGTGCTCGCCGAAGATCAGGTGGTTGTACTCGTAGGCCTGCCCGCCGAGGAATCCCACGCCGAGAACGATCGTCGCGAGCAGGAACCCCATGTATCGCATCCACTTGCCGTGCTTGTAGTTCTCGAGCGCGTAGTGCATCGTCGCGCCCGATCCGAAGAGCACGACCGAGTTCCACGCCGCGAACGCGACGTCGAGCCGGTGGATGCCCGGCGGCGGCCAACCCTGACCGCTGTTGCGCAGGTAGAGATACGCGAAGATGAACGAAGCGAAGAGCACGCAGTCGCTGATGAGGAAGAGCAGGAAACCCTGCAGGCGCAGCTCGCGGACTTCGAGATAGAGCTGATCCGCATCGCCGTGCACGTCGTGGCCGAGCGTCGCGACCGACATCAATGAGCTCCCGCCGCGACCGGCGGCGGCGAGTCGGTCAACTCTTCTTCAAGCCCTTTGTACGGAAGCGGCTGGCTGAAGTCGTACGGCAGGCCGTAGACCGTCGGGATGTGCTTGAAGTTGTAGTAGTGCGGCGGCGACGGCACCTGCCATTCGAGCGTTCGCGCGCCCCACGGATTCGGCCCCGCGCGCTTTCCGAAGCGCATGCTCCAGAGAACGTTCACGAAGAAGATCAGGATCGCGAACGTCATGAGATACGACGCGATCGATTCGAAGCGGTTCCAGAACGCGAACTGCGGATCGTAGGTCGCGACCTCGCGCGGCATGCCGAGGATGCCGAGCCAGTGCATCGGGATGAACGTCGCGTTGAAGCCGATGAAGAAGAGCCAGAAGTGCAGTTTGCCGAGCGTCTCGTTCAGCAGCCGCCCCGACATCTTCGGGAACCAGTAGTACATGCCGGCGAAGATGCCCATGAGGCTGCCGCCGACGAGCACGTAGTGGAGGTGCGCGACGATGAAGTACGTGCCGTGTACGTGGAGATCGAACGGAATCGCGGCGAGGAAGATGCCGGTGATGCCGCCGAGCGTGAAGAGGCCGACGAACCCGATCGCAAAGAGCATGGCGGTCGTGAAGTGGATCTTGCCGCCCCAGAGCGTCGCCGTCCACGAGAAGATCTTGATCCCGGTCGGCACGCCGATCACGAACGTGATGATCATGAAGGGCAACTGCAAGAACGGCGCGAGCCCCGACGTGAACATGTGGTGCGCCCAGACCATGAAGCCGGCGAGCGCGATCGCCATGGACGAGAAGGCGATGAGCTTGTAGCCGAAGATCGGCTTGCGCGAGAAGGTCGGCAGCACTTCCGAGATGATGCCGAACGCCGGAAGGATCATGATGTAGACGGCGGGATGCGAGTAGAACCAGAACATGTGCTGCCACATTACCGGGCTGCCGCCTTTGCTCGGGTCGAAGAACGGCACGCCGAACTGGCGCTCGATGAAGAGCGCGGCGAGCGCCGCGGCGAGCGCGGTCGTCGCGATCATCAGCAGCGGCGCGGTCGCGAACTGGCCCCACACGAAGAGCGGCATCCGCGTGAACGTCATGCCGGGCGCGCGCATCTTCAAGATCGTCACGACGAAGTTGATGCCCGTCATCGTCGAGCTGACGCCGACGAGAAAGATCGCGGCGCACCACATCGACGTGCCCGCGGCGCCTTGCAGCGAGATCGGCGGATACTCCATCCAGCCGGCCGTCGGCGCGCCCATCAGGAACGAGGCGAAGAGCATCAAACCCGAGACCGGGAAGATCCAGAAGCTCAACATG
>Ga0335069_10003472_pt1 | contig 23781 bp, 20 predicted proteins | sample Lox_Sample_11_FD_206714 | JGI IMG/M metagenome (GOLD analysis project Ga0335069, IMG submission 206714) | Soil microbial communities from Loxahatchee National Wildlife Refuge, Florida, United States - Lox_Sample_1.1 | ecosystem: Environmental > Terrestrial > Soil > Wetlands | place: USA... | reverse complement strand
GTCCCGGGTGCTGGACGATCGCGTTCCTCACCGGAACGCCGTCGGACGCCGTCGCCGACCATCTGCGCGGCGACTTCGTCAGCATCTACGTGCCGACCACGCCCAATCCAACGGGCGGCTATTTCGTCATGGTGCCGCGGGAATCGATCCGCGAGCTCGACATGTCGGTCGACGAAGCTCTGAAGTACATCATCTCGATGGGTGTCGTTGCGCCGCGCCGTCGGGGACCGCCGCCCGCGATCCCGAAGCCCGCCGCCCAGGCGCCGCTGGCGGCGCCGGCCGGGAATCCCCGAAACTGACCGTGCAGCCTCGTGCGCCGCTCGCCGTCTCGCGGCCGGCGGCCGGGCCTTGCGCTAACCGACGCTCAAAAGCATTCGACCGAAACTCCCGCCGGAGAACGCCTTGAAACGCACCGATTACTGCGGCCGCATCGATCGCCGCTACCTCGACCAGAGGGTCACGCTGATGGGCTGGGTCCATCGCCGCCGCGATCACGGCGGCGTGATATTCGTCGACCTCCGCGATCGCGAAGGCCTGGTGCAGATCGTCTTCAATCCGGACCGCGTCAGCGCGTTCCCGATCGCCGAGTCGCTGCGCAGCGAATACGTGATTCGCGTGACCGGCGTCGTGCGGCTGCGCCCCGAAGGCGGCGCCAATCCTAATCTCCTCTCCGGCGAGATCGAGGTGTTCGCCGACGAGGTCGCGATCCTGAACACGGCCGTCACGCCCCCCTTCCAACTCGATGACGAGAACATCTCCGAGACGGTCCGCCTCCAGCATCGCGTGATCGACCTCCGGCGCCTGCCGATGCAAAAGAACCTGATGCTGCGCCATCGGGCGAGCATGTCGGCGCGCAAATTCCTGGACGCCAACGGATTCGTCGACATCGAGACGCCGGTTTTGTACAAATCGACGCCCGAAGGAGCGCGCGAGTTCCTCGTGCCTTCGCGGATTCACCACGGCTGGTTCTATGCGCTGCCGCAGTCGCCGCAGTTGTTCAAGCAGATGCTGATGATGGCGGGATTCGATCGCTACTACCAGATCGTCAAGTGCTTCCGCGACGAGGACCTGCGCGCCGACCGCCAGCCGGAGTTCACGCAGATCGACATCGAAACCTCGTTCCTCGACGAGCTCGAGCTCCGCGAAGTGATGGAGGAGCTCGTCCGCGTGATGTTCAGCGAGACGATCGGCGTCTCGCTGCCGAAGCCTTTCCCGGTGATGACATATGCCGATGCAATGCGCGACTTCGGCTCGGACAAGCCGGATTTGCGGGTCACCCTCAAGCTGACCGAGCTCACCGACGTGATGAAAGCCGTCGAGTTCAAGGTGTTCCGCGCCGCCGCGGAGCTCCCGAACGGCCGCGTCGCCGCGCTGCGCGTCCCCGGAGGCGGCGCGCTCACGCGCAAGGAGATAGACGACTGCACGGCACTCGCCAAGGTCTACGGCGCCGCCGGCCTCGCCTACATCAAGGTGAACGACGCATCGAAACCAAGCGAAGAAGGGCTGCAATCGCCGATCGTCAAGTTCCTGTCGGGCGAAGTTCTTCGGACGATTCTCGAGCGCACCGGCGCGCAGAGCGGCGACCTCGTGTTCTTTTGTGCCGATCGCGAAAGAGTGGTGAACGACGCGCTAGGCGCGCTGCGGGCGCGGATCGGCCACGATCGCGGCTTCGCGCAAGGCGACTGGAAGCCGCTCTGGGTCGTCGACTTCCCGATGTTCGAGCTCGACGAAGAGAAGGGAACCTGGGCCGCACGCCACCATCCGTTCACCGCGCCGAAAGACGGCCACGAGGAGCGGTTCGCGACGGACCCGGGGAAGACCCTCGCCAAGGCCTACGACGTCGTGCTGAACGGCTGGGAGATCGGCGGCGGATCGATGCGCATCCACAAGCCCGAGCTCCAGGCGCGAGTGTTCGCGGCGCTGAAGATCAGCCCCGAAGAGCAGCGCAAGAAGTTCGGCTTCCTGCTCGACGCGCTCGCCTGTGGCGCGCCGCCGCACGGCGGGATCGCGTTTGGTTTCGATCGCCTCACCGCGATGATGGCCGGCGTCGAGCAGATTCGCGACGTGATTGCGTTCCCGAAGACGCAGCGCGGGCAGGACCTGCTCATCGACACCCCGAGTCCGGTCACCGAGCAGCAGCTGCGCGACCTGCATATCCGCATTCGCGCTTCCGACTCGGCGAAGACCCCCGGCTGACTCGGCTGGCGCGCCCCTGCGCGCGGGGGGACAATCGCGCCAGGGTCAGGGAGGAGGAACGCGATGCCCGGTCCAGCTTCCGGCCACGCTCTGAACCTGACGATCTCCGGGCAGATGGTCGGCGACATCGAGCGCATCGCCGACCGGGTCGAGGTCGCCGTCGTCCCTCCATTGTGTCCGCTCGACCTATCCCCTTATGATTTCACGCGGGCCGGCGAGCCGATCGATCGCGCGGCAGCGTCGACCGGCGAATGGATCGACGGCGGCGGTCTCACGCGCCGGGGATTTCCGTACGAGCTGAACCACCGTCTGCACAAGCAAAAGGCTGCATGACCCTCGACCACACGAAACGGGATCGCGCGCTCCGCGCCGCTGTCGTCTATGCCACGGCACTGGCGCTTCTGCTCCCCGGCAGCGCGGGCCCGGCCCTTGGGCGAACCTCGCCGGACGCGCTTCCGGAGATCACGCTCTCCGATCTGCCGAAGGAAGCCCGCGAGCTGCGTGCGCTGATCGACAAGGGCGGCCCATTTCGCTACAGCCGCGACGGCGTGGTCTTCGGCAATCGCGAGCACATCCTGCCGGCGAAGCCGCGCGGCTACTATCACGAGTACACGGTACGCACACCCGGCGCCAAGGATCGCGGCGCGCGCCGCATGGTGTGCGGCGGGCCGAAGACGATGCCCGACGTCTGCTATTACAGCGACGATCACTATCAAACGTTCCGGAGGATCCACTCATGAAGGTGCCCGATCTCACCGACCTGGAAATCGCCGGCGTGCATGCGTGGCACGGCGACTTGCAGGCGCTCGGCAGCGCGGTGAACGCCGCGAAGCTTCGCCTCCTCGCATCCGACCTGAAGGAGGTCAACAGCAAGGCCGATCTGCTGAAGGCGCTCGCGCAGGGACTCAAGCTGCCGGAGCATTTCGGCAACAATTGGGACGCGCTCGCGGATTCGGTCGAGGATGGCGACTGGCTCGGAAAGAACGGCGTCGCGATCGTGCTGATGCACACTGCAGCCTACCGCAAGGCGCACGGCGTCGACTGGACAAAGCTCGAGGACATTCTCGCCGAGGCTTCCGACTACTGGCGAGAGCGACACAAGCCCTTCTGGGTGTTCGTCTCGTAGCCTTGCCGCACAAGATCCCGGTCTCGACGCTGACCCTCGTCCACACGCCCGATCTGCGCGTGCTCCTGATCGAGCGCGCGGATGCGCCCGGCTACTGGCAATCGGTGACGGGCAGCCAGGAGCCGGGCGAGACGCTCGCAGCGACGGCATCACGCGAGCTCCTCGAGGAGACCGGCATCGACGCGCGATGCTACGGCGGCGTTCGCGACTGGAAGATGTCGAACGTCTACGAGATCTACCCGCGCTGGCGCCACCGCTACGCGCCCGGCGTCACACACAACACCGAGCACGTGTTCGCGCTCGAGGTGCCGGATCGGGTGCCAGTCGTGCTGGAGCCGCGCGAGCATCGCGCCTCCCAGTGGCTGCCGCACAGGGAAGCCGCAGCCAGATGCTTCTCCTGGTCGAACCGCGACGCGATCCTCCGGCTGCCCGAGATGATTGCGCCGCGATCGTGACAACTGCGCGCGCTATCTCAGGCCGATCATCTTTTCGGGCCGCACCCACTCGTCGAACTGCTGCTCGGTCACGTGGCCGAGCGCGAGCGCGGCCTCCTTGAGCGTCGTTCCTTCGCGATGCGCCTTCTTCGCGATCTGCGCCGCCTTGTCGTAGCCGATGTGCGGGTTGAGCGCGGTGACGAGCATCAGCGACCGCGCGACCAGCTCGCCGATGCGCTCGCGATCCGGCTCTATGCCGCGCGCGCAATGCGCGTCGAAGCTCGCCATTCCGTCGGCGAGGAGCCGCACGCTCTGAAGCACGTTGTGGATGACCATCGGGCGGTATACGTTCAACTCGAAGTTTCCCGACGCGCCGCCGATTCCGACAGCGACGTCATTGCCCATCACCTGGGCGGCGAGCATCGTCACCGCCTCGCACTGCGTGGGATTCACCTTGCCCGGCATGATCGAGCTGCCCGGCTCGTTCTCGGGGATCGCGATCTCGCCGAGACCCGACCGCGGACCGCTCGCGAGCCAGCGCACGTCATTGGCGATCTTCATGAGCACCGCGGCAAGCGCGCGCAGCGCGCCGTGCAGGTTGACGAGCGCGTCGTTCGCGGCGAGCGCCTCGAACTTGTTCGGCGCGGTGACGAACGGCAGACCGGTGAACGCCGCGAGCTCGGCGGCAATGCGGGTGGCGAACTCCGGGTGCGCGTTGAGTCCCGTGCCGACCGCGGTGCCGCCCTGGGCCAATTCGAACACGTGCGGAAGCGTTGCTTCGATGTGCGTTTTCGCATGCTCGAGCTGCGCGACGTAGCCGGAGAACTCCTGGCCGAGCGTGAGCGGCGTCGCGTCCTGCAGATGCGTGCGACCGATCTTGACGATGTCGGCGAACGCGGCCACTTTCTGCGCGAGCGTCGCCGTGAGCGCGACGAGCGCGGGCAGAAGATCGTGCGTCACCGTGATGGCGACCGCGACGCTCATCGCCGTGGGGAACACGTCGTTCGACGACTGCCCGCGGTTGACGTCGTCGTTCGGGTGGACGAGGCGCTCTTCGCCGCGCGTTCCGCCGATCAGCTCGGAGGCACGATTGGCGAGCACCTCGTTGACGTTCATGTTGGTCTGCGTGCCCGATCCTGTCTGCCAGACGGCGAGCGGGAATTCGCCGGCGTGCTTTCCGGCGAGCGCCTCGTCGGCTGCCAAGACGATCGCATCGGCCTTCGTCTGCGGCAGCGCACCAAGTGCCGCATTGACGCGCGCGGCCGCGCGCTTGATCATGAGCAGTGCCCGGATCAGGGCCTCGGGCATCTTCTCGGTCGAGATGCGGAAGAACTGGAGCGAGCGCTGCGTCTGTGCGCCCCAGAGGCGCTCAGCCGGAACCTCGATGGGGCCGAAGGTATCGCGTTCGATGCGTGTCGATGCTGTCGTCATATTTGCGCCTCCTCGGCTGACGCCGAAGTATTACTGTCGCATGTCGCCGCGGCCGGGCAAACAGGGAGCATGGAATCACCGCCCGCGACAGCGGTCTATGCAGGAGCCAAAGGGAGGGGAGCGATCGGGTTGACCCGCGTTGCGGGTCAAATAACCCCACGACCGCCATGCCAATGAGCAGGAAGCTAGTCATCGGATTACTTGGGTTTGCCGTGATCGCGGGGGGCGGATTCGCCGCCGTCGAGCTCATCCGCGGAACGAAGGCAGCGCCGCAGAAAGCCGCGCCCGCCGTCCCGGTATCCGTCGCGACCGTCGTCCGGAAGGCGGTTCCCGTCAACCTGACGGCCGTCGGCAATGTCGAGCCGTACACGTCCGTCGCGCTCAAGGCGCGCGTCGACGGGCAGATCCTGTCGGTCGCCTTCAAGGAAGGCGACGAGGTCAAGAAGGACGCCCTGCTCGTCGAAATCGACCCGCGCCCGTTCCAGGTCGCGCTATCGCAAGCGCAAGCCAACCTGAAGAAGGATCAGGCGCTCCTCGACCACGCGATCGAGCAGGAAGCGCGCTACAAGGACCTCCTCGAGAAGAAGTTCATCTCCCCCGACGCCTACGACCAGGTCCGGACCAACCGCGATGCCGCCGCCGCGACGGTCGCAGCCGACCAGGCGGCGATTCAGAGCGCGAAGCTCTCGCTCGAGTACTGCACGATCCGATCGCCGGTCAACGGCTACGCCGGGCGCATCCTCATCCAGCAGGGCAACCTGGTCAAAGCCAACGACACCAATCCGCTCGTCACGATCAACCAGGTCGTGCCGATCTACGTGTCGTTCTCGGTCCCCGAGCAGAACATCGCCGACATTCGCAAGTACCAAGCCGCGGGCGATCTGCAGGTGCGGGTCTCCCCCGGCGACTCCACGCATCCGCCGATCGCCGGCAAGCTCGCCTCGCTCGACAACAGCGCGGATCCCGCGACGGGCACGATCCGCTTGCGCGCCGAGTTCCCCAACCAGGACAAGGCGCTGTGGCCGGGGCAGTTCGTCAACGTCGTGCTTACGCTCCACGAGCAACCCGACGCGATCGTGACGCCGTCGACCGCGCTGCAGAACGGCCCGAACGGCCAGTACGTGTTCGTCGTGAAGCCCGACGCCACGGTCGAGCTGCGCGACGTCAAGGTCGCGCGCACCGAGGGTGACGACGCCGTCGTCGCGACCGGCCTCGAGGCCGGCGACAAGGTCGTTGTCGCAGGGCAGCTGAGACTCGCTCCGGGCGTGCGCATCACCACGGGTGCCGGCGCACCGACGTCATGAGCACCGCCGGGCCGCCCCAAGGTGCTCACTGCGCCCCCTCGGGGGGTGTGGGGGCACATTGAACATCGCCGCGCTCTTCGTGCGCCGGCCGGTGATGACGCTGCTGGTCATGACCGGCATCCTGATCTTCGGGATCATCGGCTACCGGTTGTTGCCGGTCAACGCACTGCCGAACGTCGATTTCCCGACGATTCAGGTGCAGGCGCAACTTCCCGGCGCCAACCCGGACACGATGGCCTCCGCCGTGGCGACCCCGCTCGAGAAGCAGTTCTCGACGATCGCCGGCGTCGACTCGATGAACTCGGTGTCCTCGACCGGGCAGGTCACGATCACGCTGCAGTTCTCGCTCGACCGCAACATCGACGCGGCGGCGCAGGATGTCCAGTCGGCCATCGCCGCGGCGGCGCGCCAGCTGCCATCGTCGCTGCCCACGCCGCCGACGATGCGCAAGGTGAACCCCGCGGACTTCGCGATCCTGATGCTCGCGCTCACCTCGCAGACGCAGCCGCTCTCCCTCGTCGACGACTACGGCGAGAACCTGCTCGCGCAGCGGATCTCGACGATCAGCGGCGTCGCGCAGGTGCAGGTGTACGGCTCGCAGCAATACGCGGTGCGCGTCCAGCTCGACCCGAACAAGCTCGCCTCGCGTGGCCTCGCGCTCACCGACGTCGAGCAGGCGATCGGCAACGCCAACGTGAACCTTCCGACGGGGACGCTCTACGGCCGCGACCGCGCAACTTCGGTGCAGGCGACCGGGCAGCTCACTTCGGCGCTCGCCTACGGCCCGATGATCGTCGCGTATCGCAACGGCGCGCCGGTGCGTCTCGAGCAGATCGGCAAGGTCTTCGACAGCGTGCAGAACGACAAGGTCGCCGCCTGGTACAACGGCACGCGCGGCGTCGTCCTCGCGGTCCAGCGTCAGCCCGGCACCAACACCATCGAGATCGTCGACGCGATCAACCGGATCCTGCCAACGTTCGAGGCGCAGCTTCCGCCTTCCATCAAGCTGCAGACGCTCTACGACCGCTCGCAGTCGATCCGCGAGTCGGTGCGCGACGTGCAGCTCACGCTGCTCTTCGCGCTGGCGCTGGTCGTCGCCGTGATCTTCGTGTTCCTGCGCAGCGTCTCGGCGACGTTGATCCCGAGCCTCGCGCTGCCCCTGTCCATCGTCGGCACGTTCGCGATGATGTATGTGTTCGGGTACAGCCTCGACAACCTCTCGCTGATGGCGTTGACGCTGTGCGTCGGCTTCGTCGTCGACGACGCGATCGTCATGCTCGAGAACATCGCGCGGCACATGGAGATGGGGATGTCGCGGATGGAGGCCACGTTCGCCGGCGCGAAGCAGATCGGCTTCACGATCGTATCGATGACGCTGTCGCTCGCCGCCGTGTTCATTCCGGTGCTGTTCATGGGCGGCATCCTCGGCCGGCTGCTGAAGGAATTCGCGGTGACGATCGTCATCGCCGTGCTGATCTCCGGATTCGTGTCGCTGACGCTCACGCCGCTTTTGTGCAGCCGCTGGCTCAAGGTCGAGCACGGCGCCCAGCACGGCCGCCTCTACGTTCTATCCGAGCGCATCTTCGAAGCCTGGCTCGCCGGCTACCGCTCGAGCCTCGCGTGGGCGTTGCGCCACCAGCGCACGGTGATGGCAGCGTTCTTCGGCATCTTCGTGGGGACCGGCGTGCTGTTCTACGCCATGCCGAAGGGCTTCCTGCCGAGCGACGACGTCGGGCAGGTCTTCATCATTACCGAGGCGGCGCAGGACATCTCCTTCAACGCGATGGTCAACCTCCAGCAACAGGTCGCCGCGATCGTTCGCGAGAATCCGCACGTCCAGGGCGTGATGTCGTTCGTTGGCTCCGGCGGCCCGAGCCAGTCGCTCAACAGCGGGCGCATGTTCGTGACGCTCAAGCCGCGCGAGCAGCGGCCGCCGGCCGACGAGATCGTTCAGCAGCTGCGGCCGGCGGTGATGCGCGTGACCGGGATCAAGGCGTTCGTGCAGAACGTTCCGGCGATCCGCATCGGACAGCTCACGAAGAGCGCGTACCAGTACACGATGCAGGACACCGATACCGAGGAGCTCTACAAATGGGCCCCGCTCGTCGAAGCGAAGCTCCGCGAGCTGCCCGGCCTCGTCGACGTCACCAGCGACCTCCAGATCACGCAGCCGCAGGTGACGGTGAAGATCGACCGCAACAAGGCGTCCGCGCTCGGCGTCTCGGCCCAGGCGATCGAAAACACGCTCTACGACGCCTACGGCTCGCGCCAGGTCTCGACGATCTACGCGCCGACCAACCAGTACTGGGTCGTGATGGAGCTCGAGCCGCGCTATCAGGCCGACCCGTCGGCACTGTCGATGCTGTATGTGCGCTCGCAGGCAGGCGCCCTGGTGCCGCTGAACGCAGTGGCATCGCTCGAACCGAGCGTAGGGCCGCTCGCGATCAACCACCTCGGCCAGCTCCCAGCCGTGACGATCTCCTTCGATCTGAAGCCCGGCGTGTCGCTCTCGCAGGCGCTCGCCGAGATCCGGCGCACGACTGCGGAGATGCGGCTGCCGGCAACGATCATCGGCACGTTCCAGGGCACCGCGCAGGCGTTCCAGGCATCGCTCGCCGGAATGGGCGTGCTGCTGCTGCTCGCCGTGTTCGTCATTTATCTCGTGCTCGGCATTCTCTACGAGAGCTTCATCCATCCGCTGACGATTCTCTCCGGGTTGCCGACCGCAGGCTTCGGCGCGCTGGTGACGCTCACGCTCTTCCGCACCGACCTCAACATGTACGCTTTCGTCGGCATCGTGATGCTGATCGGCATCGTCAAGAAGAACGCGATCATGATGATCGACTTCGCGATCGAGGCGCAGCGCAACGAGGGCAAGGCGCCGGCCGACGCGATCTTCGATGCCTGCATCACGCGCTTCCGCCCGATCATGATGACGACCTGCGCTGCGCTGATGGGTAGCCTGCCGATCGCGCTGGGCCTGGGCGCCGGCGGGCTCGCGCGCAGGCCGCTCGGGCTCGCCGTCGTCGGCGGGCTGCTCGTCTCGCAGATGCTGACCCTCTACATCACGCCGGTGATCTACATCTACTTCGAGCGGCTGCGCGAGTGGCGCGCGTCCGCCGCGAAAGCCGTTCCCGCCGCTGCGCCCGCTCCGGCTCACGCTTCGGCGGATTGACGCGGCGCAGGCGCGACGACCGCGGCGCCGCGAGCGGAGGCAAAAGCGAATCGGGCCGCATCGCGGCCCGATCTGCTTCGAGCTGGGGCGGCGACCGGCCGCGTGGCGCAGGCCGGGTTGGCCCTGGCGGGCTACTGCGCGGGCGTCGTCTCCGACGGCGCGGCAGCAGGTGCCTGGGCGGCCTCCTCGGCGGCCGCCTTCATCGAAAGGCGCAGCCGGCCCTTGTCGTCGGCCTCGAGAACCTTGACACGGACGACCTGGCCTTCCTTCACGTAATCGGAGACCTGGTTCACGCGCTCCTTCGCGATCTGCGAGATGTGCAGGAGACCGTCCTTGCCCGGAAGCACCTGGACGATCGCGCCGAAGTCGAGAAGCCGCAGTACCGTACCTTCGTAGATCCGGCCGACCTCCACTTCCGCGGTGATGTCCTCGATGCGCTTGCGCGCGAGGTTGCACGCGTCGGCGTTGACGGAGGCGATCGTTACCGTGCCGTCGTCCTGGATGTCGATCGTGGTGCCCGTCTCCTCGGTGAGCGCACGGATCACCGCCCCGCCCTTGCCGATCACGTCGCGGATCTTCTCGGGGTTGATCTTGAACGTCATCATCCGTGGTGCATGCTGCGAAACCTCCGACCGCGCATGCGGCAGCGCCTGTTGCATCAAATGAAGGATATGCATCCGGCCTTCTCGCGCCTGCGACAACGCGACCGCCATGATCTCCTTCGTGATGCCCTGGATCTTGATGTCCATCTGCAGCGCGGTAACGCCCCGCTCGGTGCCGGCGACCTTGAAATCCATGTCGCCCAGGTGATCCTCGTCGCCGAGGATGTCGGTGAGCACTGCGAAGCGGTTCCCTTCCTTGATGAGGCCCATCGCGATGCCCGCGACATGCGCTTTCGTCGGCACGCCGGCGTCCATCAGCGCCAGACTGCCGCCGCAGACGGAGGCCATCGACGAGCTGCCGTTCGACTCGGTGATCTCGGAGACGACGCGAATCGAGTACGCGAATTCTTCCGCGGACGGCAGCACGGCGGCGAGCGAGCGCTTCGCGAGGCGGCCATGGCCGATCTCGCGCCGCTTCGGCGTGCCCACACGGCCGGTTTCGCCGGTTGCGTACGGCGGCATGTTGTAGTGGAGCATGAAGCGATCGGTGTACTCGCCCATCAGCGCGTCGATCCGCTGCTCGTCGCGCGCGGTGCCGAGCGTTGCGACGACGATCGCCTGCGTCTCGCCGCGGGTGAAGAGCGCCGAGCCGTGCGTGCGCGGCAGAACGCCGGTGCGAATGCTGATCGGGCGCACGGTGCGCGTGTCGCGGCCGTCGATGCGCGGATCGCCGGCGAGGATCTGGTTGCGGACGATCTTCGACTCGAGCGCAAACACCTCGTTGTTGACTTCGTTCGCATAACCCGCCGGCGCATCGGCTCCGATGCATTCGGCAGCGACGTTCGCGTAGATGTCGCGAAGCTTTTGCTGGCGCGCCTGCTTCGAGCGCAGCTGGTAGGCCTCGCGCAGCGGGGCCTCGGCGAGCGCCGCGACCCGCGAGACCATCGCTTCGTCCTTCGCGGCAGGCTTCCAGTCCCACAGCGGCTTGCCGCCGGATTCGACCAGCTCGTGTATCAGGTTGATCGCCGCCTGCTGCTCCTGGTGCCCGTAGACCACCGCGCCCAGCATCACTTCCTCGGGCAGCTCGTTCGCCTCGGATTCGACCATCAGCACCGCCGCTTCGGTGCCCGCGACGACGAGATTGAGCGCGGAAGTCGCGAGCTCGGTCTTCGTCGGATTCAAGACGTACCGGCCGTCGAGATGGCCGACGCGCGCCGCCCCGATCGGGCCGTTGAACGGAACGCCGGAGAGCATCAGCGCCGCGGACGCGCCGATCATCGCGGGGATGTCGGGATCGATCTCCGGATCGACCGACATGACGGTGGCGATCACCTGCACTTCGTTGTAGAAGCCGTCGGGGAAGAGCGGACGGATCGGGCGGTCAATCAACCGCGAGGTGAGCGTCTCCTTCTCCGAGGGCCGGCCTTCGCGCTTGAAGAAGCCGCCCGGGATCTTGCCCGCGGCGTAGGTCTTCTCCTGGTAGTCGACGGTCAGCGGAAAGAAGTCCTGACCGGCCTTAGCCTCGGTGCGAGCGACGACGGTGACGAGCACGACGGTGTCATCTAGGCTCGCGAGCACGGCGCCGCCCGCCTGGCGGGCAATCTCGCCGGTTTCGAGGGTCAGGGTGTGGCGACCGTAGCGAATGGATTTCTTGGTGGGGTTCACGTTTTCCTCATTCTGCAAAAGGCGATGGCCGCGCTCGACTCGGCGCGGCCATTGGCGGTGTCTTCAGGAATGCTGCTCTCGACGGGGGTGAAACCATCGGTCGGTCGTTGCGACGCATCGTTCGTCTACCGCGAACGAGAGCAGCGGGATAGCAACGCGGGACGCGGGCGCGGTTATTTGCGCAACCCGAGCTTCTCGATCAGCGTGCGGTAGCTGTCGGCATTGCGCGACCGCAGGTAGTCGAGCAGCTTGCGGCGGCGCGACACCATGCGTAACAGGCCGCGCCGCGAATGGTGGTCCTTCACGTTGGTCTTGAAATGGTCGTTGAGGCCGTTGATGCGCGCGGTGAGCAGAGCGACCTGCACCTCCGGCGAACCCGTGTCGCCCTTGGCGCGCTGGTAATCGGCGATGACTTTCGCCTTTTCTTGCACGGTAACTGCCATTGCTGTGGTTCCTTCTCTGGTATTGGCCGGGGCAGCCGAGACCGCCGTCGGCCGGCCGTGCGCACTCTTCCAATCGGATTTCGCCGCGCGCGGCCTGCGTTGTGAATCGTCGTAGCAAAGCTGTTAATTGTAGCTCGAAAAGTGCTTAGGATTCAAGCAGCTGCTAATAGCCAGTGGCAACGGTTCCGCCGGTGCCATGCCCGACAGTCTCATCGGACCGGGTGTCACCGGCGCCCTGACGCACCGATCCCATCGGCCCGCGCGAGGCGAACCGCGCGCAGCTCGCCGCGGCTCGCCTCGACGAGCCCCACGAAACGTCCCGCCGGGTTGTAGCAGCGGTACCTGCCGTTCGAGTCGACCGGCGCGTTGCCGACGCGCCCGTGGACGAGTGCACTTTCCGTCGCCCCATCGACGTCGAGCCGCTCAACCCCTGCGAGTGCGGCGTCCACGGGCAGGAGCAGCGCGTCGCGCCCGGCGAGTTCCATTTCCTCGAGCGCGCCGAGCGTCACCGCCCGATCAAGCGAGAACGGACCGGCCACCGTGCGGCGCAGGGCGGCGAGATGGGCGCAGCTTCCGAGCGCCGCCGCGATGTCCTCGGCGAGCGTGCGGATGTACGTCCCCTTACCGCAGGCGACCCGCAGCTTGGCTTGCGGCGGCTCCCACCCGACGAGCTCGACGGCGTCTACCCGGACGTCGCGCGCGGGCCGCGGAATATCGACGCCGGCACGCGCGTATTCGTAGTAGTTGCGGCCGCGATGTTTGAGCGCCGCGAAACGCGGGGGTACTTGCGCGATCGTGCCGACGAAGCGCGGGAGCACGGCCGCAAGCTCGTCGCGCGAGAACGCGACGGCGCAAGTCGCGAGCGTCTCGCCTTCGCCGTCGCCGGTGTCCGTCGCAACGCCGAACGAGACGGTCGCGAAATACTCCTTCCGTGCGTCGAGGAGGGTGTGCGCGAATTTCGTCGCCTCCCCGAAGCAAAGCGGCAGCAGTCCCGTCGCCAGCGGGTCGAGCGTTCCAGTGTGGCCCGCTTTCTCGGCAGCAAGCAGATGCTTCGCGCGCTGCAATGCAGCGTTCGACGTGAGGCCGTGCGGCTTGTCGAGAAGCAGCACGCCGTCGACACGCCGGCGCGGGGCGCGCGCGAGCGCCATTTCTAGCGATCGGGCTTGTGATCGGACGCCACCGCCTCGTCGATCAGCTTCGAAAGGCGGATTCCCGACTCGATCGAATCGTCGTAGGCGAAGTGGAGCTGCGGCACAGAGTACAGCCGGATCCGGTGGGCGAGCTCCGAGCGCAAAAAGCCCGCCGTGCGGGCGAGCGCCCGCACCGCTTCGCCGGCGTGCTCGCTTCCCGCGAGGTCGGTGACGAAGACCTTCGCGTGCGAGAGATCCGGAGAGACCTCGACGGCGGTGATCGTGATGCGCCCGACGCGCGGGTCCTTCACCTCGTCGCGCAGCATCTGCGCGAGCTCGCGCTGGATCTGCTCACCGACGCGCTGCGCTCGTTGGGAATGGCGTTTCACCATCCGTTCGCCCCTTTTCGGTGCCCGCCTCCGGCGGGCACTCGGAAGGGGCGTTTCCTCTCTATAACGTTCGCGAGACCTCGACGATCTCGTAGACCTCGATCTGGTCGCCCTTCTCGATGTCGTTGAAGTTCTTCACCGACAGACCGCATTCGAACCCGCCCTTCACCTCGCGCACGTCGTCCTTGAAGCGCTTCAGCGAGTCGAGCTCGCCGTCGTGGATCACAACGCTGTCGCGCAGAACGCGCACGCGGGCGCCGCGTCGGACGACGCCGTCGATCACGTAGCAACCGGCGACGGTGCCGACCTTCGAGATCTTGTAGACCTCGCGCACCTCGACCATCCCGATCTGGTTCTCCTTCTTCTCGGGCGTGAGCATCCCGGAGAGCGCCGCCTTCACCTCGTCGACCGCCTCGTAGATGATGTTGTAGTAGCGGATGTCCACGCCGCTGTGCTCGGCGAGCTTGCGCGCCGCGGCGTCCGCGCGAACGTTGAACCCGATGACGACCGCCTTCGACGCGAGCGCGAGGTTGATGTCCGACTCGGTGATGCCACCCACCGCCGCATGGACGATGTTGACCTTGACCTCGGCGGTCGAGAGCTTCGTGAGCGCCTGCGTCAGCGCCTCGTAGCTGCCCTGCACGTCGGCCTTGACGATCAGGGCGAGCGACTTCACCGCGTCCTCCGACATCTGGTCGAACATGTTCTCGAGCTTCGCTGCCTGCTGCTTCGCGAGCTTCACGTCGCGGAACTTGCCCTGCCGGAAGAGCGCGATTTCGCGCGCCTTGCGCTCGTCGCCGAGAACGATGACGTCCTCGCCGGCGAGCGGGACGTCGGAGAGCCCCTGGATCTCGACGGGAATCGCCGGACCGGCCTCCTGCGCGCTCTTGCCGTTCTCGTCGGTCATCGCACGGACGCGCCCGAACACCGCGCCGGCCAGCACGACGTCGCCGCGCCGGAGCGTTCCGGACTCGACGAGCACCGTAGCGACGGGGCCCTTGCCCTTGTCGAGGCGCGATTCGATCACGATGCCGCGCGCGGGCGCGTTCTTCGGCGCCTTGAGCTCCAGCACTTCGGCCTGGAGCAGGATCGCATCGAGCAGCTCGTCAATGCCTGCGCCGGTCTTCGCCGACACCGGGACGAACTGCGCTTCGCCGCCGTACTCCTCGGGGATGACGCTCTCGGCGACGAGCTCCTGTTTTACGCGCTCGGGATTCGCCTCCGGCTTGTCGATCTTGTTGATCGCGACGACGATGGGGACGTTGCCCGCCTTCGCGTGCGCGATCGCCTCCTTCGTCTGCGGCATCACGCCGTCGTCGGCAGCGACGACGAGGATGACGATGTCGGTGACCTTCGCGCCGCGCGCACGCATCGCGGTGAACGCTTCGTGACCCGGGGTGTCGAGGAACGTGATCACGCCCTTCTCCGTCTGCACGTGATAGGCGCCGATATGCTGCGTAATCCCGCCGGCTTCGCCGCTCGCCACGCGCGCGCGGCGAATCGTGTCGAGCAGCGACGTCTTCCCGTGGTCGACGTGACCCATCACCGTGACCACCGGCGGGCGCGGCTCAGCTTCGGCCGTGGTGTCCTCCGATTCCGCGAGCAGCGCATCGAGATCGTCGAGCTTCGCGGCCTTCGCCTTGTGCCCCATCTCCTCCGCAAGAATGATCGCGGTCTCCTGGTCGAGCACCTGGTTGATCGTGACCATCTGGCCGAGCTTCATCAGCGCCTTGATCACCTCGGCGGCCTTCACCGAGAGCTTGCGCGCAAGATCGGCGACGGTGATCGTCTCCGGTATCGTGATGTCGCGGACGATCGGAGCCGATGCCGCCGGCGCGACGCCTTCGGCACCTTCCTCGTCGTGGCGGCGATGGCCGACCTTCGGTTGCCGCCACCCGGTCGCCGCGGCGCCGCCGGTGACGTCGCCGCGCAGCTTCAGCGCACGGCGGCGTGCCGCCTCTTCCTGGAATCCCGCGCCGCTCTTCTTGACGGGCTTCGCGCGCTCGCCCGCCTTCGCCGCCGGGCGATGCAGCGTGCCCTCGGTGGGCTTTGTCGCCGCCGGCTTCGCGGCCTTTGCCCCTTCCGCCGCCTTGGCCTGCTCCGCGGCAGCCGCTGCTGCGGTAGCTGCCTCCGCCACGGCCTTCGCCGCAGCCTCCTCGGCCTCGCGCTCCTTCTTGGTCTTGCGCTTGACCGCCTGCTCCTGCTTCTTCTGGACCTCCTCCTGCTGGCGGGCAATGAGCTCCTGCGCCTTCTTCTCTTCGGCTTCGCGCGCCGCAAGCTCTTCGGCGGAGATCACCGGCGCGGGCGGCGCCTTCGGTGCCTCCTCGACGGGGGGCGCGGCCTCGGGCTCGTCGCGCTTGACGAACACGCGCTTCTTGCGCACTTCGACCTGGATCGTGCGCGCCTTGCCGGTCGAGCCGGCGGCCTTGATCTCGCTGGTCTGCTTGCGCGTGAGCGTGATCTTCTTCTTCGGCTCGCCGGCGGCCCCGTGCTGCCTCTGCAGATATTCGAGCAGCTTCGTCTTGTCCTGCTCGGACAGGTTGTCGCCCTGCTTCTTGCCGTCGACGCCCGCCTTCGCGAGCTGTTCGAGCAGCGCGCCCGGCGGCAGCTTCAACTCTGTCGCGAACTGTTCGATCGTGGTCTGCGCCATCTTGCTTCTCCTGCCCCGTCTCCGGGTGCGATGCCTTAGTGCTGTGTCGGTGCCGCGGCCGCCTCGGTCGCGTGGCCGGACTCGGCCGCTGCCTCGAACCAGTGTGCGCGCGCCTTCATGATGAGATCCTGCGCACGCTCCGGCGCGATGCCGGTGAGCTCGACTAGCTCGTCTCCGGCGAGATCGGCGAGCGCGTCGCGCGTCGTGATGCCGTGCACGGCAAGAGCGCTCGCGATCTCCGTGTCCATCCCCTCGAGGTTCAAGAGCGCCTCGTCGACGTTCTCGACGCTCTCCTCGCGCACGATCGCATCGGTCAGCAGCGCGTTGCGCGCGCGGCTCCGCAGCTCGTTGACTGTTTCCTCGTCGAACGCCTCGATCTCGAGCATCTCGTTGATCGGAACGTAGGCGACCTCCTCGAGCGAGGTGAAGCCCTCGCCGATCAGTATGTCGGCGACTTCCTCGTCGACGTCCAGCTTGTCCATGAAGAGCTGCCGCAGGCGCTGGCCCTCCTCCTCGTGCTTCTTCTGCGAGTCCTCGACGCTCATCAGGTTCAGCTCCCAGCCGGTCAGCTCGGAGGCGAGCCTCACGTTCTGCCCGAGGCGCCCGATCGCGATCGCGAGGTTCTCCTCGTCGACGACGACGTCCATCGCGTGCTTCTCCTCGTCGACGACGATCGACGAGATCTCGGCCGGGGCGAGCGCATTGATGACGAACTTCGCCGGGTCGTCCGAGTAGAGGATGATGTCGACGCGCTCGCCGGCGAGTTCGTTGGTCACCGCGGTGACGCGCGAGCCCCGCATGCCGATGCACGTTCCCTGCGGGTCGAGGCGCGGGTCGTTCGACCTGACCGCGATCTTCGCGCGGATCCCGGGATCGCGCGCCGCGGCCTTGATCTCGATGAGTCCCTCCTCGATCTCGGGAACCTCGAGCTCGAAGAGGCGCATCAGGAACTCCGGTGCGATGCGCGACAGGATCAGCTGCGGCCCCTTCGCCGTGCGGTCGATCTTGGTCACGTAGGCGCGAACGCGGTCGCCGACCCGCAGCATCTCCTTCGGGATCAGCTGGTCGCGTGGAATCACGCCTTCGATTCGGCCCGATTCGACGATCACGTTGCCGCGCTCGATGCGCTTCGCCGTGCCGGTGAGGAGATTGTCCTGCCGCTCGAGGAAGTCGTTGAGGATCTGCTCGCGCTCGGCGTCGCGGATCTTCTGCAGGATCACCTGCTTGGCCGCTTGTGCGCCGATGCGACCGAACTCGACCGGCTCGAGAGGCTCCTCGATCACGTCGCCCAGCTTGAGCGCGGGATCGCGCGCGGCGGCGTCGGTGATCGCGATCTGGTAGGCGGGCGCCTCGTGCTCCTCGTCGGGCACGACCGTCCAGCGCCGGAACGAATCGTAATCGCCGGTCTCGCGGTTGATCGAGACGCGCGCATCGACCTCGTCCGTGAAGCGCTTCTTCGTCGCCGAGGCGAGCGCCGACTCGAGCGCCGTGAAGACGATGTCCTTCGCCACGTTCTTCTCGCGCGCGAGCGCGTCGACCAGCAGCAGCAGTTCGCGATTCATGTCGCCTTTCTCCATTCGATCTTCGGAACGAGCCGCGCGCGGTCGATGTCGGCGAGCGGTATCGTTCGCATTCCCTGCGCGGTGAGCACGAGGACGGCATTGTCTTCGACGCCGTGCAGGATGCCTTTCATGCGTCTTGCGTTCTCGATGGGATTCACGAGCCGGAAGTCGGCTTCTTCGCCCGCGAAACGGACGAAGTCACCGGGCTTCCTGAGCGGCCGGTCGAGACCGGGCGAGGACACCTCCAGCCGGTCGAAATCGACGCTTTCGACGGCAAAGAGGCGTGTCAGGTGACGGCTGACCCGCGCGCAATCTTCGACGTCGACGCCCTTCGGCTTGTCGATGAAGACGCGAACGAGCCGCCCCTTGGGAGACATCTCCCAATCGACCAGTTCGTACCCCATGGGGGGCAACGTCTTCTCCAAGAGCTCGCCCAGATTCATCGCCGCCCGATGCGCCAAAAAAAAATGGGCTGTGCCCAGCCCATTTCTACCCCTTATCGGCTGCAATTGTACCCGAATCTGGGGGCGATTTGAAGCTTTTCGAGGAAGCGGAGCGCCGGTTGCAGCCCGTCTCCGCGAGGCGCGGACGCCCTGGTCTCGCGCCTGCGCCCGGCCGGCGCTCGTTCGGCCTCAGCCGCCCAAGAGCACCCACCTCCCGTCCCGGATGGTCACGAGCACCCTTCCGCGCCGGTCGAATCCCGAGTGGTCGGCCGGAGTCATGTTGTAGACGCCCTGGGTCGCGACGAGCTCTCGGGTCGCCTCGAGCGCGTCGCGCAGCGCCACGCGGAACTCGGGGGTGCCCGGCCGGCCCTTGCGCAGAGCGTCGGGGATCGCCCGTTGCAGGAGCAGGCCCGCGTCGTAGACGTTGGCGCCGAAGGTCGCGGGCCTCGCGCCGTAAAGCTTCTCGTAGGCCGTCACGTAAGCGAGCGCGAGGCCCTTCGACGGGACGCTCTCCGCGATCTGGTCGAGCACGAGAAGAAGGCCGGCGGCGAGGATCGCGCCTTCGACCTTCGGTCCGCCGATGCGGATGAAATCGTCGGTCGCTGCCCCGTGTGTCTGGTAGATCCTGCCCGCGTACCCCGCATCGACGAGCTGCATGTGCGGCAGCGCCGCTCCGGCTGCCACGCCGGCGATCAGGACGGCGTCGGGAGCGGCCGCCTTGAGCCGCAGCACCTGCCCGGTGACGCTCGCGTCGAGCCTGTTGTAACGCTCGTCCGCGACGAGTCGGATGCCGGCCTTCTGCAACTCCGGGACGATCGTCTTGTGCCAGCTCTCGCCGTACGGATCGTTGTAGCCGATGAAGCCCAGCGTCTTCACGCCGGCGCGCGTCATGTGCTCGATCAGCGCGTCGGCGATGATGTCGTCGTTCTGCGTGGTCTTGAACACCCAGCGCTTCCGCTCGTCCATCGGCAGGACGACCGCCGTGGTTCCGACGGGCGCCAGCACCGGCACCTTCGCTTCGGCAGCGAACGGGATCACGCCGATCGCGTTCGGCGAGCCGGACGGACCGATCAGCGCGTCGATCTTTTGCTCCGCGATCAGCTTCTTGACATTCGTGACGCTCTGGGTCGGATCACTCGCGTCGTCCAGGTAGATGTACTCGATCGTCGTGTCGCCTACGCGCTTCGGCAGCAGCGCGACCGAATTCTTCTGCGGAACCCCGACGAACGACGTGGGGCCGGTCGCCGACGTGATCACGCCGATCTTCACCTGCCCATGTCCGGGGGTGATCATCGCGGCGCTCGCCGCCAGCGCGCACAGCGCGCGTCGCAGCTTCATGTCGCGTTCCTCGCCATCGAGGCCTCATGTTATCTGATTCGTTGCGCATGTCAGGCAACCTGCAGCGGAGCGACTGTTGGATCGCGTCGATGCGAACGAAAGCGACGACATTCCGAGTCGACACGACGGGAAACCCGTTGCCTGCAATCGACGCGCGGAAGTAGGATAGACGCCGTCAGTCACGAGGAACGACTCGCCCGCAGCAGTCGATATGCGCGCATCACGCAGGATCGCGATTCGGGCCAGATGAATCACGCACCGCTTAAGCCTAAGGCTCGACCGCTGCCCGACCGCAGTCGGCGGTGGAGTTCCCGTGCCTGCGGGCCGAGATCGTCGCAATGACGCCTCGACGTCACGGCGTGGACGATCCACGCCGGCCGCTCGACCAGGTCGCGCCGGTGGTGCCGCGGAAGGTCCCTTCGACGCTGCCTTCGCCCGCGCCCGGGATCAGCCTGTGGTGGTGGGCGCTCGAGCGAACCGCGGAAGAAATTGAAGCGGCTTCGGCGGTACTGTCCGCCGTCGAACGAGTCCGCGCGCAGCGGTTCGGGACCGCCGCGCTGCGCAACCGGTGGATCGCGGGACGGAGCACGCTGCGCACGGTGCTGGGTGACGTGCTCGGCACGGCGCCGGCAGCGGTGGAAATCCGGCGCGGCGCCCGCGGCCGGCCGGAGCTCGCCGATCGGCGAGCGCAAATCGATTTCAATGTCTCGCATACGGGCGACGCCGCGCTGGTCGGAATCGCGCGCGGGCTGCCGGCACGAACGCGCATCGGCGTCGACATCGAGCGCCGCGACCGCGAAGTCGGCGTTGATCGCCTTGCGCGAAAGTTTCTTACCGGGAGCGAGCGCGCGACGCTGCTCGATCTCGATCTGCGCGCGCGGCGCGAGCGCTTCGTCCGCTACTGGACGTGCAAGGAAGCGATGAGCAAGGCGACAGGCGACGGTCTCATCGCACCGTTCGGCCGTCTCGAAGTGGCAGAGCCCGACGCTCCTCGCCTCACTGGGGGCCCACCGCCCTACGTGCCGGCCCACTGGATGCTGCACGCGGTGGCCCTGCCCGACGCATGGTTCGCGACCGTCGCGATCTGGTACGCGCCGGAATGATCCCGAGTCCCGCAGGCAACGGCCCATCGCGAGCGGGCTGCCCACCGCGTTCCACCCACGGCGATCAAGCGGCCGCTGTCTTCGGATATTTCCAGCGTTTTTGCAGCCACAACCAATCCGCCGGGCTCGCCCTGATCGCCTTCTCGAGTTCGCGCGCGAAGCCTTCCATCACCGGCGAATAGTCGTCGCGATCCTCGCCGATGCCGTAGGGAGGCTCGGCGAGCGGAACGAAGCGCACCGCATAGTGCCCGCGGCGCACGCGGCGCATGTCGACGTAGAGGACCGGCGCGTCCAGAAACCGGGCGATCTTCTCGGCGCCGACGAAGAAAGCGGTGTCGCGATTGAGGAAGCGCGTCCAGTGTTTCTTCTCCTCGCGCGGCGGCGTCTGGTCGGCGATCAGCGCGTACCCGCGCGGCGTCGCCGCGCGATTCATCAATTCGTAGACGAAGTCCTGCTGCGGGATCGGTATCCCGCCGAAACGCGTGCGCGCGTCGCGCAGACAGCGGTCGAGCGATCGCAGCTTGACGGTCTGGTACACCGCGTCGATCGGCAGCTCGAACGTCGCGCCCCCCGAGCTCAGTAGCCACTCCCAGTTGCAGAAATGGGGCGCGAGCAGCACAACCGACTGTTTAGCCGCGACCGCCCGGCCGATGATCTCGTGGTTGTCGAACGCGACGCGGTGCTTGAGCTCATCCGCGCTCGCCCCGTAGCTCCAGATCGCCTCCATCACGACGTCGGCGATGCAGCGATAGGAATCGCGGAGAATCCGCGCGCGCTCGTCGGCGCTCTTCTCCGGAAAGGCCAGCGCGATGTCGCCGACAACCTGGTCGCGGCGCCAACGGAATACGTGAAAGAGGAAGAAGTCGATCAGCCACCCGTACGCATAGAGCACGGCCAGCGGTGTTCGCGTGAGCGCCCAGAAGAGGATTCGCATCGCGGCGACGCGAAGCTCGCTTACCGCACCCCGCGCTTGAGAGGCCGGCGGCCGCGCTCAGCCCGACGATCGCTGCGCGTGGATCAGCCACAGGCGCGCGAGTTCGGCGGTAGAGTCGCCGCCCTGCACCGACTTGAACGCCGCGATCGCCTTCTCCTTCTGACCGGCAGCGAGATACGCGATCGCGAGATGGAGCTTCGCCTCGTCCGGGCGGCCGACGCCCCCTTTCTGGATGCCCTCCTCCATCAGCGCGAGCCCCTTGTCGAAATGCCCGGCCCACACCATCGCGTAGCCGACGCTCAGCAGACCGCTGCCGTCCTTCGCGGCCGCGGCGGCCTTCGAGTTCTGCGCGAAGATCTTCTCGTCGTCGGCCGCCTGCTTCGTCGCCGTGTCGCGCAGCTTCCTTTGCTCCGCCGCGTCCGGGCCGCTGCCCAGCACGCCCGCCGCGAACCCCTGATCGAGTATGCGCTTCGCCTCGGCCGGCAGGCCGATCCGGAGGGCGAGCTGCGCCATCGCCGTGTACTGCGCGGCGTCGGCAAGGCCGACGGTGGCCTCCTGAAGCCGCAGCACATCAAGCTGCAGGAAGTCCGGGAAGCCGGGCTTGCCCTGAACGCGGCGGATGGCGTCGACCCAGTATTCCTTCTTCGGGTAGTAGGCGAGCAGCTTGTCGAGCACGGTTGCGTAGCCGGCGGCGTCGTTCGTCTTGACGTAGCAGTCCGCGAGCAGCTCGAGGCGCTCGAGCGAGGGCTTCGCGCCGGACTGCTCGTCGGCAGCGACCATTGCACGGAGCTCGGTCGCCGCCGCGGCGTACTGCTGAGAGAGGTAGAGCGAGCGCACGAGCTGCATCCGCATCTCGGGGTTCGTGCCTCCGGCTTTCAGATAGCGCTGCGTCCAGCTCGCCGCGTTCGCGTAATCGCGCCCCTTGAAATACATCGTCGAAACGGTCTCCATCAGCCTCAGCTGATCGGCGGGCGGCGAGCGGCCCGACGCGATGACGGCGTCGAACGAGTTGGCCGCGACCTGCGCGTCGCCCAATCCGATCGCCGCAACGCCGCGCATCCGGTTGATGTTGAACGTTTCGATCGCCGTCGGGTTGGGGACCTGCGCGGCCTCGCCGATCTTCGCCATCGCGTCCTGGTACTTGCCCGCTTTGATGAGCTCCTCGGCCGCCTGCAGCGGCTTACCGACCTCGGCCCGGAACACGTCGTTCGGGTCGGGGGAGGATGTCTGCGCCAACGCGGTCGCGGCAGGTAATGCAATCGCCAGAACGAAGGCGGCGAGCGCGACGCCATCGCCGAGCGCGCGCCGCAAGTCCGAGGTGAGGTTCATCGCGAGAGGTCCGATATCAGGGGGTTGAATGCTCGGCGAGCATGCCGGGGCCCGCCGGGGCAGTCCCCGATTTTACCGTTTTCGACTTTCCGGCGACTGGCCTCGAGAAGGATCAGAGGCGGTGCCCGCGCACGAAGATTGCTCGTCGCTCGCCAGGAGCGCAAATCAGCGAGGGATATCCCCATGCGCCGGAAATGCCCGAACTGCAGGAGCCTCGACGTTCGACGCTGCGTCACCCGCGCCAGCGACGAACGGGCGTCGTGGTTGAGATCGCGATTCCGTTGCCGCGATTGCAAGGAGTCCTTCTGGATGACGAACAACAAGGCATACCGGCTGCTCGGCTTGTTCGTGCGGGTGAATGCCGCGTTCTTCGCCGTGATCGCCACGGTGCTTTTCGCCTACCGCAGCTGACCGTTTCCCCGTGTTCGAGCACGCGGGAACGCGGTGCGCTGAACACAACAGCTCGTAGCGCAGCGTCTTACGCGTACAGCATGTAGCGCACAACGAAGGCTCGCGCGCGGCGGCAA